>JAAUXY010085944.1_pt1 | contig 13154 bp, 12 predicted proteins | sample 7278121 | NCBI WGS metagenome assembly JAAUXY01 (sample SAMN14350117, study PRJNA611818) | marine sediment metagenome | isolation source: surface marine sediment (1.8m) | place: French Polynesia: Moorea | collected 2018-08 | reverse complement strand
CTTTTAAATCGAAGATCGGGTTGAACGAGCACGCCAAATAGCATCATGGCTGAATCATAGACAACGGCCTCGATAAATCCGGGAGTTTCTTCATAAGTATCCTCAAATACCTTGACGAAATCCTGTACCAAGGGTGATGCACTTTCGGCAAAAAAGCCATCGGGCATGATGGCGCCCTGAACGTATTGGGTGGCCATTTTTATCAACACCTCAGAATGCCATAGATTCGTGCCGATAAGATAAACATCTTTGACATCATAAAATGCCAGCTGTGGAATAATCAGACCGGCGGTCTTGGGCGAATCCGGTATGAATATCGCATCAAAATCAACGAATGCCTCTGGTTCATCCTTTTTTTTCCGCGAGCGAATACCATTGCCGCTCGTTTGATCCAGCTGAAGTTCGGCATCTCCCTGATTATCATTTTCGCCAGGGCTCAATTCGGGAGCCTCCCTGAGATCCTCAGGAATTTTGTAATACAACCCCACAAGTTTCCGGATTGGGTCGGCAAAGTCGGTGTGCTCGGGATTGTAAGATTCAAGACCGACCACTTTGCCGCCATTCTCGATCAACCGGTCCCAGAAAAGATTCATAAATGTAACGCCATAATTTTCATCCGGATAAAGAATGGCAAAACGATTCAAACCAAGGGACGTCGTGGTGTAATCAGCAATGGCTTTAACTTGCATTTCAGGGGTAATAAAATTCCGGAAGACATAATCGCCGATGTCGGTAATTTGGTCTTTTTGTGTTAAGGTAATGATCGGAATTCGGTTTTGCTGCGCCTCGAATGCCGCAAGCTCGGCGGTTACGATGGGGCCGACGATAGCAGCGACCCGCTCATCAATTAGTTCTTGGATTGCCAAACGCGTCTGTTCTGTGCTGCCGCCGGTGTCTTTTACGATAATGTTCATCTGTGGGCCATCACTTTGAGCACTAAACCGGTCCAGGGCAAGTTCAATGCCTTTTAGGGCCCGAAAGCCCACGGCCTGATAAGGCCCGCTTAACGGCAAAAGACACCCTATTGTATAGCGACTAAACAATGCGCTTTCTTTAATTTGTTTAATCAAATCTTCAGCCAGCGAGGCATTTTCATGCCCGGGGAATTGATCCAAAAAAGTCTCCATGGCAATTATGGCATCATCATATTTTTCCTCCATGGCATAATTGAGGCCAAGCTGAAACATCAAATAATCCGCCGGCATCTTCTTATCCATGCCTTCCAGCAGTTGCAGTATTTTTTCAGAATCAAGCTGGGCGATGGATGCTTTTATCTTCTGCGTTATGGCAAACTGCTCAGACTCTGAGGCCATATTTTGGGCTTCAGCATAATACTTAAATGCATCAAGCGGTAATTCCAAAGCCATGTATGCATCACCCACCATGGCATAAATCCTAAAGACATGCGAGGCGGAATCAACACTTCGAATGACGTCGGGAGCCTGTTGGATGACTTCCTGATAGTTTTTCTCACTGTAGAAGGTAAAGAGCCCTTCCACCCGGGCATCCGGATTAAACGAACTCCGAGGGTATTCTGTAATTACACGATTATAAGCGCTTCGTGCGTCATAGTAATTTCCCATAATCGAATTGATTCTGGCGATTTTCATCAAAGCAGCGGGCGCCAGAGGTCTGTCCGGATACTGATCCAAATAAGCGGTATAGGCATCCAGGGCCTGTGCGTAATCTTCGGTCTCAAAGAAGTTCTCTGCATCGACAAAAAGCGCATCCTCAATGCCGGTCGGAGAAGGTTCGGTAGGAACAGGGGGCTTTGGCACGCATGCGCCTAAAACCAGAAAAAAAGCCAAAAGAATGAAAATGCAGAATGTCTTCATAGATCTTAATAATGTCCTTGATTGCATAATAACAATAGTTGTCGGCTATTCGTTAATCGTAAGAAAATTCTAAAGCTATATTTTATATATCATCATCAGATAAATAATCAAATATAAGGTTTTCCGCCTTCGGCGGGAAACCTGATGCCAAACGTTTTTGACTAGTCATCGTCCCGGTACCTCTGCTGCACTGCACGCAAAATATCGAGACTTGAAAAAAATATCTCTACCAGCTCAGGGTCAAAATGGCGGCCGGATTCCGCTTCAATTTTGGAAAGTACGTCGGATTCATCCCAGGCCTCTTTGTAAACACGTGCAGATGAAAGTGCATCGTACACATCTGCCAGAGCGACAATTCTACCATATATCGGAATTTCTTCAGATTTTTTGCCTGGCGCATGGCCATCTGCACCGCCACGGCCCTTCAGCGCTTTGCCGGTTTGGATGTCCACGTGACCCGGATAACCATCTCCATCCCAGCGCTCATGATGGTTTAAGGCAACCAGCGCTGCAGCCTCATCAAAGTCTGACTGACGGTCCGAAAACAGTTGTGCGCCCATCACCGTGTGCTGTTTCATAATTTCATATTCTTCTTTGTTAAAGCGGCTGGGCTTCTTGAGTATCAGATCCGATATGGCTATCTTGCCGACATCATGAAGCATCGCCGCCATTCGCAAAATGTCACGGTGCTTATCTACCTCCTTTTGATCGAAATTTCGCAGTCTGGCCCATTTTTCATAAAGCTCGACGGCATAGCCACCAACCCGGTTTACATGCGCACCGGTCTCTTTGGGATCTCGCATTTCGGCCATTCGAATCATCCGCAATAAAATGGCGCGGGTCATTTGCGCGCGCTCCAATGCAACCGCCGCGATACTGGCAAAATGAAGCATCATCTTCTCATCATTTTGAGAAAAGGCGATCACATTTTTAGCCTCGTCTTCGGCATTAATTATTTGAAGAATGCCGATGATATCCGCATTATGATTTTCCAGAGGGATCGTCAGGACCGAACGAGTCTTATATCTCGATTTTCTATCGAAGCCCTTGCTGAAATGATACGGGCAGGAGGGGTCGATCGAATACACATTTGGCAGATTAAGCGGTTTACCGGTAGCAGCCACATAGCCGGCAATGCTCTCCTCATTAATCGGCATGTGGAAAGTAGAATAAATGAGTTTTTCCCCCTCGGACAGGCGCTGTTGCAAGGTGTCATTTTGGGTATAGGTAAAGTGAAGCAAGTCTTTTTCACGGATATAAATCGAGCCGGCATCTGCATTGGCAAAACGCCGGGCCTCGGAAAGAATTCTCTCCATCAGCAAATCGAGGTCATGAATCCTGCTCAAATCAATTCCCAGCGTTGCTAACGTATCCAGCTTCTCCTTCTCGCTTAACATGGCGGCTCCTTTTCAATTAGGATATTTGGCCGTACGTCAGGTTAAATCGAATAAACTCCCTAAAACAAGATCTCCCATGAAATTGTCGATAAGCGTATGATGCTGCGATCACATCTTGTAGCGACATCGAAATCGCCTGTGGTATCTTTTAAATTTTTTACTATTACCGGGCGATTATCAAGGCCTGACTCAAAATTAGATAATAATCGAATCTTATTAATACAAAAACATCGTCGATACAATATATAAGGTACCGACCAATTCCTAAATCCGGCTCACCGACCCCCGCAGAGTGGCCGACTTGGATTTTTCCGCCTAAAGACTGGATGCTTGAATTTCGGTCTAACGGCCGGAAATTCAAGCGAACGTCAGCTCGCAATCATAGCGTTTGTGATGGGGTGCTCATAGCACCCGATCACAGACAACCGACCGGTTTGACAACACCCGATCAAAATTATTTTAAAGAAAATTTTATTTTGGTCGAAATTTAATTTAGTAAATACTGGAAGCGAATTCGCAGTATCCGGTCTTAAGCAGACCATAATTCAAATATTTGAATTCGCAGGTTTAATTGCCCGTGCCGACACGCTTAAGATTGCATTCAGGCACGACATATGATAAATATTTATAATATCTAATAAATAACAATTCGGCCAAGGAGTATCTATAGATGAAATACCTTAAAATATTTATTTTAGTCAGCTTCCTTTTATTTTCTATAAGCGCATCTGCTGAATTCTACAAATATACCGATGAAGACGGAAATATTCGGTTCACCGATGATATTAACCAGGTGCCCGAAGACCAACGTGCCGAGATCCAAAGTTATGTGGAATCAGAAACTCAGGAACCCCCAGAGCAGGAAGCAATATCAGAAAGCACAGAAAACCCGGAAGAACCGGATCAACAGGCAAATTTTTCAGACCTTTCAGAAGATGATGAAGAAAAAGAAAGCCTTGAAAATGCAAAAAGCCGAATCGATACAATAAAACAGCAAATCGATCAAGAATATGAGGCGTTAATCAAAGAAAAAAAACAGCTTGCCAAAGACAAAACGCAAGCGAAAACCAGAGAACAAATCGTCGAATATAACAAAAGAGTTGAAGATCTGAATAAACGCGTAGAAGCTTATGAGAAAAAAGGTCAAGATTACAAAGACCAAGTTGAAGCTTATAATAAAAGAGTGACCGGTCTAAATTCCAGCGATCAAACGCAATAGGCTCGACGATTATTAAGAATCCGATAGCGAACCTTTAAAGGATCGATGCGGGTTATGTTCTGCTAACCGAATCTTGTTTTCGTCCCCACCTTCAGTTTCATTTCCTGAAATAGGCGTTTCATATTTCATGGATCCATAACAAAAATTTCGCATTTAAATTTCGTTCTTTTAGTTCTTAAGTTGCGTAAATTCAAAAACACCCATATAAAAATGACAAATAAATTCATAATTTTGATCCTTTCGAATCCCCATCAGGAGGGGCGCCAAAAGGCGGCATTACGCCGGGCCGGTTTTCGATGATTAGAACATTTTGAGACTTGATTCATTGAAATTCCGGACTTACTTAGAAGTCAGCGCCTATAATTTGGAATTAAAGCGAATTTCTACTTGACAGAGCACCATTTTTTTCCCTATTCTGCCGTTGCCGGCTAACAATATGGTTTAATTAAGAAACCACCTTTACTCGGTAATCACCGGACTCTGGTTTTAACATACCGATTCAAAAAACCTTCACATGGATTACAGGGTCTGGATACAGTCGCAACTCAATGGAGAAAGGGATTAACCAATGGCCGTTAAAATCTTCATCAAGCGGAACGTGATAGACGATAAGGCTCCGGATTTATTGCCCCTTTTCAGACGCTTGCGGAAGTTGGCCACTCTTCAGCCTGGATACATTTCCGGAGAAACACTGCGCAGAATTGACGACCCCAACGAATATCTGGTGATCAGCACCTGGCAGTCTGTTGATAATTGGCGGGAATGGGTCGTAAATCCTGAAAGAATCGAAACTCAAAATGAAATAGATGCCAGACTCGGTGATGGCACGACTTACGAAATTTACCAGTATGGATAATGTATAACCTTTTAAAATTAAATTAAATATAGCTGAAATCAAATGGATATTACTCCCAATTATAACCTAATCCCCTATCCTGATCATGATTATCAGCTCAAACCTTATGTCCCGGAAAACCCGATCCGAAGACAGAATTTTGGACAGGAATCCATCGCGGGACATGGCCAATTTCGGCAGCCCCGTCCCGATATTCATTCATTCAACCTGGAGATTCCAAACCACACATACGATTACGGACAGAATTTAGCATATCCTCATATTGATCAGGTGGGACATTTGATCGATATTTATGCCTGAACGTTTCATTTTGATCACTCTTCTGTTTTTAGCTCCTTCCAATCAGCCCGCTTATATTGGGTTGAAACTTTAAGAATCATAGAATATTGTTCATTATTTAGATAATGCGGACCATCGCTTGACAATCTTAATTTTATTGTAAAAGTAAATATCTTAGAAGCGAATTTTCTTTTGAATGTAAAGGAGAAGCAGACATGCCGCAACAGGGTGATAGAAGTGTAAAATCGAAAAATTTTGATGAAGCGCTGAAGATTGGAAGACCTCCTAACATATTGCAATTATTTCCTAATTCAAATGCTCTCATCGTAAGTGGCAAATTTATCGATCGGGCGATGCTTAAAAAGGGTAAGGCAATTGCCATGGCAGCCAATGGACGAAACAGCTTTGTAATCCGCGGCGCCCTCAAAGCCGCCCAAAGAGCCAATGCGGCCCTGATCATTGAAATCGCAAAATCAGAAGGTGGCGCCAATGCCTATTGTGCTGTCAATTATTGGAATATCGCACGAATCGTTGACGCTGTTTGCAATGAATTGAAAATCAGCGTTCCGGTGGCCATTCATGCCGATCACTATGGAATTAAGAACGATGCCGATATTGAGGCGGCCAAGGTTGAAATTCCAACTCTGTTTGAAGCCGGTATCACATCAGCGGCAATCGATGCATCCCACATGGCAGACGATAGCAACCTCCTGGCCAGTATCGAGCTAAGCGCATATGTTCCAAAGTGGGCTGGGCTTGAAACCGAAGTTGGCGAAATTAAAGGAAAAGAAGGGCTCTCTACTGTTGAAGAGGCCTTGTTTTTAATAAAGGGATTAAACGCCCATGACATTTTTCCGGATTGGATCGCCTTAAACAATGGCACCACTCATGGCATTGAAGCGAGCGGTCAGGGTATCCAGGTCGACCTGACATCTAAAATTCATGAAGCCCTGTCGGATTTTCATATTTCCGGAGCGCAACACGGAACGTCGGGCAACAATTCAGATCGGTTGCGCGATATTGCTGCCAATACACGGACCACAAAAGCAAATGTAGCAACCGCTCTGCAAATGATTTCATGGGGATTGGAAGTCAATGACTACGGAAATGCCATTCTGGATGATGGCGGCAATTTCCAAAAAGTAAAAGAAGCGGGTGTAACCGAGAAGATGTGGTCTGAAATGGTGGCTTACGCCGGTGAACAGGGACATAAAGGCGGCAACTACAAAAAACTGAATCTACCATTTGAAAATAAACTGCTCGGCCAACCCCGGGCGATTCGGGAGCGAATGATACAGCGTGTCGAGGATTTTGCATACAACATGATGGTGAATGTCTTCAATGCTGAAAATACCGCCGACTTGGCTATCGAAGCCATACTTGATTGTGGGTCTCACGATGCCGGTGCAAAAGCACAGCGGATTGAAGACCCTAAGAATTGGACACCGGCGCTTATTAAGAAAAATGCTGCAAAAATCAGCAGTGATAAGGGCCCGGCTGGCGATTTTGACGATTAACCGCAATCCGGTTTTGAAAGGAAACCCCCCGGTCGACCAGAGCCTGACGGCGGTTTCAGTCCAAAACAAAAATAAGACATGCTCTCATACTTTAGGTCGCTCGCGCTGCCTCTAAATCCCCTGCCGATTTAAAATCTATCGAATCGACATCTGGGCGCACACCCCATTCACTGCATACCCTTCCCATTTAATTATTACATAATTTCAGGTACTTATAAATTTAAATCCCACCCGATATTCATTTTTCCCTAAAGTTTGCCCAGAAGGCTACCGATAAAACAGACAGGGGAAAATTGCCAATGCACGTATCGACGTATCAGATTCATAATGTGTTAAATGTGTACAGCAAGCAGCTCAGTCAGGACAGAAGTGCACCCAAATTTAAATCGGGATATAAGCGGAATCTGGCTGATCAAATTAATCTATCGAACGAAGGCAAACTCAAGGCCACAAAGGAAAAAATTGCACAGGAGATTGTGAGTAAAATTTCAGATTACGGTTCAAGGAATGAAAGTAAAACGGGGGAACACGATCGACTTCAGGAAGGAAACGAAGATCACATTGAATCTGATCACAAAAGGGAAGCCCCTTTTGTGTATAATGTAATTGATGAGTTGAATAAAAAAACAACAACCGCGCTATCGGTTAAAGATACGAGCTTCCTCGTGAACAGACTTGAGCAATTGGCAAAAGACGCGGTTGAGAAAGATGCTGACACTTAGTTGTCAGCAACACCCGTATATGAGTCAGGAGGGCTCATTAAAAAAAGGAGGGTATCATGTTAGATGCTATCGGAGAAGCCGCAATACAGCAAACGGTGCGGGCCAATTACGACAGCGAAACCCATGATCAGGAAATCGCTGTAAAGAAAAATCATCAGATCCGGGAAAATAGACCGATTGAAAAAACGGAAGACAGCTCCAAATCCGAAATGGATTTAAAAGAAGAGGAAAGCACTCGGCGCCAGAACAGTTTCGAAGAGGACGGCGACATCATTGTTGAAGAATATAACGAAGACGGGGAAATCGTTCGCAAAATACCTCCCGGCTACGTTCTTCAGAATGAAATGGCATAATTGGGCGACATTTGCTGTTTCATCTATGCGTATCGGTTTGTAGCCGATTCGATATTCACTTCTTAAGCTAAATCAACGTGCCCCTTGGCGGGCAAATACCCCTCGTATATCCTTGCGAACCTGCCCTTCTAATTATATAACCAATTGAAATATCACCATGTTTTTCGTATCTTAACCGCATTTTCGGCCAGAAAGGACTTAATCTCGGTTATGGTATATGTTCCATAGTGGACCATTGAGGCAATCAATGCGGCGTCGGCCTTGGCTTTGGTGAGTACATCACAAAGATGCTCAGGGGTACCGGCACCGCCGGAGGCAATGACCGGAATCGTGACATGTTCAGAAATCATAGCAGTCAGATTGAGTTCATACCCGTCTTTGGTTCCGTCGGCATCCATTGAATTCAAACAGATCTCCCCTGCACCGAGTTTCTGGGCCTTCATCGCCCAATTAAGGGCATCAATTCCCATAGGGGTTCTTCCGCCGTTAATATAAATCTCATATCCCGAAGGCGTTTTTTCGGTCTGGCCCACGAATTTGGCATCCATCCCCAAAACAATACATTGGTTGCCGAATGCCCTGGCGCCCTCGGCGATGATGTCCGGGTTCTTTACCGCTGCACTGTTAACGCTAACTTTCTCTGCACCTGCCAAAAGTACATTGCGCATGTCCTCAACCGTTCGAATACCACCCCCAACAGAAAACGGGATAAAAATGGTCTCCGCCACGTGTTTGACTACATCCAGCATGATATCTCGTTTTTCATACGATGCCGTGATATCATAAAAAACGATTTCATCGGCGCCGGCTTCGTAGTAAAGGCGCGCCATGTCAACCGGATCACCAATATCGACATTATTTTTAAACTTGATGCCTTTGGTCGTCCTGCCTTCACGCACATCCAGACAGGGTATGATTCGTTTACTAAGCATTACAATTTCCTTGGATAGTTACGCCCACAAAAGTCTAAAAAATAGTTTTAGATTGATTTTTTATTAAGAATATGCCCGAGAGGCTGTCTTAAAAATAGCAGATCACGTTTAAGGGCAAGGCGAAAACCGATTCAAAAGTGGAGCATACACGTTAGTATTCGAGCATTTTGAATCGGTTTTTAACACAGCCCTTGAGCGTTAGATGCATTTTAAAGACAGCTTCTATGGTTTCCATTTACAGAAGTTATCCAGTATCCTCAGCCCAGGCGGCCCACTCTTTTCGAGGTGAAATTGCGTCGCAAATAAATTGTTAAACCCGACAATAGAGGCAAACGAAATCCCGTAATCGGTGGCCGCAATCACATAATCGTAATTTCGCGGTTCCGGGTAATAACTGTGCACAAAATAAAATTCATCATCAGCCCCGACACCGGATAGCAAAGGGTGCGATTTTACAACGTTGATCCCGTTCCAGCCCATGTGCGGAATTTTCAATTTCCGGCCATTATCAGATTGGCTGTCAGCCGCAAAGGCGCGCACGGTTCCGTCTATTAATCCCAGGCAGGGTGTGTCATTTTCTTCGCTATGCGATAGAATGATTTGCGACCCCAGACAAATACCTAAAATGGGTTTTCCTTCGGCCAATTCTGCTGTGAGCAAAACATCCAGACCGGATCGCTGCAAGCTCTCCATGGCTGCGCCGGCCGCGCCAACCCCTGGAAATATGATTCGCTCTGCAGCTTTAATTTCGTTTTTATCCCGGGTTATGACGCTTTCCATTCCAAGATACGAAACCGCCCGGGACACGCTGGCAAGATTGCCGGCATCATAATCAATTATGGCGATCATCTTTGGTTATCCATTACGCTATTTGACGGCGAAACGGCCCGCGTCGGGCATGCTTCGCCATCATACGATTTCTATACATATTTTCTATTCTAATTCTTGCCAAATCTTTCGTATTTGTGCCTCCGAAAGTGATTCAAATTTCTGACCACTCTCAAAAACCTTTTTTTCCATCCGCCTGAAGCGTTTTTCAAATGTCTTAAGCGCTCCGGATAAGGCTGTTTCGGGATGAATTTTCAGCACATTTGCCAGTTGAACCATCGAAAATAAAACGCTCCCAACTGCTTTAGAAATCGGTTTTTTTTCACCATCCACCAAGGTTTGTCTTAACTGATGGATTTCCGACTCCAATTTTGATAGACGATTTTCACTATCTCCCCAATCAAAACCGCAGCGCGCTGTCCGTTCACAAATCTGGTATGAGCGCAATAAAGCCGGAAGTTTTTTCGGCACCGAATCAGTAACTGAGGATTTGGGGTCTTTTTTCTTTTCATCCTGTTTTATTTTATGCCAGTTTTGTCGAACCTCATCCGTATTGTCCACCCTTGCGGTTCCAAACACATGCGGGTGACGCCTGATCATCTTGGTCGTGATGTCCCGGGCAACATCGTATATCGAAAAGCTCCCCGCTTCTTGAAACAAACGGGTTATAAAAAAAATATGAAACAAGACGTCCCCGAGTTCCTCTTGCACATCATTAGCACGATTTGCCTCAATCGCATCAGCAAGTTCAAACACTTCTTCTATCAAATATATAAGCATGGTACGGGGGGTTTGCTTTTTATCCCATGGACATCCATGCTCCCCTCGCAAAGATTCGACCAGGGCAACGAGCGCTTTTAGTGAATCTGTTGCTGATTTTACTTGGTAATTTTCCACGCTTTTTTAAATTCGTTGAGTTTGCCGAAAAAGTCTCGTTTCATTTCCTTGGAAACAACATTTACCATTTTTTCCGAGATCCAGATGACATGGGGGGAGAGGACAGATTTTTTGATAAGAGGAGCACCTTTGGGAAGAAAGGTAGTGAGGATAATAAACAAGACGGTGACAATTAATACGCCTTTAATTAATCCAAAACAAACACCGCATAGGCGGTCAATCCACCCCAAGAAGGCCACGTTTAGCAAATATTTTATGACAATACCGATGACACTGATGATAATGAGGACACAGCTGAAAATAATTAAAAAACTTAAAATATTCAGGTATGCCGTATTGTCAATCACTCCGGAGAGAAGCTTGGCCACCGCTGGATAGTAGGAATATGCTGCATAAAAACCGGCCAATACGCCAATAATGGATGAAGCTTCTTTGACCAACCCTCTGAAAAGGCCCCGGACAATGCTATAACCTAATACAATTATTATAAAAACATCAAATGGGTTCATTTAGTCACACAAAAGTCAGCGGAGATGCACACCCGCATAACCCTTGATTTCAATAGGTTGGCCCACATCAAATGTTTCTGTCACAAATGGTAACAGTATCAGTCGGTTGAACTAACAGAGCAGATTTTGTGAGTCAAGGTATTTTTCTGGGATTAAATTTGCTTCTGATTTGTATCTTGCAATCATTTCAGGTTATGATAGAAAATAGACCAAAATTCAGCGCCGGAATCGGCATCTATCAAACATAGGAGATAAAAACGATTTCGTGAGAAGAATCGTAAAAATATTCGTATGAACGAAATTTCAGACCATAATCAAACCACCATGAATTTTTCTGATATTGAGCTAGCCCGGCAGTTGTTTGGGGAACAAAACAATCATTTGCAGCGAATCGCCGCGGCAACCGATACCAAAATAAACGCAAGGGGTAGTAAGGTATTTATTCAAGGAGACAGCATAAACGCACGCCTGGTGCAAAATGTGCTCGACCAGCTTTATGGCCTAATAAAAGAAGGATACCCGGTCCACCCCAATGATCTCGATTATGCGGTCCGCGTATTAAGTGGCAATGACCGCGCAGATTTGAAAAAAATTTTTTTAGACACCGTTTACATTACCTCAAAAAAGACGACCATCACTCCCAAAAGTCCGGCGCAGAAGGAATATATTGATGCCATCCGAAAATATGATATAGTCTTTGGGATTGGCCCGGCGGGGACCGGAAAAACGTACCTTGCAATGGCAATGGCGATTTCATTTCTGACAAAGGGGGTTGTTGATCGCATTATACTTACACGCCCGGCGGTTGAAGCTGGAGAAGAGCTGGGATTCTTGCCGGGTGATCTCGCCGAAAAGGTCGATCCGTATTTAAGACCCTTATATGACGCGCTCCATGATATGATGCGCTTCGAAAAAGTCTCTAATTTGATGCAAAAAGGGGCCATAGAGGTGGCACCGATTGCATTCATGCGCGGACGAACATTAAATGATTCGTTTATCATATTAGACGAGGCTCAGAATACGACCCCGGAACAAATGAAAATGTTCCTCACGCGTATCGGTTTTAACTCAAAAGCTGTCATTACCGGAGACATCACTCAAATAGATCTTCCGACTGAGAGGATATCGGGTTTGATACAGGCCAAGAACATACTCCAAGAAATTGAGGACCTAAAATTTGTCTTTTTTTCCAAGCGCGACGTCGTCAGACATACGCTTGTGCAACACATCATCAAAGCGTATGAGGAGTATGAGGCCGGTAAGGAATCATAGAGCGCTTTACCTGTGGGAACAATATGAAATTCGAACAAAGCAAAGAATCGATTAATAGATTTTTGGATAACAACACTCGGATACGGTGGGGAATCCTGGTTTTATCTACGATCCTTTTTATTATCATCTTATACCCGAGTCTGGTTATTACCAAACACCGTTATAGCCTGGGCGACGTCGTCGAACGCGATATCAAAGCAACCAAAGATTTTTTTATCGAAGATGAAGCGGCTACCGACAAAAACCGTCAGCAAGCCGTAGCAGAGGTGCTCACTGTTTATGATTATGATGCCAATCTGGCGAATGCATTGCAGCGCAAAGTTGAACAGGCATTTGGTGATGTTAGGAATATTATTGAATCCTCAAAAAGTTTAACACGCGCGGAGCTGATCAATCAGTCAGCACCGGTTGGAATACCGCCGGAAGAGCAGCATCCGTCGCTAGAAACGCTGATCTGGGAACAATATGAGGAATGTGAAGAAACCATCGGCATTCGTGGGAGTAAAGGTGCCTACCCAGCACTGGCCAAGGAAGCGTT
>JAAUXY010204916.1_pt1 | contig 13161 bp, 10 predicted proteins | sample 7278121 | NCBI WGS metagenome assembly JAAUXY01 (sample SAMN14350117, study PRJNA611818) | marine sediment metagenome | isolation source: surface marine sediment (1.8m) | place: French Polynesia: Moorea | collected 2018-08 | reverse complement strand
CTCGTCGACGTTGGCGCGGCCGCCGTAGTGGCGCTGGCCCGTCAGGTCGAGGTTCACATCCAGGCCGCGGTTGGCGCAGCCGGTCGCATCGCCGTGTACGGCGGCGTAGGCGTCGATCATCCCCGCGCCCTGCTGGAATACGCTGTAGGCGAGTTGGCCCTGGTCATTGACCGCGGGACGCGCCGACGCCAGCAGGCGGCACTTCACGTCATCGTTCGAGAGGCCCGGGTTGGCATCGAGGATCAGCGCCGCAACACCGCTGGCAACAGCTGCCGCCTGCGACGTGCCGGACATCGTGAAGTAGCGTTCGTGGTCGTGGAATTCGGGGTGGTTCTTCGCGATCTGGCTGTTTGCACGCGAACGTGCCGTAATGTGGCCGCCCGGTGCGACGATCTCCGGCTTGACGAAGCCTTCTACCGTCGGGCCCGCGGACGAGAATGACGCAAGGATGTCGTCGCTGCCATCCGCCGGCGTGTAGTTGTCGGACATAGCGCCAACCGTGATGACGTAGGGGTTGTTGCCCGGCACGCCGATGGTCATTGCATCCGGACCGTTGTTGCCCGCCGAGGCGACGACGACGATGCCGGCCTGCCAGAGCTGCATGACGGCCTGGTTGATCGGGTCGTCCCAGTAGTGCGAGCGTGCGGGCGCGCTGAACGACAGGTTCAGCACGCGAATGTTGTGTTCGTCCTTGTGGGCCAGGATCCAGTCCATTCCGCGAATGACGTCGGCGTACGATCCGTTGCCGTGCTTGTCGAAGGCCTTGACGGCGATGCCGCGAACGTCCGGCGCGATGCTGTTGCGGCGCATCGTGCCGTCGTCGGCATAGTCGGTGTTCTGGATGATGCTGGCGACGTGCGTACCGTGCCCGAACTTGTCGAGGTGCGCACCTTCCTGGTCCTTGATCGCGTTGTAACGGCCGAGCATCCTGTGGTCACCGTTCGTGTCCTTGTGGAGTTCCGCGATGTTGGCCATGCCGCTGTCGAGTACCGCGACGGTCACGGTGGAGCCCGTGATGCCTTCGGCGTGCAGCGCATCGGCGTTAACGAGCGACGGGAAGTGCTGATAAGGGCCGGGTGCGCCGCCCGCGTTGCCACTGGCCGTCGTTACGCTGCCGTTCGCCGTGATGCGGAGGACCCCGGCGTCGACGCGCAGTGCTGCTCTCTGCACGGGAGTAAGCTCTGCGGCGACAGCGTTAATGATGCCGAGTTCATGGGTCGGGTTGCCGCCTACCCGGCTAACCGCGTCACGAACCGACGAAAGCGATTCGCCCTGAACGATGTAATGATGAGGCTCAGCCGTCTGATCAGTTAATGCGACTTGGGTAAATGAAAACGCTGCGATCAGTACGATAATCAGAACTCGTGCATTCATGACCTTGCCTCGGTGAGTGGTTTGGCTGCGATGGAGCGTATTTGACCAGCGCAGCCGCTTCGGCAGAGGTGCAGGGCCGTTTCCGGGTCCGAAAATAAGTGTGACGCCGATCACATAACTCTTTCGTTAAATCGAGCCTTTTCAGTGCCTTGAAAGCGCTGAAACCCGCATTCCGCCTCGGTATTCCCGTACAGATCACCCCCCGGATTCATGCCAGCATGAAATCCGATTACCAAGGGGCCATCGCGCAGGATCGTCCATGCTCGTGCTGACCGCAGTCGCCGCCCTCGGAGGGCTCACGCTGTTGCTCGCGACCGGCCTGATCGTCGCGAACCGCAGGCTGTACGTGGAGGAAGATCCGCGGATCGACGCCGTTGAGGAGATGCTGCCGCACTCGAACTGCGGCGCCTGCGGATTCCCGGGCTGTCGGCCGTTCGCCGAGGCCCTGGTTGCCGGCGAGGCGCTGCCCGGCAAGTGCACGGTGTCGACCGAGGACGGGCGAGCCGAGATTGCCGCTTGCCTGGGCGTCGACGTTGGTGCCGAGGAAAAGCGCGTCGCGCGGCTGGCCTGCGCGGGCGGCCGCAATGTGGCACGCAACCACGCACGTTACTCCGGACACCCGTCGTGCCGCTCGGCGGCACTTGTCGCGGGGGGCGGCAAAGGCTGTTTCTGGGGCTGCCTGGGCCTGGGCGATTGCGAGCAGGTTTGCGATTTCGACGCGATTTCGATGAATGAACACGCGCTGCCGGTCGTTAGTGAAGCGCTGTGTACCGCCTGCAACGACTGCGTCGAGATCTGCCCGAAAGACCTGTTCAGCCTGCACCCGGCAAGCCACCGGCTTTGGGTGGCCTGCAAGAACCTCGAAGCCGGCGACGAGCTGCTCGAGGACTGCGACGTCGCCTGCACGGCGTGCGCGAAGTGCGCGATGGACGGCAAGGGGATCATCGAGATGCAGGACAACCTGCCCGTGATCGACTACTCGTCGAAGCATGGGTCGAAGCATGGGGCGAAGCACGCGACGAAGAAGCCGATCGAGCGCTGCCCGACCGGCGCAATCGTCTGGATGGAGGCCGACGGGACGATTGTCCGCGGCGACGCAGCGAAGCCGGTCGTGCGCCACTCCGAGCGCCGGGCGGCGGCGACCTGACGACAACAACGATCAACAATAAAGAGACCAACGCATGAGCAAGCCACAAGGCGAAGTGAAATACCCCGGAGCGCGTGCCGCGATGGACGGCAATTCGGCGGTCATACTCTGCGAACGCGAGGCGAGCGACGCCGCAGGTGCCTACCCGATCACGCCGTCGACGCAGATGGGTGAGTACTGGGCCGAAGCCGCAGCCGCCGGGCACGTCAACGTCTCCGGGCGACCGCTTATCTTTGTCGAACCGGAAGGCGAACACGCGGCCGCCGCCGTGACGGCGGGCATGGCGATGACGGGCCTCCGCGCCGCCAATTTCTCCTCGGGGCAGGGCATCGCCTACATGCACGAGTCGCTGTACGCCGCGGCGGGCAAGCGACTCACCTACGTGCTCAACATCGGCGCCCGCGCGATGACCAAGTCGACGCTGAACGTGCATGCTGGCCACGATGACTACCACTGCATCGATGACACCGGCTTCTTTCAGCTGTTCTCGACCAACGCGCAGAGCGCAGCCGACCTCAACATCATCGCGCACCGGATCGCCGAGCTGGCGCTGACGCCGGGTGCAATCGCCCAGGACGGTTTCCTGACGACGCACCTGATTGAGTCGCTGAAGGTGCCCGAGCGCGGGCTGATCGAAGAGTTCCTCGGTCGACCCGACGACATCATCGACACGCCGACACCGGCACAAAAGATCATTTACGGCGACAAGCGCCGGCGCATCCCGGAGCTGTGGGACGTCGACAACCCTGTCATGGCGGGCCTCGTCGAGAACCAGGACTCTTACATGCAGAGCGTCGCCGCGCAGCGGCCGTTCTTCTACGATCACGTGCAGCCGCTGACCGAGCAGGCGTTCGCGGAGTTCGCGGCGCTGACGGGTCGCGAGTACGCGCGCGTCATGGGCTACCGTCTCGAGGACGCCGACTACCTGATCCTCGGCCAGGGCAGCCTGGTACCGAGCGCCGAGGTCGTCGCCGACTACCTGCGCGACACCCGCAAGCTCAAGGTCGGCGTCGTCAACGTCACGATGTTCCGGCCGTTCCCTGCCGACCTGCTCGGCGAGATCATCAAGGGCCGCAAGGGTGTCGTCGTGCTCGAGCGCCTCGACCAGCCGCTGGCGGGCGACCTGCCGCTCATTCGCGAGATACGCGCGACGGTATCGAAGTGCCTCGAGAACGGCCGCGACCCGAAGAATCCGCCGTACCCGGCGCTGGCCACCTACAAGAACGTCGACGATGCGCCGCCGCTGTACTCGGGCTCGTTCGGCATGGGCAGCCGCGACCTGCAGCCCGAGGGCCTGATCGGCGCGGTCGAAAACATGCTGCCGGACGGACCGAAGAAGAAACTGTTCTATCTCTCGATCGACTTCCTGCGCGACAAGCCGTTTACGCCCAAGCAGGAGCTGTACCAGCAGACCATCGAGGATGCCTACCCGCACGTCCGCGAGTTGTCCCTACGTGGCAGCGAGAACCCGAACCTGATGCCGGAGGGTGCAATCACGGTGCGCTTCCACTCGGTCGGTGGCTGGGGCGCAATCACGACGGGCAAGAACCTTGCGATGACGCTGTTCGACCTGCTCGGCTATCACATCAAGGCGAATCCGAAATACGGTTCTGAGAAAAAGGGCCAGCCGACGACCTTTTATCTTTCGGCCGCGCCCGAACCGATCAAGATCAACTGCGAGTACTTCTACGTCGACGTCGTGCTGTCGCCGGACCCGAACGTGTTTCATCACACCAACGCGCTCGCGGGGCTGAAGGAAGGCGGCACGTTCATCATCCAGAGCGACCTTGCCGACCCCGAGAAAGTCTGGGCGGCGATACCGATCGCGTTCCAGCAGACCATCGTCGAGAAGAACATCCGCGTGTTCTTCCTCGATGCGTTCCGGATTGCCCGCGACGAGGCCACCGATCCCGACCTGCAGCTCCGCATGCAGGGCGTCGCGTTCCAGGGCGCGTTCTTCGCGGCATCGCCGGTGCTGCAGCAGCAGGGTCTCGACGACGCCGAGTTGCTCAAAGCCATTCGCGACCAGCTCGAGTACAAGTTCGGCGCCAAGGGTGCGCGCGTCGTCGAGGACAACATGCGCGTCGTCAAGCGCGGCTTCGACGAGGTCGTCGAGATCGTCGACAAGCCGTTTACGCTGAACGGCAGCGAAGCCTCGGCGGTGCCGGCCGAGCCTGACATCCCGGTCATGGTCAAGCGCCTGCCGCAGTCGAAGGCGCCGAAGACCGACATTCACCGTTTCTGGGAACAGACCGGCAACTTCTACGCGCGCGGCATGGGCAACGACAACCTGACCGACCCATTCATTGGCCTCGGCACGATGCCGGCCGTGACCTCGCTGTTCCGCGACATGACCGGCATCCGCTTCGAGCATCCCGAGTGGGTCGCCGAGAACTGCACGGGCTGCGGCGACTGCTACACGGTGTGCCCGGATACGGCGATCCCGGGCCTCGTCAACGAGGTGGGCCAGGTCCTCGACACGGTCGTCAAGCGAGTCAAGAAGAAAGGCAAGCCGACGGAGCACCTGCCACGCGCCGTAAGACAGATGGAGCGGCACCTGCGGGCCGGCATGAACGGCGCCGAGGAGAGTGAAGCGGTCGGCGGCCTCATCGAGGAGGCGATCGCGACGACGATCAAGGAAGCCGATGCCGGCGATCGCGACGCGCTGCGCGCCGAGTTCGACAGCTTCAGCGAGGAACTCGACGGCTTCCAGTTCGCGCTCTGCCGGCCGTACTACACGCTGCCCGAAAAACGCCAGGCGGGCGAAGGCGGACTGCTGTCGATCACGGTCGACCCGTACACCTGCAAAGGCTGCATGGAGTGTGTGAAGGTCTGCGACGACGACGCGCTCAGGCCCGCAACGCAGACGACCGAATCGATCGAACAGCTGCGCGAGCATTGGGACTTCTGGCTGGACCTGCCGACGACGCCGAAGAAGTACATCCGCGTCGACGACCTCGAGGAGCGCATTGGCGCGCTCGAGACGATCCTGCTCGACAAACAGAACTACCTGTCGTTCGCGAGCGGCGACGGCGCCTGCCTCGGCTGCTCCGAGAAGACCGTCATGCACCTGTTCGTCGCCACGGTCGAGGCGCTGATGCAGCCGCGCATCAAGGCCCACATCGAGAAGATCGACGAACTCGTTTCTGACCTGAAGCTGCTCGTGCAGTCGAAGCTCGTCGGCGAGATCGATCTCGGTGACACGCAGGAGATCGCCCGCGTCGTCAACGGCATCGGCGACGATGACGTTACGCTTGCGGGTATCGCCGAGCGTATCGAGGCGGACAAGGGCGCGCAGCCGATCGACCCGGCCTGGCTCAAGCGCGTGACCGGCCTGATCGGCGAACTCGAGACGCTCAAATGGCGTTACACCGAGGGCACGACCGGCCAAGGTCGGGCACGTATGGGTATGCTCAATGCCACGGGCTGCACGTCGGTCTGGGGCAGCACCTATCCGTTCAACCCGTATCCGTTCCCGTGGGCGAATCACCTGTTCCAGGATGCACCTTCGCTCGCGATGGGCGTCTTCGAAGGCCACATGTCGAAGATGGCCGAGGGCTTCAGGGCGATTCGCAAGGCCGAACTCGAAATTGCCGGCGACTACCGGCCGTCGCAGCATGACGAGTTCTTCACGTACTTCGACTGGCAGCAGTTCTCGGACGATGAGTTCAAGCTGTGCCCGCCGGTTGTCGCGGTCGGCGGCGACGGCGCGATGTACGACATCGGCTTCCAGAACCTGTCGCGGCTGATGATGTCCGGCAAGCCGATCAAGGTCCTCGTGGTGGATACGCAGGTGTACTCGAACACCGGCGGCCAGGCGTGCACGTCCGGCTTCTTCGGCCAGGTGTCCGACATGGCGCAGTTCGGCAAGGCGACGAAGGGCAAGCAGGAGGTGCGCAAGGAGATCGGCCTGGTCGGCATGGCGCATCGCACGACCTACGTGCTGCAGTCGACGATCTCGCACGCGAGCCACATGATCGAGGGCTTCATCGAGGGCCTGCTGGCGCGGCGCCCGGCACTGTTCAACCTGTACACGTCCTGCCAGCCCGAGCACGGCATCGGCGACGACATGGGCGAACACCAGGCGAGGCTCGCGGTCGAGTCGCGCGCCTACCCGCTGTTCCGCTACGACCCGGACAAGGGTCCGACGGCAGAGGAGTGCTTCGACCTGTCGGGGAACCCGGCGCCCGACGATACGTGGCCCACGTACACGCTCACGTACCGCGAGGGCTCGCGCGAGAAGACGATGGAGCTGCCGATGACGTTCGCGGACTTCGCGATCACCGAGGTGCGCTTCCGCAAGCACTTCCGCGTGGCGCCGCCCGATACCTGGAACGACAAGATGCTGCCGCTGCACGAGTTCCTCGATCTCGGCGAGGACGAACGCGAAGGCCGCTTCCCGTTCATCTGGAGCGTCGACCGGCAGAACCGCCTGAGCCGGCTGCTCGTCGACGAGTCGATGGTGCGCTCCTGCGAGGATCGCCGCGACTTCTGGCACATGCTGCGCGGCATCGCGGGTACGGATCGGCAAGCGCCCGATCTTGCCGCGGTCGAGGCACGTGTACGCGGCGAGGTCGTGCAGAAGATTGCCGCCGGGCTGGCGCAGTTTGCCGGCGACGCTGACGTCGAGGTAGCGGTGCCGGAAGCCGGCGCCGCGGTGGCCGAGTCCGCAGACGCGACTGCACCAGCCGCCGACGGCGACTACATGGCGCCATGGATCGACACCGACGACTGCACGGCCTGCGACGAATGCACGACGCTGAACCCGTCGATGTTCGAGTACAACGCCGACAAGAAGGCCGTGATCCGCGATCCCGATGCGGGTCCTTACAGCGATCTCGTCAAGGCGGCAGAGAAGTGCACCGCGCAGGTCATTCACCCGGGGCTGCCGCGTGACCGTTCGGCGGCCGACATCGACAAGTGGATCGCGCGCGGCGAGAAGTACAACTGACGATGGCCGTCCCGGTGTCACGCTACCCCACGTTTTCGCACGGCGTGCATCCGCCGGAGTCGAAGGACGACACGCGCGGGTTGCCGATCCGGCAGTTCCCGTTCGCGCCGTCGCTCGTGATCCCGCTGGCGCAGCACATCGGCAAACCGTCCGTGCCCGTGGTCCGCGAGGGCCAGGAAGTGGCGCGCGGCCAGCTGCTGGCCGAAGCGGACGGCTTCGTTTCTGTGCCACAGCATTCGCCGGCGTCGGGCGTCGTCCGGCGCATCGGCCTCGTACCGAGTATTGCCGGCAAGATGGTCACGGGCATCTATATCGAGCCGTTCCCGGGTTCATCTCAGGAGGTCGCGGAAGGCGAGCGCTGCGATCTCGATACCGCGACGCCCGACGAGATCATCGCGGCGATCCAGTCGGCCGGCGTGGTCGGACTGGGCGGCGCGGCGTTCCCGACGCACGTTAAGCTGCGGGCGCCCGAAGGCAAGCACATCGACACGCTGATCCTGAACGGAATCGAGTGCGAGCCCTACCTGACGACCGACCATCGCGTGATGCTCGAGCAGACGGCGGACGTGCACGTGGGCATCCGCTACCTGCTGAAGGCGACCGGCGCGGAGCGCGCGATCATCGGCATCGAGGCGAACAAGCTCGACGCCGCCGAGGCGCTCGAGGCGGCCATTCCGGAAGACCTGCCGGTCACGGTCGGGGTCGTGCAGGTCAAGTATCCGCAGGGCGCGGAGAAAATGCTGATTACCGCGCTGCTCGGCAGCGAGGTGCCGTCGGGCGGCCTGCCGGCGGATGTCGGTGCGGTGGTGGTCAACGTGGCGACCGCCGCGGAGATCGGCCGCCTGCTGCCGCACGGACGCGGCATCCAGGAGCGCGTCGTCACGCTGACCGGTCCGGCGGTCAGGCGCAAGGGCAACTACCGGATTCCGATCGGCACCCCACTCAGGTTTGCACTGGAGCACGTCGAGGCGAGCGAAGACGTCAGCCGCGTGTTCCTCGGCGGGCCGATGATGGGACAGGCGCTGTCGAGTCTCGATATCCCGATCACCAAGGGTACGTCAGGCTTCGTTGCGTTTACCGAACGCGAAACCGGCAGGCAGCCGCCCGAGTATCCGTGCATCCGCTGTGCCTACTGCGTCGATGCCTGCCCGATTCACCTGAATCCGTCGCAGCTCGGCCTGCTGGCGAAGATCGGCGACTACGAGCGCATGGCCGACGAGCTGCACCTGATGGACTGCTTCGAGTGCGGCTCGTGTTCCTACGTGTGCCCGTCGCACATCCCGCTCGTGCAGCGCTTCCGGCTCGCAAAGTCGGTGGTCCGCGAACGGAGAGCGGCCGAATGAGTGGCAAGACGCTGGACATCGACACTTCGCCGCATATCGCGAGCGGCGCCAGCGTCGACGCGATTATGCGCAACGTCGTCTACGCGCTATTGCCGGTGTGCGCATTCTCGGTATACGTGTTCGGGCTGACGGCGCTGGTTACGCTGGTCGCCGCTACCGTTGCCTGCGTCGCGACCGAGCACCTGTTGTCGCGTGCTCGTCGTTCGACCGTTGGCGACTGGTCGGTCGTCGTGACCGGGCTGCTTTACGGTCTCACCCTGCCGCCGGGTTTGCCGGTCTGGATGACGGTGCTCGGCGGCATCGTCGGCGTCGGCGTCGGCAAATTCCTGTTCGGCGGACTCGGCTACAACGCCTTCAACCCGGCGCTCGTCGGCCGCGCGTTCCTGCAGGCCGCGTTCCCGGTCTCGATGACGACCTGGTATCCGCCGCTCGGTGCGGAGCGCTTCACGGCGCTGCCGTCGTCGTCGCTGACGTTCCCGTTTGCGACGCCGACCTACGATGCGTTCTCCGGTGCAACGCCGCTCGCCGCGATGAAGTTCGACGGTAATGCGACCGCGACCGTCGATCTGTTGCTGGGCCTCACGGGCGGTTCGGTCGGCGAGACCAGCAGCCTGCTGATCGTCCTGGGCGGCCTGTACCTCATCGCACGCAATATGATGAACTGGCGCATCCCTGCCGCGATCCTCTCGACCGTGTACGTGCTGTCGGCCGTGTTGCACTGGCTGGCACCCGAAAGCTACCCGGGCCCGCTGTTCATGCTGTTCGCGGGCAGCCTGATGCTCGGCGCCGTCTTCATGGCGACCGACATGGTCGCCTCGCCAATGACGAGCGCCGGCTGCTGGCTGTACGGCGTGCTGATCGGCGCGCTCGTTGTCGTCATACGCCTGTGGGGCGGCCTTCCGGAGGGCGTCATGTATGCAATCCTGTTCGCGAACGCCGTATCGCCGCACATCGACGGGCTGATCCAGCCGCGCGTCTACGGGACGGCCGGACGAGGAGGTACCTGATGAGTAATCAACATCCACCGGCGTGGCCGATGTATCGCGCCCTCGTCGGCATTGGCATGCTGTGCGGCCTGCTGATCGCAATCGTGTACATCGGCACGGCGCCGGTCATTGCGCAGAACCGCGCCGAGGCGCTCGAGGCCGCCGTGTTCCGGGTCCTCGAGGGCGCGGAGCAGCGGGTCACGTTTGTGCGTGCCGAAGACGGCTTTGTCGTCGATGACGAGGCTACGGGTCCGGCTATTCACGCAGGCTACGACGCCGACGGCACGCTGGTCGGCATTGCGATCGAGGCGAGCGGGATGGGCTACGCCGACCTGATCACGGTGCTCTACGGCTACTCACCGGCGAAAGAGACGATCGTCGGCTTCCAGGTGCTCGGCAGCATGGAAACGCCGGGCCTCGGCGACAAGATTGCGAAGGACCCCCGTTTCCTCGCCAACTTCGAGGCGCTCGACGTGCGCCTCGACGAAAGTCGGCAGGCACTCGTCAACCGGGTAACCACCGTCAAGCAGGGCACGAAGACCGAGTCCTGGCAGGTCGACGGCATCACCGGCGCGACCATTTCGTCGGTTGCCGTCGGCGAGATCCTGGCGGCGAGCACGGCTGAATGGCTGCCGCTGATCGCGGCAAACCTGTCCGCGATCGAGGAGGGTGTCGGTGAAGACTGAGCCGTCCGCCGCGGACGAATTCGTCAAGGGGCTCTGGCGCGAGAACCCCGTGTTCGTGCAGGTGCTCGGCATGTGCCCGGTGCTCGCGGTCAGCAACACGGCCATGAACGCACTGGCCATGGGTCTCGCGACGACCTTCGTCATGTTCATGTCGAACACGCTGGTTGCAACGCTCCGACACGTGATTCCGAAACAGGTCCGCATCGCGACCTACATCCTGATCATCGCGACCTTCGTTACGATCGTCGACTACGCTATCGAGGCGATCAGCCTGGAGCTGCATGCCGCGCTCGGTGCGTTCATCGCGCTGATCGTCGTCAACTGCCTGATCCTCGGCCGCGCCGAGGCGTTCGCGTCGAAGCACACGGTGCCGAGGGCCATGCTCGACGGGCTCGGGATGGGCGTCGGCTTTACGTTTGCGCTGTTCTGCCTCGGCGCAGTCCGCGAGTTGCTTGGCAACGGTTCGCTGTTCGGGGTCGCGGTGCTGCCCGCGGCGTTCGAGCCCTGGATCGTCATGATTCTGCCCGGCGGCGGCTTCTTCACATTGGCGGCGTGGCTCTTGTTCATCAACTACCTGAAGCGTCGTGACGCCGAACGCGCCGCGCTCGCGGAGGCCGCGCGGTGAACGAGCAGCCGCTCTGGTCCATCTTCGTGAACGCGGCACTCGTGAACAATTTCGTGCTCGCGTACTTCCTGGGGATATGCCCGTTCCTCGGCGTATCGGCGAAGGTCGAGACCGCTGTGCGCATGGGCGGTGCCGTGACCTTCGTCATGCTCGTGAGCTCGGTTTGCGCGTTTGCGATCCACCGCATCCTGATTGCGATCGGTGCGCCGTTTCTGGAGCTGATCGCTTTCATCGCCGTCATCGCCTCGACCGTGCAGCTCGTAGAGATGTTCATCAAGAAGACGAGCCCGGCGCTGTTCCGCGCGCTCGGCATCTTCCTGCCGCTGATCACGACCAACTGCGCGATCCTGGGGCTGGCGCTGTTCCAGACCAACAAGGGCTACAACTTCGTCCAGGCCCTTTTCTACGCGCTGGGCGCCGGCGCCGGCTTCATGCTGGCGCTCTTATTGATGGCCGGCATCCGCGAGAAGCTGGAGTTCGCGGACATGCCCGATGCGGTGCAGGGCACGGCGATCGCCCTGATCGTGGCCGGCATCCTGTCGCTCACGTTCATGGGCTTCGGCGGACTGGGGGCCTGATGTCTATTGCTACGATCATGCTCGCCGTCCTGGGGCCACCGGCGCTCCTGGTCGGCTGGGTGCTGGTCCAGCACGCGTGGCGTCGGCACTTTCTATCGGGCGGCGAACAGGACGTTCTCGCGGTGCGCGGCCAATGTGGCCGCTGCAGCTGTACCACGCCCTGCAGCGAGCTGCTTGCCAAGGCCCGCAACACGACACAACAGACTTGAGGGAGATTGCAATGAGACTCGAGGACTACGACAAACGGCAGCGATTCGACGCGACCGTCGTATCGAGCAACCGAATCACGCCGGAGGAAAGCGACATCGAGGTGCGCGAACTCCTGCTCGAGGTCGCGCGCCCGAACTTCGGCTACGAGCCGGGGCAGAGCATCGGCGTGCTGACGCCCGGTGACGCGGCCTTCGGCACCGACGAGCACTTCCGTCTGTATAGCGTGGCCGATACTTCGTCGCGCGCTGCGGACAACCCCGTTATCGCGATCACGGTGCGCCGGGTGTCCTATATCGACGACTATTCCGGTGAGCGCTATGACGGCATCGCGTCGAACTATCTTTGCGACCTGCGCGACGGCGAAACGCTATCGATCACGGGGCCGTACGGCATCGCCTTCGAGGTTCCGGAGGACAGGGACGCCAACCTGCTACTGATCGGTTCGGGCACCGGTATCGCGCCGTTCCGGGCCTACGTCAAACACATCTATCAAAACGTCGGCGACTGGCGCGGCAAGGTCAGGCTCTTCTATGGCGCGCAGACGGGCCTCGAACACCTGTACATGAACGAGCACCGTGACGACTTCACTTTGTATTACGACGAAGACACGTTCGAGGCATTCAAGGCCCTGTCGCCGCGGCCGAACTGGGCCGACCCGATCGCATGGGACTACTGCCTGATGGAGCGTTCCGAGGAGATCGTCGAGATGCTCGACGATCCAAAAACCTACGTCTTCGTCGCCGGCCTCGAGCCGATCCGCGACGAGCTCGACAAGGTGTTCGCCGAGATCGTCGGTTCCGCCGAGAAATGGCAGCGCCGCCGCGCCGAAATGGTCGCAGGCGGCCGCTGGACCGAGCTGCTCTACTAGCGAGCGGCCAGGTAGTCCTTGCGGCTGGCGCCAAGCGACTCGCACGCGTCACCGCGCCAGCGCCAGCCCGTAATCGTGCCTGTCTCGTCGACGGCGAGCATGCGCTCGCAGACGACCTGCGGTACGCCGGGTTCCGCCAGGTAAGCCGGCGGCTCGGTTGAGCGGTCGCGCCAGATCAGCACGGTTTCGGCGCCGAAAGCCTGCTCCGCTTCGGGCTGGCCCCACGCCTCGAGGGCGATGCTCACGTGGTCGCCCTGCCAGCCGGCCATGTCGTTGCTCAAGGATGCGGTAGTGCCGCAGCCGACCAGGAGCGCCGAGAGCGCCGTCAGTGTCCAGATTGTGTGTTGCATCGTCCCCTTCCTTTGCGTTCGATGTATCTCTTTAATGCGTGAG
>JAAUXY010152576.1_pt1 | contig 13162 bp, 12 predicted proteins | sample 7278121 | NCBI WGS metagenome assembly JAAUXY01 (sample SAMN14350117, study PRJNA611818) | marine sediment metagenome | isolation source: surface marine sediment (1.8m) | place: French Polynesia: Moorea | collected 2018-08 | reverse complement strand
GCGACGCCGCCCACCACGATCCAGCGCCAGCGCTGGGGGTCAAATCCCAGCGTGGTGGCGGTTTCCTCACCCAGGCTCAGCGCGTCCAGGTAGCGACCCGCAGTAAGCACGGCGAGGCTGCCGGCCAGCATAAAGGGCCCGGCAATCATGACATCCTGCAGACTGCGATTTGCGAAAGAACCCAACAGCCAGTAGACAATCTCGCTCATGGCAAACGGATTGGAGGCGATATTTAGCACCAGCGCTATCAACGCACCGACAAAGGCATTCACGGCCATGCCGGCGAGGATCAGGCTGAACAAGCTGGAGTGGCTGCCCGCCAACAAGTAAACCAGGACGACCGAGAGCCCCGCTCCCAGCATGCCGCCCAAAGGCAGACTGAACCAGGCCAGGGACGCCAGCCCTGAATACAGCACGATCACCGCACCCAGGGCGGCACAAGCACTGACACCCACAATGGAAGGATCTGCCAGTGGGTTGCGCAACAGGCCCTGCAGGGCCGCGCCCGACAGGCCCAGCACACCGCCGACCAGGATAGCCAGCATGACCCGTGGCAGGCGAATCTCCCACAGCACGGTGTCGCGCCAGCGCTCTTCTCCCGTCGCCAGCGGGTTGAGCCAGACCTCGCCATGCGCCAGGGCCAGCAGTGATGCCGCCAGCAACACCAGCAATAGCATTGCCATCACTGCCGTGGTTTTCATCGGCCAACCCTCAGGGTCAGGAGTTGTTCGGCAGCTTCGGCAGAGGTCCGACCGACGCAGGCGGTCAGACTGGGCGGAAGGCTGATCACCTGGTCGGGCGCAAAGTGTCGCAGCAGGGCCGGATGGCGCAACGCCTGGTGGGCCACTGAATCCCGGTTCAGGGACAGATCATCCAATACGAGCAGGTCAGGCTCGGCTCGTACCAGGGCTTCCAGGGACAGGGTGCCGTAGCTGACGATATCGAGTTCGGCTGTGAGATTGCGGTAGCCGGCCAGTGTCAACAAGTCGTCCATCAAGGTGTCGCGGCCGGGGCTGACACCCTGGGGGCCGTAGACCACCGCCAATGGTGCCTCACCCCCGAGACGCCGGGAGTCAGCAGACACCTGGGCAATGCGCCGGTCCAGCTCGGCTGCCAGCAGCTCGGCCTGCTCGCGCGCGTCTACCAGCTCGCCGAAGGCAAGAATGTGCTCGCGCATACCCTCGAGCGTCAGCGGCACATCCAGCACCTCTACCCGGTGGTCGAGACGACGCAGCAGATCGACAACCTTGATATCACTGAACTGGCCAGCCAGCACCAGGTCTGGCTGCATGGGCACGATCTCCTCGGCCAGGCTGTGATTGAGTGGAATGTCACCGACCCGGTCCGCCAGGTAGCTGAGGTCGGGATCGGCCGCCCAGTAGCTCAGCGAGACAATGCGCTCGCGGGGTACCAGTTCCAGCAGCAGCAGGTCGGTGCACAGGTTGAGGCTGGCAATGCGCTGCTGTGCGGCAACACCTGAGGCGATGCCCGTGGCAAGACAACACGCCAGCAGGCCGGGAAGATAACGCATCGCAGAAGTTTTGATGTGCCTCAGGCGACTTTCACACAGTTGCGCCCGGCCTGCTTGGCGCGATACAGCGCACCGTCAGCGGCCTTGAGCAGTTCCACCGGAGACTTACGGGTTGAGGCGATGAAGCTCGCCACGCCGGTACTGATGGTAACAATGCGATCGCCGTTGGAGTACTCATGAGGAATGTTCAGGGCTTCTATGTTATGACGGATCTTGTCGGCCAGCGCCTGGGCTCCATCGCGGTCGGTATCGGGTAACACACAGACAAACTCTTCTCCGCCGTAGCGGCCGGCGAAGTCGGCGCCCCGGCGCATAGTGGCCTGGATGGTCAGCGCCACCTGGCGGATGCACTCGTCGCCAGCCTCGTGACCGTAGCCGTCGTTGTAGGCCTTGAAGTTGTCGATATCGATCATCAGCAGGCTGAGCGGGTCGCCGGAGCGAATGGCGCGCAACCACTCGATTTCCAGGGTCCGGTCAAATTCACGACGATTGGGAATTTCAGTGAGGCCGTCAATGCGCGCCAATTTGCCCAGCAGTTCGGCGGACTGCTTGTAGCGGGCCAGCCCCCGGGTGCGAGCCAGCCATACCACCGGGTCCTGGTCGCCGTGCATGTAATCCAGGGCACCCAGGCTGAGCGCCTCGACCTCCTGGGCGGCGTCGGCCTTCTGGTTGTAGACCACGATGGGAATATGCTGGGTCACTTCCAGGGCGCGCAGTCGTAGGCACAGGGGTTTGTGACGCTCATCGGAGCCGTCCAGAACCACCAGGTCGGCCTCGGATGCCTGCAGCGCCAGCAATTCGAGGTCGTCGGAATAGTCTGACTGGCGCAGGGCAAACTCGCCCTGGCCCTCATGCAAGGCCGGCTGCACCAGGCCCACGTTGTTGCCGATCACCAGGATGTGGCGCCGGTTCTGGTTGTCACAGGAGACGCCCAGCATCACATCGTCGTCGATCTGGCCCTGCAGGAAGGGCATCAGGCGCGGGATGGCGGGGAACCCCAGCATGCGGCCGCCAAAACCGTTCTCCATGGAGGGTACCCGGCGATCGAAATCGCCGGTCGCCCAGATCTGCTGCCAGGCGCCAGTAAGCTTTTGCTCGTCGTCGCCGAGTGTCGGAATATCCAGGCCCGCCTTCTCTGCGAGGCGCTTCAGAACGGCGATGTCGGAAATATCTTCCCCGTCGCGCCACAGTGCCCGGAACACCAGGGTGCGAAAGGTCGGCAACCCTGGCGCCGCAGCCAACTCGGCAGCAGCCAGGAAAAGATTGGCAAGCCTGGTACCCGGCCGTGCAGGCGGGGTGATGATTTGTACTTCAGGGGCGCGCTTACGCACCGAGGCCACCTCGGCGGTAAGCTGCGTCTGCTCCTGGAAACTCGGCGAACTGCTGTCCGCATACGGCAGGTGCTGGACTGCCATCCAGCGGATCTCGAAATCACGGGCATAGACCTGCAGGCGCTCGGAAAGGGCATAGCAGAATGGACAGTTGAAATCCCCGTAGACCGTGATGAGTGGCTTTCTCGGCATCGTTCCAGTGTAGCCCAAGTTCAACGCTGCCGATGCACGATGAAATCGGCAATTTCCCTGAGTAGCGCGGCGCTGTCGCCAAAGGATTCCAGTGCCGCCAGGGCTTCTGCCAGCAGGCCCTCGGCCTTGTCGCGGGCGACCTCGAGACCCAGCGTGCTGACATAGGTGGGCTTGTGCAGGGCCTGGTCAGCGCCGGCTCGCTTGCCGAGGGTTTCACTATCGCTGGTAGCGTCAAGGATGTCGTCGCAGACTTGAAAAGCGAGGCCGATGGCATCGGCGAAATCATCCAGCGCGCCCTGCTGCTCGTCACTGGCGCCGGCGGCCAGCGCCCCCATGGCCACGCTGGAGCGAATCAGGGCTCCGGTCTTGAGCGCGTGCATGGTTTCCAGGTGGCTGCTGTCGATGCTCTGGTCGACCGCCCCGATGTCAATCGCCTGGCCACCCACCATACCGCGCAAGCCAGCCGCCGCCGCCAGGCTGCGGACCAGCTCCAGGCGGGTCTCGGCGGATAACTCCGGCGCATCGGTCAGCAACTCCAGCGCTCTCGCCTGCAGGCCATCACCTACCAGGATGGCGGTGGCCTCATCAAAAGCCTTGTGGGTCGTGGGCTGGCCACGGCGCAGATCGTCGTCATCCATGGCCGGCAGGTCGTCGTGGACCAGGGAATAGGCGTGCACCATTTCCGCGGCGCAGGCCACGTAGTCGATACCAGCAGGATCGTGCGCGCCGGCATCCAGTGACGCAGGTCGCACCGCCGCAGCGGCGGCGTATACCAGCAGCGGCCGCACGCGCTTGCCGCCACGGGTCAGTGCGTAGGCCGAGGCCTCAAACAGGCGCACCAGGTGCGGACCCGCCTCTGCCGCGAACTCGCTATTCCCGTGTCCAAGCAGGCCCACCAGGGCGGCGTTGCAGCGGTCCTGCAGCTCCGCGAGTGCTGTGGAGGGCTCAGTACTCATGCGTCGCCTTCGTCATCCTCGCCCATACCCTCAAAAGCGTGGGGGTCGAGCGGCTCCGAAACCAGTTCCCCGCCCTGCTGCATCAGCACCTCGACTTTCTGCTCGGCGTCTTTCAGCGCCTGCTGGCAATCGCGGGTGAGCTTCATGCCGGTTTCGAAGGCCTTGAGGGATTCCTCGAGACTCAGTTCGCCTTCTTCCATCTGGTCAACGAGCGCCTCCAGCTGTGACAGGGATGCCTCGAAATCAATTTTTTTGGCCCGGGCCATCGGTTAGACTCGCCTAGCTGTGAAACGCAAGGATTGTAGCAGTTGAAGACCATCTTGGTTACGGGCGGGGCAGGCTATATTGGCTCGCACACCTGCGTTGAGCTTTTGAAGGCAGGCTACGGCGTGGTGGTTGTCGACAACCTGGACAATGGCTGCGAGGAGGCGCTGCGTCGCGTGGAACGGATCAGCCACCGTGACCTGATGTTTGTAAACGCGGACGTGCGCGACAAGGATGCCCTCAATACCGTGTTCGCGGACTTTCCTGTGGACGCTGTAATTCACTTTGCGGGCCTGAAATCAGTCGCCGAGTCTGTGGAAAACCCGGATCTTTACTACGATGTAAACCTGGGCGGATCCATCGCACTCTGCGAGGTTATGGAAAGCCACGGCATCCAGGCAATAGTATTCAGCTCATCTGCCACAGTGTACGGCCTGTCCAGCAACGACCCCATCCAGGAGCAGTCAGAAACCCGGCCGGCCCAACCGTATGGAAAGACCAAGCTGGCCGTTGAAAGGCACCTCGAAAAGCTCTGTAAAGACAACCAGACCTGGAACGCGGTCAGCCTCCGGTATTTCAACCCGGTTGGCGCCCACCCTAGCGGACTCATTGGCGAGGACCCGAAGGGCACTCCGAACAACCTGGCACCCTACATCACCCAGGTTGCGGCAGGATTTCGGGACAAGCTGATGGTATTTGGTGATGACTACCCCACCCACGACGGCACCGGCGTGCGCGACTACATCCACGTTGTCGACCTGGCCAGGGGGCATGTAGCGGCGGTCAATTTCCTGGCGGAAAAGCGCGGCTACATGGCCCTGAACCTGGGCACCGGACGCCCCTACTCCGTGCTGGAGGTTCTCTCCGCTTTCAAGCGGGCAGTAGGCGAGGATATTCCGTATGAAATCGCCACCCGCAGGGACGGTGATATCGCCATCTACATTGCTGACACTGCCAAGGCCGAGATGGAACTGGGCTGGGCAGCGAAATTCGACATGGATGACATGGCGCGTGACGCCTGGAACTGGCAGTCAAAAAACCCCGAGGGCTACCGGGTAAAAGCCTGAAGCTGGACACAGCACCGCGAGCGGCTACAGTGTGCGAATCGCAACCATCCAGTGCCAGGAGCCCATATGACCAATATCCTCTACAGACCCGCATTCGAGCTGGCCGCTGATATAAAGGCCGGTGAGCTCTCCTCGCTACAAGTACTCGAATTCTTCCTGGAGCGGGTCGCCAGCCTCAATCCGGCGCTGAACGCCGTGGTGGCCCTGGATATCGAGCGCGCGAAGACGAGAGCCGCGGAGGCTGACGCCGCCGCGCAGCGCGGTGAGGACTGGGGGCCCCTGCACGGCGTGCCCCTTACCATCAAGGATGCACTGTGTACCGAGGGCATTGTCACCGTTGGCGGCATCCCCGAGTGCCGGGACAATGTCCCCGCCAGCAATGCTGTCGCCGTGCAGCGCTATGTGGATGCCGGTGCCATCATCTTCGGCAAGACCAACGTGCCATTCATGAGCTCTGACCTGCAGAGCTTCAACGAGGTCTACGGCACCACCAACAATCCGTGGAATGTCGAGCGCACCTGCGGTGGCTCCTCGGGTGGCGCCGCGGCAGCCGTAGCCGCCGGCCTGACCCCCCTCGAGTTGGGCAGCGACATCGGCGGCTCAATCCGCACCCCAAGCCACTTCAACGGCGTATTCGGCCACAAGCCCAGCTTTGGCATTGTCAGCCAGCGCGGCCACCTGCCGCCCGGCGAAAAGGTGATCAGTGAATCCGACCTTTCGGTGGTCGGTCCGATCGGCACCAACCCCGAGGATCTGGAGCAGGCGCTGGACATCCTGGTGGCACCCAACCCCGAAGACGCCCGCGCTTACAGCATCACGCTGCCACCCGCGCGCACCAATGACGTCGCAAAGCTCCGGGTAGCAGTGTGGTCTGACGACAGCTTCTGCCCGGTGGACTCGGAGATTCGCGACGCTATCGAGACCGCGGCGAATAGCCTGGAGGCCGCGGGTGCAACTGTAGATCGAAATGCGCGTCCGGCCGTCGACCCGCAGACCAACCAGGTTAACTACGCCATCATGTTGATGGCGGCGATGGGCGGCGGCATGCCCGACGCCGTCTACGAGATGATGAAGGAGATGGCCGACGGCAGTGATCCGGCGGACCTCAGCCTGCCGGTGCTACAGGCGCGCGGCATCGCCGCCAGCCACCGGGAGTGGACCAAGCAGATGGAGAAGCGCGAGCACATCCGCAGGGCCTGGAGCGCTTTCTTCGAGGATTACGACGTACTGCTGTGCCCCTGTGCGTTTACCACGGCCTTCGCCCACGACCACAACCCGGATATGCACGCCCGCCGCCTGAACATCAACGGCGAAGAGCGCCCCTATCTTGACGTACTGGGATGGGCCGGCCTGACGCTCAACGCCCTGCTCCCGGTGACGGCGGTCCCGGTCGGCACAGCCAGCGACGGCATGCCGATCGGCGTACAGGTGGTTGCTGACTACCTGGAAGACCGCACCGCGCTGGCGGCCGCGAAAATGCTGCAGGAGCATCACCGTGGATTCCAGGCACCGCCCATGTAAAGAAACGCCAGGTGCGGCTACATGCCACCTGGCTGGCACATCGAGGGCGTTTCTGGACTGGCGACCTGCGCCAGCTGTCTAGAGTCCAGCCTCCGCGGGCCTGATCGGCTGCGAAGACCGTGGTGATGCCATGCGCGCATTTACCGCGTTGACGATCCCTGCGGCATCGAGTCCTATCCACTCCAGCTGCAGCTCACGCTTGCCGTGATCGACGAAGCTGTCCGGCAGGCCAAGGTTCAGCAGCCTGGGCAGTCGATTCTCACGCACCAGCAATTCGTTGACTGCAGAGCCCACCCCGCCCGCTACCGCGTTGTCTTCCACCGTGACCAGCATGTCATGGGACTCAGCCAACTCGAGGATTTTTGCCTCATCCAGCGGCTTCACCCAGCGCATGTCGACGACCGTGGCGTTGAGGGTCTCGGCTGCTGACATCACTGCCGGCAACAGCACCCCGAAGTTGAGGAACGCAACGCCCTGCCCTGCTCGCTTTTCTGCCGCTTCACCGATGGGCAGGCGCTTCATCTCTTTCTTGATCTCGGCACCTGGCCCGGTGCCACGCGGGTAGCGCACGGCTGCGGGACCTTCGTGCTGGTAGCAGGTGTACAGAAGCTGCCGGCACTCGTTCTCGTCAGAGGGCGCGGCAATCAGCATGTTGGGGAGGCAGCGCATGTAGGTGAGGTCGAAACTGCCAGCGTGGGTAGCGCCGTCTTCACCCACCAGACCCGCGCGGTCGATGCCGAACGTGACATCGAGGTTCTGCAGGGCCACATCGTGCACCAGCTGGTCATAGCCCCGCTGCAGGAAGGTCGAATAAATGGCCACCACAGGCTTGCCGCCCTCGCAGGCGATGCCTGCACCCAGGGTTACCGCGTGCTGCTCGGCAATGGCCACATCGTGGTAGCGCTCGGGGAAGCGCTGGGCAAACTCGACCATGCCTGAGCCCTCGCACATGGCGGGCGTGATGCCGATCAGGCGCTCGTCCAACAGGGCCATATCGCAGAGCCAGTCGCCAAACACCTGCTGGTACTTTGGCTTCTTGTTATTGGCTGGTGGCTCTACTGCCTCTTCTTCGGCCACCGTGGGCTTGAGTGGTTCCGGGTCCACCTTGTTGATGGCGTGGTAGCCCACCTGGTCCGACTCGGCGGGCTCGAAACCGCGGCCCTTGCGGGTCTGGATGTGCAATAGTTGCGGCCCGTCCAGGGTGCGCATGTTTTCAATAGTCTGTAACAGCTGCGGCAGGTCGTGACCGTCGATGGGGCCGATATAGTGCCAGCCCAATTCCTCGAACAGCGTGCCTGGCGCCACCATGCCCTTCATATGTTCTTCAGTGCGCTTGGCGAGGTCCCATGCCGGGGGCATGCGCTTGAGTACGCTCTTACCGCCCTCGCGCAGGGAGATGTAGGTTTTGGACGACCACATCTTGGCAAAGTAGGCCGCCAGGCCACCGGAGTTATGGCCGATAGACATCTGGTTGTCGTTGAGGACCACCAGCATGTTGGGCCGCACGTGGCCGGCATGGGCCAGGGCCTCGATTGCCATGCCGCCGGTCATGGCGCCATCGCCAATCACGGCGCAGACCTTGCGCTCATCACCTGCGTTGGCAAGCCCCAGGGCCATGCCCATGGCTGCGGAAATCGATGTAGAGGAGTGGCCCACACCAAAGGTGTCGTACTCGCTCTCGGAACGCTTCGGAAAGCCAGACAGTCCGTCGGCCTGCCGCATCGTGTGCATGCGATCTTTGCGGCCGGTGAGAATCTTGTGGGGATAGGTCTGGTGACCGACATCCCAGACCAGGCGGTCGGCAGGTGTGTCGTAGATGTAGTGCAGGGCGATGGTGAGTTCCACCACGCCCAAGCCGGCGCCAAAATGTCCGCCAGTCTGGCCCACCGTCCACAGCAGGAAGGCACGCATTTCCTCGGCAAGCGGCTCCAGCTGTTCCCGGTCCAGCCTGCGTAGATCTGCCGGCAGGCTGACGGTATCCAGCAACGGCGTGTCAGGCCGGGTTAACGGTATCTCATGTAACATGGCACAAGTTTAACGTATGCGGCGCAATTCTGCCTTGCCCGGCGCCCAGTGAGGCGCGCAGCCCGGACTCACTGCTTGAGTATCTTTTCGCCGCTGCCAGACGCCCCTGCCCCCCGCAAACCGACCAACATACCGGCGGCCACCAGCACGCCCGCTCCATTTGCCAGCAGGTCCAGCCCGCTGCATTGCCGCCCGGGGATCAGTGCCTGACCCGCCTCCAGTAGCGCGCCATAGACAAAGATGCCTGCGGCCAGCAGAACCAGGCGACGGAGTGGCCCCGTAAGCGCGATAGGCGTTGCAAGCATCATGAACAGACCGTAGGCGCCCATATGCAGGGGCTTGTCTGAGCCCGCTGTAAAGGCGACCTGTGGCGTAAGCGACAGCCAGGCTATAAGCAAGGCATAAACCACCAGAACCGCGGCTGAGAACCGCTGCAAAACCGGTGCCTGGAGGATGTGTAGATCCATGCCTGCCATTCTATCGAGTTCCACCGCTGTGCTAACATCCGCGCTCCTAGATTCAAGGTATTTTCATGTCCAAGAAAGTTGCTCTCGTCACGGGCGTTACCGGCCAGGACGGCTCCTACCTCGCAGAATTTCTCCTGGAGAAAGGCTACGAAGTGCACGGCATCAAGCGCCGCAGTTCCCTGTTCAACACCGAGCGGGTCGACCATATCTACCAGGACCCACACGTGGCTGAGCGGGACTTCATCCTGCACTACGGCGACCTTACCGACGGCTCCAACCTGACGCGGCTGGTGCAGCAGATTCAGCCGGACGAAATCTACAACCTGGGCGCCCAGAGCCACGTGGCAGTCTCGTTCGAGGAACCCGAGTACACCGCGGACGTGGACGCCCTGGGCGCCCTGCGCCTGCTGGAAGCAATACGCCTGCTCGGGCTGGAAAAGAAAACCCGCTATTACCAGGCGTCCACCTCAGAGCTCTACGGACTGGTGCAGGAAGTGCCACAGACCGAGAAAACCCCGTTCTACCCGCGCTCTCCCTACGGCGTCGCCAAGCTGTACGCCTACTGGATAACGGTCAACTACCGGGAGAGCTATGGCATCTACGGCTGCAACGGCATCCTGTTCAATCATGAATCCCCGCGCCGTGGTGAGACCTTTGTGACCCGCAAGATCACCAGGGGGCTGGCCAATATCAGCCAGGGCCTGGAACCCTGTCTGTACATGGGCAATATGAATTCCCTGCGCGACTGGGGCCATGCTCGCGATTACGTGGAAATGCAGTGGTTGATGCTGCAGCAGGAGCAGGCAGAGGATTTCGTTATTGCTACCGGTAAACAGATCTCGGTGCGGGAATTTATCAGCCGGTCAGCCGCCAATCTCGGCATCACACTCGAATTCAGCGGCGAAGGCACCGAAGAGACCGGCACCGTCGTTGCCATTGATGCGGCCGCCGCCGACCCGGACATCACCACCCGGGTAGGGGACGTCATCGTAAGGGTGGACCCCAAATACTATCGCCCTGCAGAAGTGGACACGCTGCTCGGTGACCCCAGCAATGCCAAGGCCAAGCTCGGCTGGGAGCCCAGGATCACTGTCGATGACATGATTGCGGAGATGATAGAGAGCGACCTTCAGCATGCCCGCAAGCAGCGGCTATTAAAGAGCCACGGCTTCGACATCAACCTGGCGCAGGAGTAGGAGGCAGGCATGACCCGGCAACGCGTTTTTGTAGCCGGCCATCGCGGCATGGTGGGTTCAGCACTGGTGCGTCGGCTCAGCGCAGACGACGGCATTGAACTGGTGACCCGTTCACGCGATGAGCTCGACCTGACCGAGCAGGCCCAGGTGCGCGAGTTCTTTGCCAACGATCACATCGACCAGGTGTACCTGGCCGCCGCCAGGGTGGGTGGAATTCACGCCAACAACACCTACCCGGCAGACTTTATTTACGAGAACCTGGCGATCGAGACCAACGTTATTCACCAGGCACACAGCGCAGGCGTAGATCGGCTGCTGCTGCTCGGCTCGTCCTGCATCTACCCCAAGCTTGCAGAGCAGCCCATGGCCGAAAGCGCCCTGCTGACCGGCACCCTGGAGCCCACTAATGAGCCCTATGCCATCGCCAAGATTGCCGGCATCAAGCTCTGCGAGAGCTACCAGCGCCAGCACGGTCGGGACTATCGCAGCGTCATGCCTACCAACCTGTACGGCCCCAACGACAACTTCCACCCGGAAAACAGCCACGTTATCCCTGCGCTGCTGCGTCGTTTCCACGAGGCGAGGCTCGCCAGCGCTCCCAGCGTTGCCATCTGGGGTACCGGCAAGGCCATGCGCGAATTCCTGCACGTGGATGATATGGCAGCGGCCAGCATCCATGTGATGAACCTGCCGCGCGACGACTACGACCGCGTCACTGAACCCATGCTCAGCCACATCAATGTCGGCACCGGAAAGGACTGCAGCATTCGTGAGCTTGCGGAAACTATCCGCGAAGTCACGGGCTACCAGGGCGTGATTGAATTCGACACCACCAGACCCGATGGCACCCCCAGGAAACTGCTGGATACCAGCAAACTGAGCGAACTGGGTTGGGAGCCGCAGCACTCACTGCGCTCAGGGCTTGAAGATGCCTATACCTGGTTCTGTGAGCACCAGGAGAGTATTCGGGCGGCTTAACCCATCAAATGCCCGAGCTTTCCTGCCTTGGTGGCCAGGTAACCCTGGTTGTGTGGATTGTGGGGCATTTCCAGGGGCAGGCGCTCCACTACGGTGAACCCCAGCTCTTCCAGGGCCTGTACCTTGCGGGGATTATTGGTCATCAGCCTCAGGCGCCTGATGCCGAGATGCTCGAGCATGGGTTTGCAGATGGAGTAGTCGCGCAGGTCGGCGCCAAAACCCAGAGCCTCATTGGCCTCGACAGTGTCAGCACCGTCGTCCTGCAGGCGGTAGGCCTTGATCTTGTTGATAAGGCCAATGCCGCGACCTTCCTGGCGCAGGTAAAGAAGCGCGCCACGTTTTTCGGTGGCGATCGCCATCAGGGCCGCGTGAAGCTGTTCGCCGCAGTCGCAGCGCAGGCTGAACAGGGCGTCACCCGTGAGGCATTCGGAGTGCAGGCGCGCCAGCACCGGCTCGCCGTCTGCCACATTTCCCAACGTCAGGACCACATGCTCCTTGCCGGTTTCATCATCTTCGAAACCGTGCATTTCGAACTCACCCCACTGCGTGGGGAGGCGGGAGGTTTCAACGTAACGTATTGACACTATTGGGGATTTCCAGTCCAGCATGGAGGCGTATACGCCTCGAGGGCGCGTAGTGTATCAAGCTGATGGATCGATTTGAATCTGGAGTATGTCGCGGACGGCTTCAGAACTTGCTGGTCAGCACCAGGATGCCGTCTTTCTCCTGCAGTTCCACGTGCTGCAGGTAAGACACCCCCAGCAAGACCATTTCCGGAAACGAGCCCTCGATGACCGAGGCCTGGACGTGCGGTACCGTGATACCACCGACATCCACGCTGTTGAGCAGCACCGACCAGGCGCCGACCACGCCCGATGCAGTCGAGACACTGCTACGCGGTGCATCCTCGAAATCCACGCCCAGGGCGCGGGCGGTGTTGGCATTCATGGCGACGATGTTGGCGCCGGTATCCACCAGCACCGTGGTGCCGCGGCCATTGATGGTAGCGCGGGTGATGTACTGGCGATTGGTATTCTTGCGAATGCGTACGGTGCGCGTGTCGGGCTTAACAAAGCTGGTGCCAATGCGGGTGGAGACCGTGAGGGTCATTCGCTCGCCGTTGACGTCGGCCAGCGCCTCCCGGGAATTGGCGCTCAGTAGTGAGACGCCCTTCCAGCGTTGCCCCACTTTTACCAGCTTCTGCTCGCCGTCCACCTTGAGAAGTGCCGCCCCCTTGAATAGACCCAGTACCTCGATATCGGCGCGCGCCCACCCGGACAGGGTGAGCAACAGCAGCAGGCAGGTCAGGTGAATGGCTTTCATGTCAGCGTTCCCAACAAGGGCTTCCGAGTCTAGACCAGGGTGACAGCTTTGCCTATCGGCACACCCGGTATCTGTGACAGAGGGTGCTACAGTGAGAACGATGCGCCGGGAGAATTGCCATGGACGACCTGACCATACGACCGCTGCGGGCGGAGGATGAAGCCGATTGGCGGCACCTGTGGACCGTGTACCTGGAGTACTACGAGAGCACCGTGCCCGAGGAGGTCTACCAGACCACCTGGCAGCGCCTGCTGTCGGGACTGCCCAATGAGTACCAGGGCTTGATGGCGGTTGCCGACGGCCGCGCGGTG
>JAAUXY010020741.1_pt1 | contig 13163 bp, 11 predicted proteins | sample 7278121 | NCBI WGS metagenome assembly JAAUXY01 (sample SAMN14350117, study PRJNA611818) | marine sediment metagenome | isolation source: surface marine sediment (1.8m) | place: French Polynesia: Moorea | collected 2018-08 | reverse complement strand
TTGCAGCTCATCTGGCCCAGCGTGTCGATACGGTGCGTCAGCAGCAAAGTGCGGGCACCCGAGCGCGCGGCAGCCAGCGCGGCTTCCGTCCCGGCGTGTCCGCCGCCAATAACGATGACATCGACTGGTGATTGCATTGATCAAAAAGTGTGCAGGGTTCGGGCTGCGGCATTCTATGCGCTGCAGAGCCATAGTGCCACAGACCTTTACTTGAACTTCCACGTTGATCAATATAGCCCGCTCGCCCGCATCTGGACCCCTGAATGATGAGATGTCGCTTATTGGCGCTGGCTGGTTTGCTCAGCCTCGCTTCGATTTCGAACGGCCTGGAGCTCGAAGACTGCCGCATTTCGGCCGGCCCGTCGGCACAGGGCATCAACGCACGCTGCGGCACGTTGGTCACACCGGAAGACCCAATGTCACCGGACGGCAACACGATCGAGCTGAAGGTCGCCGTCGTACCCGCGCTCGACCTCGACCCGATGCCGGACCCGGTCGTGCCGATCGCTGGCGGACCCGGCGGCAGCTCGATCGAGATGTACGCGACCCAGCGCGGCGCGTTCGAGGCGCTCAGGCGAACTCGTGACATTCTTCTCATCGACCAGCGCGGTACGGGGGCATCGTCGCTGATGTCCTGCGAGGCCGACGACGAACTGGTGCAGGGTACGTACAGCGACGAACAGACGATTCAGCTGACCCGCGAGTGTCTCGAACAACTGCCGCACGACCCGCGCTTCTTTACGACCAGCGCCGCCGTCCGCGACCTCGAGGCGGTTCGCGTGGCACTGGGCTATCCGAGCCTTAACCTGTACGGCGTGTCCTACGGTTCGCGCGTTGCCCAGCACTACGCGAGGCGCTATCCAGAAACGACCCGGTCAGTCGTTATCGATGGCGTTATTCCGTCGGGGCTCGCGCTGGGGCCGGACATCGCCCTCGAGTCCCAGGAAGCGCTGGCCGGCGTCTTCGCCCGCTGCGCCGAGGAGCCCGCGTGCAACGAAGCATTCCCGGACCTGCCGGCGACGCTGGACCGCGTCCTCTCGGAGCTCTCCGAGAACCCGGTCGACATCACGCTACCGAGCCCGACCAGCGGCAGCCCCGACGAGCTTACGGTCAGCGACGCCGAGCTCGCCGTCGCCATTCGACTGTTTCTGTACAACCCGAACACGATCGCGCTGCTGCCGTTGATGATCAACGAGGCTGGCAAGGGCAACCTCGCGCCTTTGTCTGCCGCATTCCAGATGGTCGCCGAGAGCCTGGGCAACAGCATGGCGGTCGGCATGCACAACTCGGTCGTGTGTACCGAAGACGTACCCTTTTATGACGATGAGTCGATCGACTACGCGGCGCTCGATGAGAGCTACATGGGCCCGGATCAGCTCCGTGCGTTGAAAGCGATCTGCTCGGTCTGGCCGAGCGGCTTCATTGACGAGGGCTTCCGTGAGCCGCTGCGCTACACCGGCCCGGTCCTGCTGCTGTCCGGCGACGCCGACCCGATAACCCCGCCCGATTATGCCGTCGCTGCGATGGGCGAGCTTGCGAATGCGCGTCATATCGCGCTGCCCGACCAGGGCCACGGCGTCGTCGGTGTCGGCTGTATGCCCCGACTCGTCGCCGACTTTGTTGAGACACAGGACGCGCAATCGCTTGACAACGAATGCCTCGAACGGGCGTTCGTCATGCCTTTCTTTGTGGACTTCTCGGGGCCGACGCCATGATCAGGGTACAGAACATTACCAAGAGCTTCGGTGCCGTACAGGCCGTTCGGGACGTCAGCTTCGAGGCGCCCGACGGCAAGATCACCGGGCTGCTCGGCCCGAACGGCGCCGGCAAATCGACGACGCTCAGGGTCCTGTACACGGTCATCAAACCAGACAGCGGCTCCGCGAATATCGACGGCGTTGATGTCGTGACGGACTCGCTGGAGGCGCGGCGGCGCGTTGGCGCCCTGCCCCACGGCGCCGGCCTTTACCAGCACCTGACCGCCAGGGAGAACATCGCCTACTACGCGACGCTTGCGGGCGTTCCGAAATCGGAGATCGATGGCCGGGTCGAGAAAGTCATCGACGAGCTGGAGATCATCGAGTTCGCCGACCGCCAGACGAAAGGTTTCTCGCAGGGGCAGCGAACGAAGGTTGCGCTGGCGCGCAGTCTCGTGCACGACCCGCACAACGTGATCCTCGACGAACCGACGAGCGGGCTCGACGTGACGGCGACACGATCGCTGCGCGACATCATTCGCAAGCTCAAGAGCAACGGCCGATGTGTGCTGTTCTCATCGCACATCATGCAGGAGGTGGCGGCGCTGTGCGACGACATCGTCATCATCTCGCACGGCAAGGTGGCCATCCAGGGCACGACCGAGCGGATACTGGAACGAACCGCCACCAACGACCTGGAAGACGCCTTCGTCGCCGCGATACGGCGCGTGGAGCCAGTCGCATGAAGACGATTCTGACCGTTATTCGCAAAGAGGTCCTGGATAACTTTCGCGATCGGCGCACGCTGCTGACGGCGGTTATCATGGGCCCGCTGTTCGGCCCGCTGCTGTTCGCCGTCATGATCAACCTGTCGATCGAGAAGTCCTTGAGCGCCGGTGAGCGAACCCTCGAGGTGCCGGTGATTGGCGCCGAGCTCGCGCCCAACCTGGTTCGCTTTCTGGAGAGTAAGAGCATCAACGCGATCGACGGCCCGGAAACCATTGATGAAGCCATCGAGGCCGTAAAGTCCGGCGAGCAGTCCGTCGTCGTCAGGATCGTGCCGGAGTTCGGCGAACAGCTCGCCAATGCCGAGCCCGCGACCGTCGAGGTCTACAGCGACGAGGCGGACAACGATGCCCGCAAGGAGGCGCGCCGCGTTCGCTCGGCGCTGGGGGAATACAGCCAGGGCATATCTGCGCTGCGGTTGATGGCGCGCGGCGTCAGTCCGCAGGTCTTGAGGGCGATCAATATCGACGAGGTCGACGTTTCGACGCCGTCCGGACGCTCCGGTCTGTTGCTCGGCATGATGAGTTACTTCTTTATCTTTGCGATGCTGATCGGCGGCATGTACCTGGCCATCGACTCGACAGCCGGCGAGCGTGAGCGAGGCTCGCTGGAGCCGTTGCTGTCGCTGCCGGTGACTCGCGACCAGCTGATGCTGGGCAAGATCCTGGCAAGCTGTGTGTTTATGGCGTTGTCGCTGGCGCTCAGTATCGTCGCCTTCGCTATAGCGATCAGTTACCTGCCGCTGCAGAAACTCGGGATGACGCCCAACTTTGGTCCGGTTGCCGCGGTCGGCGCGTTCTTCATCCTGGCGCCGTTCATGCTGCTCGGTGCGTCGATGATGACGCTGGTTGCGTCGTTCACGAAGAGCTACAAGGAGGCCCAGACCTGGGTCAGCGCCGTGCTGTTTGCACCGACGCTGCCGATCATCGTCGTCAGCATCCTGCAGGTCCGGCCGGCCTTCGAGCTCATGTTCGTCCCCAGCCTGAGCCAGCACCTGCTGCTGGTCGATATGGTCAAGAACGAGCCCGTCGTCCTGGAAAACATCGTCGCGTCTGCGGTCAGCACGCTGCTGCTCGGCGGCCTGTTCGCGTGGATCGCAGCGAAGCTGTACCGACGGGAGGGCCTGCTCGGCTGATCGTTTCGTCATCAGCCGTGCCGCTCGCGCGAACGGGCTAGTAGCTCATACCGCCAGCGATGGCTCCGAGGACCTCGGCGAAACCGAGCAGAATCTGTCCGGTAATGGCCGCGGTGCCCGCAATGACCTCGCCGGTCTTTTCGGAGTCGTAGGCGCGGTAGTCCAGGCTCCTGACGGACTCGAGGTCGACGCGGTGGCGCTCGTCAGCGCGGTCGTCGTAGACAAGCTCGCCGTCTTCGATCGCGACGAATCGTGCCTTGACGGTCGTCCCGTCGCTCAGGTTGAGCGTGATCGAGTAGCCGGTGTCGATTCCGGCGACGCTTGCCTCCTCCGGCGCGGACAGGCTTTGCGTCGATGTGCACGCGGCCATGGCGAGTGCAGCGAGGATGGTGAGAATCCTTTTCATGGTTGTCTCTCCGAAGGGTCCCGGGCCGCGGCCTCAGTCGCTCGCAGCCCGTCGGTGAGCACAAGGTCAGAGAGCCGGCGGAGGATGGCGATGACGGCAATAGCCGCGATCAACACGATCGCGAGTCGAGCCGGGTCGTTAGCAAGTTGTCCGATGATTCCGTGCATGGCCGGTCACAGCGCGGGCGCCGTCGACGGGAAGAACGCCGCGTCGCCCAGCGCGGTGGCAAGTCCCGCAGCCAGGATCGCCAGCGCGACAACGCCGGCCGTCTTTTTGCCGTCGAGTTGCTTGGCGTGAATTGCCCGGATGTCGGCGTAGTCGATGCCGCGACTCATCTTGTCACTGGCTGTCACTACCAGGCTCGACTCGCGATAGCGGACGATCTCAACCTCTTCGCGCGAGCCGTCGACCAGCTCGATGATTGCGGTGCTCCCGGGCTTGATCAGCGTTGCGGTGCTTAAGTCGATGGAGTGAAACGTCCGAGTCGTCGTGCAGCCTGCGGCTAGTGAAATCGCCAGGAGTGCGAGAAGCGTCTGTTTCATGTCTGTTCCTCCGCTTTTGGAGGCTTCAGCATGCGGATTCGGGCCGGAAGGCACCTGATCGGGATCAGATCGATTCCTGACGATTCACTGATGACGGGGGTTTCAGGCCCTACTTGCCGATACAGAAGTCCGCGAAGATGCGGCCCAGCAGGTCGTCGGAATGCAGCTCGCCCGTGATGCTGCCGAGCTCGTCCTGCGCCAGGCGGAGCTCCTCGGCCAGCAGCTCGCCGGCTTTGGCGTCGCAAAGCGCCACGACCCCGCGGTCGAAATGCCGGCGAGCGTTCTCGATCGCCTCGATATGCCGGGCACGGGCCGAGAATGCCCCCTCGACGCCGGTGTCCAGTCCGGCGAGCGACAGCAGCGCCTCCTTCAGGCCGTCGAATCCTTCCATCGTCACTGCCGAGACGCCGATGCTGCCGTCGGCGGACGGCCCCGCCGGCTCACCGCTCAGGTCGATCTTGTTGCGAATGATTAGCCGGGGTACGCCGTCCTCGTCCTCCGGCACCGAGGCGTCCTGATCGGTGCTGTCGAGCACCCAGAGCACGGCATCGGCCGACGACATCGCTTTTCGGGCCCGGCGGATGCCCTCCTTTTCGATCAGCCCGGCCTCCTCCCTGAGCCCGGCCGTATCGACGAGCTCGATCGTCAGCCCTGCTATCACAATGGTCTCGCGCAACACGTCCCGCGTCGTGCCCGCCACGTCCGTGACGATGGCTGTCTCGTCGCCGCTCAATGCGTTCATCAGGCTCGACTTGCCGGCGTTCGGCTTACCGGCGATAACGGCCTGGAAGCCGTCTCTTAGCACGCGACCGGCGCGCGTCCGCTCGAGCAATTCGTCGAACGCTCCTCGGCAATCGTCGAGTTGCTTCGACAGCGCCTCATCGGACAGGAAGTCGATCTCTTCTTCGGGGAAATCAATCGCGGCCTCGACAAAGATCCGAATGCGGGTCAGCCGTTCAACGAGTTCGTGCACATCGTCAGAGAATGCGCCCGTCAGTGAGCGTAGTGCAGACCGTGCCGCGCGGCGACTGCCCGAGGCGATCAGATCGGCGACGGCTTCGGCCTGCGCCAGGTCGAGCTTGCCGTTCTCGAACGCGCGGCGCGAAAACTCGCCGGGCTCCGCGCGCCGGGCCCCGGCGTCAAGGGCGGCCTCGAGGATCATCGACAGGACGACCGGGCCGCCGTGACCGTGCAGCTCGAGCACTGACTCGCCGGTAAAGGATTGTGGCGCGGGGAAATAGATCGCGAGCCCGCTGTCAATCGCTGATCCCTTAGCGTCTGTGATATCGGCGAGCACCGCACGCCTCGGCGCCGGAACGGCCCCGGTCAGTTTTGACGCGATGCTCTCGACATCCGGCCCGGAGACGCGAACGATACCGACGCCGCCGACACCGGGCGGTGTCGCGATCGCGGCTATTGTATCGGTGTCGGCCACGAAGCGTGCCGCTTAGTCGTCGTTGGGGGCCTTGTTTTTCCGGCCCTTGCCGCTTTTGATGCCCTTGGTTTTTTCCGCCTTCGCTTCTGCCTCAACGACCCGGTTGATCTTCCACTGCTGTGCGATAGACAGCAGCGTGTTGGTCGCCCAGTACAGCACGAGGCCCGACGGGAAGAAGGCGAAGAAGCCGGTGAAAACGATCGGCATGATCTGCATGACCCTCGCCTGCACCGGGTCCGTTGGCGCCGGGTTCAGCTTCTGCTGAATCAGCATCGCCGCGCCCATGATCAGCGGCAGGATGAAGTACGGGTCGCGCGACGAAAGGTCAGTTAGCCACAGCGCAAACGGCGCCTGGCGCATTTCTACACTCTCGACCAGCACCCAGTAGAAGGCCAGGAAGAAAGGCATCTGTACAAGGATCGGCAGACAGCCGGCGACCGGGTTTACCTTCTCACGCTTGTACAGGTCCATCATCGCCTGCGACAGCGCCTGACGGTCGTCTTTGTAACGCTCCTGCAGCGCCTGCATGCGCGGCTGGAGCGTACGCATTTTCGCCATCGACCGTCCGCTCGATTCAGTCAGCTTGTAGAAGACAAGCTTGATCAGGATCGTAATCAGGATGATCGCAACGCCCCAGTTGGCGACGTAGCTGAACGCCAGCGACAGCAGCCAGAACATCGGCTGCGACAGGATGGTGAGTATGCCGTAGTCGACGGTCAGCTTGAGCTTCGGATCCAGCTCTTCGAGCTGCGCCTGCAGCTTCGGTCCGATAAACGTGCGGGTCTGGAATGTGTGCGACTCGCCGGGCGCCACCGTCTGCTTCGGCGAAACCACGCTCGCGACCATCGTGTTGTTGGCGCTCTCCACGCGATAGGCATGCGGCACGTCCCGAACCGGGACGATGGCGTTCAGGAAGTGAGACTGTATTGACGCAACCCACGCGTTGGCAATAGACGCGTTGTAGGTCTCGCCTTTGACAAGGTCGCCTCGGTCGAGTTTGTCAGAGCTTTCCCCGTCGTAGATGATCGGACCATCGAAGGAATAGCTTTCGACGTTAAACATCGAACGCTCTTGCTCGAAATGACGTCGCAACAATTGAACGTAGAAGTCGCCCGTCCAGGGCGCCTGGCTGCCGTTTCGGACCGTCTGTTCTACGTCGACCTGGTAGCTGCCTCTCGTAAACGTCAGCCGTTTCTCGACGCGAAGGCCCTCATCGCTGACCCAGGACAGCGGAACCACAATCGTGTCGTCGCCACCGAGTGTGTACGTCTCGGCTGCAAAGTCGTACAGCGCCGTGTGGTCGGCAACAACGCCGCCGCGCAGGCCCGTCCGCAACAAGCCGTAGTTCGCCGCGGTGGGCGACAGTGTCTGTACCAGCAGATCCGGGTTTTCCTTCGACACCGGGTAGCCGAGCATCGTCGCTTCGATGATCGTGCCGCCGCGCGTATCGATTTTGACGTCGAAGACATCCGTCGTAACGCTGATGACCGGTGCGTCGGTTTCGGCCGGGTCAGTCGATGGAAGCGCCGCGGGTGTTTCCGTCGCTGGCGCGCTGACTTCGGGTAGTGCGGGTGGAGCGTCGGCGGTGGGAAGCGCATCGACCGCAGCCGGCGCCGGCTCGGCCTCTGTCTCCGTGGCCGGCGGCGGGACGCGGTAATCCTGCTGCCAGGTCTGGTAGGTAAACCAGGCCATCATCAGGAACAGGCCCCAGGTTAGTAAGCGCTGATTGTCCATGCCCGTTAGCTACTCACGTCGGCACAGCGCTTCCAGTGCTGTGCCAGGCTGTCGAAGAGCTGTCGATTCGTTGCTTTGGCTGCCGCCGGCTTGTTGATCACAACGATGTCCACGCCCTTGATTAAGTGTTGGTGTTGTCTGAACGACTCTCGTACGACGCGCTTGATGCGGTTTCGTGCTGTCGCGAGCCGACAATGCTTTTTGGAAATTGCCAGTCCTAGCCTGGAATCGCCCGCCGGCCGCTTCCTGCAGAGTACGGTGAAGAGCCTGTCGTGACTACGCTTCGGTCGATCAAAGACGCGGCTATAGTCCGAAGCCGCCAGGAGCCTGTGTTCTTTGGTAAAGCGAAGTCGGCTTTCGATCTCGTCGCCCGTTGTCTTTATAAGGTAGGCCTGCGGGTGCAGTGTCGATCGCGTTACGGCGTCAGTTTCGCGCGGCCTTTTGCCCGGCGACGCTTCAGCACGAGACGGCCAGCTTTGGTGGCCATGCGTGCGCGGAAGCCATGGGTTCTGGCGCGCTTGATTGTGCTGGGTTGGTAGGTGCGTTTCATGAGCCTTAAATCCTGCGGTTATTTGGGCCTTTTGGGACGGCCAAACGAAAGGGCGGCAAGGGTACGCGGGCCCCTTTAACGTGTCAATAGATAAGGACTTTTCTATGACAGGATCGACAGGATGCGGCGTGTCCCGCCCATCTGGTCTTGCTCCTGTCTAAGCGTTAGACTGCCGGGTCCTTCAACCTTCAAGCATTCGCCGGAAACGCCGTTGTCCACAGATACCTCGCTATGGAGCCGCTGCACTCGCCACCTGCAGGCCGAGCTTCCGGAGCAGCAGTTCAACACGTGGATTCGTCCGTTGCAGGCCATCGAGACCGACGGGCAGCTCAAGCTGCTGGCGCCGAATCGCTTCGTCGTGGACTGGCTGCAGGACCATTACATGAACCGCATCCTCGATATTGTCGATTCCAGCGACATCGAGGTGCTGGTCGAGGTCGGGTCGAGAGCCGCAGCGGCGCCGGCTGCCGGCCGGCCATCTCGAGACGGGTCTGCTGTCGAGCAGGGCTCGTCGGTGACGTCGAGGCTCAACCCGTCGTTCACGTTCGAGAGCTTCGTCGAGGGCAAAAGCAACCAGCTCGGACGGGCGGCGGCGACGCAGGTCGGTCAGAACCCGGGAACGTCGTACAACCCGCTGTTTATTTATGGGGGCGTCGGCCTGGGCAAGACGCACCTGATGCATGCCGTGGGTAACGCGATTCTGGCGGCCAAGCCCGGCGCACGTGTGGCGTATGTGCACTCGGAGCGATTTGTTGGCGACATGGTCAAGGGCCTTCAACACAACCGGATTTCCGAGTTTAAGCGCGCGTATCGCTCGCTCGATGCGCTGCTGATCGACGACATTCAGTTTTTCGCCGGGAAAGAACGCTCACAGGAAGAGTTTTTCCATACTTTCAATGCCTTACTCGAAGGCCAGCGCCAGATCGTGTTGACCTGCGATCGCTATCCTAAGGAAGTGAACGGCCTGGAGGAGCGTCTGAAGTCGCGCTTTGGCTGGGGCTTAACGGTTGCGATCGAGCCACCCGAGCTCGAGACGTCGGTTGCGATCCTGATGAGCAAAGCGGAAGCGGAGAACATCGAGCTTCCGGAGGAAGTCGCGTTCTTTATCGCGAAGCGTATCCGGTCCAATGTGCGCGAGCTCGAAGGAGCGCTGCGACGCGTCATGGCAAACTCCCGGTTCACCGGCCGGCCGATTAGTCTCGATTTTGCCAAAGAGGCGCTGCGTGACCTGTTGGCGATGCAGGACAGGCTCGTCTCTATCGAGAATATTCAGAAGACGGTCGCTGAGTACTACAAGATTCGCGTGGCTGACCTGTTATCGAAGAAACGGAGTCGGTCGATAGCCAGGCCGAGACAGGTCGCGATGGCCTTATCCAAAGAGCTGACGAACCACAGCCTGCCGGAAATCGGCGACGCGTTCGGTGGCCGGGATCACACGACGGTGCTTCACGGCTGCCGCAGGATCGACTCGCTCCGCGAGACCGAAAAGCGAGTCGACGATGATTATTTGAATTTGTTGAGAACTCTGACAGGATGATGTGGATTACCGGTGGATAACTTCAGGCTTTTCTTTTATCCACAGTCTGTACACAGGAGTGCAGGAGTCTATACAGCCTTTCACAGCTTTTTTTAATCGGCGTAAGTCAATGTTTTTAATGAGAAATATAGGCTTATCCACAGGCTCAGCCAAGCCTAATAGTAATAATAAATATATAAACTCCAAGTTTTATTAACAGGTGAATTTATGAAGTTTAGCGCCGCCAGGGATGTCCTTTTAAAACCTCTTCAATCCGTTATTGGGGTTGTAGAGCGCAGGCAGACGATGCCGATATTGTCGAATGTCCTGCTCGTTGCCAGGAACGGCACGCTGTCGGTCACGGCCACCGACCTTGAGGTAGAGCTGGTCGCACAGACGGAGGTAGACGTCGAGTCTGAGGGTGAGATAACCGTCTCTGGCCGCAAGCTGCTGGATATCTGTCGGGCGCTGCCCGACGGAGCGACGATCAACCTGTCGCTAGCGGGCGAAAAACTGACCGTTCGTTCGGGACCCAGTCGATTTTCGTTGGCGACGCTGCCAGCGGCAGAGTTCCCGTCGGTCGATGACATCAAGGCCGATCAGTCGATCGAGATTCCGCAGGATGTTCTGACACGGCTGATCGAGAAGACACACTTTGCGATGGCGCAGCAGGATGTCCGCTATTACCTGAACGGGATGCTCCTGGAAACGGGCGGCAAGCACCTGAAGGCCGTGGCGACGGACGGACATCGACTGTCGCTGTGCCAGGCGGAGGTCGATGGCTCGGGTTTGAGTAACCAGCAGATCATCGTACCGCGAAAGGGTGTCATTGAGCTGCAGCGGCTGTTGTCGGGCGAGGGTGCCGTTACGATCGAGCTGGGATCGAATCACGTTCGCGTCCAGTTAGACGGAATTCGCTTCACATCGAAGCTAATTGACGGCCGTTTCCCGGAATATGAGCGCGTAATTCCGAAAGACTCTGATAATGAACTGAGTGCGGACAAGGGCGTTCTTCGAGGGGGTTTGCAGCGCACCGCCATCCTGTCCAACGAGAAGTATCGAGGGATCCGACTGACCATCCGCGACAATGCCGTCGTATTGCAGGCTCACAACCCGGATCAGGAAGAAGCGGAAGAAGAGCTCGAAGTCACATACTCGGGTGAAGAGATCGAGATCGGTTTCAACGTCAATTACCTGCTGGACGCGATTGGTGCTGTTGATGGGGAGACTGTGAGTTTCTCTGTGGTAGACAGCAACTCGAGTTGCCTGATCAAGGATCCGGCGAATGCAGACTGCACGTTTGTCGTGATGCCGATGAGACTCTAGTACTTGATGACGATCCGTCGATTCAAGGCGGAGCGGTTTCGATGTCTGGCCAGCGCAGACGTCGAGCTGGCTTCAGACTACAACGTGATCTTCGGCGACAACGCCTCCGGAAAAACGAGCTTTCTGGAGGCGTTGGCGTATCTGGGACGCGGAAAATCGTTTCGCGGTGCGCCGACGCAGGCGGTTGTCCAGCACGGGTGTAAGGAGTTCGTGCTGTTCGGGCGCGTCGAGAAGGAAGGTCGAGAGTTTGGGGTCGGGGTCGAGAACGGCCCAGAGGGCCTGGCGGCGAGGGTGGATAATCAGTCCGGAGGGGCGTCTGAGCTGGCGGCAGCGTTACCGCTTCAGATAATCGATCCGGATGTGCATAACCTCGTCGCCGGCGGTCCGGAGCAGCGTCGTCGGTTCATCGATTGGATAGCGTTTCACGTGGAACATGGCTACGTGGATCTCTGGCGCCAATTCCGCCGAGCGCTGAAGCAGCGAAATGCTGGACTACGGTCGCCGGCGATGCGGCACTCATTGGAAGCCTGGGATGCTGAGTACATTCGACTATCGATGGCGGTTGACGCGGCGAGGCGCAGGATGTTGGAAGGGGCCGCTGCGGTCCTGACTCGGCAAAGCGAGAAGCTGCTCGAAGGAGAGATCAGTTTCGAGTATTCGCAGGGCTGGGCCGGTGGTGTAGGTCTGGAGGCCGCGCTGGCGGCAAGCCGTGACAGGGACGTCCAGCAGGGCAGCACGCAGGTGGGTCCGCACAGGGCGGACCTGAAGCTCAGGTACGATGAGCGGCAGGCGAAACGGCTGGTGTCGAGAGGGCAGCAAAAGCTGCTGGCGTGCTCGATGGTGCTGGCGGCCGCGGAGGTGGCCCAGGATGCACTGGGTCAGAGGGTCCTGTTGCTTCTGGACGATCCTGCTGCGGAGCTGGATCGTGCGGCGCTGGGTCGTCTGTTAGCGCAAAGCTTTGAGCTCGGCGGCCAACTGGTGGCGACCAGCCTGGAAGAAAATACGCTGACATTCCCGAAACGACCCCGCAGGTTCCACGTGAAACAGGGTGTGATTACGGCCGTGAACTAGGGGGCAAAGCCGCGCCCGAAACCACCGCATCAGGGCGCTTTCGAGTGCGCGTCAACCCCGCGGTTTTGGTATACTGGATCGATTGCGTTCAAGAGGATCGGCATGGTCGACCAGTCGGAATATACTTCCAGTAATATCAAGGTCTTAAAGGGCCTCGAGGCGGTGCGAAAACGCCCGGGAATGTACATCGGAGACACCGATGACGGGACCGGATTGCACCACATGGTTTTCGAGGTCGTCGACAACTCCATCGACGAAGCGCTCGCGGGGCATTGCGACGTCATCACCGTGACCATTCACGCCGACGAGTCGGTCACCGTCTCCGACGACGGTCGAGGGATCCCGGTCGACATCCACCCGGAAGAGGGGCGCTCGGCGGCCGAGGTCATCATGACCGTCCTGCACGCGGGCGGTAAGTTTGACGACAACTCCTACAAAGTGTCGGGCGGCCTTCATGGCGTCGGCGTCTCCGTCGTCAACGCGCTGTCCGAATCCCTGACGCTGACGATCCACCGCGCCGGCGAGACCTGGCAGCAGGAGTACGCACACGGCGAACCCAAGGCGCCGCTGGCAACCATCGGTGAGACGAGCCGGACCGGCACGGTTGTCCGATTCAAGCCCAGCGCGCAGACGTTCTCGAACATAGAGTTCAGTTACGACATCCTGGCCAACCGGCTTCGCGAGCTGTCCTTCCTGAACTCCGGCGTCAAAATTCATCTCGTCGACGAGCGGTCTGAGAAGGAAGATATCTTCGAATACGAGGGCGGTATCCGGGCCTTCGTCGATCACCTGAACCGAAAGAAGACGCACATTCACCCGACCGTATTCCACTTCACGGCGGAGCAGGACGATATCGGCGTCGAGATCGCGCTGCAGTGGAACGACGGCTACCAGGAAAACATGTTCTGTTACACGAACAACATCCCGCAGAAGGACGGCGGAACGCACCTCGCCGGTTTCCGCAG
>JAAUXY010106356.1_pt1 | contig 13165 bp, 10 predicted proteins | sample 7278121 | NCBI WGS metagenome assembly JAAUXY01 (sample SAMN14350117, study PRJNA611818) | marine sediment metagenome | isolation source: surface marine sediment (1.8m) | place: French Polynesia: Moorea | collected 2018-08 | reverse complement strand
GCCGAAGACGCGGCGGGCGCGGCGCGCCACGCCCACGTGGTCGATGCGGCCGAGGCCGGCCAGCGCCTCGACCGCCTGCTCGCCGAGCGCCTGGAGGGGCTGACCCGCTCGCGCTTGAAGCGCCTGATCGAAAACGGCCGGCTCACGGTGGACGGCGCGCCGGTGACCGAGGCCTCGACCAAGGCCCGGGCCGGTCAGAGCCTGGCGCTCACGGTGCCGCCGCCGGCCGAGGCGCGACCCGCGGCCCAGGCGATCGCGCTCGCGGTGGTCTACGAGGACGCGGACCTGATCGTGGTCGACAAGCCGGCCGGACTGGTGATGCATCCCGCGCCCGGCAATCCGGACCGCACGCTGGTCAACGCGCTGATCGCCTACTGCGGCGAGTCGCTGCGGGGCGTCGGCGGCGAGCGCCGGCCGGGCATCGTTCACCGGCTCGACAAGGACACCTCGGGGCTGATCGTCGCGGCCAAGACCGATGCCGCGCATCAGGGCCTGGTCGCCCAGTTCGCCGGCCGCGAGATCGAGCGGGCCTACGCCTGCCTGGTCTGGGGCGTGCCGGCGCCGCGCCGGGGCGAAATCGCCGGCACCCGCGGCCGCAGCCCGCGCAACCGCAAGAAGATGGCCGTGCTGCGGCGCGGCGGCCGGCCGGCCGTGACTCGCTACCAGGTCCAGCGCAGCTACGCCGGGGCCGCGGTCAGCCGGCTCGAATGCCGGCTGCTCACCGGCCGGACCCATCAGATCCGCGTGCACCTGAGCCACATCGGCCACCCCCTGCTCGGCGACCCGCTCTACGGCCGCGGCGCCCGGGGCCGCCTGCGCGCCCTGCCCGAGGGCCTGCGCGCGGCCCTGTCAGACCTGGGCCGACAGGCGCTTCACGCCCGCTTGTTGGGGTTCCGGCATCCTGCAACCGATGATTGGTTGAGCTTCGAAAGTGATCTACCTCAAGATTTGGTTCGATTGACATCCGCGTTGGAATCGTTGTAGATTCTTATCCAGAGTAATTTAGTCATGTTTCCGGGATCGCAGCCTCGTGATCGAAACGAGGGAACAACGCGGCCCGATGTATCGTATAGCAGGGTAGCGAGAACACGGGGGCAGGCGCGCCTATGCCGGCCCCTGGGGTCGAGGCGCCGTTGAACCAAGGGCGTCGCCGAACGGAGGAGGACAACGACAGTGGCGTCATCGCCCAAGCTTCCGGTTCTGGGTTCCGAGGGCAACCTCGGGCGCTACCTGCAGGACATCCGCAAGTTCCCGATGCTCGAGCAGGAGCAGGAGTTCATGCTGGCCAAGAGCTGGCGCGAGCACGGCGACGTGGACGCGGCGCACCAGCTGGTGACCTCGCACCTGCGTCTGGTCGCGAAGATCGCCATGGGCTACCGCGGCTACGGCCTGCCGGTCTCGGAGCTGATCTCCGAGGGCAACGTCGGCATGATGCAGGCGGTCAAGCGCTTCGACCCGGACCGCGGCTTCCGCTTGGCGACCTACGCCATGTGGTGGATCCGCGCGGCGATCCAGGAGTACATCCTGCATTCCTGGTCGCTGGTGAAGATGGGCACCACGGCGGCCCAGAAGAAGCTGTTCTTCAACCTGCGCAAGCTCAAGGGCCAGATGCAGGCCATCGAGGAGGGCGATCTCTCGCCCGAGCAGGTCAGCCACATCGCCACGACCCTGGCCGTGCCGGAGGACGACGTGGTCCAGATGAACCGGCGCCTGGCCGCGCCCGACCATTCGCTCAATGCGCCCCTGCGGATCGACGGCGACGGCGAGTGGCAGGACTGGCTGGTCGACGACACGGAGGACCAGGAGACCCAGCTCGCCGAGGACGAGGAGCTGGGCAAGCGCCGGGCGCTGCTGGTCAGCGCGCTGGAGACCCTGAACGAGCGCGAGCGGCACATCCTCGAGGAGCGCCGCCTGCGCGACAATCCGACCACCCTCGAGGACCTGAGCCAGCACTACGACATCAGCCGCGAGCGGGTGCGGCAGATCGAGGTGCGCGCCTTCGAGAAGCTGCAGAAGGCGATCCGCAACGCGGCCATCGAGGAGCGCCTCGCGACGCGCTGACCGCGGCGCTAAACTCAGGCCCGGCGAAGTCGAGCGATCGGGTCCACGTCCAACCGAGCATGGCATGACCGAAGGGGTTCAGACCGGCATCCAACCGGCGGGGCCGGCCGCGCGCGAGGGCTTTTCGGCCTGGTGGTGGCTGGTGCTGCCGACCCTGGCCGCCGTGGCGCTCGCCGCCGCGGCGCTCACTCTGCCCGGGATCTACGCGACCTGGATTGAGAGCGAGCGCGGCCTGCTCGAGCTCAGCCACGTCGTCATTCCGTTCGCCGGCCTGGTCCTGGCCTTGCGCATTCTGTTCATGGTCGAGCTCCGGGGGCGCCTCCATCTGCGGCTCTGGGTCGGCCTCGCCGCCGTCGGCTGCCTGTACATCGCCGGCGAGGAAGCGAGCTGGGGCCAGCACTTTCTCGAGTGGTCGACGCCGGAGAGCTGGCAGGAGATCAACGACCAGCAAGAGACCAACCTGCACAACGTGAGCTCCTGGCTGGATCAGAAGCCGCGCGCCCTGCTCGAGATCGGCGTCGTGGTCGGCGGCATCCTGATCCCGCTGCTGGCGCTCTGGCGCCCGGCCATCCGCCAAGGCGCCTTGGGCATCATCCTGCCGCCGCTGCTGTGCCTGCCGGTCGCGCTGCTGGCCGAGATCACGCGCGCGACGGAGCGGGTCGGCGAAGCGCTGGGCGGAACGAGCATCGTCTTCCCGCGCGCCAGCGAGGTGCAGGAGCTCTACTTCTACCTCTTCATCCTGTTCTATCTGATCGTCTTGCGCCAAAGGTTGCGCGTAGGAGGGACCGGGTCCATCTGACCCGCGACGAGGCTCAGTCGTCTCCAGGGCGATCCGCGCCGGACTCCTCTTGGGCCGGGGCGGCGGCCGGATTGACCTCTTCGCCCCAGGTTTCGATCAGCAGCTTCTGCTGATCCATGAGGGTCTTGATCCGGGCCTCGCTGGACATGGTGTAGTAAGCCGCGATGATCGGCGGCATGCCCATCTGGATCAGCCAGCCGACGCCAGCCGCGGCCGTGGCGAACAGCCAGAACAGGGGATCCAAGACCACCCCCTTGGCGTCGGTGATGGTGTGGCCGCGCATCCAGAGGTCGGACAGCCCCGGCAACACCCCGCAGAAGTTTGTGAGGCCCACCGTCAAGGCGAAGTAGCGGTCGCGCGAGCCGTCCAGGATGTAGGCGACCAGGGTCGGCGCCATGCCGACGCCGAGCACCAGGCAGGTCGGGAACAGGACGGCGATGAGCGGCGTGGCGCTCGCGAAGAGCACCACCTTTGCCGCCAGCGGGATGCCGCCACGCTTGGCCGCCGTTTGCTTGGCCGCCGTTTGCTTGGCCCCTTGGGTCGCCTGCTTCGCCATGACCCGACCGACCTAGGTTACGAACATGATGGTGAGCACCAGGAGGGTCAGTCCCGACAGGACCGACGACAGCAGGGTCGCCGCCTGTCGGCTGCCCTTCATGACCTGGACCTTGTCGGTCAGGCCGCCGCCCTCCAGCCAGCGGATCTCGCGGCCGGATTTCTCGAACAGCGCCTTCGCCGCCTCGAAGCCCTGGATGTCGCGCTCGCGCGCGGTCTCGTTGTCCGCCAGGGTCAGCAGCCCGACGATGTCACCCTCCGCGGCGACTTCCTGGATCTTCGTGCCGAGCTGCTGGCGATAAGGCCGGTTGTGGAACTTCTCGATGACCGGCGACATCAGGCGGGCGAGCCAGCGCGCGGTGTGGGGCAAAGCCTGCCGCTCGGTCGCCTGTTGCACCGTCGCCAACATGCGCAGCATGCCGAGACGCCGCGTAGCCAGATCCGCGCCCCGATCGAGCTCGACCAAGGTCCGGTCCGGAAGCTGCTTCACTTGCGCCGCGCAGAAGGCGGCGATGTGCCGGTCGACCGGCTCGAATTCCGGCGGCCCCTCGCGAGCGATTTTCTCCAACGCCGGCAGTAGGTGGGCCACGTCGGCGACGAGGAACTTCTTGAGGATGGGACTTTGACACGGCCAGTAGTCGCAGAGCTCGTAGAGGCAGCGTTCGATCCCGTAACCCCAACCGCTGCGGTTGACGAAGAACTCCATCAGCTCGGCGTTCTTCTTCATGTGAACGAAGTCGGGCGAGGCGTTCGCCTGCGACTCGAGCCAGTTGTGCGGCAACTTGCCTTTGACGATCTCGACGAAGGCCTCCGCCGTCTCCTTCTTCTGGAATTCGATGGCCAGCGCCTGTCCAAGCGCGTCCAGCCTGGTGCGGAAATGCTTGAAGCGGATCGGCGCGATCGGATCGAGCGAGGTCAGGATGCGCCCGGTCAGTTGATCGATGCGCCGATCACCGCCCGCGCCCAAGCTCAACATACGCACGACGTTGGTCAGCAAGGGGTTCTTGGCGCGCTCGGCGGTCTGGCAGTTCTCCAGCCACTCCCGCAGCCGGTCGCCCTTGACCACCTGGACCGCTTCGTCCCAATTGAGCGCCATGGCATCGGCCAAGCCACGCAGGTTGGTGTGATCCTGGCCCACGAACTCGAAGGGACGCGAGACCCTGGGCGGGACCAGGGCCTGGCGCGGCGTCTGCTTCCTGCCGTTCATCCACATCTGCAGGTCTTGTGCGGTCCAGCGGTCGCCCGGCTCGTCGCACAGCATGCCGCGCAAGGGCTCCATCAGCGCCAGCGAAACCCGGCTGTTGCTTAGCAGCGTCGCGTAGGAGCCGCGCTGCAGCTTCTTTGTCACGACCTCCTCGTCCGACAAGCCGGCACAGGGATCGCCGCCGTTGAGTAGGACCACCAGCAGCACGCCCATGGCATAGATATCGTCACTGACCCGGCCGCCGCCGCGCCCGGACGGCTGAGCCATGCCCATCTCGATCGTCTCGTAGATGGCCGGCTGGGAATAGGCCGGCGGCTCGCTGACGCATTCGCCGAGCACGACCGACTCGCGGCTGGCGTCGCCGTAGAACAGGTTCTCGGCACGGATCGCGCGATGCGGAATGTGACGGTTCTTCAGTTCCAACAGGACGTTGAGCAGCGGCTTGACCACCTTGCGGACCAGCTCGTCCTCGCGGATCGGCTGGAACTTGCCGTCGACCGGGATGAAGGCGCGCTCGCCGTTCGGTTGTTCGAACAAGATCACGTAGCGCTCTTCGTCGGCCGGCGTCCAATGGACGATCGCCCAATGCTCCGGCGAGATGAACGACAGGGATTCGGATTGCGCCAGCGGCTTCAAGACCTCGAGCCGCGGCGGCAGGCCGCGATCGCAGACCAGGCCGAAGAGTTGCCGGTCGCGGTGACGCGTGTCGCGCGCCTCGAAAGCCTTCGCGTGCGGCGAGTCGAGATGCGGGAGCGGGGAGCCGGGCAGGATCTGATAGCGTTTGCTGAGATCGATGGGATCGCCGCCCAGCGATGCCGCGTGGTCCTCTGCCGTCTGCGCGCTCATGGGCCCTCGGTCACTGTCGATCCGCCGGAGGCGGCCGCAGGGCGCCCCCCGGTCGTCTCTTACACGCAAGAGCGCAAAAAGATGGTTAACAGGTCTTAGGAGACCGCCAGCGGGCGCGGCGACGGCCCGCCGCGTCAGTCGGCGAAGGGGTCGCGAACCAGGATCGTGTCGTCGCGCTCGGGGCTGGTCGACAGCAGGGCGACGGGCGCCTCGATCAGCTCCTCGACGCGCCGGATGTACTTGATCGCCGTCGCCGGCAGGTCGGCCCAGGAACGGGCGCCGCGGGTGCTTTCCTTCCAGCCCTCCAGGCACTCGTAGACCGGTTCGACGCGGGCTTGCAGGGCCGCCTGGGCCGGCAGATAGCCGAAGGCCTCGCCGTCGATCAGGTAGCCGACACAGACCTTGAGCCGCTCGAGGCCGTCGAGCACGTCGAGCTTGGTCAAGGCGATGCCGTCGATGCCGCCGACCTTGACCGCCTGGCCGACCAGCACGGCGTCGAACCAGCCGCAGCGCCGGCGGCGCCCGGTCACGGTGCCGAACTCATGGCCCCGCTCGCCCAGGAGCGCGCCGATCTCGTCGTCGAGCTCGCTGGGGAAGGGCCCCGAGCCGACGCGGGTGGTGTAGGCCTTGGTGATGCCCAGGGCGTAGCCGATCCCGGAGTAGGCCATGCCGCTGCCGGCCGCGGCCTGGCCGGCCAGCGTGTTGGACGAGGTCACGAAGGGATAGGTGCCGTGATCGACGTCGAGCATCGCGCCCTGCGCGCCCTCGAACAGGATGCGCCGGCCGCGCCGGCGCGCCCGGTCGAGCGTGCGCCAAACCCGGTCGGCGAAGGGCAGGATCTTGGGCGCGATCTCCAGCAAGCCGTCGATCAGCTCGGTCCGGTCGAACTCAGGCTGGTTCAGGCCGCGCAACAGCGCGTTGTGATGCAACAGCAGGTCGTCGACACGCCCGGCCACCATATCCGGGTCTGCCAGGTCGCAGACGCGCACGGCCCGCCGGCCGACCTTGTCCTCGTAGGCGGGGCCGATGCCGCGCCCGGTGGTGCCGATCTTGCCGGCGCCCCGCGCCTCCTCGCGCGCCCGGTCGACGGCCGCATGCAGGGGCAGGATCAGGGCCGCGTTCTCGGCGATCTTGAGCTTGTCGGGCGTGATCTCGAGCCCCAGCTCGCCGAGCCGCGCGATCTCCTCGACCAAGGCCCAGGGGTCGACCACGACGCCGTTGCCGATGATCGAGAGCTTGTCCGGGCGGACCACGCCGGACGGCAGCAGGGAGAGCTTGTAGGTCGTGTCGCCGACCACCAGCGTATGCCCGGCGTTGTGGCCGCCCTGAAAGCGCACCACGACGTCGGCCCGCTCGGAAAGCCAGTCGACGATCTTGCCCTTGCCCTCGTCGCCCCACTGCGAGCCGACCACCGCGACGTTGCCCATGGGCCTTTACTCCTTGACCGCTTCGGCCCGGCCGCGGCGCAGGACGTGGCTGCAGCCGAGCCGCCGAGCCTCGGCCGCCGAGTCGTCGTCCGGCTCGAGCCCGGCGACGGTCTGCCAACCTTCGGCACGCAGCCGCTGCGCCCGGGACGCGTCGCTGTCGACCGGCAGATAGATCCGCCGCGGCGCCACGGCGGCGGGCAAGGCGCGCAGCACCGTGTCCATGTAGAGCGAAAAGCCTGTCGAAGTCTCCGGCTCGCCGTTACCGGGCTCCGTCGCGTAGCGCCCGCCACGGCCCAGCTCGCCGCGCACGCCGCGGGCGAGCAGGGTGAAGCTGACGCCGGTCTGGTACTCGAAGCCGCGGCGTTCGAGCGGATCGAGCGTCAGGCTCAGGTCCGGGGCCGCCTCGTGGACCAGCCGCGCCACCTCGGCCAGACGCTCGAGCTCGCCGTGCGCCGGCTCGGGCAGATGCAGCGCCGTCAGCCGTTCGAGCGCCGTCTCGGCCGGGCCGGCCGCCGCGAGCAGGGCGCCGAAGACCGCGGCGTGATCGCCCGCCAGCTCCGCGGTGGCGACGACGTCCTTGTGGTCCAGCGCCGCGTGCAGCGGGTCATCCGCGGCGAGATCGAGTCCGAGCCCACAGGCCACGGCGTCGACCAGTGTCGGCTGGGTCAGGTCGACCGAAAGCTCCGCCACGCCCAGATCCTGCAGCGCTTCCACGGCGAGCAGCACGACCTCGGCGTCGGCCCGCGCCTGCGGTGCGCCGATCAGCTCGGCGCCGACCTGACCGAATTGCCGCTCCGGGCGCAGCTGGGTGCCGCGCACGCGCAGCACCTGGCCGCCGTAACAGAGCCGCAAGGGCCGCGGCGCCTTGCCGAGCCGGGTCGCGGCGATGCGCGCCACCTGCGGCGTCATGTCGGCGCGCAGCGCCATCATGCGGTGGCTCACCGGGTCCATGAGACGGAAGGTCTGCTGCGCCAGCTTGGCGCCGGTGCCGGACAGCAGGCCCTCTTCGAACTCCAGCAGGGGCGGCTTGATGCGCGCGAAGCCGGAAGCGGCGAAGCAGGCGATCAAGCGCTCCGCCACCGCCGCCTCGTGCGCGGCATCGGGCGCCAGGACGTCTTGCAGACCCGCGGGCAACAGGGCCCTTTCGCCGGATGCGGACATGGCTCGCTGGACTCTCGCTGGGAACCCGCGCGGCTCCGGTGCCTCCCCGCCCCCGTGCGGAAAGTTCGCTCGGCCGCCGCCGGTTCCGGTTACTAGCGCCTTTGTCCGGCGACGGCAAAGAAAAACCGAATCAGCGTACTAAGCCCGGGGCGCCTCGACGCCGCCGGTCAGCGCCTCTAGATGCCCGGTCTTCACGTAGATCAGGCAGCCTTCCTCGCTGAACGGCGTGTGCACGCTGCCGGGCGGGCTGCGCAGCCAAGTGCCCTTGGGATAGCGCCCGAGCTCGTCCTCGAAGACGCCGTCGAGCACCAGGATCTCTTCGCCGCCGGGGTGACCGTGCCCCGGGAAGCGCGCGCCGGCCTGCCAGCGCACCAGGGCCACGTTCTCGGGCTCGCGGCTGAACAGCGGCAGGACCTCGAGGCCCGGCACGGCGCCGGGCTGCCAGGCGCCGTTGCGGGTGTCGATGCGGACGTGAGCCTGATCCTCCGGCGCCATCTGCCAGAGCTTGACGAAGATCGTGCAGCCCTGATCGCTGAAGGGCGTGTGCGAGGAGCCGGGCGGGTTGCGAATGTAGCTGCCGGGGCCGAAGTCGCCGTGCTCGTCGGAGAACACGCCCTCGAGGACCAAAAACTCCTCGCCGCCGCCGTGGCTGTGGGCGGAGAAATGGCTGCCCGGCGCGTAGCGCACGATACTGGTCGCGCGCGCCACCTCTTCGCCGACCCGGTCCAGCATGCGCCGCTCGACGCCCGGCAGGGGCGAGGCGACCCAGGGCATCTGCTCGGTCTCGATCACGACCCGCTCGGTGAAATCCGCGTTGATCCTCATGCCTTGCGTATCCTCAGCCCACAGGTCGCGATCGTCTCAAGGCAACACTCAGCTGGGGACCAACAGCGAAGTGGGTCGGAAGCCCTGCGCGCGAAACATCCGGGCAAACACGGAGCAACAGTGGATAGTGGTCCTCGGCGCCGTGTCAAGACAGGCGCCTGGAATAGAACGAAGCGGCTCCGCCGCCGCGAAGCTCGATGCTCCCGGCCGTTCCATTCGCTCGGTAGGCTCAAGTCTCAGGCTCTGCCGTCGCAATCAAGTCGAAGCTGATTTGGCTTCGGCCTGGTCGCGGTTACAGGGTCAATGCAGTCGCGACCGCATTTGCCGCGTTAACCCGCCCGTGTCCGAACCTTGGGCTGTGGCCGTTTCCGTCGTAGCCCCGACCGATCTTGTCAGCGGTCTTTTCGATTAACTCCTGCAAGCCGTCCCGATCGAGCTCTGGCTTGACGGAGAGCGCCAAGGCGGCGATCCCCGCGACCAGCGGTGTCGCGGAAGAGGTGCCGCCGAAGTCATTTGTGTGATGGCCGTCGGCTCCCCCCGCATTGACTCGGCCGGTATTGAAACCACGACCCGGATAGGAAACATCGGTGGAATAGATTCCCCGAACGCCTCCGCTCGATGGCGCAACTACGGAGACCTCCGGTCCGACATTGGAGTAGGCCGCCAACTTACCTTGATCGGTCGAGGCGCCGATTGCGACGCTCTCGGGCAACCTGGCCGGAAAGCTCACGCGCCTGCCGTTGTCATTGCCTGTCGCGCAAAACACCGCGGCGCCCCGTCCGTCTCGCGCTTGTCCAGCATCCTCTATGGCCAACTCGATCGCGGGACTATAGGCGGCCGACCAAGAGCATGACAGCACATCGGCAAACCTCGCCGCGTACTGGATCGCATCAGCGACCTGGCTGTCCGTTGCCAGGTCGTCAGCGTGAAAGATCTTGACCGGAAGGATTCTGCAACGTGGCGCTATCCCCGACACGTTGTCGAGATCACCCGACGCCGCGATGACGCCCGCGCATGGCGTGCCATGGATGTCGTTGCCCCTCATTCGATGGAAAGGCCGACGAAAAAGCTTGGGCCGAGGATTGAAATGATCGGGGTCGTCATAGTCAGAGATGAAGAAATCGCGGCCTCTGGTGTCCCGCGGCTCGTTCGGATCCGGGTTGCGAAGAATCCGGGATTTCAGGTTCGGATGCTCGGTGTCCACGCCGTCATCCAGGACCGCGACGACGACCCTGGGACGACCGGTCGTGATCTTCCAGGCATCACGCGCGCTGACGTCCTCGCCGACCTTCTGACCCTGGACGCGGCCTCGGTTTCGGAGGTGCCATTCCTCGGGATGGATGGACGGTAGGGCCTCTCGGTCGAATTGCGACACAAAGTTCGGAACGGCAAATGTCACTTCGTCTGTCGTCGCCCAGTCGTTCGCGACATCGAGTAGTTCGGCTCCAACGTACTTCCAGCGTGGGTGAAAGACGATGAATTGAGATCGAACGAACCGATTCCGGGCACGGATCTTAAACCCGTATTTCTTCAAGAGACGGTCTCGGGTCAGTGCTTTGGTTCCGCGACGAAAGCGAATGACGATTTCCTTGTAGGCCATTCGAATGCGTCCGCTTTCCTCGTCCTCGAAGACCGCCGGGGCCGGCCCGCGCCGGGCGGTCGGCTGCGCCGCCCGCGCCCCCAACCTCATCGCAGACGACGCGGGAACCATCTCAAAGGCGGCATGAGTCGCAGCGGTTACCAACTCGGAAAACCTCACGCCCCTTGGCGTGCCCGAGACAAGGAACTCGGGACCCTCATCGCCAGGGATTTCTTGCGTCTCAAGCAGTCTCAGCCTGACCTCGTTCTTCCCTTTTGTTAGAAAATGCATGACTTTCCTCCCGCTATAATTGCGGAAAGACTATCCGAGATGATAAAGGTCGACAAGATGCTCATTCTGTGACCGAGAACGCGCGGCTCTGCGATCAGTCGGCGGCCCTGCCGCTATGTACGTTCGTATCGGGACTTGGTTTCGGGCCAAGCTCTGCGAACGCCCAGTTCGCCCTCCAAGGTCGACACCAAGTCGGGCAGATAGTTGTGAAGCGGGTCGCGGATCGCGAAACTGGCCTGCGCCAGTTGGAACTTGTTGCGATGGAGGAGCTTCAAGCCGTGAGCTTGCGCAAAGCGTTCTAGTTCCGTGTCAGATGGTGCCCTGTCAAAGCGGATTTGCAGCGTGCCCGTGGGAAACAGAGTGTGGCCCTGTTCGTCCGTCAGCACCGGCGCCACCACCGTGTCCTCGCCGACCGCTCTCTGAACGCGCGCCCAGGTCGCTTTCGGCTGTGGCCCTTCTCCGGCCGCCCGAACCACGACCATGTCCGGGCTGCCCTCGACCGCCTCCAGCTCCAGGTCCGGATCGCCGGCCAACTTGAGCTGTAGAGCATCAAGGGTGCTGCCGGAGATCACCACGACGTCCGCACTAGGAACGGGAGCCCTGCTCATCTCTACCGCAGTCTAAGGGGTCTTGCGACCGATCCGAACAACTCACGCCTTGCAGGCATTCTCACGAATACGCCAAGAAACGACAATAGAGATCACCATACAATCCGTGTTGCCGCAAATCGACCGTGACCCAGCTTATGTTCGCACCCCGACAAACGACTAGTCACCGGTGAATGACTTCAGGAACGGGCTTCAGCGGGGGCGCTGTCATGCGCGGTGGCAGTTCGAAGACGTAGAGAAATCGTGTGGATATTTCAGTGACTTCAACATCATGCCCTCGGCCTCCCACGCCTGCCAGTCCGGGTCACGAAGAGGATCGGGAGGGCCCGAAGCCGCGGACATCATGCCATTGGCCAGATGACAAGTGAACAGCATCTGCCCTCGGCGGTGGCAGTTGCGGCAAGCGGCGGATATCGTGTGCCCGTCCCGCCCGGCGCCCGCCCCGAGCGCCGGGCGCCGTCGATTCCGGGAGGCGATAGATGGAACAAGACGTGATTGAGATGGTCGAGATCTACGGCACCCTTGCGCTGGAGTACACGCTCGACACGGTCGGCGCGCTCGTGATCTTGATCCTGGGCTGGATCGTGGCCGGCTGGATCAAGCGGTTGGTCGAACGCGCACTGATGAAGCTGCCCCAGGCCGAGGCGACGGTGGCGCGCTTCCTCGCCGCCATCGCCCGCTACGTGGTGTTGATCGTCGCCCTGGTCGCCGTGCTGGCGCAGTTCGGGGTGCAGACCGCCAGCATCCTGGCCGTGCTCGGCACCGCCGGTCTGGCGATCGGGCTCGCCCTGCAGGGCACGCTCTCGAACATCGCGGCCGGCGTCATGCTGCTGATCCTGCAGCCCATCAAGGTGGGGGAATACGTCGACGCCGGCGGCATCGCCGGGACGGTCGACGAGGTCGGCCTGTTCAGCACACGGATGACCACCTTCGACGGGGTCTTCCTCCAGGTGCCCAACGGTCAGATCTGGAACAGCGCCATCAAGAACTACTCGCGCCTGCCGACGCGGCGCCTGGACGTCCCGGTCGGCGTCAGCTACGGCGACGACATCGACAGGGCGCTGGCGGCGCTCTTGGAGCATCTGCGCAACGAACCGCGGGTGCACGCGGAGCCGGCGCCGGAGGTCATGGTGCTGGAGCTGGCCGACTCTTCGGTCAACCTGAACCTGCGCTGCTGGACCAATGCCGGCGACTACTGGGCCCTGCGCTTCGATCTGACCAAGGCGGCCAAGGAGCTGGTGGAAGCCGCAGGCTGTACCATTCCCTTCCCGCAGCGCGACGTTCATGTCGTCGCGACGCCAGCCGCGCAGCCGCAGGCGGCCTCACTCTGAAGATCGCCTGAATGAGCGATCGAAGCGCAATGGCATCGAAGCCGCGCTCGCTGTCCCAGCGGGCCAGCGGCGTCGACCGCTTACTCGGCTGGATCGTGCTGCTGTCCGGCGCGCTTCTGCTGCTCGGCTGGACGCTGCCGATCATGACCGTCGAGCGCCTGCTGTTTCTCAGCCAGCGGGTCTCGATCCTGGAGGGCTGCCTGGAGCTCTGGCGCGAGGGCCACTACTTCCTCTTCGCCGTGATCGTGCTGTTCTCGGTGGTCTTCCCGCTCGCGAAGTTCGGCCTGGCGCTCTATCTCTGGTACCGGGCCGACGCGCGCGGCGCGGCCTTGCGGCGGCATCTGGGCTGGATGGAGCTGGCCGGGCGCTGGTCGATGCTCGACGTCTTCGCCGTCGCGCTGATTGTGGTCGCGGTCCAGGTCTCGCTGGTCTCGGACGTGGCGATCCACGCCGGGATCTACGTCTTCACCGCCGCCAT
>JAAUXY010072375.1_pt1 | contig 13167 bp, 10 predicted proteins | sample 7278121 | NCBI WGS metagenome assembly JAAUXY01 (sample SAMN14350117, study PRJNA611818) | marine sediment metagenome | isolation source: surface marine sediment (1.8m) | place: French Polynesia: Moorea | collected 2018-08 | reverse complement strand
GGCAGTATCAAATGGGGGCCGAGGACGATCATCGTGCCAATGTAAGTGGCCGCACCCTTGCCGCCTTCAAAACGGTGATAGATCGGCCAGACGTGACCCAGCACGGCGGCGGCGGCGCAGCAGATCGTCAACCAGGTGCGCGACACCGACGGATCGATACCGACGAACGGAAGGTCGAAGCCGGGCACCAGTGCGGCGCCAATGTAGCCCTTGCCCACGTCGATGATGACGACACCCAGCGCGAACCACACACCCTGCGTGCGCAACGCGTTCGTGCCGCCCGCATTGCCGCTGCCCATCGTGCGGATATCGATGCCTCCGCGCAGCCAGCCCACGATCATTGCGCCCATCAGCGAGCCGATGAAATAGCTGATCAGGAACTTGGTGCCGAGCTCGAGCATTGAGGGTCCGTTTTGCGCGCGGGGAATTCACCATTGTAGCATCGGGGCAATGACACGAGGCACCGTCGACCTGTTCATCAATCCGACTGCCGGGCGCGGCCGGGCCGGCAAACGGCTTGATCGCATCGCGGCCGTTTTCGCCGCGGAAGGACTGGAGGTCGATGTCCATGCCAGCCGTGGCGTCGGCGACATGGAACAACAGGTACTCGAATTCGCGACGCAAGGCGGCCAACGCCTCGTCGTCGCGGGTGGCGATGGCAGCGTTCACGAAGCCGTCAACGGCATCATGCGCAGCGGCGCGAGCACGGCCCTCGGGGTCATCCCGACGGGGACCGGCAACGACTTCGCCAAAGCCTGCGACACCCCGCTCGACTGGTCGCTCGCGACGTCGATGCTGGCCGAACGGCTGCGCGACAACGTGCTGCCCCGTCAGATCGACGTCGCGATCATGAACGATCGATATTTTGCCAACGGCGCGGGCATTGGCCTCGACGCCAGGGTAACCCGGATTGCGCGATCTTACCGCTGGCCGATCGGCAATCTCGTCTACCTGCTCGCGATCCTCGCTGCGATGCGCGACGGCATTGCGACGCCCGAGTTCACGATCTCTTCGGACGAGTTCAAGCGACGCTCGCCGGTCACGCTCGCAAGCGTCGCAAACGGCGCATGGATCGGCGGGATGTTCCACATTGCGCCGCCGGCGGACAACGCCGACGGTCGCCTGAACCTGGTGGTTGCCGATCCGGTGTCGCGGCGCCGCGTGCTCACGCTGCTGCCGCAAGTCATGAAAGGCGAGCATTTCGCGGAGCCCGAGGTGGGTCATGTAACCGTGACGTCGGTCCGGATCGAATCGCGTGAGCCAGTGCCGTGTCACCTGGACGGGGAGATGCAGCCGGAGCAAACGGTATTCGATTTTCGGGTTTTGCCGGGGGCGTTGAGTGTTCTTTGATGGGGTCGCGGCGAGACGCCGCTCCCACGTGGGAGGGCCGTCCTCGGCCCGAATCGGGTCGCGGCGAGACGCCGCTCCCACAGACCGCTCCTACGGTCTTTTCTGGCGGGTGCCGAGGAAGATCGCGACGAGCGCCAATCCCGCCCCGGTAAGCTCCATCGCCGTCATCTCGCGTGCGAAGAACAACACGTCCCAGACGAAACTGAGCGTCGGCTGCAGCAGCAACGCAATGCCGGCCTCGGTCGTCGACACCTGCGGCAGGCTGCTGGCAATCAGCATCATGCCGAGGCTGTGCGACAGCAATCCGTAGCAGAGCAGCCAGCCGGCGTCTTTCAGCGTCGGTATCTCCAGCGATACCCCTTCGACGGCCGCCGCCCCGCCGAGCATGAACGCGATCATCAACGACATCAGGGCGATCTCGCGTATCGGGACCGCGTGACGGGCTTCCGCCCTGATGACTCGCATCGTCAGCAGGTAACCGGCATACGCCACCGCGGTCGCAAGGCCGAAGATCACGCCCAGCTGGTAGTCGCTCGACAACGCGCCCCAGTCGAGACCAATGATCAGCCCGAGCCCCAGCAGCGCCAGCGGCACCGCGACGATCTGCACCAGGCTCGGTTTCTGCCGGAGAAAAAGAATGCCGGCGAGCACCATGATGAACACCTGGAAGTTCGCCAGCAGCGTTGCCAGTCCGGGACCGATGTAAACGATACTTCGGTGAAAGAACCAGATATCGAGCGCAAAGAACACGGCGGCCACCGTGAGCATCGCAGCGAATCGACGGCCGACACCCAGGCGCTGACGCGTGAGCAGCATGAACAGCGTCAGGCCGACACCGCCGATGGCGACCCGGTAAAAGCCGCTCGTCGTTGGCGATACCTGCGCGAGCTTCACCCAGACGGGTGACAGGCTGATCAGGGCCGCGCCGGCGAACAGTCTGAGGTGCGGTCTATTCCGGGCCCAACCAGGCATTGCGTCGCTCGGCAGCTGCGTCGTCGACGTCGCTACCCTGCACGAGGTAGCAGGTGTTGCTCGGCGCCTCGGCGAGCTTGATTCGTGTCGTCAACAGTTCTTCGTTGCGGAATACCACGAGCTCCAGCCGGTCCTTGACCCGGTATCGCTTGAGGCGCTTGTCGCAGTTCGCTTTGGTCAGCTTCAGCCCGTCCAGCGCAACGACCTCGTCGCCCGGTGCAAGCCCCGCGAGTTCCGCAGGGCTACCGTTGGCGACAGAGGCAATCGTGGTCCGGCCGCCTGGCGTCGACAGCGTCACGCCCAGCCATACGCCCGGCGCGCTGTCTTCGACGGCGGGCTTGCCGCCCGGATCCGAGCTCGATTGCGACTGACGCAGGTGGTACTCGATCCCGTGTTGTTTCAACAGCGGCTCGAGCGGCAGCTCGCCCGTGCCGCGCACCGCGGCATCAAAGAAGTCGTCGAGATCCAGCCCGGTGACCGCTTTGCAGACGGTTTCGAATCCCTCCTCGGCCATACCCTCGCCGGTTTCACCGAAGCGACGCCAGCACTCGCGCATTACGTCGTCGAGCGAAAACTCGCCATTGGAATCGGACCGGATTTTCAAGTCGAGCGCCAGCGCGACCAGCGCACCCTTCGTGTAGTAATTGACGATGGCATTGCGCGCATTCGCGTCCTGCTTGTAGAACTTCGTCCAGGCATCGAAGCTCGCATCGGCAACGCTTTGCCGATGGCGTCCGCCGCTTCGTAATACGCTCGTGATCGTCCGGCCTATGAGCTCGAGGTAGCTGTCGTGGCCTATCAGTCCCGAGCGCACGAGCGCCAGGTCGTCGTAGTAGGACGTAATGCCCTCGAATACCCACATCAGGCTGGTGTGCGACTCTTGCGAGAGGTCGTACGGCGTGAATACCGCCGGCTTCATACGCTTGACGTTCCAGAGGTGGAAATACTCGTGGCTGACGAGCCCGAGGAAATCGCGATAGTCGTCGGTGATCGCCTGGTCTTTCTTTGCCGGCAGCCCGTCACGGGCAAACACCAGCGCCGACGACCAGCGGTGCTCCAGGCCGCCGCGCCCTTTCGCAGGCGCATCGAGCAGGAACAGGTAGCGATCGAGGTCCGAGGGCCTGCCGAGCAGCTTCATTTGCTGTTCGCAGACGGTCTGAAGATCGTGGCACAGGCGCCCCATGTCGACGCGGACACTGCCGCGTATCGCGATGGCGTGTGGAATACCCTCGACCTCGAACTCGCCGATCGCGAGCTTGCCGATCTCGACCGGATGATCGATCAGTTCGGCGTAGTTGTCCGCCTCGTAAACGCCATAGTTGTACTGACCGTCGCCTGCGGCTCGCATCGACGTTGCGACGCGCCAATCCTTGCCGTGCGGCTCGGGCGGCGGCCGGATGTCGACCCGGCACGGCGTTTCTTCCTGCCCGTCGACGGCGAGGAACACGCAAGTGCCGTTGAAGAAGGCGTGGGTCGAGTCGAGGTGTGCGCCGCGAACACTGTGATCGTGCGCATAGACTTCGAGCACGACGGTCAGCGGCTTGCTTGCGGGCGCTGCCTGCCAGCGGCTCTTGTCGAGTTTCCCGAGTGGCACGTCGAGGCCGTCGGATTCCGCGCGTATCGATACGACGTGTTTCGCGTAGTCGCGGATCATGTAGCTGCCCGGAATCCAGGCCGGCATCGAAAACACCTGTCCGCCGGGCGCCGGATCGGCGACGGTCAGGCTTACCTCGAACAGGTGTGCACCCGGATCCTTCGGATTGATGGTGTATTCGTGTGGCTGCGTCATGCGTTCACGCGTGCGGCGGCTCGGTCAGCTTCAGCGTCAGGCATTTCGCCGATCCACCGGCTTTGAGGAATTCGCTCAGGTTGACTTCGTTGACCTCGAAGCCCGCGAGCATCAGGCGTGCTTTTAGCGGACCGGAAGCCTTGTTCATGAATACCTGGTCGCCAATGTTGACCGCGTTGCAGGCGAAGTTGCCCGCATCCATCGTGTCGACAATGATGCGCTTGTGTGGCGGAACGCGGCTCTCTATCGCGATACGCGAATCGTAGTCGAAGCCCGGCGGGTGGTACATCAGGAAGCCGTCGGTCAGCGGACAGAAACAGGTATCGATGTGGTAGAAACGCGCGTCGGTCAGGCGTATCGACACGACTTCGAGGTCGAAGAAATCCTGGATTGCCTTGTGCGCCTCGATTTCCGTGCGAAAGCCATGCCCGGTCCAGACCCAGGGGCCGCGGCGATCGTGCAGGCAGTCACCGGCACCTTCGAAGCCGATGTTGTCGTCGAGGTCGAGCAGATCGTAGCCGTTGTCGCGGAACCATCGCTTGAAGAACTGTTCCTCGGGCCGGCGTTCGTGCGGCATGAAATGGCTCGCAATCGCCTTGTCGCGGTAAACGACACCCGCGTTGGCCGTGAACACCATGTCGGGAAGCTCGGGCTGCGGCTCGATCGTCACGACCTCGGCATATTCTGAAATCCGCTCGCGGAGCTCCTCCCACTGCTGCTTGGCGCGCTCGAGATTCAGGGACTCCTCGTTGCCCGCCATCCATGGATTGATGACGTAGTCGACCGTGAAATAGTCGGGCGAACACATCAGGATCTTGTCTCTGGGCTTATTCATTGTTGTTGGCCCTCGGAAGGTGAATTTCTGCGAGCATACACCGTACGCTGCCGCCGGCCGAGGCTTCGATCAGGTCGATCGGCGCGCTGACGATCGTCGCGTTTGCCTCGAGCCTCGCCCTTTGCTCGGCCGACAGTGAGTCGAGCGCCTGCTGCGACATCGCGAGCACCCGGTTACCGTCGGCATTGCGCAGTTCCAGCATGTTCCCGGCGAACGCATCGAGCTGGTCGTAGCTCAAGAGGACAATTTCGTGGCCCGTCTCCCGCAGCCGCTCGAGCACCGCCTCGCGCTGCTCCGCTCGCGGAATCGCATCGGCACACACGACGGCGAGCCGCTCCCCGACGTTCATCAGCACGTTGGTGTGGTAGATCGGGACCCCGTTCCGATCGATCGCGTCGAAGACGACCGCGTCGTAGTCCATGCGCTGGGCGAAATCGCCGAGCGCGTCGAGACCCGTGCGGGACGACGCGCAGGCATACGCGATGCGATTGGCACGATCGAGCACCATGCTGCCCGTCCCTTCCAGGAACACGCCGTCGTCTTCGTGCGCCGTCAGGTCGACGATTTCGGCAACCTGGAAACCGTACTGCGATGCAAGGGTGTCGATGATGTCCACGCGCCTTTCCGTGCGTCGATTGGGCGCCTCCATCGGGTACAGGACGACGCGACCGTCGGCGTGGAAACTCACCCAGTTGTTGGGGAACACCGAATCCGGCGTGTGCGGCTCGGGCGTATCGTCGACGACGACGACGTCGATGCCGGCTTCCCGCAGAGCCGTCGCGAGGCTCTCGAACTCCCGCAATGCGGCAGGCTGCTGCTGGGCGGGCGCAAGCTCGGATTTGCCCATGAAACGGTTCGACGCCTCGGTTTGCGGGTTCGCTTCGAAGCGCACGGGCCGTATCATCAGAACGGTCGACGCCAGCTGCGATTCATGCCGTGTCATGACGTTTTCACGCCCGGGCGCTCGGCCGCGATGAGGCGCTGGCGTACCAGCGCTGCAGTTCGACCGCGTCGTCAGGCACCGGCACCTTGATGGCGCCTGCGAAATCCACCATGACCATTGCCGAGATATCCGCGATCGAATAACCGTCGCCGGCAATGAACGCCCTGCCGGCCATGTGCTCGTTCAACCGCGCAAAAAAACGCTCGACCCTGAGCCGGCCCCTCTCGGCAAGCTCCGGAATCTGGGCATAGTTGTCCGGTCCGGGTAAAGCGCGATCCTTGAACCCCCTGCTGAAATTCCGAAAGCCTTCCATGACGCCGTGCAAGCCCTGCTGGTCGATCTTCGTGTTCCACATCAGGACTTCCGCGCGCTCCGCCGGCGTCTTTCCGAACAGCGGCGGTTCGGGGTGGATATCCTCGAGGTAGCTGCAGATTGCCAGCACTTCCGACACGCAGGTTCCGTCATCGAGCTCGAGCGTCGGCACCGCGCAATCGGGGTTGATCGCGCGAAACGCCTCGCCGAGCTGCTCTCCGTTGCGCAGGTCCACCTGCACGGTGTCGAGTGCGATACCCTTTTCGGCCGCGAAGATCCGCACTCGCCGCGGACTGGGTGCCGTCGCGCAATCGTAGAATTTCATTCAGTCCTCCAGTGCCTTCGCTGCCTCGAACACCGTATTCGAGTCCTGCCCGAAGATGACCTTGCGGGCCTCATCGACCTTGAGCTCGTCGCTTTGCCAGTCATTGCCGAGATCTATGCCGCGGCGCACGGCCGGACGTTCTTTCATCGCATCGAACCAGCGCCTGAGATTGGCGAAACGATCGAGGTCGTTGCCGAGCCGTTTATACGGCTTGACCCAGGGGAAGCTGGCCATGTCCGCAATGGAGTAGTCGCCCGCAAGAAACTCTCGGTTGCGGAGGCGCACGTCCATCACGGCCAGCAGTCGATCGTACTCTTTTGCGTAGCGATCGTGCGCGTAGGGCACGTCTTCCTTCGCGTAGTTGACGAAGTGGCTGAGCTGTCCCGCCATCGGCCCGAGTCCGCCGGCCTGCCAGAACAGCCATTGCAGCACGTCAAATCGCGCCGCTGGTTCCGACGGCAGGAATTGCCCGGATTTCTCCGCAAGATAGATGAGTATGGCGCCACCCTCGAAAACCGAGATACCGGTGTCGCGATCGACGATTGCCGGCATTCGGTTGTTCGGGCTGATCCTCAGGAATTCGGGCCGGAACTGGTCGCCATGGCCTATGTGCACGGCAACAGTCTCGTACGGCAGCCCGCATTCCTCGAGCATGATGGAGATTTTGTGGCCATTGGGTGTCGGCCAAAAGTGGAGTTCGATCATAGTGTTCGAGTATAAGATGTCCCGATGAGTAACGCGCAGCATTCTCGACACACGATCGAGGCACCGGACGGGCACGTCATCCACGTACAGAGCTGGCGTCCTGCCGCTGAACCCGCAGGCATCGTGCAGCTGCTGCACGGGCTCGGCGAGCACAGCGACCGATACGCCCGCTTCGGCGAGGCGTGCGCTGCGGCGGGCTTCGTGCTGGTTGCTCACGATCATCGTGGGCACGGAGAACACTGCGCGACCTACGGCTTTTTTGCCGAGGCGGACGGCTGGCACAAAGTCCTGAAAGACGCGCTGGCGGTGCAGGAGGACGCGAGATCGAATGACCCCGAAGCGCCGCTCGTGCTGTTCGGCCACAGCATGGGTTCCTACATTGCGCAGGCATTCGCAATGGAATTCTCGACGCCGCTCGCCGGATTGCTGCTGTCGGGATCGACGTGGCCTTCCGCGCTGCTGACCCTGCCGGCCAGGCTCATCGCGCTGCTCGAGTCCTGGCGTATCGGCAAGCGGGGCCGTTCGAAATTCCTCAACAAACTCGCGTTCGGCGACTTCAACAAGCCGTTCGAGCCCGCGCAGACGGAAATGGACTGGCTGTCCCGCGACGGCGAGGAAGTCGCAAAGTACGTTGCCGATCCGCTGTGCGGCGGAGAGTACACGAATCAGCTTTGGCGGGACCTGCTACGCGGGCTCAGCGATATCTCGAAGGAAGCGGCGCTGCGCCGCATCCCGGGAGACATGCCGGTCATGATCATGGGGGGCGCGGACGACCCCGTCGGTGGCGACGAAGGACTCGGCAAACTGGCCTTTCACTACGCCCAGACCGGGCACTCGCGACTCAAGGTCAAGATCTACCCGGAGGGTCGCCACGAAATGCTCAATGAAACGAATCGCGACGAGGTGACGGCGGACCTGCTCGAGTGGATTGCCGCCTGTTTCGATCGCGCGCGCTAGGATCACGACAAGGAAAGACAAAATGACGGCAAGCTTCGACTTCAGCAATAAATGCGTATTCGTGTTCGGCGGCACGAGTGGTATCAACCTGGGTATTGCCAAGTGCTTTGCACGTGCCGGCGCCAACGTATCGGTCGCCAGCCGCTCGCAGGACAAGGTCGACGCCGCGGTCGAAGCCCTTGGCAAGCTGGGCAGCAATTCGTTCGGCTATGCGCTGGACGTTCGCGAGGTGCAGGACGTGAAGGCGGCGCTCGCCCAGCATGCCGACGATGCGGGCGAGATCGACGTGCTCGTGTCGGGCGCCGCCGGTAATTTCCCGGCGTTTGCCAACGGCATGTCGCCCAACGGTTTCAAGTCGGTCGTCGATATCGACCTGCTGGGATCGTTTCACGTTTTGCAGTCTGCGTTTCCTTACCTCAGGAAACCGGGTGCCTCGGTGATCAACATCTCCGCGCCGCAGGCGTTCGTTGCGATGCCGATGCAAAGCCACGTGTGTGCGGCCAAGGCCGGCGTCGATATGCTGACGAAGACCCTGGCGCTCGAATGGGGGGTCGAAGGAATCCGGATCAACAGCATCACGCCCGGGCCGATCGACGACACGGAGGGCATGCAGCGGCTCGCGCCGACCGAGCAGATTCGCGCACAAGTGACGCACAGCGTGCCGTTGCGGCGCATGGGGCACGTCGACGACATTGGCAACGCCGCCATGTTCCTGTCGTCGGACGCAGGCGCCTACGTCAGCGGTGTCGTTTTGCCGGTCGATGGCGGCTGGGCGGTCGCCGGGGTAGGCGCCGCGGGCCTCGCGATGGCCGACCTTGCAATGGCTACGTAAAACCGTCGATTGGTATCGGCCCCGCCGGCCCTATATCTCCATACATAAGTTGACTAATGCGCACCTGGGGGCGCATGTCGCGGCCTCGTCTGAGTGTGCAGGGGAGGTATACCGCGATGTTGAAGAAATGCGTGACAGTGCTTTCGGCACTGCTGCTTGTTCTTGCGTTCGGCGCCTGCAGTAGCGACGGTGGTGGGGGCGGCACGGGGACTACCGCCACCCAGGATGACAGCGTTGCCGACAGCGACGGCGACGGCCTCACGAACCAGGCCGAGGAAGACGGCTGGCAGGTCACGGTGTTTCTCGCCAACGGTGAGATCGAGAACCGCGCCGTCACCAGCGATCCCGACAGCTCCGACACCGACGGAGACGGCATCAGCGATGCCGCCGAGAAATCCGCGCTGACCGACCCGCGCAATCCGGATACCGACAACGACGAACTGACCGACTGGCAGGAGCTCAACGAGATCTACAGCAGCGCCTATCGCCAGGACACCGACGAAGACGGTATTACCGACGGACGCGAGTTCAATTTCTACTACACGTCGCCGATCTTTACGGACTCCGACGGTGACCAGATTGCGGACGGTGACGAAGTCGTGTTGCCGACGCGGAATGCGCGTGTCGCCGACCTGCCGTCGCCGACCATCGAGGTGGGTGAGATCGATCTTCGGCTCGACGTTCGATTCACGGAGACGACGTCGACCGAAACGCGCGAACTCGAGACAAAGAGCGTTAGCTCGACTCTGACCCAGGGCCAGAAGCAGGAGTACAGCAACACGAACTCGAACACGCAGGAAGCGATGGCCAAGCTGTCGGTCGGCACCGAGTACGAGGTTAAAGGGAATATCTTCGGACCGGGTGGGACATTCACGACCAACGTCGGAATCGAGGCTGGTTGGACGGGCAGCTGGACATCGTCGAGCACCGCAACGTCGGCATTTGAGACGCAGCGCGCGTTCAACGAGTCATTGTCGACCGATGTCGAGACGACGGAAGGATCGACCGTTACCCGCAGCGTCGAGGGCGCACAGTTGCAGGCGACAATCACGCTCGAAAACGCGAGCGATCTCGCGTATTCGATCAGGAACCTGCAGGTGACGGCGTTCATACAGGACCCGGCCGACCCGACGCGTTTGCGGCCGGTCGCAACGTTGCTGCCGGACAACGAGCCAGACGAAGGTTTTCACCTCGGGCCGCTCGTCCCCGAGCGGGGTCCGTTCATCTTCTCGAACGACCTGATCTTCCCGAGCCTCGTCGAAAGCCTGATGCGAAATCCCAGGGGCCTGGTATTCATCATCTCGAACTACGACATCAGCGATGAATTGGGGCGCAATTTCGCGTTCAGTTCGCAGGAGGTCGTCGAGCGCACGGCTGCGCTCGTTGTCGACTTCGGCAGCTACGACAGCGACGGCGACAGTGAGGGCGACCTCACCGAGTATCACCGCGTATCGGTAAGCTCCGGCCGGCAAATGGCGGGAGCGGACCATCGCATCGTCTTCGACGAAACCGGTGGCCACGTCGGGATTACCCTGCGCGACGCGTTCGCCGCCATCGGATTGACGCACTACGACGAGGCGGATGTGGCGACATCGTCGCTGTCGTCGCAGGAACAGCAGGCCAGCTACTCGACGATCATCGACAACGCCGGCGTCGAACGCATCTATCGCGTTCGCCAGGCGGCCGTCGAGAGCGGCGTACCGAAGGCCTGGGAAGTCCTGACGGCGACGGGCATCGATCAGACCATCGGAATCGACGACTTCATCCTGCGGCCGGAGAACGACATCAAACTGGCCTTCGTGCAGGACGTGGACGAGGATCGCATGGTCGCGAGCCTCGAGTTCATCTTCGATTGCTCTGACGCAATGGTAGACACCGACATGGATGGCCTCGGTGACAGGGATGAATCGCTGATCGGCTGGGAGGTCGAGACGGCAACCGGATTCCGGCAAGTGTATTCGCGCTGCGCCAATCCGGACACCGACAACGACGGCCTGACCGATGCCGAGGAATCGGGCGCCGGCGTCGATTGCGACGGCGACGGGTCCATCGACGCAACCTGGATTACCGACCCGTCCATGGCCGACACCGACGGTGACGGCGTCGACGACATCGATGAGACCTGCGGTTTCGAGGTCACGCTCCGGAACTCGGGATCGACCATTCTCGTGCAAACCGATCCGACCGATCACGATACGGACAATGACACCGCATCGGACGGCGTCGAAAGACGACTTGGCGGCGATCCGACGGACCCGAGTGACATCGACCAGTTCGCGGATGCCGACGGCGACGGCCTCGTCAATTACCAGGAAACCGACGGTTGGACGATCTCCGTTACCGGCGTCAGCGTGGAGCCGGACCTGTGTATTTCCGAGTGCAACCAACCCACGGCGGCGACCGTCCACGTAACTTCGGACCCCTACCTTGCCGATACCGATGGCGACGGCATGCCGGACGGCGTTGAGAAGACCGCCGACACGAATCCGTCCCTTGCCGACACGGACAATGACGGCCTGGACGACTTCGAGGAGTTCTACGGGTTCTTCATGCGAGACCAGGGAATCATCGTCCTCGATCCCACGGATGCGGACACCGACAACGACAAACGCTCCGACGGCGACGAAGCCGAGCTCATGGACGTCGTTGCGAACCGCTGGATCGTACGCGTCGCGAGAGAGGATCCCTATCGCGTGTACAGCGATCCGCGCTTCTCGGACGCGGATTTCGACACCGTCGTCGACGGTGACGAATACGCGGTCGGATCCGACCCCTACGTCGCAAACACCGACGGTGACAGGCGCGATGACGCGGCAGAGGTGGCGCTCGACCTGAACCCGCTCGAGCCGGACTTTCGAGTTACCGTTTTCCTGCGCGGTATCGAAGTTGACCAGCCGGGCGAACACAACTGGGCGAACTGCCCCTTGGCCAACACGTCTCAGTGTGGCGATGCCGAGGCGAGTTTCGTATTCAACGTTCGCCGGCCCGACGACTCGACGCCCACGGGCCTGGAACCGACGCCCCAGCGCGTTGCCGGTGACTGGGATTTCCGGCCTTACATGCCGCTTTGCATCGACAACAGCCTGATAGATCCGTGGCACCACCAGAACAACCCCTGCGTGGACCCGGATTCCGACGGCATCCAGATGGGCGGCAACGACGTGCTCGAACTCTTCCACAGCGACTACGGAATTCCGGAGCACATGCGCTCGATCTCGTTCAGCGTCACCGAGAATCAACGATTCTCCGTCGAGGGACGGGTTGGCGAGTTCGACGTCAATCCGACGACCTACCACTGGCACTATTTCGGTGGCCTCGACGGATCAGGGGCCAGCCAGGACGGCAACGAGATGATTGGCGTCTTCGAGGGCGCTGACGTCATCCAGCAGACGATCGAACTGTACTCGTTCGAGTACGCGCATCCGAACTGGGCAAGCGTGATCCCCCTGTTCGCGCCAGCTGCGCCGGCCTCCGGCAGGATACTGTTCAGCTACGTGGTTGAATAGCCGAAAAAAAAAGCCCCGCTCGACGAGCGGGGCTTTCGTTTCTCGCGCTTCGGAAAGCGCCGGACCTCAGTCGAGCGTCAGGCGGGCGCGCAGGTACCACATGCCGCCGTTGAAGCCGAACGGGCTGGCCTCCGAGTAGATCTGACCGAGGTCCCCGGCAAACGGGTTCTCGTCGGGATAGGTGTCGAAGATGTTCGCGCCACCGAGGATCACTTCGAAGTTATCTTGGATTCGGTACGCGACCTCGGCATCGACGAGGAACTCGGCGCCCATCCCGGGAACATCGTTGCCGGTGTCGTCCCATTCGCCGTAGTAGTTGACGCGAACCAGCGTACGGAAATTACCCTGCACGTGCGTCCAGCCAACGTTGCCCTTGATGTTCGGCAACAGGTCTTCGAGCGCCGCTACACGGTCGGCGTCGATCGGGTTCACCGTACCAACGTCATCGACCTTGGTCTCGTTCCAGTTGAACGCAATCGTGATGTCCGAGTCGCCGCTGCCAAGCTCGAAGCCGAACCTGCCGACGACGTCGATACCGGTTGTCGTGGTATCGAAGCTGTTGGAGAAGAAGCGGAATTCCGACAGGTCGTCGAGGCCAATGAAGTCCTGGCGATTGATGACGCCGTCCGCGTCCAGTCCGG
>JAAUXY010093448.1_pt1 | contig 13175 bp, 10 predicted proteins | sample 7278121 | NCBI WGS metagenome assembly JAAUXY01 (sample SAMN14350117, study PRJNA611818) | marine sediment metagenome | isolation source: surface marine sediment (1.8m) | place: French Polynesia: Moorea | collected 2018-08 | reverse complement strand
CCGCAATGCTCCGGACGGGTGTCATGCCCAGCGGCGACTTTATGCGGACGAAGCGCTCCTCCTCGCAGGCTGCGACGATCTCTCCGTCTCGAACGATCGTGGCACCACAGTCGTGTTCAGCCGGAAAGGTCGCGCTGTGCAGTCCGAGAACAATCACTGGCAGTTCGTGATCATCAGCCGCGAGGCAACGCGCGGACCAGGGTTAATCGTCAGCGCACGAGCGCGTCGCGCTGTACTCAGGATACAGCGCACGTGCATGAAGAGTGTTTGCCTGCCGATACGCATCGGGAACCTCGATGAGGGTCGCTCGCCGGAGTAGGCCACTTGGCGAGCATAGGCGATGCGGTGTCTGGCAACAAGAATCCGTTGCACACGGTACCGTGGATAGAAGATCGGATGCCCGGACCGAGACGAGTCGAAGGTTATAGAGATTGAGTCGAACCGAAAGTGCATTGGGTATCCGGCAATTGCCGCCAGAGTTCTCTACAATTCGTCTGGGATGAAGACAGGCCGACATTTACTACGACGGATCGGAACCTGCCCGTCGATCTTGCGGAGCATTATGACGGGCGCCATGCGGGTCACTTTCCGGGCGGCGCGAGTATCGGTTGCGCGGCGAGTATGAGAGCCTTGGAAATCCCGAGAACGTTCGCGGATCTGTGTGCACCAACCGCCACTCAGGAAGAGTTGCATAGGCTTACGGACGCGAAGGTTGTCTTCGCCGACTACCGACGAATTGCGGCTGACTTCAGTCAAGAGAGCGGTGGCGATTTCGAGTTGACCAATAGCATTCAGCGCAGGCTCGATGCCTGGTTGCTGGATCACGCGGCTATCGTCTCGGCGAGCCAGATCGCTCCGAATGACGTAAACACACCCATCGCAACTTCAGGGCCACGAGTCAAGGCCGTGAGGCCGCCACGCTACGGGCGTGCCGTCGTGGTAGCGGCCCGAGATCCGTTCGCAACGCAGGCGGAAGGCGACGTCCTAGGGCTGTTGGACGTTAAGGGTGTCGGTGTTTCAGAAGCACGTGTTCCGGAGCGCTCAATGCACGGAACCGGCTTGCTGCCTCTCGAGCAGGCCTTAAATGACGTGCTATTCCAGACGTTGATCGAACGCATTTTCGAACACAGCGGCTCAGTGCACCACTGCCTGCCGGTCTACGCGGTCATCGATACGGGATTCGATGTGCGCGACTTATGGGCTCCGGGTCATCCGGCACGGCCGGCGGGCATCATGGTCCGACGGGCACACCGGAGAATGGTTGGGAACTGCGACCTTCCGGCGTTCGGCAGCGAAGCGCAGCGAATCGTGGCCGAGATTGAGATGCTCTTGCGGCAGTACGGCGTCGCGACGTCAACGGCCGACGGAACGCTGCAGCTGACGCGAACCGAATCCGGCCTGAAATTGTTTTCAGAGGGCGAGGAAGCCGATGGATACAGCGAGACTGACTTGCAGGCGCTGCACCGGTTCCTCGGTAGCCCCGACGATATCCGGATAGAGGGCATAAACATCCAAACGACCCGCGATATCGATTGGCCGCGGGAAGCTGCACAGCTGGTCGATTTCGGTCAGTACGAAGTGCGCGGCCGGTTCAACAACCCTGTTCTGAGCCAGGTCATGGATCGACCGCTGCGTTGGGGCGGTCTGCTGTTTCCTGACGCGCCGGGTTTCGTACAGCCGAATGCTGCGCTTGCAATCGACGCGACGTTCTGGGCACATCAGAAAGCAAGTCCGGGATTCAACGCGCGATTCGGATTGTCGCCGGGCACACGGCTATCGGGTCCGATGGAACGATCGATGCTTCTGGCGGAGAGCTGGCGCTCCGGCGAGATGAGCGGAGCTGAAGTTCATGCCGAGTTGATGTCGCTCGTCGAGAACTCGACCGCGCATTGGTCACGGTCCTCGTAACGGAATCAACTGCACTGATTCTCGATCAGTGCGGGTAGTAGTGCATGACCGCCGGTTTCCAGACGGCAGGTTCGGGCAAATCGTCGGGAACAGATTCACGATCCGTCAGTAACGCCAGCAGCGGCTCCGCATCCAATCCGTGACGTTTAGCATAGGCCGCTACATCCCGGCGAATCGTTTCGAGTTCATCATCAGTCACGGTGCACCAGTGTGTCTTCAAGGATAAGGAAATCCAGTTGGGAGTTTCTGAATGTCCGTATTGCGTCGGCAGGCGTACATACGATTGGTTCGCCTGAGAGGTTGAATGAAGTATTCAATAGAATCGGAACTCCGGAATGCTGCTCGAATGTGCGGAGCAGCTTATGGAATCGCGGCTGATGTGCCTGAGACACCAGCTGTGGCCGCGCGGTACCGTCTACGTGAACGACGGATGGAATTCTCGAACGAGCCTCGGCGATGACCGGTGCAACAAGAAGCATGTAATAGGCGGGAAAAGGCGGCGGCGTGCCGAAATCGAAATACATCGACGCGTCCTCCTCGGGAAGCGAGGGTGCGAACGGTCGAAACGATTCGCGGAACTTGACCTGTGCATTGACCTTATCCTGCGTGTCTTCCCTGGTGGGGTCGGCAAGGATGCTGCGTGCGCCCAGGGACCGCGGACCGAACTCCATACGACCATGCAGCCAGCCGACCGTTGCGCCATCGGCGAGCAACTCGGCCGATTTTCCGACAACCTTGTCGTCCACGAAGGTCTCTGAGCGCAGGCCCGCGTCTGCCACGATTCTCTCAATGTCATCGGAATCGAAAGCCGGCCCGAGAAATGGATCATGCCACTCGGGACTCGTCTCCACGCTGTTTAGTGTATTTGCGGCGAACAGAGCCGCGCCGAGAGCGCTGCCCGCATCGCCTGCGGCCGGTGGGACAAATATCCGCTCGAAACCGCACTCCCTCAGCACCGCGTGGTTGGCAGCGCTGTTGAGCGCTACACCGCCGCCAAGAACGACATTTCTCGAATCCGTTAGTCGCTGCAGCCGTACCGCGATTTCGCAAAGGCGTCGCTCCAGAGTCTCCTGCACCGATGCGGCTAGGCCTGCATACGCCGAATCCGGATGAGGTGCATCGTCTAGTTGAGGCAGACCAAGGGCGGCCTCGAGGCCGGCAACATCATCCCCTGGGACAACGGGAATCGTGTCGAGGTCCAGCGCGAAACTCCCGTCGCGCAACCGGCGAACGATGTTCTCGATGGCAGTCAGGTAATGCGGTTCATCAAAGGCCGCCAGTCCCATGACTTTGCCCTCGTCCGAGAGCGGCGAAAATCCGAGAAATCGGGTCATCGCGCTGTAGAACAGGCCAAGCGAGTGCGGATAGTCGATCTCCTCAATCACTTGTATTCCATCCGAGGACGCCGATGCCAGTGTCGTCGTCGCCCATTCTCCGACACCGTCGGCGATCAGGCAGGCGGCCTGATCGAAGGGCGAGGCATAGAATCCGTATGCCGCGTGCGACACATGATGCGGTACGAAGCCGATGGGGCCTGAGTATCCGAGCGCGGCAGCGAGGCTTGACTGCAGTGCAAGATGGCTCTGCGCTCGAGCAACGCAGTCGGCCTGGTCTGCCGGCGAGCCGCGCGCAGCCTGAGTGCTCAGCATGCGGTCCGCCCGCGCGAATGGCTCTTCGTAATACATGGCGAGATCGATGTCTTCGATATCGAACGCGGCTTCGGCCAGGCAATAACGAATGGCCTCACGCGGGAATCGTGAATCGTTCTTGCGGCGGGTGAACCGCTCCTCCTGGGCGGCGGCTACGGGAACGCCGTCGACTACCAGCGCCGCGGCGGCGTCGTGAAAGAAGGCGGATATACCGAGGATTTTTCGAGGCGCGAACGATGCGAGAGTGTCACCCGATAGTCGAATGCTCGCCGGGCTTACTGGCGGACGAAAGGTTGTCGATGGCCATGGCGGGCAGCCGAGATAGCGTTCGATCATGAAGTACCTGGCGTGCTTCGAAGTATAATGATGTTAGCACGCCACATTCGCAGATACGGGGCAGGGGGATTGTATTGATCGACGACGTCCCGACCATCCAGATACGAACGCTGTTGGATCGACGATGCCGCCCTACGGCGGCGACGAATCACGTGCCGCCGCATACGCAAAGGATCGTCATCGTCGGCGATTCGTACGCCTACGGATTCGGAGTCCCGGCCGAACACGCGATGCCGGCGCAGCTCGAGCGCATTTTGCAGGAACGATTTCCGGCGCAGCACCTCGAGGTGATCAACCTCGGCATGCCGGGAATGAACCTGACAATGGACTGGGCCTTCGCCCGTCAGCTCGATGATCTGCTCGGTCACGATATGCTGATCCTCGTGATCTCCGGCGACGACGCCCATCCGCTGATGCGCGCCGAACTCGAAGCACTAGAGGGGGGCTGGGAATCGGACTGGCAGGCGCAATGGGATCCTGAGGGCAGGGAGCTGGGAGTGAGTCTGCTGGTGCTTGCGGACCTGATCGGTCGGGAGCGGACACGTGGGCGCGAGGTCCTCGTGACTTTCTTTGAACCAATTACCTCGTTCGGAGTCGCGCCGGTCGCGATGCTGCGGCAGGTCTGCGAGCGTCTTGACGTGCCGTTCGTGGACCTGGTTGCCCCGTTCTGTACGTTTCCGCCGAATGCCGTAGCGGTTTCCTCGGCGGACAGCCATCCGAACCGTATGGCTCATCGTATAGCTGCTGTGGAAATCGCGAACGCAGTCGAGCCGAGAGTGTCTTTTTGCAAAGATGCGCAGAGCGGGCTTGAGTGGATGTACGAGCGGAGCAGATGGCTTGCCGGCACGGTTCCGGACGTCGACTTATACCATGCATTGCTGCGGCAGCTCGGATCGCTGCGCGACGTCCCTTCGAGTTTCGTCAAGGACACTGAGGCGCTAGGAGATGCGGTGGAATCCCATCTCATTGCCCGCGTTCACGCCGATCGATTGAAGCAAGCAGCATCGCGTTTGGATGAACTGGCCGCGAACATCTGCCTGATCGAGCGGGACCTCGAACTCGGCACTCTCGGCGTGGCGTTGCCAGGGGCGGCCGAGGCGTGCCACTGGGTTGCGCAGCTCAGGCAGGCGGTAGATCAATTAGAAGAAGTGTTAGGCCCGCCGTCCACGATGCGGAGCGTGTCCGAGGACTATCGACCGGCCAGAGACTGGATAGTCGAACGTTGGTCACAGCTGATAGCACTCGCGGAGACAGAACATGCGCGCGTTGAGCAATACAGATCGCAGTTGCTGGCCGCGACTCGCCTGTTGCGGATGGCGGTCGAGCGCTTATCCACGGACTCGGTCGGAAGCTCGTTCGCCGAGGAGCGCTGTCGCGCTGTAAGCGATCACCTGTGCGGTATCGTTCAGCTAGTGGAATGCGAACCCGCGACGTTCGGGGCGGCTCACGTTGAAATAGAGATAGCCTGTCCGCGTGCCGGACGGCCGAATCCCGACTGCCTCGCGACGAGATACACCGAGGTCTTTCCGCGAAGTATCTGCTACTCGCAAATGCACTATGTCATCGGAGACGGGCATGCGCACCGCTACATCGTAGACATACCCGCCGGTACGATCGGCGCGATGGAATTTGAACTCAAAACAGCCGACGGCCATCCACTGGAGGAGGCCGAGACGTCGATCTGGCTGGTTGTCGGTCTAATGCGTTCCGGCTACGAGGCCGGTAGCCTGTTCGCTAGCCGGCTAAGATGCCAGGAACCAGCCCGTTAGAGGCCGAATCAAATCCAGCCGTCGGAATCGCCGTGAGAAAGATGCGGGTCGCCTTCTGACGCCAGCACCATCCCCAACTCCGGACCGAGTCCGCGCGCGAAGTCCTGGAGCCTCGCTCTCAGTTCTTTTCGCTGCTCGGTATTGAGTTGTGACAGGTCGATGTTGAGGGTGAAGTTCTCCTCACTGGCGGTGTTTCTCTTAATCGCCTTGGGCTTGGCGACGAAGGGGAACTCATCTCTTTCGACCGCGGTGTACTTTGTGTCGTCTGACATACGAGTGACCTCGTTCACTGCTTGCTGTGATTTTTTGATCAGTGCTTCCCAAATATAGACGCTGGGCCCCGTCAATTCAACAAAACGCGGGCTTCGCCGGGATAGGTCGGCATTCGGCGCGACCTCCTACCGCGCGGCCTGCTGTGGCCCGGACAGCCGATCACAACGCGAGTGCTCGCCCCAGGACAACCGACTTCGAGCACCGAGCTATGGCATACTTCGACGAAAGTGCTATCAGGGACGATGCGATCAACACTAATGCTGCAACGTCGCGCATGCTCACATGCGGGCGCTGCGCTCGTCGATCTGTGGAGTCATCGGCCGACTATTGGGTCCACGTACATTGCGGGCGGCGTCCGCAGTCTTCGGCGCAGCGCAAACCAATGGGAGGCACGCCTTGCGCATTCCGGGACGCCGCTATCGCGATGAATGGATAAGCAATGACTACGGTTCTCGCACCGTAGGTGATGTCCGCGTCCGGATATCGCGATGTGGACGGTTCATACTGCTCGATCCATCCGAAGACGATCAGATCAACGAACTCTACATGGACGACTCGCTGTTCGAGCGTCTCGAGCGCACCGGACACATTATTACGGAGCGCAACTCTGCCGACGTCTTTGCGGCGCTGCGCGAGTGGCAGCGAAAGACTTACGAGGGTCCGGCGCTTCACATCGTCGCGGTCACCAAACGTTGTAACCTGAACTGCACGTATTGCCACATGCTGCCTGTGCCGGTTTCGGCGAACAAGGAACGTTCGGACATGTCGCCGGAAACGGCGCGTGCCGTTGTAAGGTTCATCATGGAGACGCCGAACCCCAAGTGTTCGATCGAGTTCCAGGGCGGTGAGCCCTTTATCAACTTCGACGCAGTCAGAACCGTTGTTCAGACGGCCAAAGAACTCGCCGACGACTACGGCAAGCGCGTGAAATTCTCGCTCGTCAGCAACCTCCTGGTCGGCCGCAACTCCGATCTGGACTTCTGTGCCGAGAACGATATCAGCATATCCTTCACGCTGAACGGTAACCGGGCGATGCATGATCTGTACCGCATCACCAGGTCCGGCAAAGGAACATTCGACGCCGTCATGAAACGTGTCCGGGAGATCCAGAAGAGTCACCCAGGCCTGCTTAGCGCGTCGCCTCTGTGCACTGTCGGCACAGAAACTGCGGAGGAGTTGATCGAGATGATCGACTTCTTTTATGACGCAGGCTTCGAAGGCGTATCTCTCCAAAAGCTCAAGCGGCTCGGGAACGCCGTGACCGACCGGCTCGCGTTCGACATGGATCACTTCATCGAGCAGTACCTGAGGACTGTCGATTACATGTACGAGAAGAACAAGGCGAGTGTTAAACCGTACTACAGTGAGCGATCGATACGCGTCGTGTTGAGCAAGATGCTCGGTGATTCCGACGTCGGATTCGTTGACTGGCGCAACCCCAATGGCGATGCGACGATGACGCTTACATACGATCACGACGGGGAGATATTGCCGTCCGATGAGGCGCGTTCGCTACGCGATGAGTTCACTCTCGGAAACGTACATCAGACAAGCTACGACGAGCTGACAAGGAAGCGGTCGACCTACCGCAGCTCGAACCTCTCTATACGTGACCGCGATCCGGAGTGCCGTGCCTGCGCCTACAATCCCTACTGCGGTGTCTTGCCGATTGTCGAGTTCGCGGACAGTGGAAATGCATCTCCGCGGCCATACGAATCTGAGAACTGCCGGTTCGTACTAGCTGTTCTCGATTGGACCTTGAAAAAGTATGCCGAGGATCCGGTCCCGTTGTTGAAGATGCTTCCAGGCATAGAAAGTTCTTTGACGCAGTACCTGCAGCAAGCAGTGAGTGTCGGCGATACCGCTCATGCTGAGAATCGGTGATGCGGGCCTGGGACTTCCCGCGCAAGATCCAGGTGCAGACGTTCGACGGTTGCAACTATCGCTGCGTCATGTGTCCGTATCCGGAAACAGCCGCGTCGGAGCGCCGTCATCTCTCTATCGACCTCTTCAAGCGGATGTTGGCGGAACTGGAACGCGAGAAAGCGGGCGTTCAACTATGCCTCATGCTGCAGAACGAACCACTGCTCGACAAGAGGTTTCTCGAGTTTCTCGAACTCGCGCACGCGGCGACCGATGGCGTGAAGGACGTAGCAACAGTGACGAATGGCAGTGCCTTGAGCGAGAGACTTCTGGAAGACCTGATGGAGTTCCCGCGTTTCGGTATGACCGTATCATTGAACGCAAACGACGGGGAACGTTATCGACGCGTCCACGGTGTTGATATGTGGGATCGGGTCAGCTCCCTGCTGAGCCGATGGCGAGGCGCGAAGGATCGCATACAAGTTTCGTTCGTAGTCGATCAGGATTCTGTCGATGATGCGCGTCGCTTTCAAACCACCTGGGAAAGACGTGGTTACGGAACACGGCTCGTCCCTGTCATGTCACGGGCCGGTGCCGTAGGCGTCGATGACGACGCCCGACTGACTTTCGATCCGGGATTCGGCCATTGCCACTATCCCGCCGACACGCTGACGGTCCTTGCCGACGGTCGGGCAATCCTATGCTGTCAGGACTGGCAGCACGAATATACGTTCGGTGACTTGTCGAAAGAGAGCATTCGGGACGTCTGGCACAAGCCGGAACTCGTGCGGATCCGGAATGCAGCCATCGACGGAACGATACGCGACGCGTGTTCAATGTGCACAGAGTGTGATTACCCGATGCGGTCTTCAGTGAGGCACGCTTTGGAGGAACGCCTGCATGGTCGAGAGTCGACACCGTTGTCGTCATTCCGTGAGCATCCGGCCGCCGTCCGTGTTACTGACGGAAAAAACGTATGTCCGGTTCTCGTCTGTGACGTCAATGCCGCGGAGTATTCGGTTGACGTCGTGGTGTTGGAGGCGCAGGGGATGCAGGCGCTGCTCGAGGTCGGACAGCCGATGTCATTCCGGATTCAGCCTTGTGCCGGGGAGCAGTTCGCTTTCGGCTCGCTCGCACCGCACTGGTGTCCAGTGCGCGACTACATGGTGCATCAGAGCGATGGGTCGTCGCTCGCACTGCGACTACTGCTCGATCCCGAAGCGCCCGAAGCCGCGCTGCTGCCCTGGTACGAGGCGGATTGGCGTTGCGAAGTATCCGAGGCCAGCCGGAACGTGGCCGAGAGCGCCTGATCGCATTTGCCCTCAGGCAGTTGCGGCGTCTTTGATCATTCTCAGCGCTGCGGACCAATCCAAGGCGTCATCGCCGGTGTTGCGCAGACGATGGCTCTGCGCTTCGACACCGTCTATGTATTTCCTCATGCGACGCCGAATCTCGTCGTGTTCGCCATCACGCACAAGGGGGACCACCTGATCGTGCTGCTCCAGCAGGCGTTCGCACAGCGACCGCAGCAGGGAGCGGTCCGTTGCGTTGAGTCTTGCGTGCCGCAGGATCGTCTGCATGGAAAAGAGATTCATGTAGTGCGTACCCAGGAGCCTCTCCCTGCTGACCGTGATGCCCAGCTGCGTCGTTATCCGCCAGCGGAGATCCGTCACGGCGGTGAACGCATGTACGCCGAGGATCAGGCCGCGGAGGGGACGCGGGTCGGCCCGGTACGGCGAGACGTAGACCTCCTCGAGATCGTCCAGCATTTGAAGCGTTTCCCGCCCTGACAAGAGATGTAAGCGGCTATGTTGTACCTCGTGCACAATGTTTTCCGCGTGCACCAACGGGTCGAATGCCTGCGCGAGAAACAGAGGCAGTCCGGGCCCAAAGCTGGTCGACGTATGGAACCCATGTTCCGTCGGCGGCCCCAGATCGCCGAATCCCGGCGCGAGGATCCGCGTCCATTCGATTGCCTCAGGCCAGACGCGCCGCAGGATGTCGAACGCGCTTTCGAGCGTCTTCTCCAGCGCAGGATAAGGCTCGGATCCTACGTCCCTGACCTCCGCCTGCACGCCAAGAGTATCCGAGCGGTATACGGGCAGATCCCAGCCGAGCGCTCGTCGGACTGGTCGTGTTTCGCCGTTGCTTGCGTCGAGCCAGCCGTCGGACGAATCAGCCAACCGAACCTGCAGGCCTTCGTCCGACCTTCGCAATTCGACGTTCGAGCGGGCCGGCCACGGCAGCGCCAGCCATCTATTACCTCCGTCGACGAGCAATGCTGACTCGTCGTCGAGGACGGCGGGCAAGTGATCGCGTGACATGCCGCGGGCTTCCGCCATCGCCGTCGTCAATCGGCTTGCCGCCGCCCAACGCACTGCCGGTCGACGATCGCCGCAGGCCAGCATCAGCATACCGAAAGCCACAAGCCAGTCGCCGAAAACCCGAGCGGTCGCCTGAGCATCAGGCCCCTGGTCGCTCAGCATCGGCAATATTGCGCGTATCGCAGCGTCCAGCGGCTGATCGTTTTGAACCGAATCGGTATTCGCCATAACCAGCTCGACGCTCTCCGAGAACATCCGCGCACGATAGCCGTCGGCGGCTCCTTCGAGTTGTGCGCGCTCGTCGTCGTTCAGCGCTGGGAACCCGTATTCTCTCAGTCTGGTATCGATGAGCAGCATCCCATGCAGGGTAGAGCGTGATGACGTCGCTAGTTCCGATATCGCGGGCGTTCTCGCTTGGCTGGATATCTCCGCATTCCAAGTGCTAGCATAACGTAAAACGACTAACCATCCGGTCATCGACACCGAAGAAACCTGTGACTGAGGCGTTGGTCTGGACTGCACGCGGTGGCCCTCCCAATACGATTTCGTAGAAGAAAAGACACGTTGTCGAACGTCGATCGGCTGATCGCCAAATGGCACGACCCGGATATCGCAGAGAACTTCCAGATCGTCCCTGTGTTGCGAAACGAATTCGGCAACATCAACAGCACCGGAGAACCCGGCAATACCCACAGTTGGTCGTTGTCCCGCCATCAGCCGCAGTTCCCGGATTGTCTGGAAGCAGGCGTACGAGAACTGGTGCTGCTGTTGGTCGAAGGGTTCGACTGGATTACGTACAGCAGCTGCGAGGGTCATCAATATCGCGGAAAGGACATACCCTCATGCGGCCGCTACGTGAGCGTGCTTGCAAGATCCGCCAGGGAACGCGAAACGATCGCGAAAGTGTTTTCCAACGTTGTCCGCGCGGTCAATAAGAAGCACGCTCGTGACCCTGTGCGGTTAAAGATGCGACGCAGTAAAGTTTCGTCGAACGCGGGAAGATGCCAAGCGATCTTGTTGATGTTCGGAAAACCCTGGCGTAGTGAGTGGGGGAAGTATTTTTCGAGCCTCGATAGCGTCTATCGCTCGACACTCGATGCGTTCGAACAAGACAGGACAGGTCAGCAGAAATGATGCTGGCTCTTGCCCGAGCGCGGGGACTACCAGCTCCGAGATTCCGGCGTTCTCAGCAGATCGGTTTCAGGTCGCCGATCCCGTGGGACTCGTAGTCGATCTGCTGAAATCCCGCGCAGCATTCCTGCAGCAAACATCGGTCGCAAATGCGATCGTGTACTCGAATCCTGTAGTTCGGGATACGAGCGTCGATCTCCGAGTAGTGCCGCTCCGCGCTGGGTAGCTGGTCCCCTACGAAGGCGGCGTACTGCGTTCGGAGCGTCGCCGGGAAGTCCGCGTTCTGTATGCGCGGCTCGACGACGTTGAACAAACAGAACGGGAAACCCTCGAAGCGATAGTCGAGGACCAGCTTTTCTCTGTTCATTTCGAGAAGCTGCGCATGCGCCTGTCTAAGGTACGGTCGCAGATCCGCGAACGGCAGGTAATCCTCCGTCTTGCCGTGAGTCAGCAGTACGGGCCGGATTCGATAGTCGACGGGCGTGTCGAATTCTTCGGCGATCGACCCCAGTACGTCGATGGTTTCATTCAGGTGTTCCGCATTGCCCTGTGCAATGACTGTATGCACCGTCACGCCTATCTTCTCGGATGAAAGACAGTTCGCGATGGCCGCCAGTTGAGGAAACTCGTCTATTCGGGTGTCCGGTTTCGGCGTCATCACACGGTGATGAATCTCGGCGGTCGGGCCGTACAGAGGTACAAGTATCCGGTCGACGCCGTGCTCGATGGAACGCTGGACGACGTCTTCGTCCTGATATTCCGCACAGTGTGACTGGATGTGAATCTCCGGCTCGTCGCCCCGGCGCTTGCGTATGTACTCGCAGATCCCGAAGAGGAGATCGAGGTCCTCCATACAGTCGATACCGCCGATCACGAACACTGAGCAGTCGGACGGTGTCGCGTCTATTTCTGTCAAGATCTTGTCGAGGTTCTTCTGATGGCTGTAGTCGCTGTTCTCATACGGTCGTTGCGGATGGCAGAAGTTACAGGTGTACCGACACCCGATGCGCGTCAATAGCACTTTCGATGTCGCGGTCACACGCGGTCCCAGTCGACGAGGTGGACAGATGCGTGGGTCAGGCCAAGGAAGAAACGCAGCAGTCCGTCGGCAGCGTCTTCAGGCGGTACACCGAGTGTCTGCGACAGTTCTCGTGCGCTGTCGTCTAGCCGACGCCCGTCGCAGAATCTCAACAGTTCGAGGTCCGCGGATGAAAGCCCGAGGAAGCGAACGCCCGAGACCGTGGCGAAAGCGAGGCAGGCGTCCGCATCTGTGATTGCAGGCTGGCGGAGTAAAGCGACGTCTTCGCCTTCCACCAGCAGGTGGTTCGGCGTTAGGCAGGGTGCCCGCTGTTTCGCACTCTGGCTGATCTCCGTAATCAGGCCTTCACGCAGCCGCTCCGCGTCCTCCGGCGCGACTCGCCCGGACTCGTTCATGACAATGTACTCTCGCTCGAGTTCGATCAATGCGCGATCGATCGCCAGGCAGCGCAACAGCTTCGAGCACTCGTCGTCGGTTATTTCCGCGGACGTCCGGATGAGCGCTTCGGTCAGAGCGTAGAACGCGAGCTCCAGATCCTGCGGCTGCGCGCTCTCGGGGATGAGTGCAAGTATCTGGCCGATCAGGTCTGCGCCTGAATGACCACGAAGCTGCTGCAGAGTGCATTTCGCCAGAAAGGACGCTGGTGTCGCATGCAGGTCCGGAGAGCGGGCGAACAATCGGAACAGCGATGCGGCGGACCGCTGCATCGCCGGTCGCACCGAAGACAGAGTTTCCAGTGCGGACTCAAGATCGGCGAACTTGCGCCTCCACAAGCGACGTGTCGGCTGCATCGGATCGTAGCCTGAGTAGTATGCTGCGGCGACGGCAGACACGTCGGGGGATGGGTCGGCATGCACCGGCATGATCGGCGACTGCGGGCGGG
>JAAUXY010104601.1_pt1 | contig 13176 bp, 13 predicted proteins | sample 7278121 | NCBI WGS metagenome assembly JAAUXY01 (sample SAMN14350117, study PRJNA611818) | marine sediment metagenome | isolation source: surface marine sediment (1.8m) | place: French Polynesia: Moorea | collected 2018-08 | reverse complement strand
GATCCCGTCCGTCATGTCTTTCCGCTGGTTGCCCAACGCACTGTCGCTGCTGCGCATCGCGCTGATCGCGCCGATCCTTATGCTCCTCGTGGATGGGCAATACGACCTGGCTCTGCTGCTGTTCATCGTCGCCGGCGGCTCCGACGGCCTCGACGGCTACCTCGCCGTGAAGTTCAACTGGCAGACGCGGCTGGGAGCACTGCTCGACCCTATCGCCGACAAGCTTCTGGTGACGGGTATGTTCGTAACGCTGGCTATGATCGGACTGATACCCGTGTGGCTCACGGTCGTCGTCATATTGCGTGACGTCGTGATATTCAGCGGCGCCGTCGCCTACAATTACCTCGTTGAGCCGGTGCACGGCGAGCCGACCCAGATCAGCAAGCTGAACACGGCGCTGCAGCTGATGTTCCTGCTGTTCGTGCTGAGCCGCGCCGGATTCAACTGGCCTGACGAGATCACGATAACCGTACTCGGCGCTTCGATTCTCGTCACGGTGGTCATCAGCGGGATCGATTACGTCTGGCGCTGGTCGAGCCGCGCCCGAAAAGGAGCCTGAACCATGCGAACAGACCTGCGTATCAACTGGCTTATCGCAATCGCCTTGCTCGGCTGGCTCTTTTACCTGCTGGCGCCGGTGCTGACGCCGTTCGTCGCGTCCGCGTTGCTCGCGTATGTCGGCGATCCGCTCGCCGATCGCTTGCAACGCCTGAAGATGCCGCGAACCCTGGCGGTCGTTGCCGTCTTTCTGCTCACGTTTCTGCTGCTTGCGCTGATCATCCTGCTGATCGGTCCGCTCATCACTGCGCAGGTGTCGGCACTCGTCAAGGCCCTGCCGGGCATCGCCGCGCAGGTGGAGGACGTCTGGCTACCCAATATCCTCGAGTGGCTCAACGTCGAGGCGCCGGCCGAGGCCGGCATCGGGCCGTTTCTCGAGCGCTACAGCGACACGTTCAGCAGCTGGAGCGGCAAGGTCCTCGTCGGCGTCACGAAATCCGGCGGTGCGCTCGCTGCAGCCGTGCTCAGCCTGTTCCTGATACCGATCCTGACGTTCTACCTGTTGCGCGACTGGGACCTGATCATGGCGCACCTCGGTGCGCTCCTGCCCGAAAGCCAGCGCGAGACGGTGGTGCAGCTGGCGAAGGACGCAGACGACTCGCTCGGCGCTTTCCTGCGAGGCCAGATCCTGGTCATGCTGTTTCTCGCGATTATTTACTCGATCGGCCTCAGCATATCCGGCGTGGAATTCGCAATTGCGATCGGCGTCGTCTCCGGACTCGTCAGTTTCGTGCCTTACCTCGGGCTCGTGTTCGGCATCGGACTCGCCACCCTCGTCGTCGCGCTGGAGCCGGCCCCGCTATGGCCGATGATCGGCGTCGTACTGACGTTTACGATCGCGCAGCTGATCGAAGGGTCGATACTCACGCCGAAACTCGTCGGTGATCGCATCGGACTGCATCCCGTCCTGGTGATCTTTGCCGTCGCCGCGGGCGGCCAGCTATTCGGCTTTTTCGGCATCCTGCTGGCGCTGCCGGCAGCCGCCGTGCTCTCGGTACTCGTGCGTTTCGCCTTCGAGCGGTACCTCAAGGAAAATCCCGACGTCAGGCTGGATCTCGAGGAGTAGATGGGACAGCTCGCGCTGCCGTTGCGGCTCGACGACCACGCGGTGTTCGCGAGCTTCCTGGCCACCGGCAATGAGTCGGTCGTCGCAGAACTGCGGTGCATCGCAGAGGGCGACGGCGGCGGCTGCTGGCTGTGGGGCCTCCCCTCGACTGGCAAAACACACCTGTTGCAGGCGGCCTGCGAGCTCGCCGGCGACCGCTCCGTCTATCTGCCGATGTCCGATTTCGCCGCCGCGGATCCCGCGATTCTCGACGGGCTCGAAAGCCGCGAACTCCTGTGCATCGACGATCTCGATGCCGTAGCGGGTGGTGCGGACTGGGAGCAAGCGCTGTTCGCGCTCTGGAACCGGGTGCAAGACAGCAATGGACAGATCGTCGTTGCCGCGGCAATGGCATCGCGCGAGTGCCCGTTCGAGCTGCCCGATCTCAAGAGCCGGCTCAATACGCTGCCCGTCTACCAGCTGCACTCGCTGGACGAGGAACAGCGCGTCAGCGCACTGCAATTGCGCGCCAGGCATCGCGGGCTGGAGCTGCCGTCGCAGACGGCGCGCTACATGCTCAACCGCAGCCGCCGGGACATGGCGAGCCTGTATCGCCTGCTCGACAAGCTCGATCTCGAGGCACTGCGCGCCAAGCGGCGGTTGACGATACCGTTCGTCAGCAGCGTATTGCGCGGCTCGGACGGCGGCTAGCCCCCGAGACGCTTCGCAATTCGGGCGACGCGGGCGCCGAGTGTCTGCGCCAGCGTCTTCTCGTCGTCGGCCAGCCGGCCGTCCGTTGCGCCGAACGTCACGTGCGTGGCGCCGTACGGCGTGCCGCCGGCGCGCGTTTTCGACAGCGCCTCGTCGCTGTAAGGCAGCCCGACGAGCAGCATGCCGTGATGAAGCAGCGGGAGCATCATGCTGAGGAGCGTGGACTCCTGGCCGCCGTGCAGCGATGCGGTCGACGTGAATACGGCCGCAGGCTTGCCTTCGGCGGAACCCTTCAGCCACTCGTTGAGCGTGCCGTCGATGAAGTACTTCATCGCGGCCGCCATGTTGCCGAAGCGGCCGGGGCTGCCGAGCAGCATCCCGCTGCACTCGGCGATGTCGGCAGGGCTCGCGTACGGTGGGCCGGAATCCGGGATGCTGTCCTCCGTGGCCTCGGCAACCGTCGACACTTTTGGCACGGTGCGTAATCGTGCCGACATGCCCGGCACGGAATCGACGCCCCGGCAAATCTCGCGCGCCAGCGCCTCGGTCGTACCGTTGCCGGTGTAGTACAGGACGAGGACGTCGCTCATCGGCCGATCAGTTGCAGGACGTTTTCGGGTGGCCGACCGACGACGGCTGCGCCAGTTGCTTCGTTGACGACGATGGGACGCTGCAGAACCCGGGGATGTGCCGACACCCAGGCGGCGAGTGCGGCGTCGTCGTCGAGCGCCGGCAGGTCCGCCGCTTCCTTGTACTCCGACTCGCCCGTCCTGACGATCTCCGCGACGCGCAGCCCGAGTTTGCCGGCAAGCGCCTGGATTTCGGCCGCTGACGGCGGCTGTTTGAGGTATTCGACGATGTCGGGCTCCACGTCCGCGTCTCTCAGCAACTGCAGCGACTGCCGCGATTTGGAGCATCGCGGATTGTGGTAAATCGTGACCGTCATGAGGTCTCCCCGGTGATCTGGCGTTGCGGACGCCGAACTCTAGCAGTCGCCGCAGCGCACGTCAGCGGGAACGGCGCCTGCTTGACGGCACCAAGGGTGCTTGGTAGCGTTTGACGGCTACTTTACAAAAAAAAACCGTGCCAAAGACAGGAATACACACGCTGGTGCAGGGCGCCATGATCGCTTTGCTGTTCGTGCTGGCCGCATGCGAGACGGCGCCGCCGGTACAGGAGATGAGCGACGCTCGCCAGGCGATTGCGGTCGCCCGCGAAGCCGGCGCCGAAGAGCATGCGCCGCAGCAGCTGCAGGAGGCAGTCGATTTTCTGCAGCGGGCCCAGCAGAAATTGAACGAAAGGGACTACCAGGTAGCGCGCAACGAAGCGCTTGCCGCCAAAGAGCGAGCGCAGGACGCCCGCAAGGCGGCCGAGGATGCGCGCAGCCCCGATCGACGCTGATATTCGTGGCCGCGCGGCTGTTCATCGTCAGGGGACGCGTCCAGGGCGTCTGGTTTCGCGAGAGTACACGGCGATATGCCGAGCCGCTCGGGCTCGAGGGTCATGCCGTCAACCTTCCGAACGGCGATGTGGAAGTGCTGGCCGTTGGCGATCCTGCGGCAATCGCGCGGCTGCAATCGTGGTTGCGTGAAGGCCCGCCGATGGCGACGGTCACAGAGGTTCAGGAACGTGACGCTCCGGCAGGCAGCGCCCCCATCGGGTTCTCGACGGGCTAGACCTGAAACCACTTGCGGGTCAGCTTATCGATGACCTTGTTGGGGTACTTGCGTTTGCCGAGACTGCCGTTGTAGCGGCCCAGGGCGCGGCGCAGGTCACCGTTTTCCTTGTCGAGGTAGTGCTTCAGGATCGTGCAGCCGTAGCGCAGGTTGGTGTCGATGTGCAGCAGGTTGTCGTTGGGTCGGCCGATTTCGTCGAGCCAGAACGGCATGACCTGCATCAGGCCCAGCGCACCGGCGACGGAGATCGCGTATCGATCGAAGTTGCTCTCGACCTCGATGACGGCCAGGACCAGTTCCGGTGCCAGGTCGGCGCGGGTGGCCTCGGCGTGCACGAGCGTGAGGATCTCGATGCGCTCGTCAGGGTCCTTGACCTGTCGTGCCAGTCGCCGCGACATGTCCGTGAGCCAGACTTCCCCGGCGAAGCGATCCTCGAAGCTGTCGGTAGCGCTGGCGGCGGCTTTGAGCGCGGCACGCAATTCCGGATCGGGCTGCTGCTGGGCGAGCGCGGGCGTTACCGTCATCGCGGACAGGGAAAAAGCAGTTAAAACAAGTAGTTTTAAATGTTTATTAATCCAATTTCTCCTGAAATCGCGGTCTTACGACCGCTCCTACAATCGCCAGTCATCATCGTAGGAGCGGTCGTGAGACCGCGATCGCCCCATCATCGTAGGAGCGGTCGTAAGACCGCGATCGCCCCATCCCGGAAAGCGTAGATCTTATTCCCGCAATAATTCGAGAGCCTCTTCACGTTTCAGGTTTCGCGATTCGCTGTCCCTGCGGTGGCGGTACTCCAACTCGCCTGCCGCCAGGCCGCGGTCGCTGACGACCAGTCGGTGAGGAATGCCGAGCAACTCGGCGTCGGCGAACTTGACGCCGGGCCGGGCGTCGCGATCGTCGAGGAGCACCTCGAGGCCGCTATCGACGAGTTCCGCATAGAGGCCCTCCGCGGCTTCGCGGACTTCCTGCGAGCGGTGCATGTTGATGGGCACGAGCACGACGTCAAACGGCGCCAGCGGCTCGGGCCATATGATCCCGCTGTCGTCGTGGTTCTGCTCGATCGCCGCGCCGACGATCCTGGTAATGCCGATGCCGTAGCAGCCCATGTAGAGGGTACTGTCCTTGCCGCCCTGGTCCTGAACCGATGCCTTGAGCGCTTTTGAGTACTTGCGGCCGAGTTCGAAGATATGGCCGACTTCGATGCCGCGCGCAATGCTGAGCTTGCCGCTGCCCCCGGGCGTCGGGTCGCCGGCGACGACGTTGCGCAGGTCGACGGTTTCGGGCTCCGGCAGGTCGCGGCCGAAGTTCACGCCGACGTAGTGATAACCGGCTTCATTGGCACCACAGGCGAAATCGGCCAACGCCGCCACCGCGTGGTCGACGTACACGGGCAGCGTCATACCGACGGGACCCAGCGACCCGGGCTCACTGCCCGTCGCCGCGCGGATCGTCGCGTTGTCGGCCATTGTCAGCGGCGAAGCCACGCCGCCGAGCTTTTGCGCTTTGACGGCGTTCAACTCGTGGTCGCCGCGCAGCACGAGCGCCACCGGGCCATCCGTGCCCTCGACGATCAGCGTCTTGACGGTCTGCGTGGCCTCGATACCCAGCATGCCGCACAGATCCTCGATCGTGCGGACGTCGGGAGTCGCGATCTTTTCCAGTTCGCGCGAAGGCGCAGGTCGGGGCGCCTCGCCCGGCAGCGTCGCGGCCGTCTCGACGTTTGAGGCATACCCGTCTGCATCGCAGTAAGCGATGGCGTCCTCACCCGAGTCCGCGAGGACATGGAATTCCTGCGATCGGCTGCCGCCTATCTCGCCGCTGTCGGCGTCGACCACCCGGAATTTGAGGCCGAGGCGAGTGAAGATGCGCGTGTAGGCCTCGTGCATTCTCGCGTAGGACGCCTCCAGCCCCTCGTGATCGAGGTCGAAGGAGTAGGCGTCCTTCATGATGAACTCGCGCGACCGCATGACGCCGAATCGCGGCCGGATCTCGTCGCGGAACTTGACCTGTATCTGGTAGTAGTTGACCGGCAGCTGCTTGTAGCTGCGCAGCTCGCGGCGTGCAACGTCCGTAATGACCTCTTCGTGCGTCGGGCCGAAGCAGAACTCGCGCTCGTGCCGGTCGTGCATGCGCAGCAGCAGCGGCCCGTACTGGTCCCATCGGCCGGTCTCCCGCCAGAGCTCCGACGGCTGCACCGCAGGCATCAGCAGCTCGAGCGCACCTGCGCGGTCCATCTCCTCGCGGACGACGTTCTCAACCTTGCGCAATACGCGCAGGCCGAGCGGCATCCAGGTAAAGAGGCCCGAGGCCAGGCGCCGGATCAGGCCGGCCCTGAGCATGAGCTGGTGGCTGACGATCTCGGCTTCGGCCGGCACCTCCTTGAGGGTCGTCAGACCGAATCGGGAAAAGCGCATCGGATTTCCAGGAAAGGCTTGTGAACAAGCGGCGTATTGTAGTGTCGGAACCGCGCGGGTACTACCTATTGAACCGTCCACGACCGGTGATTACGCTCATTCGCAGTATTCGAGCCGGGTCTCGTCACCGTGCATGGCCGCCGCAATCCTTTCGTAGCCCCGGAGGGGCTACCTCTCATCCTGCTGACCGTTGCAGCCGCGATCATCGCGTTGGTTTACGCGTCTGCTGTATGGGTGCTGATCCCATTGGCCGTCCTGGTCGCACTGGTGCTCGTGTTCCGCGATCCGCGCCGGCCGATACCGTCATCGCCGCGCGGCGTCGTCAGCCCGGTTGACGGCCGGGTCACGGAGGTGAGCCGCGTTGAGCGCCATACGCTGCAGGGAGATGCCTGGCGTATCGTAATTCGTATCGATGCGCTCGGCACCTACACGGCGCGTTGCCCGGTCGAGGGCAAGATCATGGACCTCAGGACCGTCAGCAGCGACCGCCAGGTGGACTACCGAACGAATGCGCTCTGGGTGCGAACCGACGAGGGCGTCGACATGGTGCTGCAATTCAGCGGTTACCGCTTCGGCCTGGCACCGCGCTCGTTCGTGCGGTTCGGCGAGCGACTCGGACAAGGTCAGCGCTGTGCTTATCTCAGGCTCACACGGTTCGCCGAGGTGCATTTACCGGCGGACAACAAGGTGCTGGTCAAGCCGGGGCAACGGGTTGTCGGCGGTAGCGATCTCCTGGCCAAGGTGACACACTAGCCGTTTGAATTCCGCGCCACCCGGTCCGATGTCCCAGCCCGAAATCCAGAGACGCGCTTACCTCGAAGCTATGGGTATCGACGTATGGTTACCGCGCGACGACGCGGACGCCCTGAAAGACGAGGAGGTGCCTGCAACCGGGTCCACGACCGGCCTGGACGAGCTCCGCGAGGCGGTTTCCCGTTGCACACGCTGCGAGCTCGCGAACAGCCGCACGCAAACGGTTTTTGGTGTCGGCAACTCCAAAGCGGACTGGATGATCATCGGCGAAGCGCCGGGCGCCGAGGAAGATCGACGCGGCGAGCCGTTCGTCGGTCGCGCGGGCAAACTGCTCGATCAGATGCTGCGCGCGGTGGGGCAGTCTCGCGAACAGGTGTTCATTGCCAATATTTTGAAATGCCGGCCGCCGAACAACCGTGATCCGAAGCCGGATGAGGCAGCGTCCTGCCGCGAATACCTCGACGCGCAAATCGCGCACATCAAGCCGAGTATCATCCTCGCGGTGGGCCGCATCGCCGCGCAGAACCTGCTCGCCAGCGATGCTCCCGTGGGTCGCTTGCGAGGCCGGGTTCACGATCTCGACCGCGTGCCGCTCGTCGTCACGTATCACCCGGCGTACCTTCTGCGCAGTCCCTCGCAAAAACAGAAAGCCTGGGACGACCTGTGCCTCGCGATGACGGTGCTCGCGGAGGCGCCGGGGTGATAACACCGATTGCAGAGCCGCCATCGACGATTCGCAAGATGATCCATGACGATCTCGCGATGGTTTGCGATATCGAGCGGCGAAGTTACGAATTCCCCTGGAGCCACGGCGTGTTTCGCGACTGCCTGCTCGCCGGCTACTACTGTATCGTTCTCGAGCGTGCCGATCGGGTTTCGGGCTACGCAATACTGTCGATTGCCGCCGGCGAGGCACATATCCTGAATCTCTGCGTCGATCCCGCTTACCGCGCCCTGGGCTACGGCGAGCGCCTGCTCGAAGAGATCCTGCTCAAGGCTCGCGGTGCAGCCGTTCGCGAGGTGTTCCTCGAGGTGCGGCCATCCAATGAGGCGGCAATCGCCCTTTACAGGAAAAAGGGCTTCGTGCAGATTGCGAACCGGCCCGCGTACTACCAGGCCCAGAAGGGCCGGGAAGATGCGGCTGTGCTGTCCAAGAAATTCGTCATAGAAAGCTAGCCTGCCAGGCAAACCATGTCATCGATACCAGACCAGGTCGCGCGCCGGCGTACCTTTGCCATCATCTCGCACCCGGACGCGGGCAAGACGACGTTGACCGAGAAGCTGTTGCTCTACGGCGGCGCGATCCAGCTGGCTGGCACCGTCAAGGGACGCAAGGCGAGCAGGCATGCGACGTCCGACTGGATGAAACTCGAGCAACAACGTGGCATTTCCGTGACGTCGTCGGTCATGCAGTTTCCGTATCGGGATCATGTCGTAAACCTGCTCGATACGCCAGGCCATGAAGACTTCTCCGAGGACACCTATCGCACACTGACGGCTGTCGACTCGGCGCTCATGGTCATCGATTGCGCAAAGGGCGTCGAGCAACGCACGATCAAGCTGATGGAAGTCTGCCGCCTGCGCGATACGCCGATCATGACGTTCATCAACAAGCTGGATCGCGAAGGGCGCGAGCCGATCGAGCTCCTCGACGAAATCGAGGACGTCCTGAAGATAGCGTGTACGCCGATCACGTGGCCGATCGGCATGGGTCGCTCGCTCAAAGGTGTCTATCACCTCGTTGAGGACCGTATCTACCTGTACGACAGCAGCGGCCGCGAGAAGGCGGCGAATATCCGCGCGATCGACGGCCTCGATTCCGAGGAAGCCGGCGCAGTGCTCGGCGAAGTGGCCGACGAGTTTCGCGAAGAGATCGAACTCGTGAAGGGTGCGTGTCCGGCGTTTTCACTGGATGACTACCTCGCCGCGAAGCAGACGCCGGTGTTTTTCGGGTCGGCGCTCTCGAATTTCGGTGTGAAAGAGCTGCTGGACGAATTCGTGCGTGTGGCGCCGACGCCGCTGGCTCGCGAAACCGACGAGCGCGAAATCGATCCCGAGGAACTGAAGCTGACGGGCTTCGTGTTCAAGATCCAGGCAAACATGGACCCCGGTCACCGCGATCGCATCGCTTTCATGCGCATTTGTTCCGGCGAGTATCGACGCGGTATGCGCGCGCTGCACGTCCGATCGGGTAAGGAAGTGAAGATTCCCGATGCGATCACGTTCATGGCCGCAGACCGTCAGCATGCCGACACCGCGTACGCAGGCGACATCATCGGCCTGCACAACCACGGCACCATCAACATTGGTGACAGCTTTTCGGAAGGCGAGTCCCTGCGTTTCACCGGCATCCCGAACTTCGCACCCGAGATCTTCCGCCGTGCCGTGCTCAAGGACCCGCTCCGATTGAAGGCTCTGCAAAAAGGCCTCGCACAACTTTGCGAGGAAGGCGCAACGCAGTTGTTCAAGCCGCTGCGCAACAACGACCTGATATTGGGCGCCGTCGGCCCTTTGCAGTTCGACGTCGTTGCGCATCGGCTCGCGGACGAATACAAGGTCGAATGCCAGTTCGAAACCGTCAATGTGGCCACGGCGCGCTGGGTCGAGTGCGACGACAACAAGATGCTGGCGGACTTCGAAAAGAAGGCACACGACAACCTCGCGCTGGATCATGGCGACCGGCTCGTCTACATTGCACCGACGAGGGTCAACCTCAGCCTGACTGAAGAGCGTTGGCCGGACATTCGGCTGCAAAAGACGCGTGAGCATTGAATTCGAACCGCTTCATCACGAAGAAGGTACTGGCCTGGGCCCTGTACGACTGGGCAAATTCGTCGTTTGCGCTGTCGGTTCTCGCGGTCCTCTACCCGGTCTTTCTCGGTAGCTACTGGAGTGCCGGCGATCCTGGCGCATCGGTCACGGCGCGCCTCGCCTGGATAACGGCGGCGGCCAGCGTCGTCGTTTGTCTGACGGCGCCTGTATTCGGTGCAATCGCCGACTCGGGCGGCTATCGCAAGAATTTCCTGTTCGCGCTGTCTGTCCTCGGCGCGGGCATGACGGCCGCACTGGCACTCGTGGGCGAGGGCAACTGGCCGCTTGCGCTGCTGTTCTACATGTTCGCGTCGATCGGCTACTACAGCTCGACCGTCTTCTACGATTCGTTGATCATTGACGTCACCGAACCGCGCTACTACAGCCTGGTGTCCACGCTGGGGTTCAGCCTGGGCTATCTCGGTGGTGCAATCCTGCTCGGACTGCACGTCTGGATGCTCACGCAACCCGAGTCGTTCGGCTTCGCGACGACGACGGGCGTCATGAAATTCGCGTTTGCGTCGGTCGGAGCATGGTGGCTCGTCTTTCTCGTGCCTTTGTTGTTTCTCGTACCCGAGCACCGCGGCGCGAGAGTCGTGACACGCGGCGTGATACGTGCCGCGTATCGCGAATTGAGGTCGACCATCATGCACATCCGCCAGTACCGCAATGTCGTGATCTTCCTGATCGCGTACTGGTTCTACATTGGCGGCGTATTCACGGTTATTTTCATGGCCGTGAACTACGGCCAGCGCCTTGGCTTCGCACAGCAGGATCTCGTCATGGCGTTGCTCGTTACGAATTTCGCCGGTTTTCCCGCGACCATGCTGTACGGGTGGTTCGGGCATCGGCTGGGACCGAAAAAAGCGATCTATTTCGCGTTGGCGATCTACCTCGGCGTCTGCACCTGGGCGATTTTCATGACCGAGGTCTGGCAGTTCTACGTCATGGCCGTGATCATCGGTTGCGTGCAAGGTGGCGTGCAAGGCCTGAGCCGCTCGCTGTACGCGTCACTCATCCCCACCGAGCAGCCTGGCGAGTTCTTTGGTTTCTACGCATTGCTCACCAAGTTCTCGCACGTGCTCGGCCCCGTGCTGGTCGGTATTGCCGCAATGGCATCGGACGACCCGAAGTGGGTCCTGCTGTCGCTGATGCCGCTGTTTGTCGGTGGCGGCATGTTGCTGGGCGTGGTGCGCGAGGAACGCGCAGTCAGCGTCAGGTAACGGCGCCGACGGCCTGCCGGAGCCGGGCGAGCGATTCTTCGTCGCCCGGCCCGTAGCGTGTTTCCATGTAGCGCTGCGTAATGCGCGAGACGTCGAACTCGCTGACCTTGCCGGCCTGTTTCGCGCGTTCTGCGAATTCGACGGGCGTCTCACCGGTCTGCAATTCCACGCCGGTCTTGCGAACGTAACGCCTGAACAGCACGGCTGCCTCGTCCACTTTCGGCGGCTGATAGCGCAGGAACAGCAAATAGCTGATGATCAGGATCATGACGATGACGACGCCGATCAGCGTCAGCATCATCTTGCGCCAGCTCGGGTTCTCCATCCCGAGCCATTCCATGAGCGTGTTCTGGGCGTCCGGACCGTAACCGAGTATCCACTGATCGAGCTTGGCGTTGACGAGGTCGACGGCCATCTCGAGCTGGTACACGAGGCGCGACGACGACGAAAAACCCCAGCTCTGCCCGAGGCCACTCAGGAGCGCCTCCGATACGCCAATCTCGACGCGTTCCGGCGCCACCGCGGCCGTTGGATCGAAACGCACCCAGCCTTCGCCGTCCAGCCAGGCCTCGGTCCACGCATGCGCGTCCGACTGCCGGACCACCATGTGGCCGCCAAGCGGGTTGAACTCGCCGCCCTGGTAGCCGACGACGACCCGCGCGGGTATGCCAGCCGCACGCAGCATCACCGAGAACGCGGACGCATAGTGCTCGCAGAAGCCTTGCCGGGTGTCGAACAGGAAACGGTCCACAGGATTCGAGCCCAGCGGTGGCGGTTCGAGCGTGTAGTAGAACTCTTCCTCGTTGAACATGTTGAGCACGGTGCGGATGAACTCGCGATCATTGCTCGCCGTTGCGCGCATGGTGCGGGCCAGGTCGCGCGTGCGGCTGTTGCCGCTGTCGGGCAACAGCATGTTCCACTTCCTCGTGAGCTCGCTGAGACCGAGATCGGAGCGAAATCCAGGATAGGAGCGGGCCTTGTAGGCAATCCGCTGATCGATCGGGAGGATGCTCGTGACGAGGTTTCTTCGCGTCATGAACGAGTTGCGCAAGGACCAGCTGGATGGCAGTTCGAGCGCGAAAATCCAGCGCTGGTTGGTCGGTTCCAGAGTCACCTCGTAGTCGATCGGTTCGCCCAGGAACTCGATGCGCTCGCCGGGACGAGGGTCGGCGATAGGGTCGGCCGTCGTCCAGGTCCTGCCGTTGAAGTTTCTCAGAACGAGCCCGCGCCAATACCGGTCACGCGGCGCGGGAACTTCTGCGTCGAAGCGGACGCGAAATGCGACGGCGTCGGATAGCGACAGCGAGCTGATGTCGCCGGGGCTCATCGTGTCGCTGAGGCCGGAGGTGCCGCGACTGGTGTCGATAGGAACCGACCAGAAAGGCACTGACAGGCGCGGGAAGAACACCCACATCGCGATGGCGAGCGGCAGCGCGTACAGCATCAGCCGGCCCGTCGTGCGCAGGCTTGCCACGGCAGGCATCGATTCGGATGCGGACATACGGAGCCAGGCTGTCATGATCAGCGTTACGCCGACGACGAGATAGGGAATGGACCAGAGGAACTGGTCGCGCAGCAGCGATGCCATGACCAGAAAAACGGCGATGAACAACAGCACGAACTGGTCGCGGCGTCTGCGCGTTTCGAGCAGCTTGAGCGCCGCCATGATAGCGAGCAGCGCCGAGCCGGGGCCTACGCCACTGATCGTCGAGTAGGTGAGCCACACGCCGATGAAACACATCAGTGCGAGCACGCCACGCACCCAGGCCGGCGGCAGGCGCATGCGGCGCCGCTCGATGACGTAGCGCACGCCCGCGCAGGCAAAGAACGCGACGGTGATCCAGACGGGCAGGAACGGCACGTGCGCCGCAATTGCAAAACTCAGGGCAGTCAGCGTCCAGGGGAGACTGGCCAACAACGACCCGTCGGTGCCGTAACGTTTAGCCACCGGCGACCCCAAGGTCGAATAACGCGAGCGCTTCGAG
>JAAUXY010059781.1_pt1 | contig 13177 bp, 14 predicted proteins | sample 7278121 | NCBI WGS metagenome assembly JAAUXY01 (sample SAMN14350117, study PRJNA611818) | marine sediment metagenome | isolation source: surface marine sediment (1.8m) | place: French Polynesia: Moorea | collected 2018-08 | reverse complement strand
GCACCATCAGCAATGCCGTGACCGCCAGCAGCAGGAGCGCCAGGGACCAGCCGAACCCATCGATCAGCGCCTGGGCATAGGGCAGCGCGGCGAACTGGCCGATCGAGCCGCCCACGCTGGCCACGCCCAGGGCGGCGCTGCGTCTTTCCGGCGGCGCGGCACGGCCGACCGCGCCCAGTACCACGGTGAATCCGGTGCCGCCGAGCCCCAATCCGATCAGCAGGCCGCCCAGAATGAGCTGATCTCCGTCGCCGCTGGCGGTGAGCGCCACGAGACCGCAGGCGTAGAGCAGGCCGCCGGTCGCCGCCACCCGGCCGGTGCCGTAGCGGTCCGAGATGGCGCCGGCAAAGGGGGCGGCCGCGCCCCAGACCAGGTTCATGAGCCCCATGGCCAGCGCGAACAGCTCGCGCCCGCCGCCAACCTCCATGCTGACCGGGGTGAGGAACAGCCCAAAGCTCTGCCGAATGCCGACCGATACGCCGAGGATGGTCCCGGCGCACAGGATGACGATCCAGATGGCACGGCTCATCGGCGGCTCGCTTTCGTCTGACTGCCGCGGCTCGCCCGGGCAATGTCTCTCTTCGATGTCATGGTCGACAAGTTAGCGAATGAGTAGACATCACGGAAACGAATTAATATGATAAATTTCATCACAATCTATGATGTTTGAAATGAGACCGAACCTGGACATCGATCAGCTGCGGGCCTTCCTGGAAGTGGCCGACACCGGTTCGTTCACCCGCGCGGCCGAGCGGCTCAATCGGGTCCAGTCCGGGATCAGCATGCAGATCAAGCGCCTGGAAGAGGCGGTGGGACATCGCCTGTTCGACCGGCACGGCCGCAAGGTGCGGCTGACCGACCAGGGCGTGCTGCTGCTCGGTTTCGCGCGGCGCATGATGTCCTTACAGGAGGAGGCGCTCTCCTATCTGGACGCTCCCGCCCTGGACGGCGTGGTTCGTCTCGGCGCCTCCGACGTGGCGAGCTACCTGTTGCCGGGGATTCTGGCTCGTTTCGCCGCGGCCTATCCCCGCCTGCAGCTCGAGATCCGCTGCGACCGGAGCTGGCATTTGCTCGATGCTCTGGAGGATGGCGAGCTGGACCTCGCGCTCGTGACCCAGCATGGGAGCCGTCCGACGGGCCATCTGGTGCGCCAGGAGCCCTTGGTCTGGGCGGTCGCCCGCGACAGTCGGGCACATGAGCGGGATCCGGTGCCGCTGGCCGTCTTCGGTCCGGGTTGCATCTACCGCGAAGCGGCGCTGCAGGCGCTAGACGGCTGCGGCCGCCCTTGGCGACTGACCTACAGCAGTGCCAGCCCCTCCGGTCTGCGCGCGGCGGTCGATGCCGGATTGGCGGTGACCACGGCGGTGCAAAGCATGCTGGGCCCCGAGCTCCGGGTGCTGGGCGCCGATGACGGCTTTCCGCCCTTGCCGGAGGTGCGCATCACCCTGCATCTGCCCGCCCGACCGTCGCCGCCGGTGGCGCAACTGGCCCGCGACGTCATCGGCAGCCGGGAGACTCCGCCGTCCGCTTGAGATCCGGTTCCCTACCGGTGGATCCGGCGTCCGTCAATCCGGCGTGGACAGCCGAACCAGGCCCTTGCCCCAGGTCGCGGCGAGGAGATCGCCGCCGATGGCGCGCAGATGCACGACCGGCAGGTCCGGCTCAAGATGCTGGAGCCCCGTGCTTGCGGCATTGTAGGCGTAGACGCCGCCGTCCCAGGACCCGGCGTAGATCACCTCTCCGCGCCACAGCACCGAAGAGAGCTCCACTTCCGGCACCTCGCTGACTCGTGTCCAGGAGCCGCCGGAGTCGCGAGAGAGATACAGCCCCTGCTTGGTGGCGAGAGCGAGCGAAGCAGGGTCGCCAGGGGCGACGGCCAGGGCATACGCATCGGCCTGGTCGAAGATCTGTGACCATGTCGCGCGGCGATCCGAGGAGCGGTAGACCGTCTTTTCGAGGGACATGGCATAGACCGTCGCGTCGTCGACAACGGTCACGGACCAGAAGAAATCCGGCCCAGGGCCCAGGGCGGTCCAGCTTTGCCCGCCGTCGCCGCTGCGGAAGACGCCGTCCCGGGCGGTCGCCGCGAAGAGCAGCGCCGGATTGCCGGCGGCGGGTTTCAGATCGCGGATGTCGGTGCTCGGCAGGGCTCCGCTCGCGGCAAAGCTCCGCCCGTCGTCCTGCGACACATAGAGGCCGTGCTTCCAGGTCCCGGCCAGGATCGTCTCGTCCGGCCCATAGGCGACCGCCTGCACATCCGTCGCGCGCGGGTCGAGCGGTGTGCCGCGGTTGAGCGGCTGCCAGGTTTCGCCGCCGTCCCGGCTCTCGATCACCTTGGCGTCGCCCGCCGCCTTGCCCTTGAGCCCCACCAGAATCCGGCGCGGCTCCGACGGGTGGATTGCAATCGAACGAATGATCTGGTTCTCCAGCATTCGCTCCGGTGCGGCAGCGCGGGATTGGCCGGCCGGGGGCCAGGCGAGGGTACAGAGCAGTATGGCCAGCAGCCAAACCGGCTGCGAGCGGGGAGGTCGGGCCGCGCTCACGACGTCAGTACCCGAAGGTTCTGCGGGCGAAGTCAGTCAAGCTCAGCAGCACGACGACACCGAAAATGATCACCAGCACGCCGGAGGCGCGGCTGACCACCCGCAGGCCCTTGACGTCGATCATATGGTGGAACAGTCGGCTAAAACCGGCCAGTGAGAAGAACCATAGGGCCGAGCCGAGAAACACGCCGGCGATCAGCGACCAGGCGGCGCCCAGATCGCCCTCGCTGACCACCGCTTCGGCGACCACGAAGACCGCGCCAAAGGAAATGATGGTGATCGGATTGGTGATGGTCAGGAGGAAGGTCGAGCCGTACCAGCCGGCCATGCCGTTGATCGTGATCGGCTTGCGCCGGCCCTTTTCCTTGGGTGGCGTCAACAGCTCGTAGATGCCGATCCCGATCATCAGGATGCCGCCCACCAATCTGATCCAGTGGGAGTTGTTCAGCATGAACTCGGCCACGAAATGCAGGCCGAAGGCAGCCACAAATCCGAAAATGGTGTCGGCCGTGGCGGCGCCCAGGCCCGACAGAAAGCCGACCATGAGGCCGAGCTGCAAGGTTCGCTTGACGCATAGCACGCCCACGGGCCCGACCGGCGCGGCAATGACAAAGCCGCAAAACATCCCCTTGAAGAAGAGTATCAGCTCCATGCCGCTTTGGGCTGCCTCGTTTTTGCTGGCCGGCATACGAACATAAACCCAAGATCGGTGCCAACCGAAAACCGGAGGGCCGCATTTCCACATGCGTGGTCCGGCAAGGGACCACGAATCCACCCGTCCACGCTCGAGATCGTGGGCCCGGGGTAGCCGGGTGGGCAGTGGGATGGGTCAAACTACACTGATGGTGGCCGCCCGCTTCAGCCCACGCGCGCCGCCTCGAACCGCCGGGGTGGGTCGACGAACGACTGCTGTACGGTGACCAGCGGGAGGTCGCGACCGCCCGCCGCGTCGCCCTCCTGCACGACGGTGAAGAGCGCCGAGCCGGCGTGGGACAGGGCCGCGCCAATATCGCCGGCATTCAGATAGTGGCCCAGGAACAGGGCCGCGAACATGTCACCCGCGCCATGCGCCGGCGCATCGATCCATGGCGTCCTGACGCACCATGTGTCCGTTTCCGTGACCGCCAGCATGGCCACCTCTTGGCCTTCGCGAATGCCGGAGACGACAACGAGCGCCGGGCCGTGCGCCAACAGATCCCGCGCGGCTGTGAGGGCGCCGGCCACGCCGTCTGCCGGACGGCCCGCCAGATGGGCCAGCTCGAACGGGTTTGGGCACAGCATGTCGGCCCGGGCCAGGGCGCGTTCCCGGAAGAACTCGGGAATGCCGGGTGCGACGAAGAAACCCGAGGTGTCGTCGCCCATGACCGGATCACAACAATAGATCGCCTTGGGGTTGGCCGCCTTGACGGCTGCCACCGCCTCGAGGACCACCTCGCCGGTGCCTGCCGCACCGAGATAGCCCGACAGCACGGCCGCGCAGTCGCTCAGAACGCCCCGGGCGACGATGCCGTCGATGATCTCGGCCACTTGCTCGGGCGCGACCTCCCGTCCCGTCCAGCCGTCATGTGCCGGATGGTTGGAGAAGGCCACCGTGTTGACTGGCCACACCTCGTGGCCAAGGCGTTGCAAGGGCAGCGTCGCCGCCGCGTTGCCCACATGGCCGTAAGCGACCGAGGATTGGATCGATAGGACGTTCATGCGCCGAGCCGAGACCGCGTCACTCCGCGGGCCAGCTTGCCACAGCCCTGGCATTCTTTATAGTGCGCGGCCGGCCCGCCGGGGCCGGATCGACTATCAGAGGGGAAGCAGTCATGACCGACGCTGCTGCATCGGCCGCCCGCCCGCGGCGCAGTGTTCTCTATATGCCGGGGTCGAATCCGCGCGCCTTGGAGAAGGCGCGCAGCCTGCCTGCCGATGGATTGATTCTGGATCTCGAGGACGCGGTGGCGCCCGACGCAAAGGCAGAGGCGCGCAAGCTGATCGGTGAGGCGGTCGCTGCGGGCGGTTACGGCAAGCGCGAGGTGATCGTCCGGGTGAACGGCCTGGACACGGCTTGGGGGCCGGAGGACATGGCGGCCCTCGCCGGTTGCGGCTGTGACGCCGTCCTGATCCCCAAGGTCGAGAGCGCGGCCATGGTCGAGGAGGCCGCTGCCGCGATGCGGACGCACGGCGCGGCCGCGCACACGGCGCTTTGGTGCATGATCGAGACGCCCAAGGGCGTGCTGCATGCCGAGGAGATCGCCGCCGCGAGCCCGCCGGGCGGCTGCTTCGTCATGGGCACGTCGGACCTGGCCAAGGACCTGCATGCCGCGCATACCCGTGAACGGCTCCCCATGCTGCCGTCGCTCGGCATTTGCCTGCTGGCCGCGCGTGCCCACGGTCTGGCGATTCTCGATGGGGTGCATCTGGACCTGCAGGACGACGAAGGGCACGTCCATTCCTGCCACCAGGGGGCGGAGCTGGGCTTCGATGGCAAGACGCTGATCCATCCCAAGCAGATCGCTGCGGCCAACGAGGCTTTCGCGCCGACCGAGGAGGAGGTCGCCTTCTCCCGCAAGATCATCGCGGCGCATGCCGAGGCGCAGCGCGAGGGCAAAGGGGTTGTCGTGGTGGACGGCCGGCTGGTCGAGAACCTGCACGTGGAGAACGCCAAGCGCCTGGTTGCGCTGGCCGAGGCGATCGACGAACTGGACGCCGCGGCGGCGGCGTGATTACTCCGGAATATGCGCGAAGGCGGCCGCCGGCACGAAGGCGAAGTCTCCGGCCTGGCCGGGTGCTTTCCAGTAGAGCTCAAGCGTTGAGGTGTTGCGCTTCTCGAAGTAGATCACTTCGATCGGGTACCACCCCGCTTGGCTGATTTCGACCGGCAGAGGCTCGGAGAAGGTGTCGGGATGGACTTCGGGATCGGTGAAGATCATCTGGCCGCCGATGTCCAGCCGTATGCCGTCGTTGGACTGCACCTTGAAGACATAGCTGCCCGGTTTGTCGAAGCGGATGTAGCCCTTGATGAAGGCGGCGACGCCATCCTGGCGGCCGCTCGACAGCACCGCGCCGAAATTGACTTTGTAGTTGAGTTGGGGCAGCGGCTCGCCCGGGCTTGCGGTCTTGGCGCCGCCCGTGCGCATGATCATGCCTTCGATGGTATTGAAGATCCCGTAGTGGTACTTCACCGAGAGCCCTGGCTTAAGTTGCTCGGCCGTGGGCTGCGGGTCGGCAGGTGCAAGCCCCGTGATCGCCGCATCGGCGGAAGGCGCGCCGTGCAGCAAGAGGGCGCCGGCGAGCACCCCAATGGCCAGCCAAGGGCGCCTGCGCGAGCCGTGCGTGCGATCAGGGCGCAGGAAACAAACAGACATCTCTTGTTCCTCCCGTGCTGTCCTCGAAAGCCGACGGTCCCAGCTCCGGAGGCCGACGGACGTCATTGATATCGTATGGCAATTCCAACACAAAGCACATTCTACGGACGGCGTGCAGGAACCATCACAAGAGGAACGGCAGGCGATGACGAATAGGGCCGAGGCGATGGACAAGAGCAACCGCGGCTACTTTTTCGAGGACTTTTCCCCGGGTCAGACGCTGTTCCACGCCACGCCGCGGACGGTGACGGCGGGGGATTTGGCTCTCTATGCGGCGCTATACGGCAGCCGATTCCCGGTCACCTCATCGACAGCGTTTGCCGCGGCCATCGGGCATCCGGACGCACCGATCGACGACCTTCTGGTCTTCCACGTCGTGTTCGGCAAGACGGTTCCCGACATCTCGCTCAACGCGGTGGCCAATCTCGGCTATGCCGACGTTCGCTTCGGCACGCCGGTCTATCCGGGCGACACCCTGCGCGCGTCTTCCGAGGTGATCGGCCTGCGGGAAAACAGCAACGGCAGGACCGGCACGGTGTATGTGCGTTCAAGCGGGACGAACCAGCGCGGGGAAACCGTGCTGGACTATGTGCGCTGGGTGATGGTGCGCAAGCGCGATCCGGCCGCGCCGGCGCCCGAGCCCATGGTGCCGGACCTGGCGGATTCGGTGGCGGCCGAGTCCCTCAGCCTGCCGTCCGGCCTGGATCTGTCCGCCTACGATACCGAACTGGCTGGTGCGCCATACCTGTGGGACGACTATGCGCCGGGCGAGCGGATCGACCACATCGATGGCGTCACGATCGAGGAATCCGAGCATATGATGGCCACACGGCTGTACCAGAACACGGCCCGGGTCCACTTCAATCAGCACGTCGAGAAGGACGGGCGGTTCGGCCGCCGCATCGTCTATGGTGGGCATGTGATCAGCCTCGCCCGGGCCCTCTCGTTCAACGGCCTGGCCAACGCGTTTTCGATTGCCGCCATCAACGGCGGCCGCCATGTCGCGCCCAGCTTCGCGGGCGACACCATCTACGCCTGGTCCGAGGTCCTCGACAAGGCCGAGCTTCCCGGCCGGGAGGATGCCGGCGCGCTGCGCCTGCGCACGGCCGCGACCAAGGACCAGAACTGCGCGGCCTTCCCGCTCAAGGACCAGGAGGGCAACCACCTGCCGTCCGTGGTGCTGGATCTCGACTACTGGGTGCTGTTGCCTCGGAAGGTATAGACAGGTCTGTCAAAAAAAACGCCCGCGGGGGGGCGGGCGTAGTGGAGACAGGGAGGTCTCTATCGAGACCATCCAGGGGATTGGGAACGGCGCATTAGCCCCATTGCGACGGATACATGTGCATCCTGCTTTTTCTTCCTGCGATTCGCCCAAAGGACGACCGAGCTTCGTCCGCTCGCGAACCCGCTAAGTTATTGGTCCGCCGCCCGTCTCGGTCGAGGTCGCGTTCCCATTCTCTTGGCTCGTCCGGGTGTACGGGAGGACCAACCATGCACCCCCTGCGGACAATACGCCAAGCAGGTACCGCGCCTCGACCCTATAGACTGCCGTCGCGAGAAATTATTCCGCAATTACAGGAAGAAAATTCGATTCCGATCGGACGCGAAGGCTCACGATTCTTTCTGCTGCTCTTCGGCGGCCGGTGCCGCGGGCACCGGTGCCGGCATGGGCTCTGCCTTCGGTTCCGGTTCGGCTGACGGGGCCTGCTTGCCGTGTCCGAGCCCGGCATCGGGTTCGGCACCGGCCGGCGAGGTGCCGTCCTCCGCGCCGGCGCCTGAGGCGGCCGGCTTCACCGCGGCATCCGTCCCGGTATCGACGGCCGGGACCGGCGCGCTCAAGGCTGGAGCTGGAGACTTGGCCTCGGCCTTGGGTGTCGACGCCGATGCGGGGTCCTGGGTCGGCTCGGCAGCAACGGACCTCTTCGCGGCCTTCGCGGGTTGGTCGGACGCGGGCCCGGCCGCCTCTTTCACGCTTTCCTGTGCCGCGCTCAAACCCTTGCTGATCAACTGCGCGATCTGCAGGAGCTTGTCCTTGTCCAGCTCGCCGATCAGGCTGTAGGCGAAGTTCGCGTTCTGCCAGTAGAACAGGGCGTTGCTGCCTTCCTGGACGAAGGTGAACCGGGTCTGGCGTTTGTTCTGGCTGGCGCTGATATAGAGTGTGACCGGCACGCCTTCCTTGTCGCGATACAGCAGCTGCGCCGCCGGGCCATTGGCCGTGGGCAGAATTCGGCCCCGCACGAAGGAAAACCCGAAGCTCTCGAGATTGGGCTCGCGCAAGGGTGCTCCGGTGACGCGTTGCGACAACCAGGCGACCACGTTGAAGTCCCCCGTTTCGCCCTGTGCCGGGGCAATTCCGCTGCGGCCGGCGTAGAGGAGATGCGCTTCGGCCGCTTCCTTGGTGAACGCCACCAGCGGGTCCGTCCGCGGCTCGTAGTTCTGATAGCCCCAGTACCCTGCGACCCAGGCGAGCGCCAGCACCGTAACCGAGCCCAGAAGGCGGGCCGTCTTGCGCACGGCCCGTTGCCGGCGCAATGCGCCGCCGAGCTGGATCTGCAGGTATTGCAGGCTGGGCGGGATCGGTTCGTGCCGATGGGCGTCGAACAGGGCATGGAGTCGGATGTTTTGAGCCCGATAATCCTCGACCCTCCGAGCTTCCGCCGGGTGGGCGGCGAGATAGGCTTCGATTTCGGCCCGACGCTCGGCCTCGAGATGGCCGTCCACATACGCGTGAATATCCTCTTCCGCGAGCGTTCCGGGATAGGGATTCGGGTTGGTGTTCATTTGACTCTGCGTAGGTTTCGCACGGTTTCGCCCGCCATGAGCCGGCGCAATGTCTCGCGACCGCGAAACAGACGAGACATCAGCGTCCCGTGCGGAATGTGAAGGACGTCGGCGGCCTCGCGATACGTCATACCTTCAAGGCCAACCAGCAGAATCACGCGCCGCTGCTCCTCGGGCAAGAGGGCCAATGCCCGTTCCAGGTCCCGGAGTTCGAGATTGGCATGCTGCGCATGAGGCGTGGCCAAGCTCACCGAAACTTCCTCCAGCGAGACCACATTGCCGAACTTCCGCTTCTGCGCCACGCGATCGACGTGGACATTGTGCAAGATCGAAAACAGATAGGCGCGAACATTTCGAATCTGTCCCCAAAATGACACCCGGGCGATGGCTCGGGTCAAACACTCCTGTACCAGATCGTCTGCTTCCGCGGGGTCCTCGGTCAGTGCTTTGGCGTATCGGCGCAGGGCAGCGATGTATGTGTGCAAGTTTGAACCGTCATTATGTGACTGCGGCATTCCTCTCTCTCTCCAACCTCCGTGCACCGGAGGCTCAGCGGCCGGCCGCCCGACCGGCACGCCCTCCCCCTTTTTTGCGTGCCGGCTGCGCCATGTGGGGCGCCAGGCCGTATTAGAGGGTCGGGCCGCTAGTTCTTGGACGTCCCCCTAAGTTGCTTCTCGATTTGGGCGAGAATGAGGTTGGCCTCCTTCGCCTTGCCCTGCTGGCAAAGATCCTCCGCCTTGACCAAGTTGGCCTCCATGCTCTTGTCGCTGATTCGTTGCTGGATCATCGATGCGTTTGCGTTCTGCACGCGCTTCATGCAATCCGTCGCGGCATCGGCCGGCGTCGGCAGCCCGGTCAGCAATCCAGCTGTCACCACCAGCACAGCACCCGCACCCATTGACGCCACAGACGGTCTGATAGTGCAAAGCATGGCGAGTCTCCTTTGATCTCCGTTCGAGGAAACGTTCGGATACAGCGCCGGCGCTGCGGACATAGGGGTCGACCACTTAGGTAGACGCGCACCGATGGCGATTATTCCCGAGGATTGCGTCCTCGGCGCAACAGCGGTGCCGGTGTTGACCAAATTGTCACACTCGGTGAGTCGCAGCGGCCATGGGTCAGCAGCTGTTCGGCCTGCCGTGTTTCTGGGCGGGCGGGCAGGGGGCCGTTCCGTAAGAGCAGAAAACGCAGCAGTCGCCCTCTTTGGGCTTGAGCAGTATTCCGCAGCCGGCGCAGTCGTACAAGTACTGACAGGCATCCGTTGGCATGCGCTCGGTCTTTCGATGCCCGCAGGCCGGACAGGAGAGTGTGGACTCGATCTGCACGGTGCTCATGACGCTCCTCCCGGGAGATTGCACGACGAGCCAGAAAGGCGGTCAATAGCCTCGTCGCGGAACGCGGTGCCCGACTCCCGCGTGCACCGCAACAGGGCGCGGCCCCTGCGGCTGACATCGCCCGATGCCTGACAGATCGACCAGGCGCCGGAGAGGCAAGACGGTTCAATCCGGACGGTCTACGGACCGGCCCGGACCCGCCCCGGAAGGCGCGTCCCGCCTTCCAACATCTCCATCCCTTGTCCGTCGCCGCCGACCCAAAAGGTTGGAAGGTATACAATATACCAAATGCTTGATGTGTGTGGCCAATCCGGGGCCCAAGTTGACTTGATCCGGGCGGCGTTCTAGACGTACTTAATAGATGAAACCGGTGGGGTGGGCGCCGTTTCCGGCCGAATCGGCTGAGCCTACCCGCCGTTCTACGAGGACTTCATGACCACCGGCAATCGGCCGCTCAGCCCGCATCTGCAGGTCTACCGGCCTCAACTCACCTCGATGCTATCCATACTGCACCGCGTCACAGGTGTGGCCTTGGCGGTTGGAGCATTGCTGTTGGTGTGGTGGCTGCTGGCGGTCGCCGCGGGGCCGGACGCCCATGCAACCGTGAACGGCTTCCTGATCAGCTGGATCGGCCGGCTGTTGCTGTTCGGCTGGTCGTTCGCCCTATTCTACCACCTTTGTACCGGGATCCGGCACCTGTTCTGGGACGCGGGCCTGGGCATGGAACTCAAGCAGGTCTACGCCTCGGGCTGGACCGTGGTGGCGGTTTCGCTGGCCATGACGCTGATCGCCTGGATCGCCGGATACGGAGTCGCCGGATGAGCGGGCGGACCGCCCTCGGCCGCGTGCGCGGGCTGGGTGCCGCCAAGGACGGCACCCATCACTGGTGGGTCCAGCGCCTCACCTCGATCGCTTTGGTGCCGTTGACCCTTTGGTTCGTGGTGTCCGTGGTGCGCTTGGTGGGTGCAGATCACGGCGCGGTGGCGGGCTGGATCGCGTCGCCGGTACCGGCGGTCTTGCTGGTCCTGTTCATTGCGGTCACCTTCCATCACATGCAGCTCGGCCTGCAGGTGGTGATCGAAGACTACGTTCATAACGAGGCGGCCAAGATTGGCACCATCATCTTGGTGAAGTTTGCTGCTGCCCTGCTGGGCCTGGGCGCGGTCTTTGCCGTCCTCAAGATTGCCTTCGGAGGGTAACGGAAAGATGGCGGAGAGCACTGGCGGCAACGGAACGGGGAATGCCCCCGGCACCAACGGCCAGGCCTATCCGGTCGAGGACCACAGCTATGATGTCCTGGTGGTGGGCGCCGGTGGGGCCGGCCTGCGGGCCACCTTCGGGATGGCGGAGAAGGGCCTGCGCACGGCCTGCATCTCCAAACTTTTCCCCACCCGCAGCCACACCGTGGCGGCGCAGGGCGGTATCAGCGCCGCGCTCGGCAATATGGGCGAAGACGATTGGCGCTGGCACATGTATGACACGGTCAAGGGCTCGGACTGGCTCGGCGACCAGGACGCGATTGAGTACATGTGCCGCGAGGCGATCCCGGCGATCATCGAGCTCGAGCATTACGGCGTGCCTTTCTCGCGCACCCCGGAAGGCAAGATCTATCAGCGGCCCTTCGGCGGCATGACGACCAATTTCGGCGAGGGCATCGCCCACCGCACCTGCGCCGCCGCCGACCGCACAGGACATGCCATCCTGCACACGCTCTATCAGCAGTCGCTCAAGCACGACGCCGAGTTCTTCATCGAGTACGTCGTCCTCGATCTGATCATGGACCCGGATGACGGCAGCTGCCGCGGTGTCGTGGCCTGGAACCTGGACGACGGCAGAATCCATCGCTTTCTCGCGCAAATGACGGTGCTGGCGACCGGCGGCTACGGCCGCACCTTCTTTTCCTGCACCGGCGCCCATACCCAGACCGGCGACGGCAACGCGATGGTCTTGCGCGCCGGCCTGCCGTTGCAGGACATGGAGTTCATCCAGTTCCATCCCACCGGCATCTATGGTGCCGGCACGCTGATCACAGAAGGGGCCCGGGGCGAAGGCGGCTACCTGACGAACTCGGAGGGCGAGCGCTTCATGGAGCGCTACGCGCCTTCGGCGAAGGATCTGGCTTCACGCGACGTCGTCAGCCGCTCGATGACCATCGAAATCCGCGAGGGCCGCGGCGTCGGGCCGAACAATGACCACATTTTCCTGCATCTCGAACATCTGGGCGCCGATATCCTGGCCGCGCGCCTGCCGGGCATCTCTGAATCCGCGCAGATCTTCGCTGGCGTCGACGTCACCAAGGAGCCGATCCCGGTGCTGCCGACGGTGCACTACAACATGGGCGGCATTCCGACCAACTATCACGGTGAGATGGTGTCCAAGTCCAACGGCAGCATGGAGGTGGTGCCCGGGCTGATGGCGATCGGCGAGGCCGCCTGCGTTTCCGTGCACGGCGCCAATCGTCTCGGCTCGAACTCGCTCCTGGACCTGGTGGTGTTCGGCCGTGCGGCCGCCAACCGCTGTGCCGAGATCCTGAAGCCCGGCGCGGCGCACAAGCCGGTGGCCAAGGATGCCGGCGATTCCGCCCTGGACCGGCTGGACCGCTTCCGCCATGCCAAGGGCGGGACGGGGACCGCGGCGCTGCGACTCGAGATGCAGCAGACCATGCAGACCTACTGCGCCGTGTTCCGCACCGGCGAGACCCTGCAAGAGGGCGTCGCCAAGCTGAACGAAAGCTGGGCCAAGCGCCGCGACATCGGGGTGACCGACCGCTCGATGATCTGGAACAGCGATTTGGTCGAGACGCTCGAACTGGACAATCTCCTGTTCCAGGCGCAGGTCTCGATCAACGCTGCCATCAATCGCATGGAGAGTCGCGGCGCGCACGCCCGCGAGGACTATCCCGACCGCGACGACGAAAACTGGCTCAAGCACACCCTGATCTGGTGCGGCGAGGACGGCAAGACGCGGATCGACTACCGCCCGGTCTCGCTACAGCCGCTCACCAACGAGGTGCAGTCCTTCCCGCCCAAGGCGCGGGTCTACTAGGGGCTGGGGAATGGTCGAATTCGCGCTTCCCAAGAACTCGCGCGTGCAGAAGGGCAAGATCTGGCCCGGGCCCAACGGCGCCGCCAATGTCCGCGCCTTCCACGTCTATCGCTACGATCCG
>JAAUXY010093316.1_pt1 | contig 13180 bp, 12 predicted proteins | sample 7278121 | NCBI WGS metagenome assembly JAAUXY01 (sample SAMN14350117, study PRJNA611818) | marine sediment metagenome | isolation source: surface marine sediment (1.8m) | place: French Polynesia: Moorea | collected 2018-08 | reverse complement strand
GAAGTGTGGGAACGAATGAAAGCGTGGTTTAGCGGCCACTTTTGATAACGCGGAGGAACGATAAATGTTTGAATTAATGGATGCGCACAGCCAGAGCGCCGTCATCAAGGTCATTGGTGTCGGCGGCGGCGGCGGCAACGCCGTGGCGCACATGGTCGACAAAGGCATTGAAGGTGTCGATTTCATTTGCGCCAATACCGACGCGCAGGCCCTGTCGGGCTCGCGGGTACGGACTTCGTTGCAGATCGGCTGCAACATCACGAAAGGTCTCGGTGCGGGAGCCGATCCCGACATCGGCCGACAGGCGGCGATGGAAGACCGCGATCGGATCTGCGAGGTGATCGAGGGTGCCGACATGCTGTTCATCACCGCCGGCATGGGCGGCGGCACGGGCACGGGCGCGACGCCCGTCGTTGCGCAGGTCGCCAAGGAGCTGGGTATCCTGACGGTCGCCGTCGTAACCAAGCCGTTCCAGATGGAAGGGCACAAGCGTATGCAGATCGCCGATCACGGCATCGGCGAGCTCGGCAAGTTCGTCGATTCGCTGATCACGATTCCCAATGAGAAACTGCTGACGGTACTCGGCGGCGACACGACCTTGCTCGACGCCTTCGGCTCGGCCAACGAAGTGCTGCAGGGCGCCGTGCAGGGCATCGCAGAACTGATCACGCGTCCGGGACTGATCAACGTCGACTTTGCCGACGTCAAGACCGTCATGGCCGAGATGGGCATGGCGATGATGGGGTCCGGCGCATCTTCCGGTGAAGACCGCGCGCGCGAAGCGGCCGAAGCTGCCGTTTCGAGCCCGCTCCTCGAGGACATCAACCTTGCCGGCGCAAACGGCATTCTCGTCAACGTGACGGCAGGCATGGACCTGTCGATCGGCGAGTTCCAGGAAGTCGGCGCCACGGTCAAGGAGTTCGCGTCCGACGAGGCGACGGTTGTCGTCGGCACGGTCATCGATCCGGAGCTCACGGACCGGATCCGCGTCACCGTCGTCGCAACCGGGCTGGGCCAGAGCGCGGCCAACGCCGAGTCGCCGATGCGCATCGTGCGTCGTCCCGCGCAGCAGCAGCAGGCTGAGCCCAACTACCACACGCTCGACAAGCCGACAGTGCAGCGCAAGCGCGCCGTTGGCGACGGTCTCGACGACGGCCCTGCGTTGCAGGAGGAGCTGCTGGACATTCCTGCATTCCTGCGCCGCCAGGCCGACTGAAGGGTAGCGAGACCGCAAGACCCTCCGCGAAGCCGGCCCGGGGTCCCCGGGCCGGCTGCTTCCCCGCCCGCCAGTGGCGGCATCTGCTTGCGGCGTCAGGGATCGCTGCTAAGCAACTGAAAACCTTGAAGAGTTTCGTTTTCGTGTGCTAACCTTGCGCGCGATTGTGACGCTTGGGAACATGACTGTGGCAATGCTGCGTCAGCGCACGCTGAAAACCTCCATCCGCGCGACCGGCGTGGGACTGCACACCGGCGAAAAGGTGTACATGACACTACGACCTGCCGCGGAGAACACCGGCATCACGTTCCGCCGGGTCGACCTCGACCATCCTGTCGACGTAGCGGCCGATCCGCGTCTCGTCGGCGAGACGATGCTCGGAACGACGCTGATCAAGGACGGCGTCAAGGTTGCGACCGTGGAGCACCTGATGTCGGCGCTTGCCGGCCTCGGTATCGACAACCTGTACGTGGATCTGTCGGCGCCCGAAGTACCGATCATGGACGGCAGCGCCGGCCCGTTCGTCTTCCTGCTGCAATCGGCAGGTATCGAGGAGCAAAATGCGCCGAAGAAGTTCATTCGCATCAAGAAGACGGTGCGAGTCGAAGATGGCGACAAGTGGGCCGAGCTGCGTCCGTTCAACGGTTTCAAGGTGAACTTCGAAATCTCGTTCAATCACCCGGTGTTCAACAAGCTCGACCAGCAGGCGAGCATCGATTTCTCGACGACGTCATTCCTCAAGGAAGTCAGTCGCGCCCGTACGTTCTGTTTCCTGCGTGACGTCGAAGCGCTGCGCGAGCGCAACCTCACGCTCGGCGGCAGCATGGACAATGCGATCGTGCTCGACGACTATCGAATCCTGAACGAAGACGGCTTGCGCTACGCGAACGAGTTCCTGATCCACAAAATCCTCGACGCGATCGGTGACGTTTACCTGCTGAACCACAGCCTGATCGGCGAGCTGCGTGCCTACAAATCGGGGCACGACCTCAACAACAAGCTGTTGCGGGCCATGCTGGAAGATGCCAGCTCGTACGAGGAAGTCACATTCGAGGACTACCGCAAGGCACCGATCTCCTACGCCACGCCGGCGTACGCCTGATCCATCATCCTTCGCTCAGCATTCGAGGCCGCCTGACCTGGTGCGCGCGCTTCGCGCGCAGCTATCGCTCGCGGTTTTACAACCGCTCCCACAGGTGCCAATAGCAAGCTGTGGGAGCGGCGTCCCGCCGCGATCGGGCCGGGACGGCCCTCCCACAGACCGCAATCAGATGTTCGTTGATACCCTGATCGTGCAGCTCTTCACGTCCGCGCCCGCCTCACGGGCCGCGGCGACGAGCTGATCGGCCTCGAATCGCAGCCGGGACGCCCAGGCCGACGAGGCGCAGATGACGACCAGCTCACCGTTGTCCCGCAGGTTGGCTGCAACGATGCCCTCCGACAGTTGCGCTGGCAACGATAGCCCCAGCGCCGTGGACAGCTCGCCCATCTCGCGGGCGCGCCGGATGACGTCACCCAAGTCCCCGTCAGCACTGGGATTTAACAGATTTTCGAGGCGTTTGGCGGGCATCAAAATGTGACGGAGTTGGTACTTTTTGCCCCTGTCGGGTGATCTCGGTCACCGTTCGAGAGGCCGCTTCTTGTAATAAAATCAGACATTATGCATAGTTTCGCACACGATAAGGGCATACCCGTTGAAAAGCGGGGTCGCAAAACCACCGGTCTAAGGGACACGGTCCTAGGACAGCGGGGCTACCGAAGTGAGCAGGGACAGCAGACCGACAATAATGAGTAGCAGCCGGGGGCAGCAAGGCGCCCCGTGCAACAGGGTCTGCGCGTCTGGCAGCGCGACAACGCACGCAACTCGTCCGGGGTTTTCTCGATGAACGTTGTAATTTTCGGCAAGGGCTATTCGAAGCCCCGTCAACTGAACCTGTCCGGATTGTCCGCGGGGCTCATTTGCGTTGCCGTCGCGGGCGTCGTTGCAGCATCGGGATTCCTCATCGGTGCCTGGCACGCCGAGCGCAGCGGGTCGGGTGTGAGTGTCAACGAGTTTGCCGGCATCAACGAGGAACTCGACCAGCAGCGCGACAACATCGAAGCCATTCGCCAGCAAAAAGAAGACACGCTGGACGCGCTGGCAATTCGCATCGCGCAGATGAACGCGCGCATCATCCGGCTCGACGCCGTCGGTCGCCGCCTGACCGACATGGCCGATATCGATGCCGAAGAATTCGATTTCGATTCGGAGCCCGCACTGGGTGGCCCGGAAGTTCCGATGGCGGGCTCGGCAGAGATCCCGGACGTTGTCGAGGCCATGCAGTCGCTGGGTACGCAGCTCGACAGCCGCGAAGCGCAGCTCGACGTGCTCGAGTCAGTCCTCGCCAACCAGCAGCTGAAGGAACGCGTCTATCCGCAAGGTCGCCCGGTCAAATCCGGCTGGCTATCGTCGTATTTCGGCAAGCGCACGGACCCGTTCACCGGCAAGCCCGCCAACCACACGGGTATCGACTTCGCCGGCAAGATGGGCGCGGATATCATCGCGGTTGCCGACGGCGTCGTGACCTGGTCCGGCGACCGCTTCGGCTACGGCATCATGGTCGAAATCAATCACGGTAACGGCTATGCGACGCGCTACGCGCACAACTCCGAAAACCTCGTCCAGGTCGGCGACGAGGTCAAGAAAGGCCAGACGATTGCGCTGATGGGCGAGACCGGTCGCGCGACCGGGCCGAACCTGCACTTCGAAGTCCTGAAAAGCGGACGCCGCGTCAACCCGGTGAATTTCATCCGCGAGTCGTCGAAGTAGGCCGCCAGCCCTTTCAAACGGGCGTTTCGCCCTCAGATACCTGCAATTGATCCGAATCCGCCCGATTCGGGGGCGGGATAGCGACAAATTTACCGTGAAATTTCGCGGCTACGCCGTAGAATATGCGGCTTTATTTTGAGGACACTCGTGGCCGGTTTCCTGACAAAGATTTTCGGCAGCCGCAATCAGCGGATGTTGCGCCAGTACAGCAAGGTCGTCAAACAGATCAACGATCTGGAAGAGGGCTTGCAGGCGCTCTCCGACGACGAGCTGCGCGCCAGGTCCGACGAATTCAAACAACGCCTGGCCGACGGCGCCACGCTCGAGGACATCCTCCCGGAGGCGTTCGCGGTCGCCCGCGAGGCGTCCGTGCGCACGCTCGGCCTGCGCCCGTTCGACGTACAGCTCATTGGTGGCATGGTCCTGCACGATGGCAACATTGCGGAAATGCGTACGGGTGAGGGCAAGACACTCGTCGCAACCCTGCCGGCGTACCTGAATGCGCTCAGCGGCAAGGGCGTGCATATCGTCACGGTCAACGAATACCTGGCGCAACGCGACGCCGACTGGATGGGCCCTATCTACGAATTCCTTGGGCTGACCGTTGGTGTCACGCGCAGCGGGCAGACCCAGGAGGAGAAACGCGCCGCCTACAACTCCGATATCACCTACGCGACGAACAACGAACTCGGTTTCGACTACCTGCGAGACAACCTGGCGTTCACGCTCGACGACAAGGTCCAGCGCGATCTCAACTTCGGCATCGTCGATGAGGTCGACTCGATCCTGATCGACGAAGCGAGGACGCCGCTGATCATCTCCGGTCCCGCCGAGGCCAGCACCGACCTGTACACGCAGATCAACAAGATCGTGCCCAGGCTTCGGGCGCACGTCGAGCCCGACACGCTGCACAACTGGGATATCCCGAACCGGCGCGTGCGCCTGCAGGAACGTTCCGGCGAAACACTGACGATCGAGGAGGGCATGGCGATCGCCGACGAGGCGCAGTCCGACCTGGTACTCGTCGACGACAGCGAAAAGCCGGTGCTGTGCAAGCTCGTTGGCCGCGGCGACTACACCAAGGATGAGAAAGCCAAACAGGCGCACCTCACCGAGGATGGCATGGCGCACGTGGAGAAACTGATGTCGCAGGCCGGCTTGCTGGAGGCCGGCGACAGCCTTTACGACGCGGGAAACATTCGCCTGTTGCATCACATCAATGCCGCGCTAAGGGCGCATGCGATCTACCAGAGAGACGTCGAGTACATCGTCAAGGACGGCGAAGTCGTCATCGTCGACGAGTTTACCGGCCGCACGATGCCGGGCCGGCGCTGGTCGGACGGCCTGCACCAGGCGATCGAGGCCAAGGAAGGCGTTTCAATCAAGCAGGAAAACCAGACGATCGCGTCGATCACCTTCCAGAATTACTTCCGCTTGTACAACAACCTGTCGGGCATGACGGGTACGGCCGACACCGAGGCCTTCGAGTTCCAGAGTATCTACGGGCTCGAGGTCGTCGTGATACCGACGCACAGGGACATGGTTCGTGCAGACCACGCGGACCTCGTTTACCTCTCGCAGAACGGCAAGTTCGAGGCGATCGTCGAGGACATTACCGACTGCCGCGAACGCGGGCAGCCGGTGCTCGTTGGAACGACCTCGATTGAAACTTCGGAACTTTTGTCGTCGCACCTGAAGAAGCGCGACATCGAGCACAACGTGCTCAATGCGAAGCAGCACGAGCGCGAGGCAATGATCGTGCAGCACGCAGGGAGGCCGGGCGCGATAACGATCGCAACCAATATGGCCGGTCGAGGTACGGACATCGTGCTTGGCGGCAGCCTCGACGCGGACGTCGCCGAGTCGGGCGACGGTGCCGATCTCGAGCAACTCAAGACGAAATGGCAGGAACGCCACAATCGCGTCGTCGAGGCAGGCGGACTGCACATCATCGGCACCGAGCGTCACGAGTCCCGGCGTATCGACAACCAGCTCAGGGGCCGCTCGGGCCGCCAGGGCGACCCGGGGTCATCACGCTTCTACCTGTCGATGGAAGACACGCTGTGGCGCATCTTCGGTGACCCCGAGCGCACCAAGGCGCTGCTGTCGCGCGTCGGCATGAAGGAAGGCGAGGCCATCGAAAGCCGATTGCTGTCGAGGCAGATCGAACGCGCGCAGCGCAAGGTCGAAGCACACAACTTCGACATTCGCAAAAACCTGCTCGAGTACGACGACGTCGCGAACGACCAGCGCAAAGTGGTGTATCACCAGCGCGCGGATCTCATGGACGCAGACGATGTCTCCGATGCGATCGGAGCGATTCGCGACGAGGTTATCGCGGAAACCGTCGAACAGTACATTCCGCCCGGCAGCCTCGAGGAGCAATGGGACGCGGACGGCCTGACACAGGCACTCGAATCCGAATACGGCGTTCGCCTGGACGTGGCCGCGCTGCTGCGCCAGGAAAAGACGATGACCGACGACGACCTGGCGGAGCGCGCCCTGAAGGCCGCCGAAGAGGTGTACGTCGACAAGGAAAACACCATCGGCACTGAGCTGATGCGCAGCGTCGAGAAGCAAATCATGCTGCGCCAGCTCGACCATCACTGGAAGGAACACCTCGCGGCAATGGATCACCTGCGGCAGGGTATCGGTTTGCGAGCTTACGCGCAGAAGAACCCGAAGCAGGAGTACAAGCGCGAGGCCTTCGAGATGTTCGGCGCGATGCTCGAACAGGTCAAACACGATACGATCAGTATCCTGTCGCGCATTCGCGTACAGAGCGAAGAGGACCTCGATGAGATGGCAGAGCGTCGGCGCGCGGCCGAGGCCATGCAGTTTCAGCACGCCGAAGCTTCCGCGCTCGCGGCGGCGGGTCCGCAAGCCCAGCCCGCGCCGCGACCAGGCGGCCAACCGCCGCTCAAGCCCGCCGAACCGGTGGCACCGTTCGTCCGCGAAGGCCGCAAGGTCGGGCGCAACGAACCGTGCCCCTGCGGCTCCGGAAAGAAGTACAAACAGTGCCACGGCAAGCTGGGCTGAGCACCGACACACGCAAACACTTCGACGTCGCGGCCGGCATCCTGCAGGATGCCGATGGACGTGTGCTGATAGCCGAACGCCTTGGTGGCGGCCCGTTTCACGGCATGTGGGAGTTTCCCGGTGGCAAGATTGGCGAGCACGAAAATGCGGGCGATGCGCTCGTTCGTGAGCTGGCCGAGGAACTCGGCATAGACGTGTCCAACTCCGAGAGCATGATGAAGCTGTACCACGAGTACCCGGACCGTACCGTGTCGATCGAGTTCTTCATCGTCAGCGGCTGGCGCAATGAGCCAGCCGGACTCGAGGGACAGCAACTCGAATGGGTATCGGTCGCCGAGCTCGAGGCCGACAGGCTGCTGCCCGCCGACCTGCCGGTCGTTGCAGCGCTCAAAGCCAGGCAAGGGTTATAATTTCGCGATGAGTGAACAGTCGCTGTCGATCATAATCCCGGCCAAAAACGAAGCCGCCGCAATCGGTGACGTCGTTGCACGCGCGAGGTCGGAGTTTCCCGATGCCGAGCTGATCGTCGTCAACGACGGTTCGACGGACGACACGGCAGGCGTCGCAGAGCAGGCTGGCGCAACGGTTTTGTCACATGCCGAGAGCCTGGGCAACGGCGCCGCGATCAAGGCCGGTGCGAGAGCTGCAAAGGGCGATCTCCTGGCAATGCTCGATGCCGACGGCCAGCACGATCCGGCGGACCTGAGGCGTTTGCTCGATAAGATCGAATCCGGCTACGACATGGCCATCGGAGCGCGCAATGCGGGCTCGCATGCCAACATCGGCCGCCTGTTTGCCAATGGCGCCTACAATGCAATGGCGACGTTCCTGACCGGGCGCGACATCCCTGATCTGACCTCAGGCATGCGCGTGGCGCGTGCGTCAATGTTCAGGGAGTTCCTGTACCTGCTACCGAATGGATTTTCCTACCCCACGACGATAACGATGGCTTTCCTGCGCTCCGGCTATCTCGTCTGTTTCGAGCCGATTCAAGCCGAGAAACGCACGGGCAAGAGTCATATCCGCCCGCTGCGCGACGGTGTGCGGTTTTTCGCGATCATCTTCAAGGTGGCGACGCTGTATTCGCCGCTCAAGATCTTCCTGCCCGTGAGCGCCATCTTCTTCGCGACAGGCCTGAGCTGGTACGCGTACACCTACTTCACGGCCGGCCGGTTCACCAACATGAGCATGTTGCTGATCAGCGCCTCCGTTATCGTCTTCCTCATCGGCCTGATATCCGAGCAGATTACGGCACTGACGTATAGCAAGTCCGGTTGATGCGGCCCGGCATATTCGTCCTCGGAACTCGCGCGCAGCTGGTGAAGGTTGCGCCAGTGCTCAGAGAGGCAGTCGACGCCGGCCTCGACCACGTCGTCTGGTTCACCGGCCAGCACAACGAATCCATCGACGACTTGATTGCCGACTTCGACGTCCGCTCTCGTTTCGTCTTGCCCGATTCGCGTCAGGAACGCTCGAGCATCATGAAGCTGTTGGTGTGGTTGCCGGGCACGTTCATCCGCTGCAGGCGCTTTATTCGGGAGGCCGGCAACAGACCGCTCGTGATCGTGCACGGCGATACCTTGTCGACGTGGCTTGGCGCGCTCGCGGCAAGATTCGGCGGCGGCCAGGTCGTACACCTCGAGAGCGGCCTGACGTCGGGCAAGCTGACCGATCCGTTCCCCGAGGAGATTTTGAGACGCCTCACGTTCAAGCTGACTGATTTCGCGCTGTGCCCTAACGATGTCGCAACGGCCCGGATGCAGGCAGAGGGCACACCGGAGGTCGTACACACCGGGGAGAATACGATTCTGGATTGCGTGCGTTACGCAACCCGCAACCGGCAGGCTGTCGATGGCGACAAGGATTACTTCATCGCCTCGATTCATCGCTTCCAGAACATCTACCATCGTGCGACGCTCGAGGCGATCGTCGACGAATTGCTGGCGCTCTCGGCGCACGGCGAGGTGTTCTTCATCCTGCACCCTCCGACCGCGCAGCGACTCAGGAAATACGGTCTGTACACTCGGCTGGAGGAGTCGCCAGCCGTGACCTTGAGGTCGCGAATGCCTTACAGCGATTTCCTCGAGCTCATGAGCGGTGCCCGTGCCGTGCTCAGTGACGGCGGTTCCAACCAGGAGGAGCTGTCGTACCTCGGCGTGCCGACGATCCTGTTCCGCGAGCGCTCGGAGCGGCCCGACGGGCTGGGCGAGAATATCGTGCTGCGCTCGGAGATTCGAAGCTCGCTGGCAAAGTTCGCAGAGACGCGGGCGCTCGATGCCTTACGGCGCGAGTCGCGCGTATCTGACGAGGTTCAGCCGTCGAAGACGAGCGTCGAGGCGTTGTTGCACTGGGCGTCGTCCGACTCCGTCGCTTAGCAGATTGCGAGCTGGAACTGGACGTCGTGACCGGTCTGCACGGCACGACTTTCGATCGATGACCACTCGAGGAAACGCACCGTAAAGCGATGCTGGCTGCCGCTGATCTCGGGGAACAGCGAGCTGCCGCCAGGCAACGTCACCCGCAGCATCCGGCAATTCGCGTCTTTCTGCATGCTGTGCTGGTACATGCCGTTGATGGCGACCTTGTCGAGCGGCTCGGCGCTCTCGCGGATCAGCCACATGACCTCGCAGACGGCATCACACAGCGGCCGGATCATGCCTGTCCAGAGCTCCAGATCCTGCTGCCGGCGCTCGAACGGCTGCCGCAGCCAATGGCTGTACTCGGGCAGGTCGAATTCGCAGGTGCCGCCGGGGATGGCGCTGCGATGCTTGATTGCGCTCAGGAATTCGCTCTCCTTGAGCGGCTGCAGGTACTGGGTGCCCGCCGCGGCAATGTCGGCGCGGTTCTCGCTCAGCGTCAGCATGACCGAGTCGAGACGGCCCGCGTCGACGCCCGGCTGGCTCTTGAAGCTCTGCAGCACGGCGATCTGGTGGTCGAGTTCCTTGTGGACTTCGGCGCGAACGTCACCGCGGGACAAGATCGCAAGGATCTCGAGCAGTGTGGAAACTGTGGCACGCGTGCCCCAGCTGGCCTCGTTTTCCAGGTTGTAGAGCATTTTCTGGTACAGGAACTCGAGGCGCAGGAACGTTCGCATGCGCTCAGACAGCGGCTGCTCGTAGTTCGCCGCCTGTGTGCCGGGCTCAGGGGCAATATTACTCGCAGGTTTCGCCATCTACCCATTGTGCGCTGCTTGTTTCGCTCAGGCAAATCGCGCCTGTCGCCGATCGGCGACGCGCCCCGGCTTCCAGTAACTCCTCTCGCCGCCGGGAACGGATCGCGGTCTTACGACCGCTCCTACAACCTGGCCATCAATCGGTACATGGTGTGCAGCGCCGCGACCTGGTCGCGGGTGAAGTCGAGATCGCCGTCGTTGCGGATCACGTCATTGGCGGCGGCCAGCCGTTCTTCGCGGCTCGACTGGCTGGCAAGGATGCGGCGTGCCTGCTCCTCCGATTCAGTGTCGCGGGCCATGAGCCGCGCCATCTGCGTCTCCTCGCTGCAGTCGACCACGAGAATGCGATCGACCGCATCGCGGATCGGTGAGCCGAGCAGCAGCGGCACGACGATGACGAGATAGTCGCCGTCCGCGGCCAGTGCCTGGCGCTGCGTTTCTGCCTGGATGCGCGGGTGCAGGATCGATTCGAGCTTGCGGCGGGCCGCGTCATCAGCGAATACGATCTTGCGCAGAGTGCCGCGATCGAGCCTGCCGTCCGGGCCGATCACGGCTTCGCCAAACGCCGCGCGGACCTCGTCGAGGCCGGCCGTGCCCGGCTCGACGACCTCGCGAGCGACCACGTCCGTATCGATGACGGCGGCACCGTGCGCAGCGAGCAGGTCAGATACCGTGGTTTTTCCGCTGGCGATACCGCCGGTGAGTCCGATGCGGAGCATCGCTGTTACAGGAACAGGTCGAGATAAGCGTTTTTGAGCTGCTCACCCCAAAGCATCGTAATCCAGCCGGCGCCGGCCAGGTACGGTCCGAACGGAATCGGCTGGCTGCGGTCGCGCCCCTTGAAGACGATCAGGCCGATGTTGAGCACGGCGCCGACGACTGCCGACAACAGTATGATCGTTGGCAGCACCTGCCAGCCCAGCCAGGCGCCGAGCGCTGCAAGCAGCTTGAAGTCGCCGTAGCCCATACCGTCCTTGCCCGTGACGATCTTGAAGATCCAGAACACGCTCCACAGCGACAGGTAGCCTGCAACGGCACCGACAATGGCGTCGCGCGGCGAAATGAACAACGTCTGGGCGCCCTCGAGCGGATGAAACAGACTCATCAGCAGCCCGATCCACAGCAGCGGATACACCGTGGAATCGGGGATCAGCTGTGTGTCGTAGTCGATCATCGTGATCGGCACGAGGAACAATGTCAGTACGATCGCCATCAACGCTTCCCAGCCGTAGCCGAAATGCCATGCACAGGTCGCGGCGAACGCCGCCGTGAAGAACTCGATAATGGGGTAGCGGGCGGAAATGGTCGCGTGGCAGTGGCTGCACTTGCCGCCAAGCATCATATAGCTGAGCACGGGGATGTTCTGCCACGCCTTGATCTCGGTGCCACAGTACGGACAGCGCGAGCGCGGCACGACGAGGTTAAAAGGACCCTCTGGGAAGTCCGGTCGGGTTTCCTTGGCGAGCTCGTCGCACTGCTCAAACCACTCGCGCTGCATCATCAGCGGCAAACGGTAGATTACGACGTTGAGGAAACTGCCGATCAGGAGCGCGAAGGCGAACACCACGCCGACAAAGACGGCGGGCGATGCGTTCAGCAGTGAGATCATTCCTGGATCAGATAACCGAACCCATCTTGAAGATCGGCAGGTACATCGCGACGACGAGACCACCGACGAGCACGCCGAGGATCGCCATGATCAGCGGCTCCAGCAGGCTCGACAGGTTGTCGACGGCGTTGTCGACATCTTCCTCGTAGAAGTCGGCGACCTTCGCCGACATTTCGTCGAGAGAGCCCGACTCCTCGCCGACAGCGATCATCTGGATCACCATGTTGGGGAACAGGTCGGTATTCTCCATGGCTTGCTGCAGTCGCTGGCCCGTCGCGACCTCGTCGCGCATTTCCATGACGCCGATTTCGTAGACGATGTTGCCCGTGGCGCCGGCCACGGATTCGAGCGCCTCGACGAGCGGTACACCCGCGGCGAACATCGTGGACAGCGTGCGCGCGTAACGTGCGATCGAAGCCTTCTGCAGGATCGGGCCGATAATCGGTGTTTTCAGCGTTGTGCGATCGAGGAAATGTCGGAACGGTCGCGAGCGCTTCTTGAAATAGAAGAAGCTGCCGACCGCGAGGATTAAGCCGATCGCAATGAAAATACCTTTCTCTCGCACGAACACGGACAGGTCGATGACGAGTCGCGTAAACGTCGGCAGGTCGGCGCCGAAACCCTGGAAAAGGTCCTCGAACGCAGGGATCACGAAGATCAGCAGGATCGTCGTTACGATGAAAGCAACGACCAGTACCGCGGCCGGGTAGGTCAGGGCTTTCTTGATCTTTTTCTTGATCGCCTCGGTCTTCTCTTTGTACGTGGCGATCTTGTCGAGCAGCGTTTCGAGCGCGCCGGCCTGCTCACCGGCTTCCACGAGGTTGATGAACAGGTCGTCGAAATACAGTGGGTGCTTGCCGAGCGCCTCGGCCAGCGCACTACCGCCCTCGACGTCAGCCTTGATGGCGAGGATCAGTTTCTGCATGGCGGCATTCTCGTGGCCGTTACCCACGATCTCGAAAGCCTGTACCAGCGGGATGCCGGCTGCGAGCATGGTGGCAAGCTGGCGCGAGAAGATCGCGATATCTCCGGGCGTGATCTTGCCGCCGCCCGCGAACAGGCTCTTGCTCTGCTTGCGCACACGCGACGGCACCACGCCCTGGCGCCTGAGATCGGCACGTACTGCCGCCTCGTCGACGGCCATGCTCTTGCCTTTGATCTTCTTGCCGTTGCGGTCGGTCCCTTCCCAGTTGAAGGGGATCTTCATTACAGCGGTTTCTGCCATGGTTCCGGTGCCTTAGCTGAGCGTTAACCTATTCAATTGTAACGCGATTTACCTCTTCGAGGCTGATAACCCCTTCCTTGACTTTGTTCAATCCAGCCCGTCTGAGGTCG
>JAAUXY010098592.1_pt1 | contig 13182 bp, 9 predicted proteins | sample 7278121 | NCBI WGS metagenome assembly JAAUXY01 (sample SAMN14350117, study PRJNA611818) | marine sediment metagenome | isolation source: surface marine sediment (1.8m) | place: French Polynesia: Moorea | collected 2018-08 | reverse complement strand
CCGGCCTACGCCGACTTCCTCGCCAACACCGACGAGGGCGAGCAGACGCTCAAGCCGCGCAGCGAGACCACCGCCCGCGAGCTGATGCGCGAGATCGGTTCGGTGCTGCGGATGTCCGAGGCCGAGGCGGCGATGCTCGGCGACCTGCCCGAGGACCCCGAGGACGATCAGACGATGATCATCAACATGGGTCCCCAGCACCCGTCGACGCACGGGGTGCTGCGGCTGATGCTGGAGCTGCAGGGCGAGACCGTGCTGCGCTGCAAGCCGATCGTCGGGTACCTGCACACCGGGATGGAGAAGACCGGCGAGCAGCTCACCTATCTGCAGGGCGGCACCAACGTCACCCGCATGGACTACCTGTCGCCGCTCAACAACGAGCTGGTCTTCTCGATGGCGACCGAGAAGCTGCTCGGCATCGACGAGGAGATCCCCGAGCGGGCCGTCTGGATCCGGATGTTGCTCTCCGAGCTCAACCGGATGAGCAGCCACCTGTTGTTCATGGCGACCAACGGGATGGACCTCGGTGCCGTGTCGATGATGATCTACGGCTGGCGGGAGCGGGAGGAGGTGCTGCGGTTCTTCCAGGAGGTCACCGGCCTGCGGATGAACCACAACTACATCCGTCCGGGCGGCCTGGCCGCCGACCTCCCACCCGGCTGGCGCGACGGCGTGCTGCGGATCCTCGACCTGCTGCCCGAGCGGCTCGACGAGTACGACATCTTGATGACCGGCCAGCCGATCTGGCGCGAGCGGCTCCAGGGCGTCGGCGTGATCACGCCCAACGAGGCGCTGGCGCTCGGCGCCAGCGGACCGATCCTGCGCTCGACCGGCGTCGAGTGGGACCTCCGCCGCGATCAGCCGTACCTCCACTACGACGACGTCGACTTCGACGTGATCGTCGGCAGCTACGGCGATGCGTTCGACCGGTATGCGATCCGCCTCGCCGAGATCCGCGAGTCGATGCGGATCGTGCGCCAGATCATCGACCGCATCCCGCCGGGCGACTACCGCGTGCAGGACAAGAAGGTGACTCCGCCGCCTCGGGCCCGGATCGACGAGTCGATGGAGGCGCTGATCCACCACTTCAAGCTGTTCACCGAGGGCTTCAAGGTCCCCGAGGGCGAGGTGTATGTCGCGATCGAGAGCCCTCGCGGCGAGATCGGGTGTTACATCGCCTCCGACGGCTCGCCGACCCCGTACCGGATGCACATCCGGGCGCCGTCGTTCGTCAACATCCAGTGCCTGCCGCACATGATGCGCGGCGGCCTCGTCGCGGATGCTGTGGCGGTGATCAGCAGCGTCGATCCGGTCTTGGGAGAAGTTGACCGGTGAGCAGTAACGTCGAGCGGTCGCCTCGCCTGCGCGCCCCGAATCCCCTCGTGTCATGAGTCGCCTCTCCGACCACAACGTCATCGTCGCCAAGGAGCTCATCGGCCGCTACCCGCGACCGAAGTCGGCCCTGATCTCCGTGCTGCACCTCGCCCAGGAGCAGGACGGCTATCTGACCAACGAGGCGATGGCCCACATCGCCGAGCTGGTCGGCGTGACCCCCGCCGAGGTGTACGGCACCGCGACCTTCTATGAGATGTTCAAGTTCGAGCCGGTCGGCAGGTACTGCATCAACGTCTGCACCAACATCTCGTGCCAGCTGCTCGGCGCCTGGGAGCTGCTCGAGCACGCCGAGGACACCCTCGGCATCAAGAGCGGCTCGACCACCGAGGACGGGCTGTTCACCGTCGAGGACGTCGAGTGCATCGCCGCGTGCACCGAGGCGCCGGCGCTGCAGGTCAACTACCGCTTCCGGTACCGGGTGTCCGACGAGGACTTCGACCAGCTCGTCGACGACCTGCGCGAAGGCCGGCTGACCGACGAGATCCCGCCCCACGGCACGCTCGCCCGCACCCGCCAGGAGACCCCCGCCAACTGGGCCGGCACCGGTACCGCCGCCCAGGCCGAGGTGGACGCCCGATGACCGACACCCCCTCCTTCCACGTCGCCGGCCTCGTGCCGACCGGTCCGAAGCTGGTGACCAGCCGCTTCGACGTCGACGACGGCTACACCTACGACGGATACGTGCGCACCGGCGGCTACACGGCGCTGCGCAAGGCGCTGACCGAGATGACGCCGCAGCAGGTGCACGACGAGGTGCGCACCTCCGAGATGCAGGGCCGCGGCGGGGCCGGCTTCCCCGCCGGGGTGAAGTGGGGGTTCCTGCCGCCCGACGTGTTCCCTCGGTACGTCGTGGTCAACGGCGACGAGTCCGAGCCCGGCACGTACAAGGACCGGATGCTGATGGAGCTCGATCCCCACCAGCTCATCGAGGGCACGCTCCTGACCTGCTACGCGATCGGCGCAGCCCAGGCCTTCCTCTACGTCCGCGGCGAGATGCCGCTGGCCCAGGAGCGCATCGCCCAGGCCCTGAACGACGCCTACGCCAACAACATGGTCGGTGAGAACATCCTCGGCACCGACTTCTCGGTGGACATCACCCTGTCGTGGGGAGCGGGTGCCTACATCGTCGGCGAGGAGACCGCGCTGATCGAGTCGCTGGAGGGGGAGCGGGGGATGCCCCGGCTCAAGCCGCCCTTCTTCCCGGCCGCCAAGGGCCTCTACATGCAGCCGACGATCGTCAACAACGTCGAGTCGCTGTCGAACGTGCCGTGGATCGTCAACGAATCGGCCCAGGCGTTCTACGACCTCGCCTCGCCGACGTCGACCGGCATGCGGATGTTCGCCGTGTCGGGCCACGTCAACAACCCCGGCGTGTTCGAGGTGCCCAACGGGACGACGACGTTCCGCATGTTGATCGAGGCGCCGGAGTACTGCGGTGGCGTCCTGGGCGGCCGCAGCGTCAAGGCGTTCGTCCCCGGTGGGGTGTCGGCGATGTGGTTCTTCCCCGAACATCTCGATCTGCCCCTCGACAAGGTCACCGTCGACCAGGCCGGCTCGATGCTCGGATCCGGCGCGATCGTGATCATGGACGACACGACCGACATGGTCGCCGCCTGCTGGCGCATCGTGCGCTTCTTCGCCCGCGAGTCGTGCGGCAAGTGCACGCCGTGCCGTGAGGGGACGACCTGGTTGGAGCGCATCCTGAAGCGGATGATCGACGGGCACGGCCGCCCGGAGGACCTCGCCACCCTGGTCGAGGTCTGCGAGTCGATCAGCCCGGGCATGGCCTGGCCGCCGAAGCAGACGACGATCTGCCCGCTCGGCCCGTCGGCGGTGAGCCCGATCGCCTCGGCGGTCGAGCGTTTCCGCCACGAGTTCGACCACTACGTCGAGCACGGCCGCCCCATCGACGGCGTCCACCGCCATGCGATCCACGGGGCCGGTGTCCATGTCTGACGAGGCTCCCAACAAGCTCACGGTCACGATCGACGACACTCCGCACGAGGTCGAGCCGGGCAAGCTGGTGATCGACGCCTGCCTCGACAACGGCGCCTACGTCCCGCACTTCTGCTACCACCCGCGCATGTCGTCGGTCGGGATGTGCCGCCAGTGCCTCGTCGAGGTCGAGGGGCCGCGCGGTTCGATGATGGTCGTGTCGTGCATGACGCCGACCGCCGACGGCCAGGTCGTCCGCACGACGACCGAGGACGTCAAGCGCGCCCAGGAGGGGGTGCTGGAGCTGCTGCTGGCGAACCATCCCCTCGACTGCCCGGTCTGCGACAAGGGCGGGGAGTGCCCGCTCCAGGACCAGGCGTTCAGCCACGGGCCGGGCGAGAGCCGGTACGTCGAGCAGAAGCGTCACTACGAGAAGCCGATCCCGATCAGCGACCTCGTGTTCCTCGACCGCGAGCGGTGCATCCTCTGCGACCGCTGCACCCGCTTCGCCGACGAGGTCGCCGGCGACAAGCTGATCCACTTCATCAGCCGGGGCAACAACACCCAGGTGATGACGTTCCCCGACGAGCCGTTCGTCTCGTACTTCTCCGGCAACACCGTCCAGATCTGCCCGGTCGGCGCGCTCACCGCCAAGCCGTACCGCTTCAAGGCCCGGCCGTGGGACCTCGAACAGCGCGAGTCGACGTGTACGACCTGCTCGGTCGGCTGCCGGACGGTGATCCAGTCCAGCCGCGACGAGCTCCTGCGCTACCAGGGCGTCGACTCCGACCCGGTCAACTGGGGTTGGCTGTGCGACCGCGGCCGCTTCAACTTCGAGTCGGTCAACAGCGAACACCGGCTCGCCGATCCGATGGTGAAGACCGACGCCGGGCTCACGACCACCTCGTGGAACGCGGCGCTGTCGGGTGCCGCAGCGTTGATCCGCAGCGCGCTCGACTCCGGCGGGCCGGAACGAATTGCGATGCTCGGCGGGGCCCGCGGCACCAACGAGGACGCGTTCGCCTGGGCCCAGCTCGCCGACGCCATCGGCACGCCGAACCGCGACGCCCAACTCGGCGACGGACTCCCTGCGGCGGTGCTCGGCCTCGACCGGGCGACGATCGACGAGGCGGCCGGCGCAGCGACGATCGTGCTCCTCGGCCCGGATCTCAAAGAGGAGCTGCCCGTCCTCTATCTCCGCCTCCGCGACGCCGCCGAGAAGCGCCGCAGCCGGATCCTGGAGTTCGCAGCGCTCGACACCGGCCTCACCGAGTACGCCTGGAAGAGCGTGCGCTACGAGCCGGGCGGGCAGGCCGCCGCCGTTGCGTCGGCGCTGGCCGATCCCGAGATCGCCGAGCAGCTCGCATCGGGCGATGTCGTCGCCGTCGTCGGCCGTCCGAACCTGGCCGAGTCGGCCGAGGCGACCCTCGCCGCGCTCACCACGCTGCGGGGCCAGGTGCCCGGCACCAAGGTGCTGCCTGCGCTGCGCCGCGGCAACGTGGTCGGGGCCCTCTCGCTCGGCATGGCGCCTGCGTCGGAGGAGCACGACGGCCTGGCCATCCTGCACGCAGCGGCGACCGGTGGGATCGACGTGCTCGTGCTCGTCGGCGCCGATCCGCTGAACGACTGCCCCGACGCCGAGCTCGCCCGGCGCGCCTTGGCCGGCGCCCGCAGGATCATCTCGGTCGACACGATGCCGACCGAGTCGACCAAGCTTGCCGACGTCGTGCTCGCCGTCGCCGCGTACGGCGAGAAGTCCGGGACGACCACCAATCTCGAAGGGCGCGTCACGACGCTCTCCCAGAAGGTGACGGCGCGTGGGACCGTGCGGCCCGACTGGATGGTCGCGGTCGAGCTCGGCCGGATGCTCGGCGACCGGTCCTTCGGGCCGGACCATCCGCTGGCGGAGGTCACGTCCGTCGACGACGTCACCGACGCGATCGTCGCATCGGCTCCCGGCTTCGAGAGCGTCACGCGGGCGGCCCTCGCGGCCGACCACGACGGTGTCCTGGCGGGCACGCGACCGGCCGAGCTCGCCGACGTCGAGTTCTCCGCCGCCTCCCGGAACAGCTACGACTACCGCCTGGTCGTCTCCCGCAAGCTGTACGACCGCGCCATCGGGACGGCGATGTCGCGGTCGCTCGCCCACCTCGCCCCGGGCCCCGGCGTGCGCGTCAACCCGCTCGACCTCGACTCGCTGGGCGTCGCACCGGGCGACGAGGTGAAGATCGTCGCGCCCCGCGCAACAGCGTTCCTCCCGATCCACGGTGACCCGAGGATCCCCCGCGGCATCGTCTGGTCACCGTTCAACCAGGGGGGTGGCAAGATCGAGGACATCATCGATTCCGCCGCCGCCGTCACCGACGTCCAGGTCGAGGTGATCTGATGGGAGCCCTGCTCGCCATCGATCCCCTGCTCGAGGGCGGGCTGCTCTGGACGCCGCTGCTGATCATCCTGTTGAAGGTGGGCTTGATCTTCGTGATCGGCCTCGTCGGCACGATGTTCATGGTCTGGTTCGAGCGCAAGGTCGTGTCGGGCATGCAGAACCGGATCGGCCCGAACAAGGCCGGGCCGTTCGGGATGCTGCAGACGCTCGCCGACGGCATCAAGCTGTTCTTCAAGGAGGACCTGCTCCCCAACCGGGCCGATCGGTTCGTGTTCCGGCTCGCGCCGTTCCTCGCCTTCGTGCCGGCGTTCCTGGTGTGGTCGGTGATCCCGCTCGGCGGCGACTGGTCCGACGGCAAGGACGGGCTCGTCGTCTGGTGGGGGCACGCGACCAGGGTCCAGCTCGCCGACCCGCCGGTCGGCATCCTCGTCGTGCTGGCGCTCTCGTCGATCGCCGTCTACGGAATCATGCTCGCCGGCTGGGCGTCGGGCTCGAAGTACCCGCTGCTCGGGTCGGTGCGGGCCTCGGCACAGATGATCTCCTACGAGGCCGCCCTCGGCCTGAGCCTCGCCGCCGTGCTGCTGTCGTCGCAGACGCTGTCGACCGCCGGCATCGTCGGCACCCAGGACAGCCTCCCCAACTGGAACCTGATCCTGACCGGGTTCGTGCCGTTCTTCGTCTTCCTGGTCGCCGCAACGGCCGAGCTCAACCGTCCCCCGTTCGACCTCGTCGAGGCCGAGCAGGAGCTGGTCGGCGGGTTCAACACCGAGTACTCGAGCATCCGCTTCGCGCTGTTCTTCCTCGCCGAGTTCATGAACGTGATCACGATGTCGGCGGTGATGGTCACGCTGTTCCTCGGTGGCCCGCAGCCGCTGTTCATCGGCGACGTCGACCTGCTGGCCTTCCTCGGCCCGGTCGGCGGCACGGTCTGGTTCGTGCTCAAGCTGCTCGGGTTCCTCTACCTCTACGTGTGGTTCCGGGCGACCCTGCCGCGGCTGCGCTACGACCAGCTGATGGACCTCGGCTGGAAGGTGATGATCCCGGTGGCGCTCGGCTGGTTCCTGCTGCTCGCCGGGCTCCGCCAGTTCTCGCCAGAGGGTGACCCCGCCGACAGCGCCCGGGTCGTCGCGATCAGCGTGGCGATCGGCATCGCGGCGATCGCGCTGTTCACGGTCGCGCTGCGCGTCGCCCGGATCAACCGCGAGCGGGAGGCGACCCCCACGGAGACAGGAGCGACCTGAGATGGGCTACTTCGAAGGCTTCGGCGTCACGATCCGCCAGCACCGCCTGTTCGGCGGCAAGCGCGTCACCACCGAGTACTCCGGCGGGCGCGACGCCAAGAAGAAGGGCTCTGACGACCGCGAGTTCTCCGGCGACGAGAAGCTGCCGCGCCCCGAGCGCCTCCACGGCCGCCATGTGCTCAACCGGTACGAGGACGGGATGGAGAAGTGCATCGGGTGCGAGCTCTGCGCCGGCGTGTGTCCGGCGGACTGCATCTACGTGCGCGGGGCCGACAACGACCCCGAGTCGCCGACGTCGCCGGGCGAGCGCTTCGGGTACGTGTACGAGATCAACTACCTGCGCTGCATCCACTGCGACCTGTGCGTGGAGGCGTGCCCGACCGAGGCGATCACCGAGTCGAAGTTGTTCGAGTTCTCGTTCACGACGCGCCAGGAGGCGATCTACACCAAGGCCGAGCTGGTCGTCGACGACGAGGGCAAGCCGAAGCAGCTCCCGTGGGAGGATTGGCGCGACGGCGACGAGCTGCTCACCAGCGGTTGGATGCGAGCGACGTCGCCGTCGGGTGACGCAACGTTCGAAGGCGAAGTCGGCTGGAGCGACGAGCTCGGCTTCGGCACCCGCGCCCCCGAGCCGGCCCAGCCGGTTCGAGACGCGTCGGAGGGGGACGGTCGAGGGGTGCGGACGGTTCAACGGTGACGGACACCACCTTCCTGGAATACCTGGTCTTCTTCGCGGCCGCGATCATGATGATCGGCGGGGCGATCGCGGTCATCGCGATGCGGAACCCGGTGCATTCGGCGCTCGGCCTCGTGTTGACCCTGTTCGGCGTCGCCGTGCAGTTCGTCGCCCAGGAGGCCCACTTCCTCGCTGCCGTCCAGGTGATCGTGTACGCGGGCGCGATCGTCGTGCTGTTCCTGTTCGTGATCATGCTGCTCGGCGTGGACAAGGCGACGGACCTGTCGATCGAGCCGATCCGGATCCAACGCCCACTGGCGGCGGTGATGAGCCTCGGCCTGATCGCGCTCGTCGGGGCGGCGGTCATCCGGGCCCGCGACGCGGTCGTCATCGGCCCTGGCACCGGCATCGCCGTCGCGGGCGAGGTGTCGGCCGTGCCGACCCAGCCGCCCCACGACGCCAACGTGAACCAGCTCGCCGAGAACCTCTTCAGCGACCACGTCTTCGCCTTCGAGCTGACCTCGGTCCTCCTGATCGTCGCCGTCGTCGGCACGGTCGTGATGACCCGCAAGTGGCCCAAGGCCGCCGAGGAGGCCGAGTGATCGCCGCCATCGAACCGACCTGGTACCTCCTCTTGGCCTCCGTCGTCTTCGCCATCGGTGCGTTCGGGCTGCTCGTACGGCGCAACCCGTTGGTGATGTTCATGTGCATCGAGCTGATGCTCAACGCGGCGAACCTGACCTTCGTCGCCTTCGCCACCCAGCTCGGCGACATCAACGGGCAGACAGCGGTGTTCTTCGTGCTCGTGGTGGCGGCGGCCGAGGTCGTCGTCGGGCTCGGGATCATCGTCGCGATCCTGCGGCGGCGCCCCGGCGCCACCGCCGACGACCTGGTGGAACTGAAGGGCTGACGGCGTGGCAGAACTCGTCTGGTTGATCCCCGCGTTCCCGCTGTTCGGGTTCCTGATGATCCAGCTCTTCGGCCGGAGGATGGGCGACCCGCTCGCGGGCTACTTCGCGACGTTGATGGTCTTCGCCTCCTTCGCCGTCGCCGCCGGCATCTACTTCGACCTGCTCGACCGGCCCGAGGAGGAGCGCAGCGAGGTCGTCACCCTCTTCTCCTGGGTCCCGGTCGGCACCCTGCAGATCGACCTGGCGTTCCTCGCCGATCCGCTGTCGATCACGATGTGCCTGTTCGTCACGTTCATCGGCGGCCTGATCCACCTGTTCGCCGTCGGTTACATGCACGGCGATCCGAAGTTCTCGAAGTTCTTCCTCTACATGAACCTGTTCATCCTCGCGATGACGGTGCTCGTGCTCGGGGAGAACCTGCTCGTGACGTTCCTCGGGTGGGAGGGCGTCGGGACCTGCTCGTACTTCCTGATCGCCTTCTGGCACACCAGGGCGTCGGCCGCCACCGCCGGCAAGAAGGCCTTCGTCACCAACCGCGTGGGCGACTGGGGCTTCATGTTGGCGATGTTCCTGTCGTTCGGCGCCGTCGGGTCGGTGAGCTACTCGGTGCTCAACAACAATGCCGAGGCCGGGTTGCTTTCGGCGACGACGGCGTCGGCGATCGCCGCGCTGCTGCTGGTCGGCGCCGTCGGCAAGAGCGCCCAACTCCCGCTGTACCTGTGGTTGCCCGACGCGATGGAGGGCCCGACGCCGGTGTCGGCGCTCATCCATGCGGCGACGATGGTCACCGGCGGCATCTTCCTCCTCGTCCGGGTCAACCCGGTGATCACGGTGTCGTACGACTGGGTGCCGACGCTGATCGCCTGGACCGGCGCGATCACTGCGCTGTTCGCAGCGACGATCGCCCTCGCGCAGAACGACATCAAGCGGGTGCTGGCCTACTCGACCGTTTCGCAGATCGGGTACATGCTGCTCGCCGTCGGCACCGGCGCCTACGTGGCGGCGATCTTCCACATGGTCACGCACGCCGCGTTCAAGGCGCTGTTGTTCCTCGGCGCCGGCTCGGTGATCCACGGGATGCACGAGGAACAGGACATGCGCAAGATGGGCATGCTCCGCAAGTTCATGCCGGTCACGGCGGCCACCTTCATCGTCGGGTGGCTGGCGATCGCCGGCGTCCCGCCGTTCGCCGGGTTCTGGTCGAAGGACGAGATCCTCGTCTTCGCCCTCGCCGAGTCGACGCCGCTGTACGTGATCGGGATCGTGACCGCGCTCCTGACCGCCTTCTACATGACCCGCCAGGTCGTGATGGTCTTCTTCGGCGAGGCCCGCTGGACCAGCCACGCCAACGAGGACGAGGCGCCCGAGCCGGAGGAGGGCGAGGAGCCCGCCGAGACCCACGGGGCTCACGGCGAGTTCAAGCCCCACGAGTCGTCGCCCGTCATGCTCGTGCCGCTGCTTGCGCTCGCGCTGCTGGCGATCACGCTCGGTGTGATCCAGCTCCCGTCGTTCAGCCAGGCGCCGTCGGAGTGGCAGCACAAGCTCGAGGACTGGCTGCACCCGGTCGTCGCCTTCGGCGAGGCCGAGATCAAGGGCACGTGGGCCGCGGACAACAAGACGCTGCTGGCGGGGATCGCCGTCGCCTGCGCGCTGATCGGCATCGCCGCCGCGTGGGCGGTGTACGAACGGAAGCGGGCGACGCCGTTCGAGCCGGCGTTGTTCGCCAACGGCTGGTACTACGACCAGGCGGTCACCTGGTTCATGGGCAACCCCGGCCGGACCGCGTTCGAGGACACGAAGAAGTTCGACGAGACCGTCATCGACGGCGCGGTCGAGGGGTCGGCGGTGGCGGTGCGCGAGACCGCCGGCGAGCTGCGCAAGGGCCAGACCGGGTTCGTGCGGTGGTACGCCGCGCTGGTCGCGATCGGCGCCGTGCTGCTCCTCGGTTGGTTCGTGGTGATTCGGGGCATCCTGTGATCCTCGCCGCAGAAGGCGGGACGCTCGGCTTCCCGATCCTCACCGCCCTGATCCTCACGCCGCTCGCCGGCGCCGTGCTGGTCGCGCTCACCCGCCCGTCCCGGCCCGAGTTCGCCAAGCTGATCGCAGCGATGACGACGGTGGGCACCGCGGCGTTGAGCGTGTGGCTGCTGGCGTCGTTCGACACCGCCGACGACGGGTTCCAGTTCGTCTCCAAGCACACGTGGATCGAGCAGTGGGGCATCTCGTGGCACGTCGGCGTCGACGGGATCTCGCTGTTCCTCGTCGTGCTCACGGCGGTCCTGTTCCCGCTCGTGATCCTGGGCGTCGACCCGCACCACGACGAGAAGCCCTACCTGGTGTGGCTGCTGCTGCTCGAGGTCGGCGTGCTCGGCAGCTTCCTCAGCCTCGACCTGTTCATGTTCTTCGTCTTCTTCGAGATCGTGCTGGTCCCGATGTACTTCCTGATCGGCGGCTGGGGCTACGAGGACCGCGTCCACGCGGCGACGAAGTTCTTCCTGTTCACGATGTTCGGGTCGGCGTTCATGCTGGTCGGCCTGATCGCCACGGTCTTCCTGGCCCGCGACGACCTCGGCCGGATCACCTTCGACCTGGTCGAGATCGCCGAGGGGGCCGACTGGGCGGCCTCGACGGGCCGGTGGCTGTTCTTCGCGTTCGCCATCGCGTTCGCCGTGAAGGTCCCGATCTTCCCCGTCCACACCTGGCTTCCCGATGCCCACACCCAGGCGCCGACAGCCGGCTCGGTCGTGCTGGCCGGCGTGATGCTGAAGCTCGGCACGTACGGGTTCCTGCGCTTCGGGCTCTACCTGTTCCCCGAGGCCTCGTTCTGGAGTCGCAACCTCTGGCTGACGCTCGGCGTGATCGGGATCACGTACGGGGCGGTGGTCGCCACGATGCAGAAGGACCTCAAGCGGTTGGTGGCGTACTCGTCGGTCGCGCACATGGGGTTCATCGTGCTCGGCACGTTTGCGTTCACGACCCAGTCGCTGAGCGGTTCGGTCATCCAGATGGTGAACCACGGCGTGTCGACCGGCGCGCTGTTCCTCCTCGTCGGGATGATCTACGAGCGGCGCAAGACGCGGCGGATCTCCGAGCTGAACGGCCTGCAGACCGTCGCGCCGATCTTCGCCGCCGTGTTCATGGTCGTCATGCTGTCGTCGATCGGCGTCCCGGGCCTCAACGGCTTCGTCGGCGAGTACCTGATCCTCACCGGCTCGTTCCTCACCGCGCGTTGGTGGACCGTCGTCGCCGCAACCGGTGTCATCCTCGCTGCGCTGTACCTGCTGTGGGCCTACCAGCGGGTCTTCCACGGCGAGCCCGACGAGGACAACCAGAGCTTCTCGGAGCTCAAGGTCAAGGAGGGGCTGGTCCTCCTGCCGTTCCTCGCCGCCATCTTCTTCTTCGGCATCTACCCGAAGCCGATCCTCGAGCGCATCGAGCCGAGCGTCGACCGCTTGATCGTGCACGTCGAGGACCGCACCGACTACGAGGCGCCGACGCCCACGATCACGATCGGCGACATCGACGACCACGAGGAGGGTGAGTGATGCTCGCCCAGCTGCTCGCCCAGGTCGAGTCGACCTTCGTCGGTCCGGAGGTCGACTGGTTCGCGCTCTCGCCGATCCTGATCCTGACCGGTGGGGCGCTGGCGTTGATGCTGCTCGGCGCGCTGACCCCGCAGTGGCCGCGGGGCATGTACGCCGCGTTCGCCGCGGTGACGGCGGGCGCCGCCGGCGCCATGGCGATGGTGCTGTGGGACGACATCACCGACGAGGGACCGCGGACGCTGCTGGCCGGGGCGATCGCCTTCGACACGTTCTCGATGTTCCTGACGATCACGATCTGCGCCGCGGTGGTGCTCGTGTCGCTGTTGACCGACGAATACGTGCGGGGGACGCCGAGCGACGGGCCCGAGCTCTACGCCCTCTACCTGTCCGCTGCCATCGGCGGCGTGGTGATGGCTTCGGCCAACGACTTCATCGTGCTCTTCCTCGGACTTGAGACGCTGTCGCTGGCGCTGTACGTGCTCGCAGCGAGCAACCGGCGCCGCGATCGCAGCGGGGAGTCGGGCATCAAGTACTTCGTGCTCGGCGGGTTCGCCTCGGCGTTCTTCCTCTACGGGATCGCGCTCGTCTACGGCGCGACCGGGACGACGAACATCAGCGACATGGTCGCCAACCTGCAGGGCACCGTCGACCCGGACGGGGCGAACGACGTGTTGGCATTGGCCGGCATCGCCCTGATGCTCGTCGGGCTCGGTTTCAAGGTCGCTGCGGCCCCGTTCCACACCTGGGTGCCCGACGTCTACCAGGGTGCCCCGTCGCCGGTCACCGCCTTCATGGCGTCGGCGGGCAAGGCGGCGGCCTTCGCCGCGATGTTGCGCGTGCTGGTGATCGCGCTGCCGTTCTACCGCGACGACTGGCGTCCGGTCATCTGGGTGCTGGCGCTGCTGTCGCTGCTCATCGGGTCGATCGTCGCCGTCGTGCAGAGCGACGTGAAGCGGATGCTCGCCTACTCCTCGATCAGCCACGCCGGGTTCATCCTCGTCGGCGTCGAGGCGGCCGGTCACCGCGCCGGCGAGCTCGACAGCGGTTCGGGCGTGTCGTCGGTCGTGCTCTACCTGCTGCTCTACGCCGTCCT
>JAAUXY010157402.1_pt1 | contig 13184 bp, 12 predicted proteins | sample 7278121 | NCBI WGS metagenome assembly JAAUXY01 (sample SAMN14350117, study PRJNA611818) | marine sediment metagenome | isolation source: surface marine sediment (1.8m) | place: French Polynesia: Moorea | collected 2018-08 | reverse complement strand
TTGATCCGTGATCACTTCGATTTGCGGCCTTACGGCATCCTCAAGATGCTTGACCTCGTACGCCCGATTTACCGGCCGACCGCGGCCTACGGACATTTCGGCCGCGACGACATCGACGCAAGCTGGGAAAAAACCGACAAGGCTGAGGCGCTGCGTGGCGCAGCGGCAGCCTGACACTGAGCTACCAGGAGAAATGAGATGAGCGGCGAAGCCGTTGCAATCAAACAGGAAGACTACAAGGTCAAGGACATTGCCCTGGCGGACTGGGGTCGCAAGGAGATCGCGATCGCCGAGACGGAAATGCCGGGCCTTATGGCGCTGCGCGAGGAATACGGCGACGAGCAGCCTCTGAAGGGCGCCCGCATCGCCGGTTGCCTGCACATGACGATCCAGACCGCGGTGCTGATCGAGACACTCAAGGAACTCGGCGCCGAGATTCGCTGGTCGTCCTGCAACATCTTTTCGACGCAGGATCACGCGGCTGCCGCAATTGCCGCTGCCGGCATACCGGTGTTTGCGTGGAAGGGCGAGACCGAGGACGAGTACTGGTGGTGCGTCGAGCAGACGATCAAGGGCCCGGATGGGTGGACGCCGAATATGCTGCTGGACGACGGCGGCGACCTGACGCTGGTCATGCACGACAAGCATCCCGAGCTCATGGACGACGTCAAAGGCGTTTCCGAAGAAACGACGACGGGCGTCAAGCGACTGTACGAGATGATGCAGGACGGTTCGCTGAAGTGCCCTGCGTTCAATGTCAACGACTCCGTCACCAAGTCGAAGTTCGACAACCTGTACGGCTGCCGCGAGTCGCTCGTGGATGGCATCAAGCGCGCGACGGACGTCATGATCGCCGGCAAGATTGCTGTCGTGTGCGGTTACGGCGACGTCGGCAAAGGCTCGGCGCAGTCCTTGCGTGGACTCGGCGCGACCGTCTGGGTCACCGAGATCGATCCCATCTGCGCGCTGCAGGCCGCAATGGAAGGCTACCGCGTGGTCGACTTCGACGAGGTCTGCGACCAGGTTGACATCGTCGTTACGGCAACGGGCAATTACCACGTCGTGACCGGCCCGCAAATGGACCGGATGAAAGATCAGGCAATCCTCTGCAATATCGGGCACTTCGACAACGAGATCGACGTCGAGTACCTGAAGAAGTACGAGTGGGAAGAGATCAAGCCTCAGGTCGATCACATCATTTTCCCGGATGGCAAGCGCATCATCCTGCTGGCCGAAGGGCGTCTCGTTAACCTCGGCTGCGCCACGGGCCACCCGAGCTTCGTGATGTCGAATTCATTCACAAACCAGGTTCTCGCGCAGATCGAGCTCTGGCAGAACGGTGAGAATTACGACCGCGAGGTCTACGTGCTGCCGAAGCATCTCGACGAGAAAGTGGCGCGACTGCACCTCGAGCGGATCGGTGCGAAGATCACGGAGCTGACAGACGAACAGGCGAAGTACATCGGCGTAGAGACGGACGGGCCGTACAAGTCAGAGCACTACCGTTACTGATATGCAGCCAATCCGGGTCCTGCACCTGACGGACCCGCACCTGCTCGCCGAAAAGACGGGAACGCTTCGCGGCGTCCAGACGAATGGCTCGTTGAAAATGGTGCTCGAGCACTATCAACGACAAGACTGGCGTGCAGATCTCGTATTCGCAACGGGCGACCTGATCCAGGACGACTCGGCCAAGGCGTACAAGCGTTTCCGCAAGAAACTCGCGAAACTCGAACTGCCGGTTGCCTGTGTCCCGGGCAATCACGACATTCGTGACCTGATGCGGGAGATGCTGTCGCAGGAGCCCTTCTCCTACTGCCCGAACGTCCGTCAGGGTAGCTGGCTGCTGGTGAGCGTCGATAGCTGCGTCGATGGCAAAGCCGCTGGTCGCATCACCCGCAGCGAGCTCGCCAGGCTCGAAGAGACCGTTGTTTCGACCGACGCGGAACACGTACTGGTATTCCTGCACCATCCGCCCGTCGAGCTGGGTAGCGCGTGGCTCGATTCGGTCGGACTGGAGAATGCGGACGAATTCATGCGGAGTGTCACGTCTCACCGGTCGGTCCGCGCAGTCGTGTTCGGGCACGTTCACCAGCTGTACGACAAGCGCCATAACGGTGTTCGGGTCATGGCGACACCTTCGACGTGTCGTCAGTTCAAACCCGGCAGCGTGATGTTCGAAGTAGACGACAAGCCGCCGGCGTATCGCCGTCTCGAATTGCAGCCCGATGGAAACATCGACACAACCGTAGTCTGGGTGGACCATGCGTAACAAATTGATCGGACTGGCTCTGTCCTGCCTCGCGATGGCGGCCTGGGCAGATTCGCCCGCCACGACGATGTGGCTCATCGAAGGCGCGAAGAATCGCGTTTACCTGCTGGGATCAGTACATCTCCTGCGTGAATCCGATTATCCCCTGCCCGGGGCGATCGACGACGCGTACGAGGATGCCGAAACCGTGATCATGGAAATCGACATGGAAGATATCGACCCCATGGCGATGCAAAGCCTTGTCAATCAGCTCGGCGTGTTGCAGGACGGCACGACGCTCAGGGATTTGATGGGCGAGACGATGTACGCGCAGGCCGCCGAGGCTGCCGCGAAGCTGGACATACCGCTCGAAATGCTCGACAGCAGTGAACCGTGGCTGGCAGCGATGACCGTTGAGGAAATGCTGCTTTTCCGCATGGGCTTCAACCCGCTGCTCGGCGTAGAAATGCACCTGACTACCCGGGCGACCCGTGATGGCAAACCGATCGAGGGATTCGAAACCGTCGAGGAGCAGCTGAGGTTCCTCGACGGCCTGTCTCTCGAAGCACAGCGCGAGATGCTGGTGCAGGCCCTGCTGGACAGCGCCGAATTGCAGTCGCTCATGAACTCGATCATTGACGCCTGGCGACGCGGTGACACCGCCTATCTCGAGAACACGCTGCTTGCCGATATGCAAAAGTACGAGGAGTTGAACAAGGTACTCGTCGTTGATCGGAACCGCCGCTGGATCGACGAAATCATGCCGCTGTTGACACACGACGACGATTACCTGATCGTCGTCGGCGCTTTGCACCTCGTGGGCGAGGACGGCGTGCCGCGCCTGCTCGAGAAAGAAGGTGTCAGGATCAAGCAGTTGGCGGCAGACTAGCAGGTAACCACGATGAGCTTTTTCTCGGACGCGCAACAGTACATCGCCGGCGGCGTGAACTCGCCTGTGCGAGCGTTTAACGGTGTCGGCGGTGAGCCCGTATTCTTCAAGAGCGCCAGCGGCGCCTGGGTGGAAAGTGAGGACGGCAGGCGATTCATCGACTACGTGGGCTCGTGGGGACCGATGATCCTCGGCCACAGCCACCCGGACGTCATCGAGGCCGTCGTGTCGACGGCGAGGCACGGTCTCAGTTTCGGCGCACCCTGCGTACTCGAAACGCGCATCGCCGAGAAAATCTGCTCACTCGTGCCCTCCATCGAGCGGCTTCGGATGGTCAGCTCGGGCACCGAAGCAACCATGAGTGCGATTCGGCTGGCGCGTGGTCACACGGGACGCGACAAAATCATCAAGTTCGAGGGCTGCTACCACGGCCACTCCGACTCTCTCCTGATCAAAGCCGGATCAGGCGCGCTGACGCTGGGCGTGCCCAGTTCACCGGGCGTACCCGGCGGACTCGCGGAGCACACGCTCACGCTTGCGTTCAATGATGCCGATGCGGTGCGTGCGGCATTCGCCGAGTTCGGCGAGCAAATCGCATGCGTCATCTTCGAGCCGATCGCGGGCAACATGAACATGGTCCCACCGGAGTCCGGGTTCCTGGTGGCGCTTCGCGATGAATGCAGCAAGGCCGGAGCGGTCCTGATTGCCGACGAGGTCATGACCGGATTCCGCGTCGCCAGGGGCGGCGCGCAGGAACTGCTCGGTTTCGAGCCCGACCTGACGACGCTGGGCAAAGTCGTTGGCGGCGGAATGCCGGCGGCAGCCTTCGGAGGCAAGGCGGAGATCATGAGCAGCATCGCCCCCGACGGCCCGGTCTACCAGGCGGGCACGCTGTCGGGGAATCCAGTCGCAATGGCCGCAGGACTGGCAACGCTCGATCTCATCGATAAGCCCGGTTTCTACAAGACGCTGGGCGAGCGCACGGCGCAGTTGGCAGCTGGCCTGAAGGCCGCCGCCGACGGAGTGGGCATTCCGCTGCAGGTGGAACATGCCGGCGGCATGTTCGGATTCGTGTTCACCGATGACGGGCCGGTGCGGACATTCGCGCAGGTCGCCGACGCCGATATCGACCGGTTCAAGGCGTTCTTTCACGGTATGCTCGCGGAAGGCGTTTATTGCGCCCCATCGGCGTTCGAGGCCGGGTTCGTATCGAGCGCACACGGCGACGCCGAGATCGGCGCAACGCTCGACGCCGCCCGCAAAGTACTCGCCACGTTGTAGGAGCGCCGCTCGAGGCGCGACCGGACGATCTCGGTGGCGGGCGGGGAATCTCTTCCTCGCTGGCGTCGGCGATACGCTCGTCAGAGACACCCCGCCCGCCGCCTCGGCATCCGCGACCACTTCTTCAAAACGTGTAGATCAGCCCCGCGCTCAATGAGCGCTCGATTCCGTAGAGTCGTTCTCCAACGGCAATATCCGAACCGGCGGCGCGGTTCACGCCCGTCAGGTGATCCTGGTACGTCGTATCGAACAGGTTATCCACGCGTACCTCAACGCGCAGCGCGGAAAACGGATTCCAGGCCATGGATACGTTGACGAGTTCGTAGCCCGGCGTTGCCTGTTCATTGTTGAACGACGAGACCTTTTCCTGCCTGGCGTACGCAACAAGCTCGGTTTTGATCGACCAGTCGGCGGTCTGCCTCGTCAGCCCGATGCTGCCGTTGAATGGCGCCAGCCGGTAGAGATTGTCCGCGACATCTGTGCGCCTGCCACGAACTGCCGTCGCGGTTCCGTCCAGGTACCAGCGATCCGAGAGCTCGTACTTCCAGGCAATATCGGCACCCCAGATTTCGGCGTCCACGTTGCTCCACGCCAGGGCAGGATTACCGGACATCATCGTCGCGAGCATAGTCGCGGCATCATTGTCGGACGGTGTACCCTGAATGTAGTCATCTATGCGCTTGAAAAACAGCTGTGGCGACACGGCGAATCGGTTTCCCGCCGCCGCAAAACCGAGAACGATCTCATTCGAACGCTCTGACTCGAGGCCCAGGTTACCGACGTACGTCCTGCCGTCCGCCAGACCACCCGTTGCCTGCAGTGGTAACCAGAGGTAAAGCTCCTGGTACGACGGCGCGCGCGATTTGCTACCCACCTCGAGCAGCCATTCGGTGTCGTTTGCGAATCGACGACTGTACTTGAGGACGACGTCTGCCCCAGTCCACTTCAGCTGCCGGTTTGCTGCGTTGAACGCATCCGCAAGCTGCTGTGCGGGTGCGCTCATCGGGCCCATCAGTCCGACAGCACCGACCCGGCCGGCGTCGGCATCCACGCGGTTGTACCGCAGTCCCAGCTGCAGATTCGAGTCGCCGCGCTCGAATGACCACTCAGCAAACGCGCCGTTTACATCTCTTTCAATGTCGACGAAATTGTCGATGCGGAACATTGCCGAGTTGGGGTTGGTAATCGTCGAATCGTGTTCCGCGCCGATGCCATCAAAACCGACACGGAGGTTCGAGGCATCGAGGCTCAGGTTTCCGACCAAACTGTATTGGTAGCCACTTCCGTTCGTCAGGTTTTCGCGGTGCCGCATCGGGTTTTCCGTCTGCCGCAGGCCGAAGTTGTCCATGAGGTGCCGAACGTCGTTGTAGGCCAGCTTCGCCTCGACTGACAGGGTTTCGGCGACGTCAAAATCGACCTGGACACCGAACAGATCGGTGTCGATGAAACGGATATCCATCGGCAGCGAAGGTGTCCCGGTCTCCTCGGTATCCAGCTTGCCCGCGAACGCCAGCAACCCCAGCCTTTCCGTATTGAGCGCGTAGCTGACGTCATACCGGCGGCGATCAAGTCGCGTGGGGCGGATATCACCACGCGGTGTCGCAAGATCGTCACCACGGTCGATTTCACCAACGACCGAGAATCGGTGCTTGCGGTCCGCAAGCGTAAGGCGTCCCGCGCTCGTGTTGATGTTTCCCGCGGTCGCGAAGCGGCTACCGACGAGTCCGGAAAGACCAAAGGTATCGCCCGCGAAATCGCCGCGCGAAAGGTTCGCCTGCACGTAGCCCCCCACCGTCTCCGGTGCGGACGACACGCTGACGACGCCGCGTTCGACGATCAGATCGCGTGTGATCATCGGTGAGGTGTAGGAGAGTGGAGCATCCATCGCGTTGGGGCCGCCGCCGATGACACCCATACCATCGATGTCTACAGCGACGCGATCGCCATACATCCCGCGATACTGGGCGATACCCGTTATCGGCCCATTACTGTTGACGTTGGCGCCGGGAATGTCCCGGAGCACCGCAGCAGCGTCTACGATCATTTCCCGCTCGACCTCGACCTGCACCGCGCTGGTTGTCACCGATCGACCAATTACGACGATTTCGTCGGTTTCGGCTTCCCCCACGACTACCGATTGCTGCCCTGCGCTCACGGCCGGCAGCGCGTAGAATGCCACGAGCATTCCCGCATAGCGTTCGATTTTCATTGTTGATTCCTTGCATGCACCAAGCCACGACGGGTGCACCGCGTGACCAATCAGTTTTTACAGAGCGTGCATGTCAGGCAGGCGGGCCGCGCGATGACGTCGCAGTCCGCAACGTACGCGCGTAAACAAACACCGGCGGATGGACGAACTCGGGAGACGACGGCAGAGATTCGACATCGGGGGTCGTATCAACAACAACGGCCGATGCGAGCAGGTGGCCGATCTGGCACTGGTCGCTGTCGTGAGACGCGTGATCCGGCGCCGCCGCGTCGCTGTGCCCGTGGTGGGTATGGTGCGCATGTTGACCCTTACCGCCCCACCGAGCCAGCGTCTGCATCACTTCGCCGGGCACGGCGCTCGGGCAAAGCTCGTAGAGCAACCCGGTGCCCGGTGCCGCGGGCATGAAGCCCTCCGGTATCGAGGCACGGACAACGATCGTCGCCAGAATGAACAACGAGACGAGAATCGACTTTGTGCGGAGGGCTGTCATTGTTGCCGCCATTCTATAGGCGCCGGGCGCACAACCCCAGTCGGTCCGGCTACGACATATACTTATTGCCGTACGGACTCAAGCAGCGTGGCGACCTGCTGCAAGCGAGAAAGCGCGTCGTCGCTTTCGAGGCTCTCCTGCTTGCGCTCGAGTTCGATCGGCAGGATTTCCATGAAACGATAGCCGATCCAGCTCGCATCGTCCGTACGCCGTTCCAGTCCGGCGTACAAGCGGCCGAGGTCATCGATTATTGCATTCAGGATCTCCGGCAGGGCTGAAAACTCGGTGGGCAACGCAAATGTCGGCTCTGGCGGCAACGCCTCGATCTCACCGATGTTCAGGCCATCGTGCTTGCGTTCACTCGACAGCAGGCGGAATCGATGCTCTCCAATGGCGGTCACGCCCAGCAAGCCGTCACTTCCCTGGTACCAGTCCGTGATGCGTGCAAGCGTGCCAACGGCGTATGTCGTAGCCGGCCCCGCCTCGACACCGTCCTTGATCAGCAACACGCCAAACGGCGCATCGGCCTTCATCCGCTCGCTGATCATATCGATGTAGCGCGACTCGAAAATCCTGAGCGGCAGCGGTCCCTCGGGAAAGAGCACGGTGTTCAACGGAAAAAGCGGTATTTGCATAGATTCAAGTATAGGACGTAATTGGGACATTCTACTTTTTGGCCGCGGCCGAAAAGCAGAATGTCCCAATTACGTGCTGCGCGTTCGCTGAAGCACCGCGGTCAGCGTCTGCCGGGCGCCTCCGAACCCGCCGTTGCTCATGAACACGACCTGGTCTCCCGACAGCACCTTGGTCGACATGTCGCTGACCAGCCGATCATAGTCAGTGTGCATGCGCAGCTTGTTCCCGAGCGGCTCGAGCGCGGATTCGAACTCGTCGCCCATCTCCTCGGGCCGGTACATCCACACAATGTCGGCTTCGGTCAGTGACCTGGCGAGTTCGTCGTTGTGTACGCCAAGTTTCATCGTGTTTGAGCGTGGCTCTATCGCGACGACCACACGGCTGCCCGGGTATCGCTTTCTTACCGCGGATATCGTGCGGCGAATGGCCGTCGGGTGGTGCGCAAAGTCGTCATAGATCGCGATATTGGCAACGGTGGCCGTACGCTCCAGGCGACGTTTTACGCCGTCAAAGCGTGACATCGCATCCACGGCCTGCTCGAGCGAAACCCCCGCGGACAAAGCGGCGGCAACAGCGGCTGTCGCGTTTTCCAGGTTGTGACGGCCCGCCAGGTGCCAGTTGGACTCCGCAGTCTCGCCCGAAGGAGCCTTTATCGCGATGCGGCGCTGGTTCACGTTCAGAAACTCCGCCTGCCAGTTGTGCCCGGCGTCGCTACCGAAGGTTTCGACCGGCGTCCAGCAGCCTTGCGCGAACAGAGTGTCGAGGTTGGCATCGCCGCCGTTTGCGATAATGCGGCCGTTGCCCGGCACGCTGCGTAGCAGCTGGTGAAACTGCCAGTAGATTGCGTCGAGATCCTCGTAGATATCAGCGTGGTCATACTCCAGGTTGTTCAGCACCAGGGTTCTTGGCCGGTAGTGAACGAACTTTGCCCGCTTGTCAAAGAACGCCGTGTCGTATTCGTCTGCTTCAACGACGAAGTACTTCGAGTCGCCGTAGCGTGCCGACACGCCGAAATTGGCCGGCACGCCGCCAATGAGGAAGCCCGGATCGAGCCCTGCATCCTCGAGAATCCAGGCCAGCATACTGGCCGTCGTGGTCTTGCCGTGCGTTCCGGCCACCGCGAGGACGTGCCGGCCCGCCAGAACGTGCTCGGCGAGCCACTGCGGCCCGGACGTGTACGACAAGCCGCGATCGAGCATACCTTCGACAACGTCATGGCCCCGACTCATGACGTTGCCGACCAAGACGCAGTCAGGGCCGACGTCGAGTTGCTCCGCATCGATGCCCTCGTGGATTTCGATGCCCAGGTTCCTGAGCTGCGTACTCATAGGCGGATAGACGTTCCTGTCGCAACCACTCACGTCGTGTCCGGCGGCGCGTGCCAGCGCCGCGATGCCCCCCATGAAGGTCCCGCAGATTCCGAGTATGTGTATATGCATCAAGTCTCAGCGTGCTGGCAAAATCGAAAGATCAATATACAGCTGCAGGGCGAATACGGCCGCCGCGATCACAATGCCTTCCGCGAGGTGGCGATCGATAGCGCGAGCGATGATATGGCCCTCGACCGGCACCGACCAGATCAATATCAGCAACGTTGCGAAAGCCGCCCAGGCCTGCCCGAGCAAGCCAGTGAGAAATACGAAGCCGAATGCCGCAACCAGTCCAATGACCGCGCCGCAACCGAGAATCGCGGTAAAAGTCTGCAGCATGCGATTGCTCTTCTTCATCAACGTGAGTACCGCCGCATAGGCCGCTATAGCGATTGCTGAAACAAGCAGGCTGCGCGCAAACGATCCCGTCTCGGTATTCTGGAAAACCACATGCACGAGGTAACTCGCCGCCAGCCAGAATGCCGCGATAAACGCGGCGAGCACGGACGAATACGGGATCGATTCGGGCCCCTTGCGCAAGAAGATTATGTCGATAAGTGTTCGGACAAGTTGCTGCACGTCGACAATCATCGCATGTTAACCTCGAGAACCGAATACCGTCCTGCATCTCCGCGATGAGTCACTACCAGTTCGTCGATTCCTTCGACACGCTACCGGCCGACCTTGAATCCAGTGCGCGCATCGGCGTCGATACTGAGTTCATGCGGGAAAAGACCTTTCTCGCGCAATTGTGTCTCGTCCAGGTGGCCACCAGGGACGAGGTGTACTTTGCCGACCCGCTAAGGGGAGCTGATCTCGCGCCATTCTGGTCCGGCGTCCTGGACAAGACATGGGTGCTGCATTCCGCGCGCCAGGATATCGAAGTGGTGTCGCAAACCGTTGGTCGAATGCCAGCGGCGATATTCGACACACAGGTGGCAGCCGGATTGCTCGGCATGGCTCCGCAACTCGGCTACGCGAGCCTCGCCCGGGAGCTTTTCGACGTCGAGATGGCCAAGTCACACACCCGCGCCGACTGGACACGACGGCCGTTGCCCGAGGGCCTGTTGCAGTATGCGGCAGAGGACGTCGAATACCTCTTGCCGGCATTCGACGTCCTGACAGAAGCGCTCGATCGAAAGGGGCGGCTCGAATGGGCTCAGGAAGACTCGGCTTCGTTGCTCGACCCGGCGCTGTATTCGATGGATCCGACGCAGGCTATCACCCGGCTAAAGGGCGCCCGAAACCTGCGAGGCCGCGCGCGGGCTGCGGCCGAACGGCTGGCGGCATGGCGTGAAAAAGAAGCCATCAAGCGCGACAGGCCTCGGCAATGGATCGCCAGAGACACGGTGCTCATCGAGCTTGCAACCCGTCGGCCCCGCAACGCGACGGAACTTGCGGACATCGAGGGATTGCCGCCAAAGCTGCAGCAACGTGCGGGACGGCAGCTGCTCAAGGCCATCGCTGCCTCCAATGGTGACCGCAACAACTACCGACCGCCGTCTGCGCCGGACGAGGGACAAAAAGCGTCTCTCCGGGAAATGCAGGCCGTTGTTGCCGCGGCAGCAGGGGATCTCGGCATTGCGCCGGAGACAATTGCGTCCAAGAAGGAATTATCGGCCGTCATCATCGTCGGCAACCGCGAATCGCGGCTATTCAAAGGCTGGCGACGTGAGCTTATCGGTGATGAGCTCCTGAACTTGCTGCCCCCTATCGCGGTCTAGCGACCGCTCCTACAAAAGATGAATGTCCCAGCTGACTCCGACGGTCGCGCCTCGAGCGGCGCTCCTACAGGATCTCGACGAAGCGCTCATAGACCTCGTCGATCGACCCTTCCGCATTCACCGTCTTCAGGTGACCGCGCTTCCGGTAGAACTCGACGAGCGGCTCGGTCTGCTCACGATACACGGACAGGCGATTGCTGATCGTCTCTTCGTTGTCGTCCTCGCGCTGAATCAACTCGCCACCCGCGTTCGTGCAGGCGTCGAGCTCCTCCTGCGGCGAGAAGTAAACGTTCAGCAGTTTGCCAGTGAGCGAACAGGTCCGCCGGCCGGTCAGGCGTTTCATCAGGATATCGAAGTCGACGTCCATCAGAACGGCACCGTCCAGCGGCGTGCCCATCTGGTCGAGTAGTTCCTCGAGATCCAGAGCTTGCTGTTTTGTCCGCGGAAACCCGTCCAGGATGAAGCCATCCTGCGCGTCCGGCTCTGCGAGTCGCTCGCTGATGATGCCGAGCACAACGTCGTCCGGTACCAGCTCGCCGGCCTCCATGATCGCCTTCGCCTTCTGTCCGAATCGCGTGCCGGCCGCCACGGCGGCTCGCAGCATGTCCCCGGTAGAGACCTGCGGGATGTTCTTGTCGGCCATCAGCTTCTTGGCCTGCGTGCCCTTGCCCGATCCGGGCGCGCCCAGCAACACAATTCGCATAGCAGTTTTCTCGTATTCCGCGGCGCACTCGCCGCCCATAGAATCCCGGCTGTAGGAGCGGTCGTCAGACCGCGATCGCGGTGTCGCTCTGCTCCACCGCTCCTACAGGGGCGAGGTACGCTACCGGCAATCAGCCTGTTCGTCAATCGGTGCTATCCTCGCGTCCTTTCTAATAATTAACCGGGGAACCCGAAACATGTCCGCAAAAAACGCGTTCTACGCACAGTCGGGCGGCGTCACGTCCGTCATCAATGCCACCGCCTGCGGCGTCATCGAAACGGCGCGCAAGCACCGCAACAAGATCAAGAACGTGTACGCGGGCCGAAACGGCATCATCGGCGCGTTGACCGAGGACATGATCGACACTAACAAGGAGACGGTTGCGACCATCCGCGGCCTGCGGCACACACCGGGCGGAGCCTTCGGATCGGCACGCTTCAAGCTGAAGAGCATCGAGCAGAACAAGGCGGAGTACGAACGCCTGATCGAGGTGTTTCACGCCCACGACATTGGCTACTTCTTCTACAACGGCGGCAACGACTCGATGGACACCGCGCTCAAGGTGTCGCAGATGGGCAAGAAAATGGGTTACCCCGTCAGCTGCCTCGGCATTCCCAAGACGGTCGACAACGATCTGCCAGTGACCGATTGCTGCCCGGGCTTCGGCTCGGTTGCCAAATACGTGGCTGTGTCGACGAAAGAGGCCGCGCTCGACGTGTTGTCGATGGCAAAGACGTCTACCAAGGTCTTCATCCTCGAGGTCATGGGCCGGCATGCCGGCTGGATAGCGGCAGCAGGCGGGCTCGCGGGCAAAACCCACGAGGACGCGCCGCACATCATTCTGTTCCCGGAAGTGCCTTTCAACGAGCGCGCATTCCTCAAGCGGGTAAAGGACTGCGTCGAGAAGTACGAATACTGTGTCGTCGTCGTCAGCGAGGGCGCAGCCTATCCGGATGGCAAGTTCCTGGCCGAGGCCGGCACACGTGACGCGTTCGGCCACGCCCAACTCGGCGGCGTCGCCTCCGTCGTCGCTAACATGGTGCGATCGAAGCTCGGCTACAAGTATCACTACGCGATTGCCGACTACCTGCAGCGGTCTGCCAGGCACATAGCCTCGGCAACCGACGTCAAGCAGGCCTATGCCGTCGGCGAGGCAGCCGTGAAGTTCGCGCTGCAGGGGAAGACCGCGGTTATGCCGGTCATCAAGCGCGTGTCCGACAAGCCGTATCGGTGGAAGATCGAAGCGGCGCCGCTCGGCAAGATCGCAAACAAGGAAAAAATGGTGCCGAAGCGCTACATAACGAAGGACGGTTTCGGCATCACCGCGGCGGCACGACGTTACCTCGAGCCGCTGATCCGGGGCGAGGATTATCCGCCGTACGTCAACGGCTTGCCGAAGTACGTGACGCTCAAGGGCGTCGGCGTGAAGCCGAAGCTGGGCACGAAATTTGTGGTATGATGCGCGCCCGGTCCAGCCGGGCATAACAAACCAGTAATTGGGGAAAATTCTTTTGGAACAGAACCTTATGCCGGATATTCCGTCGGCGTAAGTGGTTCTGTTCGATCTCGAAACTACACGTCAGGAGACACTCAAATGACTAACGAGTTGGCCCTGTGGCTCTCGATCGGCG
>JAAUXY010075708.1_pt1 | contig 13186 bp, 8 predicted proteins | sample 7278121 | NCBI WGS metagenome assembly JAAUXY01 (sample SAMN14350117, study PRJNA611818) | marine sediment metagenome | isolation source: surface marine sediment (1.8m) | place: French Polynesia: Moorea | collected 2018-08 | reverse complement strand
CTCGACGACATGGAAGAGGAGCTGATCGAGACCCTCGGACTGGCACTGTCGAATCCCACTGGCGGCGCAGCGCTCGGCACACCCTCTTCGGCGATCATCGAGATCGTCGACAACGAGGCTTGCACGCCGGGTCCCGACCGTCTGTGCCTGAACGGCAATCGTTTCCGGGCTGAAGTGACCTGGCGCGATTTCCAGGGCGGCACCGGCGGCGGTCGTGGTCTACAGCTCAACTCCGATGATTCGGGCATTTTCTGGTTCTTCAGCGCCAACAACCTGGAGATGCTGGTGAAGGTCCTCGACGGATGCGGCATCAACGGCAACTTCTGGGTCTTCGCCGCGGCGACCACCGACGTCGAGTACACCCTCAGCATCACCGACACCGAGACCGGACTGGTGAGGGAATATGACAACCCCCTGGGCGTCGCGTCGCCGGCGATCACCGACACCGCGGCGTTTCCCGTCTGCTCCGGCAATCTCGGGGGCGAAACCGCCGCATCGGTAGCGCCGGATCTCGCACCGGCTCCCGAGAGCCTGGTCGGCATCTCGAAGCTGGTGACCAAGGAAACGTGCATGGCCGGCGCCACCTCCCTCTGCCTGGGCGACGATCGCTTCCAGGTCGAGATGGAGTGGCGCGACTTCCAGGGCAACACCGGATCCGGCCAGGTCGAGCTCCTGGAGAACGACGACTCAGGATTGTTCTGGTTCTTCAACCAGGCCAACCTGGAGGTGTTGGTCAAAGTCCTCGACGCCTGCGGCATCAACGACCGCTTCTGGGTCTTCGCCGCGGCGACCACTGACGTCGCCTACACCTTGCGGGTCACCGACACCATGACCGGAGCGGTCAAGGAGTACAGCAACCCGCTCGGTGTCGCGTCACCGGCGATCACCGATACCAGCGCGTTCGACACCTGTATGCCATAGCAAAGGTCTCCATCTGAAGAGTTGAGTCAGTTTTGGGCGTAGGGGCGACGCCTGCGTCGCCAACTGTTGCGCGGATCTCGCGAGCGAGATCCGAGGCGAGGCAGGCCTCGCCCCTACGGTTCGAGCCGAGCAGACCATCTCGACGGTTCAGGGCCGGAGGCTTCGTTAGTCTCCTCCCGGCGCCCGTCGGCGTTCAGACGCATACCGCAGACCGAGCCCGCGGCTCTTGCGGCCGAAGCTCCGTCCCGCGGATTTCTGCACGGCCGACGAGCGGTCGGTATTCGGCTCTGCAGGTTTCTGCACGGCCGACGAGCGGTCGGTATTCGGCTCTGCAGGTTTCTGCACGGCCGAGAAGCAGTCCATATTCGGCTCTGCAGGTTTCTGCAGAGCCGATGAGCGGTCGGTATCCGGCTCTGCAGGTTTCTGCACGGCCGAAAAGCAGCCGATATTTGGCTCTGCAGGTTTCTGCAGAGCCGATTTACAGTTGATATTTTGCTCTGCAGGTTTCTGCAGAGGGCAGTTCTCGCCGCGAAAAACCGGACAATTTCCCCACCCACCATCGGATCTGTATCGATCGTCAGGCGCCGTAACCTGCTGACGACAAGTAACTTGCGGGAATGGTCCGGTCAAATGGAGCTAGCTCCATTTCGCGGAATGTCCGGTCGGCGCGGGAATGGTCCGGTCAAATGGACCCAGGGCCACGGGGCGGCCGTGCCTACGGGCCGGCCTCCTCCTCGAACGCGGCCCCAATCGCTCAAAACGGCCCCTGGAGTGTACGAGCGCCCGCATTTCAGCGGGTAGCGCGATGCACTCGAAAAGGAGGCCCTTATGGCCCGACCGACCGCACTCCTCGTTCTACCCCTGATCCTGATGCCTGCCACGATGGCGGAGCCGACCGGCGTTGGTGCCCACCTGATCCCTGACGGGCTCCAGGCCGGAGTCGACCGATAACGGCTGGGGCTTTAAGGGTCACCGACACCATGACCGGAACGGTCAAGGAGTACAGCAACCCGCTCGGCGTCGCGTCGCCGGCGATCACCGACACCAGCGCGTTCGATACCTGTATGCCTTAATCGAGCGACTGTCACTCCGCTCCTGATTGCGTAGCAGGCCGGTCTTAGCCGGCCTGCTACACTTGATTCGGAGGACAGAATTGCAAGAACTGCCATCAGATCTCTCCGAGTCCCTCGCCCTACTCGAAACCCTCGATGATGACGCTTTGTGGCAACTTGCTCAGAGCTGTCTTTCCATTGAAGACAGCTCTGAACTGGAGAACCTGCACCTCAAGCGACAGAGCGAAGGGCTGACCGCTGAAGAGAATGCGCGGACTACCTTTCTCGTAGGCCAGTATGAGCGAACAATCGTGCTGCGCGCCCAGGCGGCCCGGGTACTGAAAGAGCGCAGTCTCGATATCTCATCTCTGTTGGTAGAGCCCTTGAGCTAACGCCTTACTCACTCGCCGGGACGATCTCCACTTCCGCCCCCGCCGAGTAGGCGACGAACTCCGGCGCGTACATCGACTGGACCTGGGCCGGGCCGACGCGAAAGGTGCCGGCGAGGTTGGCGCGCAGACGATACTTGAAGGTGTACTCGCCGACCGGCAACCACTCGAAGAAGAAGTTGGTGCCGCTGTCGCGGACTTCTTCGTACCAACCGATCCCGAGATCCCATTTATAGCTCGAAATGGTGGTCTCGGGCTCGAAGCCGGCGCCCCGAGGATCGCGCAGGTGCACGTACTCGGCGGCGTGCTTGGAACGTAGGGAGAGCTGGACTTCGATCTGGTCACCGGGCTCCAGTGCTGCCCCGTCGGCCAGAGGCTGAAGCACCCACTCGCGACCCGTATTGACGCGCTTGAAGTACTTGCGGGTGACGCTGAAAAAGTCGCCCCGGGCCTCCTCGGGCAACTTCTCGGTCGAAAAATGCCAGGTCGCCGAGGCGAACATGAAACCCGGGGTCTCTTTCTCGACCTCGATCGTCGACATGGTCGCGGGATCGATCTCGTCGCCCGAGATCACCAGCTGGGTCTTGCCGGCGTAAGTGTCGGGTTCGAAGGTGTAGGTCTCCCGCCGCGACCCCGCGGTGACGGTCGCGGCTTCGCGAACGCCCAGGGTGCCCTCGCGCTCGAGGTAGTGCACCAGGCTGTAGATCACCTCTGCCGTGGCGCGGGTCGACTTCCAGTGGTTGAGCTTCTTGTTGAGCAACAGCCACTGCACCAGGCCGTGACGCCGGGCGTCGTCGGGGCCGAGCTCGGTGAGGGTGCGCAGGGCGAAGGCGTGGGTCTCGATGGTGTCGTTGTACCACAGCCAGGCGCGGTCCTCGGGCGCCCAGAAGGTGCCTTCATCTTGAGTCGTCTTGGCCGAGTCCATGACGCTGTCGAACACCAGAGTGGCGTCGGCGTCGCGGCCCTCACGCTTGAGGAGCAGAGCCAGGTACCCCTTGAGCCGCGGTGAATGTTGGCGCCAATGCTTGAAGGAAAAGTCGAGCATCTTGCGACGATCGTCGTCAGAGAAGACGCCCCCCGTCCACGCGACATCAGGATAACTCGAGAGCACGAAGTTGAGATAAGTGACCAGCTCCCAGCCCCGATCGTCTTTGATCATGTCGCGGACCAGCTTGTCGAGGTAGTGACGATGCATGTAGGACCAGGCCTTGACCACCACGTCCTGGGGCACGGCGACGTCGAACTCGAGCGCCCGTGAGAAACCCTGCAAGAGATAGAGGGTGATGTAGGGCGACGGCGGCCCGCCCGGCCACCAAGGGAACCCGCCGATCGCGGTCTGGGCCTCGCGTAGCTTGGCCAAAGACGCGTCGCGCTGGGCTTCGGCAATCGCTGGATCCAGCACATTGATCAGATCCTCGCCGGCGTCACCGCCACGGGACACCTGGAGCCAGGAGCTCTCCTCGAGCACCATCTTGCGGTTGGGATCGTTCTCGTCCCAGGACTCGAACCGGGTCTCGCGCTCGGAGAACTGTCGCGCCATCCGCGCCACCGACGGGTACTTGTGGTAGAGGCTGGAGACGATGCCGGTGGACAGAAAGCGGTTCAACAGCTGCTCGGTGCATTCGTAGGGGTAAGACGCGAGATAAGGCAGCGCGTTCAGCACGCTGTAGAACAGCTGGGCGTCGAGGGTCACCACCAGCTGCTCGTCGATGCGGGTCGGATCGTCGTCCTCCATATCTTCAAAGACCAGCGTCCGGCGGTCGGCGTCGTGAAGGGTGACGAAGCGTGATTGGGCGAGATGCAGACGACCCGGCAGGACGGGTAGCGGACGCAGCTCGCCGTCTGAGAAATCACCGGCGCGGCCAATCACCCGGAACGCTACCGGGCCGACTCGGGCCGGCGCCTCAACCGGGAAAGTCAGGGTGGTGCCGCCACCGGCGGCAACGGTGAAGGGCACATCAGTAGCGTCATCGGCCGCCAGGCCGAATTCCTCGAGCAGGCTCTGTTCGGTCTCCGGGTCGATAATCTCGAAGTCGAGCTCGCCTGAGAGCTCGGTGTCCCCCGCGTTATTGACCACCACCTCGAGGTGGGCGCGATCGCCCTCGCGAAAGAAGCGCGGCAGGTAGGGACGCACCAGGAGCTCCTTGACGGTCTTGGTCCGCTCCTCCAGCGAACCGGCACGCAGGTCGCGGGTGATGGCGTGCACCCAGACGTTCCACTCGGTCACCGAGTCGGGAACGGTGAGCTCGAAAGCTACCGAACCGTCGTCGCCGGTGACCAGGTGCGGCTCCCAGAAAGCGGTTTCCGAGAAGTCGGTGCGCAGCTCGGGTTCGGCCGGCGGCTCGGCTTCCGTGGGGGCCTGAGGCGCGACGTCCAATGACTCATCGAGCTCCACGCCGGCCGCGGCGTCGTCGGCGATCGCCGCGACGGCCTCCATTCGGGCCGGCGCCGGTGCCGCCTCCGCCGCCATCGGCGCCGCCATCGCCGTCGGTCTCGACTTCATCATGCGGCGGCTTCGAATGCCTGGACCGCCGGTGCCATAGCCGTCGTAGAACTTCAGCCGATCGGTGGAAAAAGTCGGATAACCCGGCAGCTGCACGAAGTCCTCCGACTGCTGCCAGGCGCGGTAGGCCTGGCCCAGGCTCGAAAAAACTCCGGGAATCCCGATACGCCGCGGATAGAGACTGAGCGGTGAGGCCGGCTGATGCGGCGCGAAGACGTCGAGGCTGCGGTCGTACATATAGGCCAGCACCTCGGCGGCGCCACGACCGAGGGTGGCCTCGTCGTTGCCGCGTACCACCACCCGCCAGGTCTCGGTCGCACCGGGGCGCAGCCGATCGCGAAAGCTAGCGAACTCGACTTTGAGCTCGCGGTCGTCCCAGGGCAAGAAGATATCGGCGGAATGGCTCATCAATTGGTGGTCGCGCAAGGCGGTGAGCCGAGCCCCGAAACCGCCGCGATGCTCGCGGCCGACGTCGACCTCGATCAACTGGGGCCAGTCCGCCGCGCTGAGCAGCCGGCGTTCGGTGCGGCGCCCCGCGCGATAGAGCTCGAAGACCATCGGCTGATCCTCAAGGCCGGAATAGATGAAGAAACGGGCGACGCCACCGACGGGTACCGAGGAGCGTTCCCCGATCAGCACCATCGGCAGAGATAGAGCCGTATCGCTGGAAGGAGATGAATCAGTGTCCGGGGCGACGACCAGCAGCTCATAGCGGGTCTCGAAATCGGTACCGAAGTCGTCGGTGGTGGTGTAGCGCAGCCGATAGGCTCCCGGCTGGAGCTCCGGCAGCAGGACGGTACCTTCGCCGTCGTCGCCATGTTCGATGCTGCCGCGAGAGATCTCGTCACCGTCGTCCCATAGCGCCAGCGCCTGCCGCGGGTCGTAAGACGTCTCCCAGCGCGGGCGCAGGCTGTCGCCAGGGGTCTGGTAGATGTCTCCCTGGTCATCTCCGAGGGGCCGAAACCGGGGCTGGTCCGCGGGCAGCAAGGCGGTCTCCGGTTGGTCCAGGGCCATCAGCCGCCATCCGCCCCGCCCCGCGCGTGGCAGACCGTCGAGGTCGGTTCGGCGCACGGTCACGCTCTGCTCACCGGCCTCAGGACCGGAAAGGAAGTAATCGGTCTCACTGTCGAGGGTCGCCTCGACAGCTACGAAGCCGAGCCGAAAGACCCGCGACGCCGAGCGCGTCTCGCCACCCTCGTCGGTGACGTCGGCGCTTAGGCGATAGCGATAGGAAACGTCCTTGGACAGTCGCTCGTCAGCCTCGGGGGTGAAGCTGATCTCGAATCGGCCGTCGGCGTCGAGGGTGGCGTCGCCGGCGGCGACGGTCTGGACCTCGGTCGGCTGAGGTGGCCAGAATCTCCACCAGCCCCAGCGCGGGTAGACCGGCTCACGGGTGACGCGCCAGGCGACGTCGCCTGAGACCACCGGCAGGCCGAAGTAGTAACGCACTTCACCTGTCAGCGTCGCCGGCCGGTTGAGACGCAGGGGCGAAGCCGGATCGATCACCTTCGCTTCGAAGGTGGGTCGCTTGTATTCCTCGACCTGCACGCCGGTCCCGCCACCGAAGGAGCTACGCAGCGACCAGCTGCCGAGCAGACGTCCGCTCGGAATATCGAACTCGCCGGATGCCGAGCCGTAGGCGTTGGTGGTGACCGCGGAGGAGGCTACCTGCTGGCCGTTAGCGTCGATCAGCTGGACGTCGAGGCTGGCTTCGGGCAGAACCTGGAATCGGCCCTCGTCTCCCTGACCGCTGTAGGCGACCACCTTCCACAGGATCTTCTGCTGGGGCCGGTAGACGCTGCGATCGGTATAGATCAGCGTCGAGGTTCGTGTGCCGGTGGCACGGTGTGCGCGAGGTGCTCGCAGATTCTGCACCAGGGCGGCGTCGTTGCCCTTTCGAGCCAGCAGAAAGTGATTGGCGCGCGAGAACGCCTCGGTTTGAAAGCTCACTCTTCCGTCTGCGCCTGTCTTGCGGGTCTCGACCAGGGTATGTCCCTGACGGTAGTCGTGGCGGTAGAGATCGACCTCGACATCGGAAAGGGAACCGCCACTATCCCCCGATCGAACCGTCACCTCGACCTCCACGGACGGCTGGACGCCGGCCCGACGGACGGCGCCCGGCCTTCCGCCGGCCTCGACCGCCCGGTGCAGGATCACCAGGTCGCCGAGAAAGAAGTTGACCGCGGTCTGCTGGTTGAATTTCTGGGCGAAATCGGATCGGGCTGAGGCGACCAGGAGATAGAGGCCCGACGCCTCGACCCCGGGAACCGCGTAGGTGCTATGAGACCTGTAGTCCGGCGTCGGCGGCAGCTCGACGCGCCACTCGGCAGCCGGCGTTCGCGACGCCATGATTCCCGGGACGTCGCGATACCCGGGCAGTAGGTTGGAATCTCGCGCTTGGCCGATGCGGCGACGGACGTCGATAGCGTAGGCGCGAAAGTAGAGCGCCTCGAGGTTGCGATGCTGAATCAGAATCGAGCGCTGGCCCGGACTGTCCGCGGCCATGGCGCTGATCTCGTAGCTCGGCGCCTCGATCTGCGCCACGATGTGCCGACAATGTTGGCCACCGGCCGACTGGGGATGGGCCTCGGCGCCCTCGAGGGCGATCTCGCGTGCTTCGACCAGGGCCTCCGCGTCGCTCGCCGTCTGCTGGGAGCCTCGCCCAGCCGATCCTCGCACCAGCTCGGCGAGCTCGGCCATGCCCTTCGACCACCAGGGATAGCGCCGGCTGAGATCGTCCAGGCTGTCTTCGAGCCGCCGGCGCAGGGTCTTCAAGTCCTCCGCCTGGGAAAACGAAGCGCGCAGGCGTCGAATGCGCTCAAGCCGCGCCTCGAACGCCGCCTCCGGCTGGCCTCTCTGGCGATGCCAGGCTTCGAGGTCACCCAGCACCGTCGCGAGCCGGGCCAGGGGATGGACTTGCGGATCATCCAGGGCCACGGTCGGCGGCCGATCCGCCAACAGCGCGCCCAAATCGAGACGATAGACCGCGTTCGAGTGCTCGGGCCGCCACTGCGAAGTGTCGGCCAGCAGCTCGATCCAAAGGTAGGTCACGGCATCCCGCAGGGTGCCGCGAATGCGCGCCGGATAGCTGTTCTGGTAGAGATACTCGGCGAGCAGGCCGAGAGAGCCGTCGCCCCAGGCCTCGCGCCCATTCCACACCTTGAGGTACACGCGCTGGATCTCCTCGTGGATCTGGTCACGGGTCCAGGCCTTGAGATCGACCTGCTCTCCGGTGTCGACCCGCTCGCGCTGGCCGATCTCCCAGGAATAGGACTGCAGATAGGTGGCCAGAGTCCGCGCATAGAAGAGCGACAGGGCGGTTTGCGATAGCGGTGTCTCAGGCCACGGTTCTTCGCGCAGGAAGCGCACGGTGGTTTCATAGCCGTGGAGACCGGTACGCAGCTGCACCAGCTTGATCAGGGCCCGGGTCTCCTCCGCCGAGTGGCCGGCTTCGCGGGCGGCCGCCAGGATCTCGCCGGCTATCTCCGCCGCGGCCTCAAACTTACCCTCCGAGATCAGCCGATCGGCGTCTTTCCAACGCGGGTCGTGGGTTCCAGGATCATTGGCCATGGTCTGTTCGTTCCCCTCCCCCGGATTCGTCGCCTCTGCCGGGTCCGCGGCGCCCTCGGCGCCGGGCGGCAGGCCACCTCGACCCACCTGACCGCACGCTGCTCCGGAAGCAAAAAGTGCGGCGACCACGAGCAAGACAGCGTTGACAAAAGGGCGAAGTGCGCTGATGTTGATATCTCGACTCATAGCTTTAGTGTATCCCCGATGTCTTGACGTTGCCGTGAATCCGTCCGGAGCACCGTCTCGAGCGAAGCTCTCGGACGTGGCATTGGATTAGACCCACCCGAGACGAAAAACGGAACTGCAAGGTAAGATTCGTGAAGAACAGTGTCCCCGAAACATTCATACCTGATCTGCCTGAGGAAGCCGTGACCGATTGTCGATCCGCCGAGGAGCTGTGGCAGGACTTCGGTCGCCAGCTGCGAAGCTTTGTCCGCGGTCGCCTCCCCAGAGAGCAAGACGTCGAAGATGTGCTGCAGGAGATCTTCCTGAAGATCCACCAGGAGGCCTGCTCGGTCAAGAACCCAGACAAGGTCCAGGCCTGGGTCTACCGGATCGCGCGCAATGCGGTGGCCGACTTCTACCGCGATCGAGGCCGACGCCCACCGGCCGATGTACCGGTGGAATCGGCCGCGGAATCGGTGGTCGACGACGCCGCCCCCAACGACGTGCACGAAGAAGTGCTCAGCTGGCTGGTACCGATGATCGACGAGCTCCCCGAGAAGTACGGCCTGGCCTTGCGCCTCGCCGACGTCGAGGGACTGCCCCAACGCGAGGTCGCCGAACGTCTCGGGCTCTCTCTATCAGGAGCGAAATCGAGAGTGCAGCGGGCGCGTGTCCAGCTGGGGCGACTGCTCGCGGAATGTTGTCAGGTCGAGCTCGGCGCCGGACGGGTGGTCGAGTATCGCCGCCTGGCCGACGATCCACCCCCCTGCTGATATTCAGCGTCACATTCTTCCGAAGAGTCTGCGTCCTTTCTAGCGGACTCACGTCTACCTGGGAAATGGCCTCATCAACAACCTGTGAGGCTCGCCGAGTCGAACCATGAAACTCAATGTCTCCGCCGACCCTCGGTAGATCAAACCCTACTGTAAGGAAGTCCGATGAAACTCGAAACGCTTTTGATCCATAGTGGCGCCGAGGCCGATCCGACGACTGGCGCGATCGCGCCACCGATCCACCTGTCGACCACTTTCGACCACGGGCCAGACTGCCAACGCCATGACGGCCACGTCTACATCCGGGAATCCAATCCGACCCAGAGCCAGCTGGAAGAGGCGCTCGCCGCCAGCGAAGGTGGTGAAGCGGCGCTCTTCTTCGCTTCCGGTCTGGCGGCAGCCGCGGCCCTGTTGCAGTCGCTACCGGCCGGTTCTCATCTGCTCTACCCGGATGACGTCTACCACGGCGTCCGCGAGATGGCTCTCGACTTCCTGCCGCGCTGGGGCTGTACGGCGACGGCGGTCAACATGGCCGATCTCGACCAGGTCCGCGCGGCCCTCACCCCCGAGACACGCATGATCTGGGCCGAGACACCGTCGAACCCGCTGCTCAAAGTCTCAGATCTCAAGGCACTGGCGGAGATCGCCCACGACCACGGCGCCCTGCTGGCGGTCGACAATACCTTCGCCACCCCGATCCTTCAGCGGCCGCTCGAGCTCGGCGCCGACATCGTGATGCACTCCGCCACCAAATACATGGGTGGCCACAGCGACGTGCAGGGAGGCGCCTTGATGCTCAGGCAGCGCGAGCCGCTCTACAGCAGCTTGACTCACATCCGCGTGGTCCTGGGAGCGGTGGCCTCGCCGTTCAACGCCTGGTTGGTGCTGCGCGGGCTGCGCTCGATGGCCTGCCGGGTAGAACGCCATGCGGCCAACGCTCTGGCGATCGCCCGGGCGCTCGACGACCACCCGGCGTTCGAAGCAGTGCATTATCCGGGGCTCGAGGGGCACCCTGGCCACGACGTCGCCCGCCGGCAGATGAAGGCTTTCGGCGGCATGATCTCGATCCAGCTACGCGGCGGTCGAGACCAGGCGATAGCCGTCGCCTCACGGGTCAAGCTCTTCGCCAACGCGACCAGCCTGGGCGGCGTCGAGAGCCTGATCGAGCATCGGGCCTCGAGCGAAGGCCCGGCAGGGATCACGCCGGAGAACCTGCTGCGGGTGTCGGTCGGCCTCGAGCACCCGGACGACTTGATCGCCGATCTTCTGCAGGCGCTCAGAGCTTAACCTTGAAAATCCGGACTTCGACTCCGGATTTTCAAGGTAAAATAGGCAGATGATCGATCGCCCGGAGCCACTCGAGAGCATGCAGGGTGTCTTTCGCATCCACCCTATCGCCGCGCTGTTGGGCCCCCGTCAATGCGGCAAAACCACGCTAGCCCGGTTCCTCGCGGAGCGCGAGCCGTGCACTTTTTTCGACCTCGAGAATCCAGTCGACCAGCAACGACTCTCGGCGCCGATGACCGCGCTGCAAGACCTGGAGAACCTGGTCGTTATCGATGAGATCCAGCGACAACCCAAGCTCTTCGAGCTGCTCCGCGTCTTGGTCGACCGCCCGGACAACGCGGCACGCTTTCTGATCCTGGGCAGCGCCTCGCCCACGCTGGTTCAAGGCGTCTCTGAATCTCTGGCCGGGCGAGTCGGGTTTGTCGACCTCTCTGGTTTCTCGCTGTCGGAGGTCGGTTCCGACCGACTGCAGGTCTTGTGGAATCGAGGTGGCTTTCCACGGTCCTATCTGGCTGCCGGAGATGAGGCCGCCTACGCGTGGCGGCAGGATTTCATCCGTACCTTCCTGGAAAGGGACATCCCTCAGCTGGGTATCAAGACCCCGGCGGAGACGCTTCGACGCTTCTGGACGATGATCGCTCACTTCCATGGCCAGGTGTGGAACGCTGCCCAACTAGCGCGTTCTCTGGGCGCTTCTGAAAAGACAGCTCGCCGCTACCTCGACATCTTGGCCGGCTCGTTCATGGTTCGGATCTTGCCACCGTGGTTCGAGAACCTGGCGAAGCGTCAAGTGAAGTCACCGAAGATCTATCTGCGCGACAGCGGTCTACTGCACGCCCTGCTGCAGCTCGAGGCGCACCAGGACGTGCAGGGCCATCCCAAGCTCGGAGCTTCCTGGGAAGGCTTCGCAATCGAGCACATCGTGACCGGCCTCAAGACACGCGATGCTTATTTCTGGGCGACCCATAGCGGCGCCGAGCTCGATCTGTTGGTGATGAAATCGGGAAAGCGCTTAGGGTTTGAGTTCAAATATTCCGATGCACCGACCATCAAACGCTCGATGCATATCGCGTTCGAGAACCTACGCCTCGACTGGCTGTGGATCGTCTATCCGGGCGAGGACACCTACGATCTCACAGAGAGAATCTCAGCGGTGCCGCTAGCCGGTGTATTGGACGCGGTCGAATCAGCGCTCGCCAAACTTTGAAGAGGGGCGACGCGGCCCTCGCCCGTGCTCGCTCCACCCGCGCGACCTCTGAGGTGGGAAGTAGGCGTTTCTGGAGCGGCGCCCGGATCCCCGAGGACGGCGCTGAGCCGTGTTTGAGCGCGGCCTTCGTGGAAGCGGCAAAACTTTTTGTATTCAGTACTTTAGATACAAGTAGAGGCCGCGCGAGTGCTAGCGATGGCTTCGTCTCAGAAGCCAAAGCCTCGCATCGGTGACCACAGGAAGTCCGATAGACTTCCTGTGGTCAGCAGGGCAGCGCCGCCCGCAGGGGTCCGGGCGACGCGGCCCAATGCCCGTTCCTGGACGGGATCCACTTAGTGCCGCCGGAAGACCTGCTCGTGGCAACCGCGCCCGGTCGTCGGCAGGTTCTTCTCGATCTCGAATCCACGCTGCCGGTAAAACTCGATCAGTTGGTCCGTGGTCGCGGTCTCGAAGGGGTAACCACCCAGCCAGTCGAGCCAGTCGTAGAAAACGGACATTCCCCGATTGGTGGCAGCGTAGTCGGTATAGCGCTTGACCGGGCTCTTCAGGCTGAGCAGGTCCTTGAAGAACCAGATGACGACCAGGAGCGGAATGAAGGTCACTTTCACCAGGGTCTCGGCGAGCTTAGAGGAGCAGTAGAAACGCTTGATCAGCGTCCAGATCCTCGACTTGAGGCCCTGCTCGTTATAGATCGCGATGTAGAGCTGCCCTCCCGGCTTGACCGGCAGGGCGGCGTGATCGAGCGCCGTCCACATGTCGCCGGTATGGTGCAGCACCCCCCAGGAATAGACGATGTCGTACTGGCCAAGAGACGTCATGTAGTCGCGATCGAGGACCGACCCGGTCTGGATCTCCCACTCCGGATCATCCGCGAAATAGCGCCGCTTGAGCTCGGTGGTACAGGCGACCGAATGTGGGTCGTAGTCAAAAGAGACGACCCGCGCGCCGAGCCTACGAGCCGTCAGGCTGAACAGCCCGCTCCCCGAGCCGATATCGAGAAAGCTGAGCCCTTCGAACGACGGCTTGGCGAGCTTCTCGACCAGCGACTTCTCCGCGATGGCGATGCTCGCTTCATCGACATTGGCGAGAAATCTCGCCCAGTTGGCTCCGAAGCGAAACCGCTCTCCGGCAGCCACTTCCCCTGCGTGGCCCGCGGAGTTCTCTTCGCTCACGATTGCTGTCCCCTACTGCTGCTCAGGAACCTAGCGCGCTTCGCGCGCGAACCCTGAAGGGGTTCCACCCAATAGCCCAGGGTCAGCTGGCGCGAAGCGCCGCGCCACCCTGGGTACCCGACAAGGCGAATCCCAACCCTGAAAGGG
>JAAUXY010066327.1_pt1 | contig 13188 bp, 9 predicted proteins | sample 7278121 | NCBI WGS metagenome assembly JAAUXY01 (sample SAMN14350117, study PRJNA611818) | marine sediment metagenome | isolation source: surface marine sediment (1.8m) | place: French Polynesia: Moorea | collected 2018-08 | reverse complement strand
GAAAAGCCGAGAACGCGACCTCAGATCGGTGGCGATCGGCTCCAGCTGCCCTCGATCGAGCAGGAAAAGCTCGGTCAGCATCTCGCCGACGATCCCCGCCACGACGTAGCAGTAGTCCCTGAGATCTTGCAGGTCGCGCAGGCCCAGCTCGCCTTGATCGTCGGTTCGCGCGACAAAACCGCCCATTCCCCGGGCGGTTCGCACCGTATGACTGCGCAACAGCTCTCGGGCCTCGGGCCCCAGACGGAAGAACGCCTCGAGGACGAACGGCACCTCGGTCATCAACTCCTGGTAGCCGCCGTGGTCGATCGGCATGCCGGCCGCCCAGATCGCGGCCATCCGCCGAGTCTCCTCCGGAGCCGGGCTGGCCAGGAGATCGCAGAACACCTCGAGCGCTTCGATGCGCTGCTGCCTCGACCAGCTCGCCGAGTCCTCGAAGGTGTCGGCGATGCGAAACAATAGATAGGCGATCGTCACCTCACGGCGCGTCGGCTCCGGCAACAGCGGAATCGACAACGCAAACGTGCGGCTGGTCTTGATCAGCAGGTCTTCGAGGTCGGCCATGGCGACTCTTCGTCGGCAAGGAAACGAGCGATCAGCTGGCAGGTGATTCAGTCAGCAACGAATCGGGTTCCGGGCATCCGCTTACCCAGCAAGCCGGCGGTGAGTCGTCCGGGAACCCGACCGTCGACGATCCAGGACTCGATACCGCGGCGAGCCAGGGCGCGAGCGGTCTCGAGGCGCAGGAGCATACCACCGGTGACGTCGGTGCCGTCCACCGCGCCGATCATCCGGCGTACCCGGCGATGGTTGGAACGGTCGACCCGAGGCACCGGCTCACCCTTTGAGTCATAAATCCCGCCGGTCACGCCCAGCCACAGCGCCCGCCGCACCCGGTGCCCGCGGCGACGCAGCCGGCTGGACAGGTAGCCCAGGACAGCCTCGGTGGAGCAGATGGCGGCGCCCCACTCGCGATCCAGCACCACGTCCCCATAGGTGACCGGCAACAGACCGAGGTCGAGGGCGGCGAGCAGCGGCTCGATGTCGCCCCGACTGGCCGCGCCCGCCCGCGACATGAGCGCGCTCGACGGCGCCCAGGTGAAGGGGCTCAGGCCGGCGTCGAGCAGCTTCGAGGTCACCAGCGCGTGCAGCTCGGCGGCCCGTGCTCGAGTCTCGCTCACCCCGGCGCGAGCCCGGGTCGTCAGCGGGCCGCCGCCCACCCCATGGCGGGCCGCCGACGCATGGCCGAAGGAGCCGCTGCCGTGCCCGAGCAGGATTCGCTCGCGCATCCCTGGCTGAGCCGCGGCGATCTCCCCAGCCAGCCGCTCGATGATCTCCAGCCGTGGAGCGCAGTCGCCTCGCTTATCGGTGATCAGGCTGCCACCGAGCTTGACCATGACAAGGTCCATTGGGAGGGTCCTAAAAGAGATGCTCGTTTTCGACCACCGGCCCGGCGCCGACCCCGTCGTGGATCAGGGAGAGGTCAAGATCCAAGCGACTCAGGCGCGCCGCGACTTCATTTTCCGACTCCGGAGAACAGATGACGTGGACGTTGGCGCCGGCGTCCATGGTGCTGAACGCGGAGACGCCGTCGCGGCGCATTGCCCGCACCTCGGCGAGCACCGTCAGGGTCGCCGGCTGCCAGTAGAAGATCGGCGGCTCCGAGGTCATGGCGACGCAGTGCAGATCGATCGCCTCGGCCTCGACCACGGTCCCGAGACGCTCGAGATCGCGCCCGGCGATCGCCTCGCGCACCGCCGCCAGGCACTCGGGCAAGCGGCGTTGACGGGTGTCCCAATAAGGGCTGGTCGTCGCCCGGCGGTGGCCATCGAGGGACGACGTCGACTTGGCGCCCCGTTCGACCACGGCGATGACGTTGCGCAGGTCCCAGTGATCGGCGCTCGCCACCTGCCGCGCGTAGCACTCGACGCCTTCGGCGGAAGGGCTCTCATCCGCCGGCCACTCGACATAGCCGCCGATCACCGACCGTGCGGCCGAGCCCGAACCGCTGCGTCGGGCGAGGACCGACTGCTCCGCCGTCGACACCTCGCGGCCCAGGGCGCCGAGGGTGGCCAGGGTCAGGGCCGAGAACCCGGACGCCGAAGAGGCCATACCGGCTGCCGACGGGAAGGAATTCTCGGTCGCCACCCGGAAACGTCCGCCGCTCTTCGACCAGTCTCTCAACCGGTCGAGATGACGCCGGACGCGCTCGGCAAAAGCCGGCGGCGCGGTCTCGAAGCCTCCGCCGCCAGCTCGCCAGCGGATCTCGTGTTCGCCCTCCTCGTCCAGCCACTCCACGGTGGTGCGGCTGAAACAGTTGCGCAGGGTCATCGACAGCGACGGATTGGCAGGGATGACGCGCTTGAGATCGCGAGCACCCCAGTACTTGATGAAGGCGATGTTCGACGGTGAACGGACGGTGGTCTTCGGCATGGCCGGAATCTTAGCGCGACTCGCCAGATCTCATCCAGAAGCGGGCATTGGCTCGCGTCGCCCGGACCCCTGCGGGCGGCGCTGCGCTAAACTCGCGCGGCCTCCCTTAGGACCTAAAGAGCTTATGCCAAAAGGTTTGTGATTCCGATCGAGGCCGCGCTCAGACACGCCTCCGCGCCGTCCTCGGGGATCCGGACGACGCTCTAAAGCCGCGATAGTGCATTTCTGGATGGGATCTAGCTACCCAAAGCCTCGGCGACCATCGCGACCACCTGGTGCTCCGAGGCTTTGGGGGAGGCCTGGTATCGCTGGCCGAATTGCTCGGCGAACGGATCGGGCCAGATCTCCTCCTGCCCGGCCTCCACTCCGTCGAGGATCGCCGCCGCGACGTCGGACGGTGTCGCCTTGTCGAGCTCCAGGTCGCGAGCCATGTCGGTATCGACCGGCCCGGGATAAGCGCCGAAGACTGAAGTTCCCTGCCCCGCCAGCAGCATTCGCAGACCCTGGGTCATGGAGTGGACCGCTGCTTTTGAGGCGCTGTAGGTTGGAAAGAAGGGGAAGTTGGTCAGGCCGCCCACCGAAGCGACGTTGACGATCGCGCCGCCGCCGTTAGCGCCCAGCACCGGCGCCAGTCGCCGGCTGAGCTCGAGCGGCGCGAAGAAGTTGACGTCCATCTCCCGCCGCGCCTTGCTCATGGCATCCTCGGCAGAGATATCCGGCACCAGAGCGACGCCCGCGTTATTGACCAACATTCGCAGGTCGGAAGCCGCCGCCACCGCCGCGCTGACGTGTTCGTCATCAGTGACGTCGAGCTGCACCGGCACCATACGACCGTCGCTGCTCTGCGCCAGCTCTTCGAGGCTCTCTGACTTACGGGCGCCGGCGTAGACTTTGGCCGCGCCGCGGTCGAGCAGAGCCTCGGCAATGGCGCGGCCAATGCCGCGGTTGGCGCCGGTGATGAGCGCGATCGTTCCTTCGATTTTATGGCCTTCCATCATCTTCCTCCGGTATCGGTGCCGGCGTCCGGCGCCACTCGGTTCACTTGAGGTAACGGCTGCCACCGCCAGACAAGCGGCGAGCTTTGTCCGCCAAGAGTATCAAGCCTCTGCCCGAAGCGTCCCGCTCGACCGCGGCCAGACGCTCACGGCCAGCGTCCGCGCGGCCGCCGCACCTTCAGGAGCGACTCGCCCGGATCCGGTCGGCGTGGAGATCTTCGCGCTGCTCGGCGTTCATCGCACACATGGGCACCGCCGTCCATTCGCCTCCGCGCTGCACCGCGCCGCGAAAGGAGCAAGCCGCCAGGCGTTGGGCCACGGTCTCGCTGTGCGGCTCCGAGGCTTCCCCGACGCTCATGAAATTGTGCTGAACCACCCCGAGCACTCGAAAACGCCCTGCGATCAGTGTCCGGATCAGTGAGCCCAGGCTCAAGCCTTCCCGTCGCCGAATGGCTTGAGCATAGCGAACGGTTCGCCAAAGGATCGCGGGTCGGCGAGCGATGATGGCCATCCGACGCACGTTGGCCTCAGCGTGGCTCTTTCCGCGGGAGCCGATACCGCTAAAGGTCTCAAGCAATGCCGGCCAGAAAGCACGACTGGCCTCGTCGGCGCCGATCAAGTTGATCACTCTGGGCTGGCCGCCAGATCCATCCGACGGGTAGAGCACCAGCAGACTGGTGAAGTGACTGCAGTCGGGGTGCCCGAACCACAGGTTGTCGCGGGGCAGCTCGACTCCTAACGCTGAACAGATCTTGCGCCAGGTCTGCTCCGGGGTCGCCGGATTGGACGAGTGGCGCGTGCGGCCGACGTCGGCCTCCGGCTGCAGGCTGATCATGCGAAAGACGTCGAGATGGCGCGGCTCGGAGATCAACCAGCGCAGGATCTCCTCAAGGCTTTCGATATTGCGCTCGGTCACGGTGACGGTCTGCGCGGCGTGAAACTTCACCCCCGTGCGGCGACGGACGTCGAGAATCAAGTCGACGAACTTCTCGCGTAAGGGATGCAGGTCGGCCTCGCTCTTGAGACTGCCGATGGGATATCCGTGGCGGCCAGCCTGGGTGATGTCGATATGGATCGCCAGCTTGCGCAGCCCGCCCTCCAGAACCAAGCGTTCCAGGTAGTCCGGATGCTCCAGCAGCAGCTGTCCATGGGTCATCAACATCGGCACGACGCCGGCGTCGGTGGCATAGCGGATGACGGTGATCAGCTCCTCGGAACGGCCGGCACGCCAGTAGGCGTCGACGACGTCACCGCCGGTGATCTGCAACCCACCGCCCTCGCCGATCAATCGCCGGTTGGCGTCGATCTGAGCCTTCATCTCCGCCAGCGATTGGAGAGGAACCCGATTGGCGTTAGCCGGCAGGTAACAATGAGTGCAGCCGAAAGAGCAGTACGAAGGCCCCAGGGTGTATCCACAATGCACATGGTGCTTGCCCAGCACCTGCCAGTCGACCTGCAGCTCAGGGGGCAGCTCCTGCCAGCGAGCCTTCAGAAGAAGCCGTTTCTCGGCCGAGACCGGTTCTCTCAAGAGTGATAGCAATTTTCTCATCTTCTTGGGAAGCACAACGTAACCTCGCCCCCGACCGCGGCCAAGATAGGGTGTACGCTCGGTCACCCAGCCTCTCGCCCCAACTCGCTCCGGAGACATGATCTTGAGACCCTCGCCGATCCTACCCGGCATCTTCTGCATCCTCCTGGCGCTTCCGACTGCCGGCCGCGCAGATGATTATTCCGTTGAGAGTTGGCAAACGGTTCTCCAGAAGTTCGTCGATCCCAACGGTTGGGTCGACTACCGCTCTTTGGCACAAGATCGTGGGGAGCTCGATCGATACCTCGCCCTGGTCAACGAGATCAGCCCTGAGACCCATCCGCATCTCTTCCCGTCCAGGAACGATCGTCTGGCCTACTACATCAACGCCTACAACGCGCTGGTGTTCAAGGGAGTGCTGGCGCTGGGGCCTGATGCCACCACCGTCTGGGGCATGACCGGGATCGGATACGGCTTCTTCGTCCAGCAGAAGGTGATCGTCGGTGGCCAACGTATGAACCTACGTTCGCTGGAGAACAAGATCATTCGTCGCGAGTTCGAAGATCCCAGGATTCACGCTGCCGTCAACTGCGCTTCGATCAGCTGCCCGCGGCTACCCCAAGAGGCGTTCGACGCCGAACAGCTCGACCAACAGCTCGATAGTGCCATGACCGAATTCGTCAACGACGAACGGCACTGCCGCGTCGATCCGGCTTCGGGCACCGTGTCCTTGTCCAAGATCTTCGACTGGTTCAAGTCCGACTTCGTGGACTACGAATCTCGGCAGGGCAATACCAAAGGTGGGCTGATCGATTACGTCAACCGATTTCGAGCTCCGGAGGATCAGATCGCCGCCGATTTCTCCGTCAAGTTCTTGCCCTATGACAAGGGCTTGAATCGCCAGGAGTAACGTCGAACGACCAGAGTGCGATGTAACCTTCTTGACCTCGCGAGCAGAATATCCCACGATCTCGATACCGTCCGACAGTGAGCCCCTGAGCCGCCCTCAAGCGGTCCCTAGAACCTACGGAGGAAGAGCATGCGCAAGGAGAAAGTTGCCGACTGGAACGAGCTTGAAGACCGACAGCCGGCATACGCCCTGGTCGCCAACGTCGACCTGGTGGTGATCCGCTACGACGACGAGGTGTCGGTGCTCTACGGACGCTGCCTGCACCGCGGCGCCCTGATGGCCGACGGCACCGTCCAGGGCGACGATCTGATCTGCGGCTTGCACGGCTGGGACTATCGCTACAAGACCGGGGTCAGCGCCTACAACAATAAAGAGGTACTGCACAAGTTCTCCGCCTGGATCGAGGACGGCGGCGTCTGGGTCGACGCCGAGGAAATCGCCGCCTGGGAGAAGGAACATCCCCAGGCCTACGATCGTGACGGCTACCAGGGGCTATACCAGGAGCTTCACGCGGCTCCCGAAGAACCGCATGTCGGTATGATCCAGCAGCTCGCCGCCGACGGCCTGTCCAAGCTCGGCCACCACGGGGCGGTGTCTGCCATGGGCGTCGACCGCCGTCAATTGCCGACCTGGGACGATCTGCAGTTTCTGACCGCTCAGCTCGCCGCTCTGCCCCAGCTCGACGACGCCGAGGTCGGCTCCGAGCTGGTGATCGGCCCACGGGCCAAGAAGCCCCTGCGCCTCGAGATTCCGCTCTTCGTCTCCGACATGAGCTTCGGCGCCCTATCCGAAGAGGCCAAGGTGGCGCTCGCGGCCGGCGCCGAGCTCGCCGGCACCGGCATCTGCTCGGGTGAAGGCGGCATGCTTCCCGAGGAGCAAGAGGCCAACAGCCGCTACTTCTACGAGCTGGCCTCGGGCCGCTTCGGCTACTCCATGGACAAGGTCCAGCAGTGCCAGGCATTCCACTTCAAGGGTGGTCAGGGTGCCAAGACCGGCACCGGCGGCCATCTCCCGGGCCACAAGGTGATCGGCAAGATCGCCAAGGTCCGCGGCTTGCCGGAAGGCCAGGGCGCGGTGTCACCACCGCGCTTTCCCGACTGGACCCACGAGGACGACTTCCGCAATTTCGCCGAGGAAGTGCGCGAAGCTACCGGCGGCATCCCGATCGGCTTCAAGCTCTCCGCCCAGCACGTCGAAGAAGACATCGATGCCGCCCTGCGCATCGGCGTCGACTACGTGATCCTCGACGGTCGAGGTGGCGGCACCGGCGCCGCGCCCAATATCTTCAAGGACAGCATCTCGGTGCCCACCCTGCCGGCCCTGGCCCGTGCCCGCCGTTTCCTGGACCAGCGCGGCGCCAGCGACGTCACCCTGATCATCACCGGCGGTCTCAGGACGCCCGCCGACTTCGCCAAGGCCATGGCGCTCGGCGCCGACGGCGTCGCCGTCTCCAACTCCGCCATCCAGGCCATCGGCTGTCTCGGCATGCGCGCCTGCCACACCAACAACTGTCCGGTGGGCATCGCCACCCAGCAGCCCCACCTGCGTTCCCGCTTGCCGGTCCAGATCGCCGCCAAGCGTCTGCAGCGCTTCTTCGAGTCGTCCGTCGAGCTGATGGGGGTCTTGGCCCGCGCCTGCGGCCACTCTCACCTCAACCAGTTCCGCCTCCACGACCTGACGACCTGGAAGCGCGATGTCGCCCACCTGACAGGGGTTCAGTACGGTGGCGTGACACCGCTCTAGCTTGCATCCAACCTGACAAGATGACAACTATCGGTCGGATGTGCCGAAAAACTGCTCGCTCTCACATGCGGCTGACTTCCACCACGGACTGCTAGACTGCTGAGGACATGCCTCAGCACAACGTCGGTCACCGACTCTCGACCGAGACCCGATTCTCGGGCACCGTGCCCGACGGGCCGGCCACGGCGCAGATCGACGTCCCTGCTCTGACGCTGCTCGCCCATCCCGATCCGCGGCGGGTCGGCGAGCTGGTGACCCTACCCGAACTGCGCTCGGGTCAGGCGGTGGCGCTGTCACGCCTCGAGCCGTTGTTCGCTGCTCCGGGATTGGGCGACGCCGAGCCATTGGCTGAGCCCCATCTGAGCCGCAAACCGCTGCGGTTGGCATCTGCCGAGTCTGGCGGAGTGCGCCTCAAGCGCGCCGGCAGCCCGACACCGACGGTGGTCGACGGCGAGGCGCTCGACGAGAGCCGAATCCTCAGCACCGCCGATCTCACCCGCGGCGCGGTACTCGAGCTCGGGCGCTACGTCGTCTTGCTCCTACATTTCCAGCCAACCCTGGCCCCGCGTCTGCCGCGCTACGGCCTGATCGGCGACTCGGGAGCGATGATCCGACTGCGACAGGAGGTTCAACTCGCCGCCAAGGTCGACGCCCCGGTGCTGCTGCGCGGCGCCTCGGGCACCGGCAAAGAGCTGGTGGCGCGTGCCGTCCACGATGCCGGTTCCCGCCAGCACAAGCCCTGGGTGACGGTCAACATGGCGGCGATCCCACCGGCGCTGGCCGCCGCCGAGCTGTTCGGCGCCAAGAAGGGCGCCTACACTGGCGCCGATCGCGCCAAGCGCGGCTACTTCGTCGCCGCCGACGGCGGCACCCTCTTCCTCGACGAGATCGGCGACACCCCGGCGGACGTCCAGCCGCTCTTGCTGCGCGCGCTCGAGAGCGGCGAGATCCAGCCGGTGGGAGGCGCCGAGACCCGCCGGGTCGACGTCCGGGTGATCGCCGCCACCGACGCTGACCTGGACAACGCGGTCGACTCTGAGCGCTTTCGCGCGCCTCTGCTCCATCGACTGGCGGGCTGGGAGATCCGCCTGCCGACGCTCGCCGAGCGACGGGCTGACGTCGGCCGTCTGTTGGTTCACTTTCTCGACCGCGAGCAACGCGAGCTCGGGGAGGGCGGCCTGCTCGAGCCGTCGGCGCGAACCTGGACGCCGGCGTCACTGGTGGCACGGCTGGCCCGCTACGACTGGCCGGGCAACGTGCGCCAGCTGCGCAACGTCGCCCGACGCCTGGCGATCACCTCCCACGCGGATCCCGGCGCGTCGCTCCTGGCCTCGATCGAGCCGCTGCTCACCGAGCAGGCTCCGAACGCCTCGACTTCTGAAGTCGGCGACAGGGCTAGTGTCTCATCCGCGCCCACTACGTCGACGCCTATAGCCACCGAAGCCTCACCCACCGGCCGCTGGCGCCCGGTCTACCGCAAGGCCTCGGAGATCGACGAAGACGAGCTGATCGCGGCCCTGCGTGCTCAGAAATGGGATTTGAAGCCGACCGCCAAGGCCCTCGGCGTTTCCCGCTCCGTGCTCTACCAACTGATCGACAAGAGCCCGAGCGTGCGCACCGCGGCCCAGCTCGATGAAGACGAGATCGAGACAGCCGTCGGTCAACGCGACGGTGATGTCGTCGGCGCAGCACAAGATCTCGAGGTCTCCGCCCAGGGCCTCAAGCTGCGCATGAAGGCCCTCGGACTGCGCTGAGTCCGCGTGGACTGCGATGGAAGGCGAGGCGCTCCCCGAACACATCGGCCCCTATCGGGTGATCGGACGCCTGGGTCGCGGCGGCATGGGCGAGGTGCTCCGTGGTCACGATGATCGACTCGACCGACCGATCGCCCTGAAGCGCATTCGTCCAGGCGGTAGGGATCCCGAGAAGGCCCGCCAACGCTTCCGACGCGAGGCCCAGATCGTCGCCCGGTTGAACCATCCAGCGATCGTCCAGGTTTACGACTGGGAAGAGGCGAGCGGCGACGACTGGCTGATCATGGAGCTGGTCGACGGCCGGCCGCTCGATGACCTGCTCCAAGACGGGCCACTACCGCCGAAGCGCGCCGCGACGATCGCCCGCGAGATCGCTTCCGGCCTGGCCGTCGCGCACGAAGCGGGACTGGTACACCGCGATCTCAAGGCCGCCAACGTCATGGTGACCGCAGGCAGTGGCCACTCTGAGATCAAGATCCTCGACTTCGGCATCGCCAAGAAGATCAGCCTCGACCCGCTCCCATCCGAGGGCGAGGCCCCACCCACCACCCTGACCGAGGCAGGACAGGTCATCGGTACCGTGAGGTCGATGTCGCCGGAGCAGGCCCTGGGCTATCCGGTGGATCACCGCTCCGATCTCTTCTCCCTCGGCACTCTGCTCTACGAGATGTTGAGTGGCGTCTCACCTTTCGAGGGCGGAAGCAAGGTCGAGACCTTGAGCCGTATTTGCAGTGCACGCGAAGCGCCGCTCTCAGATCTCGCTCCGGACCTTCCCGCGGTCCTGACCCAGTTGGTCGGCCGACTTCTCGAGAAACAGCCGGAGCGGCGACCGACCGACGCGAGAGAGGTGATGGTCGAAATCGATCGTCTGACGGTATCGTCCAGCGACTCCGGAACAGCCCCCCCGCGGGCAGTGATTGAACCGGGCGTAGCGAGGCCCGAAGACGCGACGCTCGAGATGGAGTTACGGAATCTCCGACCGACGGCGCAGACCCTTCCGACAACAGCGGACAATCGAAGTACCTACGCCACCCCCGCGATATCCCCGCGATGGCGTACGGCACTTACCGCTGTATTCCTCCTCTTGCTAAGCCTGATGGGCATCTCAATATGGATCAAATCAAGGGATCATGAGACATCGAACCTCGCGGCGCGCGGCTTAGCAGCTCGGGCGCCGGCAGAAGAGCTCACCAACTACGAGCTCTACCATCGCGGCATGACCTACCTGGATCGCTTTGATCAAGAAGGCAACCTCGCCAGAGCGATCGATGACTTTCAGAGAATCCTGGTCAAGGACGAGAGCTCGGCGCCGGCCCTCGCAGGGCTATCAACAGCTTACAGGCTTGATTACGCTGAGGGAGGTCGAGACCCGCAACGATTGGAGCAAGCGCTGACCGTAGGGAGGCAGGCGGTCCAGGCCGACGAACACTTGGCTACGGCTCGAGTTAGCCTGGGAATGGCATACCTCACGAAGGGACTCATCGAAGAGTCGACGCGAGAGCTTGAAAAGGCTTTAGAGATCGAACCCCTGAACGGCGAGGGTTGGTGGGGCCTCGCCGAGGCAGCTGAGATGCGAGGCGACTTTACGCAAGCGAAAGAGCACTTCCTGCGAGCCATCGAAGTCGAGCCCGACAACTGGCTGTTTCATTCCCATCTTGGAGAATTCTTCTATCACAGGGAGCGGTACCAAGAATCGGAATCCGCCTTCTTGCGTCACGCCGAGCTGACCCCCGATAGCTACATACCGTCACGCAACCTCGGGGCGGTCTACTATATGCAGGGTCGCCTCAACGAAGCCGCGACCGAGTTCCAGAAATCACTTCAGATCAAACCAGACTCGACGACCTACTCTAATTTGGGCACAGTCCAGTTTGCTCGAGGGCTTTACGCACAGGCAGTCTCTGCGTTCGAGAAAGCCGTCAGTAGCGGAGGATCGACCGACTACCTTCTATGGGGCAACCTGGGCGACGCGTGCCGCTGGACGCCGGATCACGAATCGCGAGCCATGGAGGCTTACCAACTGGCTATCCAGTTGCTGAAAGACGAGATGCAAAGGAGGCCGGAGGACACAGACCTTCACACCTTCTTGCCCCTCTACCTCGCCAAGCTGGGAGACTGCAGCCGAGCCATGTCTGTGATCTCAGATGCTATCGACACGTCTCACGAGCAAGGCGGTGCCGGAAGGTTTCGCATAGCTGTCGCCCTGGAGGTCTGCGATCAGCGCGACAAGGCGCTTGCAGCGCTCGAGACTGCGCTGCAAGCAGGCTACTCCCTGGAGGACATTCTCGCGGACCCTGAACTATCTGAGCTCAGGCAAGATGCCAGATATCAAAGAATAAGAATCGACCTCAAGACGAAACACCAGATCGAGGAGTGAGCTACGGTACGAAGTCATTCTATTTGAGCTCCAACGGGCCCCCGCCTCCCCTGACGACCATCGTCGGGTCGTCGATCTCATAATACGAAACATCTGTGGGATCTGAAGTCGGGAAGTGCGCGATGATGACCCGGAAAATGTAAGTTTCAGTTTGCCCACCCGAAATAGGTGGGATAACAAAGGTATTCCATCGACACAGCCCATTCCATGCCGTGCCGTTATAACCAATCACTGGTAAGTTGGCATTCATGGACGTCGCCCAACTGAGATTCAGTGCCACTGTTGTGGCCTGGGTCCATACAGGGGGTTGGAATGTGACCGTCAGACTATCGCCGACGTGAGCCGGATTGCCCTGCGTAGGCGGGTTTCCGTCCCAGCTAGGGTGAAGGCCTTGACTACCGTTCGGATGGGTTGTGCCACTCGGTGTGAGGTTCAAGGTCCAGTTAGGCATGATCTTTCTCCTTCTGTTCATACGGCCTGTTGACTACCTGCCGATCGTCCACAACACACTGTAGATCGTTCGAGCGTTCCATTCTCGTGGGTCTGACGGAGCAATTCCCGTACCAACAGAACTGAGAATCGCCGCCTCGCAATGTTAGGAAAAACCCGACCCGGGTTGTCGAGTTCTGACCACGGACGGTCCTCGGACACCTCCGACTGTCTGGAAACACCTGAGGGACACCTCACATCGTCCACTGAGCGCCTCGGGAGAGCCGCCAACAGGGGCTGTCGCGGTATTGGCGTTGGTTGGCACAAGACGTGCTCTTACAGTTTCTGCCGCGCGGCCCAAGAGAACCTTGACAACCATTTCAGATGGAGATGAATCATGAGCAGTACCGATTTTGACTGGATTTCCCACAATGGAATGACCTCGGACGAGTATCAGAGTTACTTCGACCAATATGTCGGCGAAGGCTATCGACTCGTATGGGTCGATGGTTACGACCTTGACGGCCAGGCTCGATACGCGGCGATCTGGTACAAAAACCCCGGCCCCGCATTCGTAGCCCATCACGGCATGAGCTCTTCTCAGTACCAGGAGTACTTTGACAAGTATATCGGCGAAGGATTTCGATTGGTCAACGTGAGTGGCTACAGCCTGGGCGGACACGCCGCCTACGCGGCGATTTGGGAAAAGGGCTCCGGCCCGGCCTTCGTCGCGCGCAACGGCCTGACCGCTCAGGAATTCCAGGAAGCCTTCGACAAGTACGTCGGGGAAGGATACTCGCTGACGCAGATCAGCGGCTACAACGTCGGAGGAACCGACTACTATGCGGCGATTTGGGAGAATCCTGGCCCAACCTTCGTCGCTCTCAATGGCATGAGCTCGTCGCAGTACCAGGAAAACTTTGATAAGTACGTCGGCGAGGGGTACCGATTGGTCGATGTCAGCGGCTATAGCCTCGATGGCCAAGCCGTCTACGCCGCGATCTGGGACAAGAGCTCCG
>JAAUXY010010757.1_pt1 | contig 13190 bp, 13 predicted proteins | sample 7278121 | NCBI WGS metagenome assembly JAAUXY01 (sample SAMN14350117, study PRJNA611818) | marine sediment metagenome | isolation source: surface marine sediment (1.8m) | place: French Polynesia: Moorea | collected 2018-08 | reverse complement strand
GTTCGAATGACCAGACAGCGCATCTCCTCCGGCTCCCAGTTCGAGGAACTCGCGGGCTACTCGCGCGCGGTGGCGGACGGCGACTGGGTGTTCGTGGCCGGCACCACCGGGTTCGACTACGAGGCGCACACGATCTCGGACGACGTGGTCGAGCAGACCCACCAGACGTTTCGCAACATCGCCACGGCGCTGGAGGAGGCGGGCAGCAGCCTCGACGATGTGGTGCGCGTGCAGTACACGCTGGCCCATCCCGAGGATTTCAAGACGGTGGCGCCGCTCTTCGGGGAGTACTTCCACGCCGCGCGGCCGGCGGCCACGGCGGTGGTCGCAGGGTTTGTCGACCCGAAGATCAAGATCGAGATCGAAGTCACCGCCAAGCGGCAGGCGTAGCTGCCGCACAAGGCGCCGCCCGGTCGTCGCCAATCGGCCGGCGCTCGGGAGAGGGTATCAAAGGAGGGATCATGCCCACTGTTCTGATCACCGGTGCGAACCGGGGCATCGGCCTGGAGTTCGCTCGCCAGTATGCGGCCGACGGCTGGCGCGTGCTCGCGGCCTGCCGCGATCCCGAGGCCGCGGCGGATCTCAAGGCGGTCGACGGCGAGGTGAGCGTCCATCGCCTGGACGTCACCGAGCCGGACGAGGTCGCGGCGCTGGCCGGGGAGATCGGTGGCGCGCCCATCGATCTGCTGCTCAACAACGCCGGCGTCTATGGGCCGCGCAGCAGCCCCCTGGGCGGCATCGACTACGACGCCTGGGCGGAGACGCTCCGCGTCAACGCGCTCGCGCCCATGCGGATCGTGGAAGCCTTCGTCGACAACGTGGCCGAGAGCGCCCAGAAGAAGATCGTCGCCATCACCAGCAAGATGGGCAGCATGGCCAGCAACACGACCGGCGGTGCCTACATCTACCGCTCGAGCAAGGCCGCGCTCAACGCCGCGACGCGGAGCCTGACGCTCGACCTGGCCCGGCGCGAGATCTCGGTTCTCCTGCTGCATCCCGGCTGGGTGCGCACCGACATGGGCGGGACGAGCGCGGATGTCGGCGTCGAGGAGAGCGTAACCGGCATGCGCCGCGTCATCGACCGGCTCGACGGCTCGCTCAGCGGCCGCTTCTTCAACTATGATGGCAGCGAGATCCCTTGGTGAACGCAAGAGGAGACGACATGACCCGGACCTACCACTTGGCCCAGATGAACGTCGCGACGGCGCGGTATCCGCTGACCGATTCCCGAATGCGTGACTTTGTGGTTCGGCTCGACGGCATCAACGGCCTGGCCGAGCGGAGCCCGGGCTTCGTCTGGCGCCTCAAGGACGAAAGCGGCAATGCCACGGACATCCAGTTCACGGACGATCCCAACCTGATCGTCAACATGTCCGTCTGGGAGTCGCCCGAGGTACTGTTCGAGTTCGTCTATCGCACCGCCCACACGAGGGTGATGGCGCGCCGGCGCGAATGGTTCGAGCGGCCGACCGAGGCCTTTCAGGTCCTATGGTGGGTTCCTGCCGGCCGCGAGCCGACGGTTGAAGAGGGCTTCGCGCGGCTGAGCCATCTGCGCGCCCACGGACCGACCGCCGAGGCCTTCACCTTCAAGGAACGCTTCCCCTCGCCGGCCGGCGAGGACGCCGACGGCCAGGAGCTGGCGCCGGAACCCTATTGCGTTGGCTGGTCCTAGGGTCAATCGACAGAAGGAGCAGATATGATTCTCACCGAAGAACAGGGCATGATCCGCGACATGGCGCGGGAGTTCGCGCAGGAGCGGCTGGCGCCCCATGCGCCGGAATGGGACCGCACCGCCGAAGTGCCGATGGACACGCTCAGGGAAATGGGCGGGCTTGGGCTCTTGGGCATGGTGATCCCCGAGGAGTGGGGCGGCGCCGGCGCCGACTACGCCTCCTACGTGCTGGCGCTCGAGGAGATTTCCGCCGGCGACGGCGGCGTGTCCACCATCATGAGCGTCAACAACGCGCCGGTCGGCGCGGCGATCAGCACCTTCGGCACGACGGCCCAGAAGGAGCGCTTCCTCAGGCCGTTGGCCCGGGGCGAGATCATCGGCGCCTTTGCCTTGACCGAGCCCCAGGCCGGCTCGGATGCCGCCAACCTGCGCACCCGGGCGCGGCGCGAGGGCAACAAGTACGTCCTCAACGGCACCAAGCAGTTCATCACCTCCGGCAGCATCGCGGGCGTCAACATGGTGTTCGCGGTCACGGACCCGGAGATCGGCAAGAAGGGCATCAGCGCCTTCCTGGTGCCCACCGACACGCCGGGCTATCGGGTCGCCAGCGTCGAGAAGAAGCTCGGCCAGCGCGCTTCCGATACCTGCCAGATCGTGTTCGAGGATATGGAGGTCACGCCCGACCTGTTGCTGGGCGAGGAGGGCGAGGGCTACAAGATCGCGCTTGCCAATCTCGAGGCCGGGCGCGTCGCTATCGCGGCCCAGGCCACCGGCATGGCGCGGGCAGCCTACGAAGCGGCGCTGGACTATGCCAAGGAGCGGACCAGCTTCGGCAAGCCGCTCATCGAGCATCAGGCGCTGGCCTTTCGCCTCGCCGACATGGCGACCAAGATCGAGGCGGCGCGGCAGCTCTACATGCACGCGGCCCATTTGCGCGACGCTGGCGAACCCTGTCTGAAAGAGGCCTCGATGGCCAAGCTTTTCGCGAGCGAGATGGCCGAGGAGGTGTGCTCGGCGGCATTGCAGATCCACGGGGGCTACGGCTATCTCAACGACTTTCCCGTCGAGCGCATCTATCGGGACGTCCGCGTCTGCCAGATCTATGAGGGTACCAGCGACGTCCAGCGCCTGGTCATCAGCCGCGCGCTGGCGCAGGAGGGGTGAGCTGGTCGTTCGGGGCCTTGTCCTGACACCGGCCGCTTAGCGGCTCGTTTCCCCGGCCAGAGATGCTATTGTCTTGAGCCGCGCGTTCGCGCGCGCAAGGAATGAACCAACAAGATGTCCGTTCTCAAATCCACCATCAACACCCGCTCCGAGGAATTCCGCGAGAACGACCGTGCCTATCGCGCGCTGGTCGCGGATCTGCAGGAGAAGGTGCATCAGGTCAAGCAGGGCGGCGGCGCGCGCGCCCGGGAGCGGCACCTCGCGCGCGGCAAGCTGTTGCCGCGGGACCGGGTGCGCACGCTGCTCGATCCCGGCTCGCCGTTTCTGGAACTCTCGCAGCTCGCGGCGCATGCCATGTATGGCGGCGAGGTGCCGTCGGCGGGCGTCATTACCGGCATCGGGCGCGTGTCCGGGCGCGAATGCGTGGTCGTCGTCAACGACGCCACGGTCAAGGGCGGCACCTATTTCCCGATGACCGTCAAGAAGCATCTCAGGGCGCAGGAGATCGCGCGGGAAAACCACCTGCCCTGCATCTATCTGGTCGATTCCGGCGGCGCCAACCTGCCCAATCAGGACGACGTGTTTCCCGATCGGGAGCATTTCGGCCGCATCTTCTTCAACCAGGCCAACATGTCGGGCATGGGGATTCCGCAGATCGCCGTGGTCATGGGCTCGTGCACCGCAGGCGGTGCCTACGTGCCGGCCATGTCGGACGAGAGCATCATCGTCAAGGAGCAGGGCACGATCTTCCTGGGCGGCCCGCCCTTGGTGAAGGCGGCGATCGGCGAGGTGGTTACCGCCGAGGAGCTGGGCGGGGCCGACGTGCATTCGCGCGTGTCGGGCGTGACCGACCACTACGCCCAGGACGACGCGCACGCGCTGGCCATCGCCCGGCGCATCGTCGGCAATCTCAACCGGGTCAAGCAGACTTCATTGGAGCTGCGGCCGCCGGCAGAGCCGCTCTACGATCCCGAAGAGCTCTACGGCGTCGTGCCGGCGGATCTGAAAAAGCCCTATGACGTGCGCGAGGTGATCGCGCGTATCGTCGACGGCAGCGAGTTCGACGAGTTCAAGCAGCTCTACGGCACGACGCTGATCACCGGCTTCGCGCACATTCACGGCTATCCTGTGGGATTCGTGGCAAACAACGGGATTTTGTTTTCTGAATCGGCACTTAAGGGCGCACATTTTATCGAACTCTGCGCCCAGCGTGGTATCCCTCTGATTTTTCTACAGAACATCAGTGGATTCATGGTCGGCAAGAAGTACGAGTCCGGCGGCATCGCCAAGGACGGCGCCAAGATGGTGACCGCGGTGTCCTGCGCCAAGGTGCCCAAGTTCAGCCTGATCATTGGCGGCAGCTTCGGGGCCGGCAACTACGGCATGTGCGGCCGTGCCTACGGCCCGCGCTTCCTATGGATGTGGCCCGGCGCCCGCATTTCGGTGATGGGCGGCGAGCAGGCGGCCAACGTGCTGGCCACGGTGCGCCGGGACAACATCGAGGCGCAGGGCAAGAAGTGGCCAAAGAAGGAGGAAGAGGCGTTCAAGCAGCCGATCCTGGATCAGTACGAGCATCAGGGGCACCCCTACTTCGCCAGCGCGCGGCTCTGGGACGACGGCATTCTCGATCCCGCCGACACGCGCATGGCGCTCGGCCTGGCGATCTCGGCGTCGCTCAACGCGCCCGTCGAACAGACGCGCTTCGGCGTCTTCCGCATGTAGAGGCAGGGGTGGCGAGAAAGCGCGTTTTCGGTCGCACCTTCGCCGCGCTGACCTTCACCGTCGGCATGTTCGCGCTCGTTGCGCTGGCGGTGTCTCCCGGTTTCGACTTCACCAGCCTGTCCCTGTTCGTTCTCGTGGCCGGCAGCGCCGTCCTGTTCTACGTCATCTTTCCGAAGAGCCGTTTTTTCACGATCGCCTTCGCCAACCTGCTCGCCGTCTATATCTGCCTCTTCGAATTCTTTGTGACGCTGAACTTCGAGCCCGTGTCGCGGGCGGTGCAGCCGATCGGGTTCGCCCTCCCCATTCTCGCCTTCCTGTTGGCCGCCGAGATCCGCCGGCGGTCAATCCGGCGAATCGTGACCGACCAACATCTCCGTGAGGAGCGGCACTTCGGGCATGTGATCCGCTGGCTCGTCCCGGTCTTCGGCATCGGCGCGGTCACCTTCGCCTTTCCGGGGATGGGCCTGAGCCAGGTCCAGTACGACGCTGCCTTTCTGATTTCGCTCGCCTTGATCGCTGTCATCGTGGGCTTCTCGAGCCGCGACGTCACCACGTTCCTGCTCGACACCGGTCTGCTGTTCGAGGAGTTCTTCGAGCGCATGGCGCATCTGATGGTGCCCGCCTTCGCGTTCTTTACCTTCTATACCCTCGACATCATCGTGTTTGCGGCGATCTACCGAATCATCGATCGGTTTGGCGATGTCTCGCACTTCCGCATCGCCGGCGAGGTCCAGGAGCTGAACTTTCCCGACGCGCTCTACTTCTCGGCCGTGACGCTCAGCACTGTGGGTTACGGCGAGATGACGCCCGCCAGCGACCTGACCAAAGTCATCGTCTCGGTCCAGATCGTCAGCGGCGTGCTGTTGCTGTTGTTCGGGTTCTCGGAGATCATCTCCTACACGCGGGAACGGCGCGAGCGCCGGTCCGATACCAACTAGCCGGACGGCCCCATGCTCAACGCGACGCTTTCCTTTGCGAAGCTCGTCCTGGGAACGCTTCGGGATCTCGCGCCCATCGTGCTGGTCGTCGCCTTCTTTCAAATCGTTGTGCTGCAGCAGCCCTTCCCCAATCTCGACAGGGTCTTGGCCGGGCTGCTGCTGGTCATGCTGGGCCTGGCCCTGTTCCTGCAGGGGCTGGAGATGGCGCTGTTCCCGATCGGCGAGGCCATGGCCAATGCGTTTGCCCGCAAGGGCAGCCTGCTCTGGCTCCTGGCATTCGGCTTCGCGCTGGGGTTCAGCACCACGGTTGCCGAGCCCGCGCTGATCGCGGTGGCGGGCGAGGCCGCGAAGGTGATGGCCGAGGCGGGCCGCATCGCCGCCGACGAACAGTCGCAGAAGACCTATGCCCTCGGCCTGCGCTACACCGTCGCCGTGGCGGTCGGCCTGGCGCTGGTCATCGGCGTCTTCCGCATCCTCAAGGGCTGGCCGATCCAGTGGTTCATCATCGCCGGTTACATCGCGGTGGTCGCGCTCACGCCGTTGGCGCCGGAAGCGATCGTCGGCATCGCCTACGACTCCGGCGGCGTGACCACGTCGACCATCACGGTGCCGCTGGTCACGGCCCTCGGCGTCGGGCTGGCCAGCTCGATCAAGGGTCGCAATCCCATGCTGGACGGTTTCGGGCTGATCGCCTTTGCCAGCCTCACACCGATCTTTTTCGTCCTGATCTACGGCATCGTGGTCTGAGAAATGCAAGAGAACTGGTTTCAGATCGTGCTTGATACCGCCGCCGCCACGGTGTTCGACGTGCTACCGATCGTCGGGATCCTGCTGTTCTTTCAGCTGGTCGTGCTGCGCCAGCGGATCCCCAACGTGCGGCGGCTGGTGGTGGGGTCGATCTATGTGCTGCTCGGGCTGACGCTGTTCCTGGTCGGCCTGGAAAAGGCGCTGTTTCCGCTCGGCAAGATCATGGCGGAGCAGTTGACCGATCCGGCCTTCATCAAGGCGGGACGGGCCGTGGCCGAGACGATCGACTGGCGGGACTATGGCTGGGTCTACCTGTTCGCCGCCGCGATCGGCTTTTCGACCACCGTCGCCGAGCCGGCGCTGATCGCCGTCTCAATCAAGGCCAGCGACGTTTCGGGCGGCGCGTTGAGCGCCTGGGGGCTGCGGATCGCAGTCGCCATCGGCGTCGCGCTGAGCATCGCGGTCGGCGCCTTTCGCATCGTCACCGGCACGCCGCTCTATCTCTATATGATCGTGGGTTACCTGCTGGTGGTGATCCAGACCGCCCTGGCCCCCCGCAGCATCATCCCGCTGGCGTACGATTCCGGCGGTGTGACCACCTCGACCGTGACCGTACCGTTGGTCACCGCCCTGGGTCTCGGCCTCGCTTCCACGGTGCCGGGCCGCAGCGCGCTGATCGATGGCTTCGGCCTGATAGCGCTTGCAAGCCTGTTCCCCATGATTACGGTCATGGGCTATGCCCAGCTCAACAGCTGGCGCGCGAGCCGGGGGCGTGCGCGGTCCGACGGGGATGAACCGAACGACGGTTAAGAAGGGAGCGTGGCATGAAGTTCAAGCTCATCGTGGTTATGGTGGCGGATGAAAAGACCGATGCCATCATCGAGGCGGCCCGCACGACGGGCGCGACCGGCTGCACGGTCATCACCAGCGCCCGGGGCGAAGGGCTGAAGCCGCAGAAGACGTTTCTGGGCCTGAGCCTCGAAGGGCAAAGGGACGTGGTGCTGTTGCTCGTGGAGGAGCATTTGAGCCGGCACATCCTGGAAACCCTGGGTGAGGTCGGCCGCTTCGACGAAGAGCCGGGCACCGGTGTGGCCTTTCAGATCGATCTCGAAGATGCCGTCGGGCTCACCTCGCAGATCGAGACCATAGAGCGTGAAATCGAGGACCAGATATGAGTGAAAATCCGAAGTACGTGCGGGTGGGGGATGTTATGACCCCGACGCCGAAAATCATCGACGGTCTCGCCTCCGTCCTGGACGCGATCAAGGTCATGCGCGACAGCAATGTGAGCTCGCTGGTGATCGACCGCCGGCACGACGGCGACGAATACGGGCTGCTGGTGGTGCACGACATCGCCGAGAAGGTGATTGGCCAGAACAAGGCGCCGGAGCGGGTCAGCGTCTATGAAATCATGTCCAAACCGGTGCTGACCGTGACCACCGACATGGACATCAAGTATGCGGTTCGCCTGTTGTCGCGCTTTCGCCTGTCCCGCACCTTGGTTACCGACAACGGCAACCTGGTCGGACTGGTGACGCTGCGCGACATGGCGTTGCGATTTGTGGACTTTGAGGAGCCCCGTGAATAACAGCAACGGCAACGGGGACACCGTCTGATGTTCGACAAGATCTTGATCGCCAACCGGGGGGAAATCGCCTGCCGGGTGATCCGCACGGCCCGCCGGCTGGGCATCGCCTCGGTCGCGGTCTATTCCGATGCCGACCGGCTGGCGCTGCACGCGGCCATGGCGGACGAGGCGGTGCGCATCGGTCCGCCCGCGGCGGCGGAAAGCTATCTCGATATCAAGAAGGTGATCCAGGCGGCCAAGGACACCGGCGCCCAGGCGATCCATCCCGGCTATGGGTTTCTCTCCGAGAACGCCAAGTTCGCCGAAGCCTGCAAGCGGGCCGGCATCGTGTTCATCGGGCCACCGGGCAAGGCGATCCGGGCCATGGGATCGAAGAGCGCGGCCAAGGCGATCATGGAGAAGGCCAAGGTCCCGCTGGTGCCGGGCTATCACGGCGAGGAGCAAGGGCCGAAGCTCTTGGCCAAGGAGGCGGACCGCATCGGCTATCCGGTCATGATCAAGGCCTCGGCCGGCGGCGGCGGCAAGGGCATGCGCGTGGTCGAGTCGGCAAAGGCGTTCGGCGCCGCGCTCGAGTCGGCCCGGCGCGAGGCGTCCGCCTCGTTCGGCGACGCGCGCGTCCTGGTCGAGAAGTATCTCGAGCGGCCCCGCCACATCGAGGTCCAGGTGTTCGCCGACCAAGCCGGCAACACGGTGTATCTGTTCGAGCGCGAGTGCTCGATCCAGCGGCGCCATCAAAAGGTCGTGGAAGAGGCGCCCGCTCCGGGCATGGAGCCTGCCCGCAGGGCCGAGATGGGGGCTGCGGCGGTCCAGGCGGCGAAGGCCATCGGCTATGTCGGCGCCGGCACCGTCGAGTTCATCGCCGATCAGGACGGCAGCTTCTACTTCATGGAGATGAACACGCGGCTGCAGGTCGAGCACCCGGTGACCGAGTTCATTTCCGGGCGCGATCTGGTGGAATGGCAGCTCCGGGTGGCCGCCGGCGAGCCTTTGCCGGCGCAACAGGACGACCTGTTCATCTCCGGCCACGCCATCGAGGTGCGCATCTACGCCGAGGATCCGGGGCGCGATTTCCTGCCGGCGACCGGCCGGCTCGACCATCTGCGCTTTCCCGCCGAGACCGCCCATGTGCGCGTCGATACGGGCGTCCGCGAGGGTGACGAGGTGTCGATCCACTACGATCCCATGATCGCCAAGCTCGTCGTCTGGGACGAGACCCGCGCCGCGGCTGTCCGACGGATGCGGACCGCGCTGGCGGCGACCGAGGTGGTCGGCCTCAGCTCGAATGTGGATTTCCTTTCCGCGGTCGTGGCCCATCCGGCCTTCGCCGACGGGGCCCTGGATACGGGCTTCATCGATCGACACCGGGCCGATCTCCTGCCCGAAGCCGGGTCGGCCTCCGATCAGGCGCTGGCGCTGGCGGCGCTCTATCTGCTGCTCGCGCGCGCGGCCGAGATCGCGCGCACGATCGGCAGCAACGGTGATCCGTATTCGCCCTGGAACACGACCGACGGCTGGCGCCTGAATGACGAGGGCCTGCAGGAATACCGCTTTCAGGACGGCGCCATCGAGCAGCGCGTGCGGGTCCATTTCGCCGCGGGCGGCCAGGAGGTGGAGCTGCCGTCGGGGCGGGTCGGCATCGCCGGAGACCTCGCCGACGACGGCACGCTGCGGGCGGATATCGGCGGCGAGCGGTTGACAGCGCGGGTGGTTCAGCGCGGCCGCAGCCTGACCGTGTTCTGCCGCGGCCGGTCCCAGCTCTTGATCCTGCACGATCCCTTGATCGAGGCCACCGAGCACGAAGGCGCGGCCGGCCGCTTGACCGCGCCGATGCCAGGCAAGGTGATCGACGTCAAGGTCAAGTCCGGCGCTCGGGTTGTGGCCGGCGACACCCTGATGGTGCTCGAGGCCATGAAGATGGAGCACGGCATCACCGCGCCGGCCGACGGCACGGTGACGACGGTGAACTACGGCGTCGGCGACCAGGTCGAGGAGGGGGCCGAGCTGCTGGCCTTCGAGAGCGGCGAGTGAATCCGCGATCTCACCGTGTCTTGACTGGCGCGAGATGCCGCAGGACGCTAAGGAACGGGTGCCGTTGCAACTGAGCAAGAGGGGATGATGACCCTGCCGCAAGAAGTCAGGATGGTCGACGTGGGACCGCGGGACGGGCTACAGAACGAGGCGCAGACCGTGCCGACGGAAATCAAGACGGCGCTGATCGAGCGGCTGGCGGACGCCGGTCTGCCGGCGGTCGAGGCGGGCGCGTTCGTCTCGCCCAAATGGGTGCCGCAGATGGCGGATTCGGGCGAGGTCATGTCCCGCATCAAGCGCCGGCCCGGCGTGAGCTACCCGGTCCTGGTGCCGAACATGAAGGGCTTCGAGGCGGCGGTCGCCGCGGAGGCCGAGGAGATCGCCATCTTCGGCGCCGCCTCGGAGAGCTTCTCCAAGCGGAACATCAATGCATCGATCGCCGAGAGCATGGCGCGGTTCGAGCCGGTGGTCGCCGCGGCCAAAGCGCGCGACATCCGGGTCCGCGGCTATGTCTCCTGCGTGCTCGGCTGTCCCTATGAAGGCGATATCGTGCCATCGTCCGTTGCCGAGGTGGCGGAGCAGCTTTTCAAGATGGGCTGCTACGAGATCTCGCTCGGCGACACCATCGGCGTCGGCACGCCGGGCAAGGCCCAGGCGATGATCGCGACGGTCGCCGAGCGTGTACCGCCCAGCCGGCTCGCGGTTCACTATCACGACACCTACGGCCAAGCGCTGGCCAACATTCTGGCCTCGCTGGAGATGGGCGTCACCGTGGTCGACAGCTCCGTGGCCGGGCTCGGCGGCTGCCCCTATGCGCCGGGCGCGGCCGGCAACGTGGCCAGCGAGGACGTGCTCTACATGCTCGACGGCCTCGGCATCACCACCGGGGTCGATCTCGAGCGCCTGGCCGCCGCAGGCCGCTTCATCTCGGACTACCTCGGACGACCGCCCGTCTCCCGCGTGGGCCTCGCGCTCTTGAGCAAGCTGGACGACCAGCGGGGGACCGGGACCCATTAGATCCATTGCCTTGGCCGGACCGCGGCTGATCGCGGGCCTGGCGCTCGCGGTCGCCTTGGCGCTGTTCGTGCTGCCGGCGCCGGAGGGCGTCGACGCCCGGATGCTGCGCGGGGCGGCCCTGGTGGTGTTCGCGATCGGCCTGTACGCGACCGGCGTCGTTCCCGAGTATCTCACGGCGCTTGCCTTCTTTCTGATCGCCATGCTGTTCGCCGTGGCGCCGGCGGGCGTGGTCTTCGCCGGCTTCCAATCGACCGCCTTGTGGCTGGTGTTCGGCGGACTGGTCATCGGGGTCGCGGTCAAGAAGACCGGGCTGGGGGAGCGGCTCGCCCACCGGATCGCGGGCTGGTTCGGCCAGAGCTATGCGGGGCTGATCGCCGGCACGGTCATGGTCGGCGTCGCCCTGTCGTTCGTGATGCCGTCGACCATGGGCCGGGTCGTGCTGCTGGTTCCCATCGTCGCGGTGCTGGCCGATCGGCTGGGTTTTGCCCGCGGCAGCCGCGGCCGCAGCGGGCTGGTCCTGGCAACCGCGCTGGGCACCTGGATGCCGTCCACCGGAATTCTGCCGTCCAATGTGCCCAACATGGTGCTGGCCGGCACCGCCGAGACCCTCTACGGCATCTCGCTCACCTATGGCAGCTACATGCTGCTGCATTTTCCCGTGCTTGGCGCGCTCAAGGCGGTCGCGATCTTTCTGGTCTTGCTGATCCTGTTCCGCGATACGCCGCGGCCGGTGGAAAGCGAGGCGCCGCCGGGGCCGATGTCGGCGGCCGAACGGCTCTTGGCCGTCGTGCTGCTGGCCTGTCTGACCCTCTGGGCAAGCGACTTTCTGCACGGCATTTCGCCGGCCTGGATCTCGCTCGGGGCCGCGGTCTTTCTGCTGCTGCCGCGGTTCGGGCTGATCACCATGGGCGAGTTCAACGAGAAGACCAACTTCGCCTCGGTGATCTATGTGGCCGGCGTTCTGAGCCTCGGGGTCGTCGTGGCCGAGACCGGGCTGGGCACGGAACTGGGCCATCTCGTGTTGGCGGTGCTGCCGCTGGCGCCGGGCGCCGAGGCCCAGAGCTACTTCTCTCTCGTCGGCCTGTCGACGGTCGTGGGCATGGCCGCGACCATGCCGGGCGTGCCCGCCGTCCTGTCCCCGCTGGCCCAGGACATGGCGGCCGCGGCGAACCTGCCGCTGCTGACGGTGTTGATGACCCAGGTGATCGGCTATTCCACGATCATCCTGCCCTATCAGGTGCCGCCGGTGATCGTCGCGGTCCAGATCGGCGGGATCGGAGGGGGGGCAGCCGCCCGGGCGACCCTGGCCCTGGCGGTGCTGACATTTCTCCTATTGGTTCCGCTGAACTACGTCTGGTGGCGGATTATGGGAATGCTCTAGGGGTCCTGCGCAAATCGTTAATCAATTCTTTTCCAATCGGTCTCCATTGTCCCGGGTTCGGGCACAGGCCGCTCCCTGGCATGCCCGGGTTGTGTCTCTTGGGTCTCGTTTGGTTCCATGTCCGCTTGGGAAGATCGCGCAGATCAGGAACGGCTCGGCCTTGATCGCAGGGTCGGCAAGATGACCCGCAGCGAGGGTCGCCAGATGCTCGAGCGAGCCGAGCATGTCATCGAGGATCTGGGCAATCGCTACCTCGGCTGGCTCGGCGATGATGTGGGCCAGTTGGCCATGCTCGTGGCGCAAGCCCGGAAAGACGCCAAACAGCGGGCCGAGCTCTTGGACAAGCTGTCCTTCGTCGCCAACGACATGAAGGGTCAGGGCGCCACCTTCGGCTTTCCCCTGGTCACCATGGTCTGCCAGTCGATCTGCGATTTCCTCAACCGAGCCGACCGGACCTCACCGATCACCGTGGAAGTGGTCGGAATCCATGTCGATTCGCTCAAGATCATGCTTCGTGACCGCGTGGCCGGGGACGGCGGTCCCATCGGGCAGCAACTCGTCGAGGCGCTTTCCCTGCTGGTCGACAAGGTTAGCAAATAGGCCGGCTTCGGGCGCTTGTCTCGGCGGGCGCAAGCGCGCATATTTTGCATGGCGATGACCGTGCATCTTCTCAAGCTTTGTGTTGGGATCGACGACGTCGATCAGTTGGCGCGATCCCAGGAACGCCGCATCCGGCAGACCGGGCGGCTCGTGCACCGGACCCGTCACACGCCGCGCCGCGCGGACGAGGTGCTGGACGGCGGCTCGATCTACTGGATCATCCGGGGCTTCGTCCAAGTGCGCCAGCGCATCATCGGCATCCATCGGGAGACCGACGAGGATGGCCGCTCCTACTGCCTGCTCGAACGCGATCCCGAGCTGGTGCGGACCGAG
>JAAUXY010015758.1_pt1 | contig 13193 bp, 11 predicted proteins | sample 7278121 | NCBI WGS metagenome assembly JAAUXY01 (sample SAMN14350117, study PRJNA611818) | marine sediment metagenome | isolation source: surface marine sediment (1.8m) | place: French Polynesia: Moorea | collected 2018-08 | reverse complement strand
TGACCGGTCAGCTTGCCTTTGTTCCAGGGAACAGGGTTCAATCGATCGAATAGAGTTTCGCGCACTGATAGGCGCCTTTCTGAAGCGAAAGAAACTAACGTCCTGACCTGTTCCCCCGAATCCGGGTCATGAGGCATGACAGTTCTCCTTAGGAGGAGGACTTGAGGATGAAGCGTCGCTTTACGGAGGAGCAGATCATCAGGCCCCTGCGCGAGCAGGAGGCTGGGGGAACGGTCAGGGAGATCATCCGTCGGCTCGCTGGACCCCTCTGGACTGACGTAGCGGAATTTAGCGTGAGTTGGATTTGATTGCCGGGCTCGCTACCACCGGAACCCCCCTTTCGAGACTCGCTCTCTCTTCTTCAGCGATACCGTTCAGCCGTTCGACGCGGCTGCATGAGTGGTCAAATCGTGGGCCGGATTTGAACCTGCGACCTTCAGGTTATGAGCCTGTGAATTTGGATGTTCGTGGATTTTCTTGGTTCTCTTGGTGCATAGAGATCGCACACGAGACCTCCTAACAACCTATTCTGTAACAATTATTCTGCCCATCCATCATGGGAGCAACGGATAGTCTACGGGCACAAGATCGCGTCATTTTCTGGAACGGCCTCAGAAGCTTAAAGTGCAGCTCCGTGCACTGATTTGTATAGCAAAGGACGCGTTGTCCAGGCCCTTCACCGCGCCACATCGCAGGCAGCTCCCTCTATCGGGCGGGTGAGCAGGGCTTCAGGATCGCTCAGGCGGCTCTCTCAGGAGTCATCCCCATCGATGAAGAGCAGGTCGACCTCGCCGATCTGCTACCACCGACGCCGGCCGGCCGGCGTCAGGCCCCCGGATGCGCGGCTCGCGTCCCCTGTTTGAACACCTGGCCCGCCCGGTTACGCACAAACGGCAGCGCTTCCATGCGATGACAAGAAAATGGCCCGAAAAACCAAGGCCGAGCCGCTTTCCGAGCCCAGATATGTTGCGATCAAAAGCCACGAATCGGCTTGATGTTCGCACCATGAACGTGATAGAGGCGGGGCTCTTTAGGGGGTCTTTCAGAGGTCACGAAACCGGTGAACCGATCGACGAGCATCGGCAGACACGATCGCGCGAGCCGGGCCGAGGACACCGCGATCGTCCTTGGCCTGCTGACCGCGATCGAGCAGAACAAGGATATCACGCAGCGGTCCCTGGCGAACCAGCTGAACATCGCGCTCGGGCTCACGAATTCCTACGTTAAGCGTCTGGTACGCAAGGGTTTTGTGAAGGTCCAGCAGGTCCCCCTCAATCGCTACAGCTACTACCTGACGCCGCGGGGGTTCACGGAGAAAGCACGTCTGACGACGGAGTACCTGTCGATCTCGCTCAACTTCTTCCGCCAGGCGCGGCGGGAATGCTCGGCTCTCCTGACCCAATGTGCGGCTCAGGGCTGGCATCGGGTGGCGATCGCTGGGGCCGGCGACCTGGCCGAGATCGCCATGCTTTGCGGCAACGAAGAGGTGAAAATCATGGTCATTATAGACGCCGGACGAGCAGGCGAGAGCTTCGCCGGGCTCGAGGTGGTCGACCACCTCGACGCCGCGGGCCAGGTCGACGCGGTGGTCGTGGCCGAGCTCAACCACCCGCAGGCGACCTATGACTCCCTGACCTCTCTCATGCCCCGCGAGCGCGTTCTGACTCCGCCCTTACTGCGTATCGCCACGATGAACCCTGAGGTCTTCGGGGCGGACTCCGTGGCAGAGGGCTGAAGGCGGAAGCTAGCAGCAGGAAAGGTACGGACATGGCATGGTATGCAGTTCACACCCACCCCGGCGCCGAGAGCCAGGCCGTTTGGCACCTCGAGCGACAGGGATTCTCGGCCTATCTGCCGAAGTACCTGAAGCGGCGGCGGCACGCGCGCAAGACCGAGTGGGTCTCCGCGCCGCTGTTCCCGCGCTACCTCTTCGTGTGGGCCGACATCGCGAAGCAACGATGGCAGGCGATCCAGTCCACGGTCGGGATCCGCTACCTGATCTGCAGCGACGGCAAGCCGCTGCAGGTGCCGGAGAGCATCGTCTACGAGCTACGTGAACGCGAGGACGAGCGGGGCATGATCGACATGACCCGTCAGTCACCCTTCGACCCGGGTGAATCCGTCCAGGTGACCGAGGGCGCCCTGATCGACAGGGTCGGCATCTTCGAATGCTGTTCGGACGACGAACGCGCCGTGATCCTGCTGCGGCTCTTGGGCCGGGACGTCAAGGTCAGGCTGCCGCAGACCGCGCTCTGCCGCGTCGCCTGAAGCCCGGCAAAGGGGCCCGCCGAGGGGGCCCAACGGGACATCGGCCGGTCGAGAAGGCGATTGACGCGACCGGCCGCAAAAGCTAGAAGTTCACAACGTGAACGCCACTCCGTCGGGGCGGCGTTGCGTTTAAGTTCAGATGGTTAGGGCAGATACCTTCGCTGGCGACAGCGAGCGGCGCGGCCTCGCGGGCCGGCCCTTCTGCCACCGGGTGGAGTTCGTTTCACCCGGAGTGCGGTAGCATGGCCGAATCGCCGGCCGCCGGGGCGCGCACTGGTCACCGGAAGAGACCGCTCCGGGGCCACGGATGTGGCCGCATCGGCGCTCAGGCCCTGCGCAACAATCGAAGGCCCTTGGACTGAACGCGCAGCGCCCCCAAGGGGCCGCTCCATCCCGATGGCATCTCGGTCATGACCCTCGTTGCGACACTGCGGAGTCTGAGGCACGGCCCGCTGCGCGGCCTCGGCCCGCTCTGGGTCGCCTTGGGGCGACTCTATCAGGGCGGCCTGGGGCTGCTGCCGCGCGCCGGCGGCACGGAGCAGCACATTGGCGCCTACGGGCCGTTTCAGATGGACGCCCGCTTTGCCTTCAGCGACTTCGCGAACTGGGGCGGACGCCACAACAACGGCTTCCAGGCCTGCATCGAGGCCTGCCGCGGCAAGAGCTGCGTCTTCGACGTCGGCGCCCACATCGGGCTGGTCACCCTGCCGCTCAGCCAGGTCATGGCTGAGGACGGCCGGGTCTTCGCCTTCGAGCCGGCCGACGCGAACCGGCACTGTCTGGAAGAGCATCTGCAGCTGAACCGGATCGAGAACGTGGAGATCGTCAACGCCTTGGTCGGCGACGAAGCGCGCGACGGCGTCCGCTTCTTCCAGCAGTCGCAGCCGACCGGCATGAACTCGGTCGCGGCGCCGATCCTCGACGAAAGCTACCGCGAGTCTCGGCGGCGCCAGGTGACGCTCGACGACTTCTGCCGCGACCGCGGGCTCGCCCCGGAGGTCATCAAGATCGACGTCGAGGGCGGCGAGATCGGCGTGCTCGAAGGCGCCCGCGAGACTCTCGGTCGGTGCCGTCCGCTGGTGTTCCTGAGCGTGCACCCCAAGCATCTGGCGGCGCTGGGCCAGAGCTGCGAGCAACTGGCCCGGCTGATCGACGCGCTCGACTACGACTGCCGCGATATGGCCGGGCGGGGGGTCACCGCGTTCCGCCTCGAGGAATACCTGCTCGAGCCGAGGGGCTGAGACCGCACGCATGCTTTCCAGTGCCTATACCACGTTGCGCGACCGCGGGGCGGCGGTGCTCGCCTCGGCGTTCTGCAACCTGACCTACGGCAACTTCCAGCGACAGGTCCTGGGCCGGCGCTTCGTCGCCAAGCGGATCTACGACTACAGCATGTGGCTGGACCTGGAAGACCGCGGGATCTCCCGCTCGCTCCTGCTGTTCGGCCAGCGCGAGCTCGACCACAAGGCCATGCTGGAACGCGTCCTGAAGCCCGGCATGTCGGTCTTCGATATCGGCGCGAACATCGGCTACTACGTGCTGATGGAGCTTGGCCTGGTCGGACCCTCCGGGCGGATGCTGGCGATCGAGCCCTCTCCCTCGAACGTCGAGCTGCTGCGCCGGAACCTGGCGCTCAACGGCGCCGGCGATCGGGTGAGACTGGTCTCGGGGGCGGTGTCGGACCGGGCCGGCCGGCGCCGGATCCACCTCTCGCGCCAGTCCAACCTCAACACCTTCCACGCCGAGGGCAGCGCCGCGGCGCATCTCTCCGGAGCGAGCGTCGAGGTCGAGACCTTCACGGTCACCGGGCTCGCCGCCGAGCACGGTGCGCCGGACCTGATCCGCATGGACGTCGAGGGCCACGAGGTCGAGGTGATCGACGGACTGCTGCCGGCGGTCGCCGCCGGCGAAATGGCGCCGATGATCATCTTCGAGACCCACCGCAGCCGATACGGCGCCGACCACGACATGGCGGCGAGCCTGCGCGGGCTGTTCGACTGCGGCTACCGGGTCCCGCTCGCGGCCTCGTCGCAGCAGAGCGGTACGGAGCTGATCGAGGCCCGGGGCTACCGCGGCTCGGCGCCGATCGCGACCGACGGCGTGACCCGGGTGCTGTTCGAGGACCTGGGCCAGGACGACGCGATCGACTTCATCTGCCGAACCGGCGGGCTGCGCACCGTGCTCCTGGCCAAGTGACGCGACGCCCGGCCCTTCTTTCGCACTGAGCCAAGCAATCGAGGAACGGAACTTGACCGAAGACGTCATCGAATACTGGGAGAAAAACGCCGACCGCTACCGCGACGAAGCCTACCGCTACGATCCGGCGCGAGCGCGCTATCCCTTCTATGAGACCCGCCTCGCGCTCCTGGACGACATGGCCAAGGCGCTGCCGCTCGGTCGTTGCCTCGACGCCGGCTGCGGCGGCGGCGCTGTCACCATCCACTTTCTGGAGAAGGGCTGGGACGGATACGGCGTGGATGCTGCGGAGGCCATGGTCGCCCTGGCCCGGCAGAACCTGACCGAGGCGGGCCACAGCGCGGAGCGGATCGGCCGCACCAGCGTCACCGATCTCGAGCTCTTTCCGGACGAACACTTTGACCTCATCATCTCGGCCGGGGTCATGGAATATCTGACCGAGGAGGAAGAGGCCGCCGCCTTCGCCGAGGCGCGCCGCGTGCTCCGTCCTGACGGCCGCATCCTGGTCGAGAACATCAACGGGCTGTTCGATCTTTCGACCTTCAACCGTTTCACCATCGACTTCTTCGCCGGTCAGGTCTTTCCGCTCTTTTTCGAGGCGGAGGCGGAGCGCGCGGAGCTGGCCGAACGGCTGAGGGGCTTGGTCGCCCATCCGGACAAGCCGTCGCGCGAAGGCGTCTACTCGACCACGCGCGATCAGGTCTACACCAAGTCCGAGATCCCGCTGGACTACGGCCGCAAGGTGGCGGGCTACGGCTTCAAGGAGCTCGAGCAGGGCTTCTACCGCTTCCACGCCGTGCCGCCGCTTCTGTTCGAAGATCGTCCCGAACTGGAGCGCGTGGCGATCGCCAAGGAGCTCGAGCTGTCGCGGCACTGGATCGGCACCTTCATGGCCTCCGGCTTCATCTCGCTTCTGGCCAAGAGCTAGACCCGATGCCGGACAGCGATCAGGAGGCCCGGACCTGGCGGCAGAGCGCCGCCGAGCGGGTGATCCGGGTCTGCCGCGACGTCTACCCGGTGCGCGGCCTGATCGTGTCGCCCGACATCGACCGCGCCTTCGCGCGCGTCGCCCGGGAGCTTCCCGAGCTCGAGATCCACGCCTATGGCACCGGCAGCGTCGCGGAGGACTGGGTCGTGCCGCCGTCCTGGGAGGCCCTCGAGGGCGAGCTCGCCGCCGAGGACGGAGAGGTCCTGGCCTCGCTCAAAGAGTGCTTTCTCTTCGTCGCGCCCTACAGCGAGCCGATCGACGGCTGGTTCACCAAGGCCGAGATCGCGCCGCGCTGCCGGACCCGCCCCGACCAGCCCGAGGCCTACGCGCTGGAGCATCGCAATGCCTACGACTACCGCCGCAACGATTGGGGCATCACGCTGCCGCACGCGCGTTGGGAGGCGATGGACCCGGAGCGGCGCTACCGCGTGACCATAAGGACCCGGGTCGCGCCGGGCCACCTGCGGGTCGGCGAATACATCCTGCCCGGGCGCCGCGAGGACATCATCTGCCTCTGCAGCCAGTTCGACGAGCTCTGCAACGATGGCCAGTCGAGCGCCGTCTTCGCGGTCGAGCTGCTCAAGCGCCTGGCCGCGCAGCCCGAGCGGGAGTTCAGCTATCAGGTGCTGCTCGTGCCGGAGATGATGGGCACCCTGTTCTACGCCCACGACAAGCCGGAAGTCGTCGAACGCACCGTCGCCATGTTCAACCTGGAGACCCTGGGCGCCGGCGAGACCTGGGTGCTCAAGCGCGCGCTGCGCGACGGCGGCAGCCTGGAAGCGGCGCTGGAGACGGCGCTCACCGAACTAGACCGCGACTTCGAGACCTATGGCTTCTTCGGCGCCTACGGCAACGACGAGCGGGTCTACGGCTGGCCGACTCTCGGCGTGCCGGGCCCCGGCCTTCAGAGGTACCCCTTCGCCCACTACCACACCCACTTCGACACGCCCGATCTGCTCGACCGGGATCTGCTGGCCGAGGCCTTCGAGATCTGCGAGCTGACCATCGACATCCTCGAGCGGAACTACGTCCCGGTCTTCACGAAGCGGCTGCCGCCTTGGCTGACCAAGCACGGCCTCTACATCGACGCGAGCGAGGACCGCGAGCGGCACAACAAGCTGAGCGGCGAGGTCCTCTATGCGATCGACGGAAGCCGCTCGGTGCTGGGCTTGGCCCGCGATGCCGGCCTGCCCTTCATGTCGGTCTGGTCCTATCTCGAAGGCTTCGCGGACAGGGGCTTCATCCGCAAGCGGCCACTTTCCAGGAGCGAGCTGCGCGCGGGCGTGTAATGCGGTGCACGCCTCGCGGCAGCATGAAAGTAAAAAGATGTCAGAATTCTACAACTCCGAAACGCGAGCTCTCGACCTCGACGGCCGTTCCATTCTCGTGACCGGCGGAACCGGTTCGTTCGGCCGGGCCTTCATCGCGCGCGTGCTCGAGCTGTACCGGCCGTCGCGCCTGATCGTCTTCTCGCGCGACGAGTTCAAGCAGTACGAGATGGAAAAGGCGATCCCCGAGGATCGGCGCAGCTGTCTGCGGTTCTTCATCGGCGACGTGCGCGACCGCGACCGGGTGCGCATGGCGCTGCGGGACACCGACTACGTGATCCACGCGGCGGCGCTCAAGCAAGTGCCGACGGCGGAGTACAATCCGTTCGAGTGCATCCACACGAACATCATCGGCTCCGAGAACGTGGTCAACGCCGCCATCGAATGCGGCGTCAAGCGCGTGATCGCGCTTTCCACTGACAAGGCGGTCTCGCCGATCAATCTCTACGGCGCCAGCAAGCTCGCCTCCGACAAGATCTTCGTCGCCGCCAACAACTTGAGCGGCTCCATTGGCACGCGCTTCGCCGTGGTCCGCTACGGCAACGTGGTCGGCTCGCGCGGCAGCGTCATACCGCTGTTTCAGCGCCTGATCCGCGAAGGCGCCGACCACCTGCCGATCACCGATCCGAACATGACGCGGTTCTGGATCACCCTGCGCGAGGGCGTCGACTTCGTGCTGCGCAGTCTGGCGACGATGCAAGGCGGCGAGATCTTCGTGCCCAAGATCCCGAGCATGAAGATCGTCGACCTGGCCAACTGTCTCGCACCCGGACTGCCGCATGAGATCATCGGCATCCGGCCGGGCGAGAAGATCCACGAGGTCATGGTCACGCGGGACGACGCCCGCAACACCATCGAGCTCGATCACTGCTTCGTCATCGAGCCGGCCTTTGCTTTCTGGTCGCACGAGCCCTACCTCGTCGACGGTGCCAAACCGGTCCGCGAAGACTTCGAGTACGCGAGCAACACGAACGACCACTGGCTCGATGCCGATGGCCTGCAGCGCGTGCTCGCGGTCGCCGGGTTGCTATGAGCCGGCATCGCGACTTCCTGCCCTACGGCCGCCAGGACATCGGCGACGACGACGTCGCCGCGGTCGAGCGCGTGCTGCGCAGCGACTTCCTGACGACCGGTCCGGCGACCCGCGAATTCGAGACCGCTTTCGCTGCGGCCGTCGGGGCGGCGCACGCCGTGGCTTGCGCCAACGGCACCGCCGCGCTGCATCTGGCCTCCCTGGCGATCGAGCTCGGGCCGGACGACCTCGCCGTGGTGCCGAGCGTGACCTTCCTGGCCACGGCCAATGCGCCGCGCCTCTGCGGCGCCGAGATCCGCTTCGCCGATGTCGACCCGGACACGGGCCTGATGCAGCCCGAGCACCTAGAGGCCGCCCTGAAGGCCGCCGGCGGCAAGGCCAAGGCCGTCTTCCCGATCCATCTGAACGGGCAGTGCGGCGATTCCGTGGGCATCGAGGCGCTGGCCCGCAAGCACGGCCTGGCGATCATCGAAGACGCCTGCCATGCGCTGGGCGGTAGCTACGGCGGCCCGGACGGCGCGGCCTTTCGGATCGGCGCCTGCGGCCACGCCGACATGGCGAGCTTCTCGTTTCATCCGGTGAAGACGATCGCCATGGGCGAAGGCGGCGCGATCACGACCAACGACGCCGCCCTCGCCGAGCGGATGGCGCGCCTGCGCAACCACGGCATGACGCGCGATCCCGAGACCTTCTCCGAGCGCGACCAGGCCTTCGACGGCGCCGGCGAGCCGAACCCCTGGTACTACGAGATGCACGAGCCGGCGTTCAACTACCGGGCCAGCGACATCCACTGCGCGCTGGGGCTGAGCCAGCTGCGAAAGCTCGATCGAGCGGTCGAGCGCCGCCGGGCGCTGGCGGCACGCTACGACGCCTTGCTGGAACCGCTGGCGCCGACGGTGAAGCCGGTGGCGCGCAACGCCGGCTGCCGGGCGGCCTGGCATCTCTACGTCGCGCTGATCGACTTCGAAGCGCTCGGGATCGAGCGCGCCGACCTGATACGGCGCCTGCGCGCCCAGGGCATCGGCACCCAGGTCCACTATCTGCCGGTCCACCGCCAGCCCTACTACCGCGCGCGCTACGGCGCGCAGCAGCTGCCCGGCGCCGATCGCTACTACGCACGGATCCTGTCGCTGCCCCTGCACACGCGCATGGAAGACGGCGACGTCGAGCGGGTGGTCGAGGCGATCGCCGCCATCGTGGAACGCGGGTAAGGCGGACCTTGGCCGGAAACGACGATAGCGCCGTCGCCGTGCTCGGACTCGGCTCGATGGGCATGCGCCACGGCCGTAACCTGCTGAGCCTCGGCGCCAAGGTCATCGGCGCCGATCCTGACGGCGCGCGCCGGGAAGCCCTGGTGGCCGCCGGCGGCCGCGCGGTCACGGAGCGGGCGAGCGCGCTGGCCGAGGCCGGTGCGGCGGTGATCGCCACGCCCAATGCCTGCCATCTCGACGACCTGCGCGCCGCGGTCGAGGCCGATTGCCACGCCCTGGTCGAAAAACCCCTGGCCCACACCGACGAAGGCCTGGAGGCCATCCTCTCCGAAGCCGACGCCAAGGGCCTCACCGTCTTCGTCGGGGTCAACCAGCGCTTCAACCCGGCCGTGGTCGCGGCCCGCGAGGTCCTGACCGCGGGGCTCTTGGGCCGGCCGCTCTGGGCCCGGCTGATCTGCGCCAGCTATCTGCCGGATTGGCGGCCGGACAGCGACTACCGCCAGGGCTACGCGGCCGATCCGCGGAGCGGCGGCGTGCTCTTCGACGTGATCCACGAGTTCGACATCGCCACCCACCTTTTGGGGCCGGGCCGTCCGATCGCCGCCCAGGCCGCGCGCTCCGGGCATCTGGAGATCGCCTCCGAGGACGTCGCGGACGTCCTGGTGCAGCACGACTCGGGCGTAGTCTCGAACCTGCACCTCGACTACGTCACACGCCCGCCCCTGCGCACGACCGAAGTCGCGGGCACCGAAGGCCGGCTGCTCTGCGACCTGCGGGCGCGCCGCCTGCAGCGCTGGGACCGCACGGGCGCGCTGGTCCAGGACCTCGGCTTCGACAGTCCGATCGACGCCGACTACCGCGAGGAGATGGCCAGCTTCCTCGCCTGCTGCGCCGGCGCGGCGCAACCGCGCTGCGACGGTTGGGAGGGACTTCAGGTGCTGCGCCAAGTGCTCGGGGCCCGGCGGCTCAGCCGGCTGGCGGCGGCATGACTGCGATCGCGGTGATCCAGGCCCGCATGGGCTCCAGCCGCCTGCCCGGCAAGGTGCTGCGGCCGCTCGGCGACCGTCCGGTCCTGGTCTGGGTGGTGCGCGCGGCGGAGGCCGTCGTCGGCATCGACCAGGTGGTCGTGGCGACTTCCGATCTCGAAGGCGACGACGCCGTCGCCGCCTGGTGCGCAGACAACGGGGTCGCCTGCCACCGCGGTCCGGAGGCCGACGTCCTGGGCCGCATCGCCGGCGCCGCGGCGGCCTACGGGGCCGACCTGGTCATGCGCCTGACGGCGGACTGCCCGCTGCTCGACCCGCAGGTCTGCGGCGAGATCCTCATGAGCCTGCGGCACCGCGGCGCCGACTACGCCAGCAACGTCGAGCCGCGCAGCTGGCCGGACGGCCTGGACTGCGAGGTCTTCACCGCCGCCGCGCTGGCGGCCGCCGACAGGGAAGCGGGCCCCGGACACGACCGCGAGCACGTGACGCCCTTCCTGCGTCGCCACCGCCACCGCTTCCGGCAGGTCACGCTGACCTGCCCGCTCGACGGCTTGGCGGCGCAGAACTGGACCCTGGACACCGCCGAGGACTTCGCCTTCCTGGAGGCCTTGGTGCCGCTCCTTCCCGATGGGCGCCCGCCCTCCTACCTCGAGGTGCTGGCCGCTCTGGAAAGCGACCCGGCACTGGCCGCGCGCAGCACCAGAGCGCCGCAAGCGCCGGCGTCCTTCGCTTCCGAAACCGCCGGCCCGCTCCTCGAGCGGGTGCCTCAAGGCGGCTACGAGACCTCTTCGGCGCTGTTGCGCCGGGCCGAGCGCGTGATCCCGCTCGGCTCGCAGACCTTCAGCAAGAGCCGGGTCAATTTCCCGCCGGGCGCGGCGCCCCTGTTCCTGACCCACGGGCGCGGCGGCCGGGTCTGGGACGTCGACGGCAACGAGTACGTCGACCTGGTGCTGGGCCTGCTGCCGGTCCTTCTCGGCTATTGCGATGCCGACGTCGATTCGGCGATCCGGACCCAGCTCGACAAGGGCATCAGCTTCAGCCTGGCGACCGAGCTCGAAGCCGAGCTTGCCGAGCGCCTGGTCGAGATGATCCCCTGCGCCGAGATGGCGCGCTTCGGCAAGAACGGCAGCGACGCCACCTCGGCGGCGGTCCGCCTGGCCCGCGCCCACACCGGCCGCGAGCACATCCTGCTCAGCGGCTACCACGGCTGGCACGACTGGTACATCGGCACGACCTCGCGGCACCACGGCGTGCCGCATGCGGTGCGCGATCTCTCCCACGTGGTCGGCTATGGCGAGCTCGAGGCCTTGGCCGACAAGCTGGGCGAGCTGCGCGGCCAGGTCGCGGCCGTGATCATGGAGCCCATGGCGGCGGTGGAGCCGGCCCCGGGTTACCTGGAAGAGGTCAAGGCCCTGGCCCATCGCCATGGCGTCCTGCTGATCTTCGACGAGATCATTACCGGCTTCCGTTTCGCCCCCGGCGGCGCCCAGGAGCTGTTCGGCGTGACGCCCGATCTGGCGGCCTTCGGCAAGGGAATGGGCAACGGCATGCCGATCTCTGCCGTGGTCGGTCGCGCCGAGATCATGCGCGGCTTCGAGGAGGTGTTCTTCTCCGGCACCATGGGCGGCGAAGCCCTGTCGCTCGCGGCCGCCATCGCGGTGGTCGACAAGATCCGCCGCGAGCCGGTGATCGACACGCTGTGGCGCCGCGGCCGGGAGCTCGCCGAGGGCACCCGGGCGCGCATCGCGGCCCACGGTCTCGAAGACTCGATCGGCCTGATCGGCCTCGACCCCTGGTGCCTGCTGCAGTTCCGCGATCACCCGCACGGCTCAAAGGACGCGATCAAGACCGTGTTCCTGGTCGAGATGCTGCGCCGCGGGGTGCTGATCTCGGCCAGCCACAATGTCTGCTTCGCGCACAGCGAGGCCGACGTCGCGCAGGTCTTGGCCGCGTACGACGAGGTCTTGCCGCTGATCGCGGACTCCCTGACCCAGCCGGACCTGGAGGCGCGCCTGGGACGCGAGCCGCTGCGGCCGGTCTTCGCCGTGCGCCAGGCGGGATGACGGCGGGACGCGAACGAAGCATGACGGTCAGATCCCGGCCACGCGAAAAAGAGGGCGGCAGGCCGACGGCGTTGTTCCGCGCCGATGCCTCGGCAGCGATCGGCGGCGGCCACGTCATGCGCTGCCTGGTCCTGGCCGACGCGCTGAGCGCGCTCGGCTGGCGCTGCAGCTTCGCCGTCGCCACGGACAGCGGCGAGAGCGTGGCGGCGCTGGCCCGTTCCGGTCATGAGGTTGTCGAGCTCGACGCGCCGTCGCTCGCGGACTGGGCGCCGCCGGCGCCGGCCGAGTGGCTGATCGTCGACGGCTACCACCTCGACGCCGGCGTCGAGGAGAGGGCGCGGGCCTGGGCGCGCGGCGTCATGGCGATCGACGATCTGGCGGACCGGCGTCACGGCTGCGACCTGCTGCTCGATCAGACTCCGGGGCGCCAGGCGTCGGCCTACGCCAGACTGACCCCGGAGAGCTGCGGCTTCCTGCTCGGCCCGGACTACGCCTTGCTGCGCCCCGCGTTCCGGGCGCTGCGCGACGCGGCCTTGGAACGGCACCTCGCGCCGGCCGCGCCGCAGCGCCTGCTCGTCGCCTGCGGCAACAGCGACGCGCCCAACCTGACGGCGATGGTCATCGCGGCGATTGAAGAGGCCGGGCTCGAGGTCGAGGTCGACGTGGTGCTGGGCGGCAAGGCACCGCACCTGACGGAAATTCGCGACTTGGCCGCGCGGCTGCGCCGGCCCGCGAAGCTGCACGTCGATACCGCAGATTTGGCCGGGCTCATGGCCGAAGCCGACATCGCGATCGGCGCCGCGGGCACGACGGTCTGGGAGCGCTGCTGCCTCGGTCTGCCCGGCCTGGTCGCCGTCATCGCCGACAATCAGGCCGAGAACGCGCGGGTCCTGGCCGAACGGGGCGCCGCGGTCTCCTTGGGTCGCGTCGAGGACTTGAGCGCCGCGCGGATTGGACGGGAGCTCGCCGCGCTCGCCGGCGACCACCCGCGGCGGCGGGCCATGGCCGCGGCCGCGGCGGCGCTGTGCGACGGGCTCGGTGCGACGCGCGTCGCCATGCGGCTCGCACCGGAGACCGCGCGCGACGGCGGCGCGGTCTGGCTGCGGCCCGCTCCGCGGGC
>JAAUXY010022416.1_pt1 | contig 13194 bp, 12 predicted proteins | sample 7278121 | NCBI WGS metagenome assembly JAAUXY01 (sample SAMN14350117, study PRJNA611818) | marine sediment metagenome | isolation source: surface marine sediment (1.8m) | place: French Polynesia: Moorea | collected 2018-08 | reverse complement strand
TGCAAGGTGCCGCTGGAACTGCGCGCTGACAAGACGCGCTCGGCCGACTGCGGAGAGAAGGCCAAGGCGGCGGAGAAACAGGGCGAAGCGGCCGCAGCCGAAGAGAGCTCCGATTGACCCGGACTCGCTCCGGGAAGCTCAGCATCCAGTCATGGCCCGTGGCGACCCATTCGGCGGGGATGGAATGGCCGTCGCGATGCGGTCGGAGCCGGAGTTGCCGGCCGCGGGCCTCGACGGGGCAAGGGTCGAGGCCGCGCAGGATCTCCAAGCCTTCCGGGATGGCCATGAAGTCGTAGACGCCGACCTCGGCGCCCGCCACTTCATCGACGGGGTCAAGGGCCTGGTATGAGGCGGTGACGGGCCGCGTCCGACATCAGCCCGGAAGGCGGCCTTGGACCCCGGACAACGGTCGGCGAACGAGACGAGACGCGTTTCAAGCCTCAATCGTCGTCATCGCCGTCGCCGTCATCGTCATCGTCATCGTCATCATCCTCGCCCCCAGGTCCGGCATCGCAAGCGCCCGGACCGAGGCTGCTCCGGACCGCCTCTGCCTGCTGGACCAGCGGAACCGGGTTTCCATCCTCCGGGCTCAGCTCGCCGTCCTCAACAAGGTCCTCGACGCGACCGACAAAGCGGTCGAGCAGCCGACAGCCCTTTTCGATCCGGTCCCGGGCAAAGGCGACCAGGAATAGATCCAGGATGCGCGTTAGTTTCTTGCCCTCCTCCTCGTCGAGTTCGCCGCCGTCCACCAAGGCGTCCAGATCGTTCTGCAGGGCTTCGACCAGCTGGACCGTCGTCGTAGCAGACACCGTTATCGGAATGATGGTCCCCGTGAATTGGCCGTCCTGGGTGAAGCTCAGGGTCGTTTCGAACAGAGTCGCGTCTCCCTGGCCTTGCCCATCCGGCTCATCGACGCCCAGGACGACAAAGCGCTCGACACCGGCGGGGTCAACTTCCATCGTGAAGTCCAAACGCTCATTCGCCGCGAGCGGCTCGGTGGGAAGCGAATTCCCGGCGTCGTCGAAGGGAACGACGTCGTAGCTTTCCCCGCCCTCCGGGGGCAGCGTGACCGAGGCGAAATTCGGATCGCCCTCGCCGACGGCGTACTCGTAGCCCACCGCAATCGGCGGTTTCGTATTGGCGGGCACCGCCGTGGTGAAGGAGTCCGTCGCCGTCACATCGAAGTCGAAGGAGAACCTGCCGCTCTCGTCTTCGTTCGGCAGGTAGAGCGGCTCGTTCGACGCCTCCAAAACCGGCGTGAAGTTGAAGAAGGAGAGCGAGCGGTTGACGGTGAATCCAGATGAGTCGAAGTCGGTCAAGAGCACCCTCACAGCGTACTTCCGGCCTTCCTCAAGTTGCCCTGGATCAAACTTGTAGCTGATGGTGCCCGCGGGCAGCGTCGCAAAAAGCTCGTCCTGGTTGGAGCCAAAAACGCTGAGACGCTCGTCGGTCACGTCGTCGAAAAGACCGATCTGCACGGCGTCGAAGGGCACTGTATTGCCTGTCGGGAGCTCCCACTCGAAGGTGGGCGTGAGAAAGTCGGGGATCATCCGAACTTCACGGACAAAGGGAAGAAAGTCGAGAATCCCGACGTTGTTGCTGCTCAAAGACCTCCGCTCACCCCCATTCCAAAGAACGACAGACCAGGGATCGGTCAGGCTGGGCTGCACGGCGACGCTGGCTGCAAACTCAAAACTCCGATCGGCTTCACGGACTTGAGACAATGGAATGATGACTCCGTCGTTTTCCGCGTAGGCAAAGGTGTTGTCGGAAGGAAAGAGGTTCGCCGACACACTGAGACGTTGGCCGGCCTGAAACCGAACACTGTTTTCCTCTCGGTTGTCCTGAAGCAAGAAGGCGTTACCATCGACACCGACGCCACCGGTCAAGTCTTCCTCGACCACGAATGTCTCGTAAGCGATTGAACGGTCGTAGGGCGCGAAACCTTCAATCAACACCTCGCTAACGAAGGCTCCGTTGTGCGTGATCACACCCGGCGCCACTGTTGCCGAAGTGGTCGTGAGTGACGAGTCATCGACGGCCTCGTCAAGGATCCGCACCGAATTGGAGTCATTGAGGCGCAGGCGGATCCGATCGATGTTGCCGTCATTGAGCAGGGGAAGATCTGCGGGAAGCGTCCAGGTCAAGGTCGGCTGCGAGCCTGATGTTGCCGTCAGGCCGCTCACACCTGGAATGCTCCCGGTTCCCGGTCCGATCCCAAATCGAGGCAGCAAGGCCGCCGCCGAGCCGACGTCGCTGCTCACCTCGACGACCCAAGTGCCTTCCGCCCTATCAGTCTTGTAGGGGACGAGCCGGAAGAACCTCACCGACCCGCCTCTGAGCATGGTGAAGCTCTCCCCCGTTTCGAGGTTCCTCACACTTGCGATAGCCCCGGCGGGCCGTTGGCCCGTATCACTGTCCCTGACATCGGCCCTGAGAACCAGCAGGTCGGGTCCTTGAGTGAAGTTCAAGGGGGGATTGACACGAAACTCCCGAAAAATCAGCCCGTTTTCAATGATAACATCAGCCAACGCATTCGCTGCCGGGACAATTGAAATCAAAGCTGCGGCATACGCTGCTGCAAAGCTTCGCAAGCAAGACCTTAGAGCAATCATAGTTCCTCTCCCGTTGCGGCAATCTGGCCCACGGGTTCATCGGCCGAGCAAATCGATCGGCACAGGTCGACAATGTTTGAGCGAGGTCGGCATCGCGCGCCGTCTCATCGAACCGGAGCCGACTGCCTGTCTATGTCCGCATTTTCTGAAGGCGCCCAGTCTGAACACTCGGCCGGTGCCTGCTTGACACCAACGCCAAGCTCAGCGGAGGAGGGCAAGCCTACGAACAATAGCGTATATCATTATACCTAAGAATGCAGCAGTCTTCCGAGGGCATCCAAAGCTGATCAAGCCGGCAGGTCGCCGTCCGGCTCGCGCGACGTTAAGCCGTCGATCCAGGCCGCCAGCGAGAGACCGCAGAGCATGGCCATTTCCCTTCCATGGCGCAAAAAACAGGAGCGGGCCAAAGGGTCGCGAAGGCCCGACGGCAGGCGGAACGGTTCGGCGCCGGCGATCGACAGCTGTACAATTGTCAAATCGTCTCTTTCCGACGAGACTTTGGTCCGGGATCGATTCTTGGAGAGTTGACAGTGGTGCGTCGGGCTCATCTGCCAAGGCGATGGCCTTGAGGGTCGCTGCAGTCTTACCCGCGGGCCTTCTCCTTCTCGCGGCCGCGGTGCTCCTCGTCGGATGCGGCTTCATCGAGCCCTTCGAAGAACCCAAGGTCGTCGCCGGCGGCCGCAAATCCGTGACCTTGCGGGCCGGCAGCCTGCGCGGCGCTGAGAGCTACGCTCGGCGGCATTGCGCCACCTATGGCCGGCGCGCCCAGTTGAACACCTACTCGGCCATGAAGCAGCGGGCGGTCACGCTCTATATCTACGACTGCGTCGTGAGCGACGACCGGGGATCCTGAGGACTCCCGGCGTCCGAAGGCCCGAGGGCGCTCGGCGTCTGGCCGTCGTCACTAACCACCCCAGCTGAATGACACGATGACGCCGCCGAAAAACTGGTTGTCCTCGCCTTCGTCGTCGACCACCGGACTGTCGGAGGCATCGCCGAGCATGCGCTTGTACTGACCGAGGATGTTGAGGCCCCAGCGCTCGGTTATCTCGTAGTTGAGCCCGACATTGAAGGCGACGTCCTTGAAGTCGGCGTCCGCGTCCTCGTTGTCCAGTCCGCTGCCCGCGGCTTCCGAGGCGTTAACGCTGAAGTAGTGGCTCATGTAGTTGCCGGAGGCGTAGGTTGCCTCGCCCCCGAGCGAGAGATTCCAACTTTCGGACAGCGCTGCCCCGTAGGTGACGCTCGGCGTCAGCACCCAGCCTTCGTGGCCGCTCGAAACGTCGTGCAGAAACTCAAGGGAAAGGTCGATGGTTGGGTCCGGCAGGAAGAGCTGCGCAAGCTCGAAGACGAAGCCACCCTTCAGGCCGACCTCAAAGGAGCTCCCGCGGTCCGTGAGGTTGTCGACCCGCTTATTGCTGACGTCGTTGTAGCCCTGGCGGTAATTCAGGCTCGGCCCGACCCGCCAGTTCGGGTGGTTGACGAGGTTGGACTCGACCTTGAGGCCGAGCAACTGGCCGAAGCGATAGCCCTTCTGCGCCCTGGCGAGCGGGATAGGGACGAAATCGTAGTCTTCGGAACCTTCGTAGTCCGGCGCGATGCCCGCCCCGAGCCCGAGCGTCCAGCCCCAGGCATTTGATACCGCGGCATCCCGCGCGACACTGCCGTCGCCGCCGCCCGGTGTTTGTGCCATCGCCTCTGCGCCAATTACCAAGGCCAGGAGCGCAACGGCAATCGCGATCGGACGTCTCCGGAGCATAGACTCCCCCCATAAACTAAGCGCAGCCTTTCTGTCCGGAGCGTTCCCATCCCTTATTTTAGGTATGGACGATATAGGGATGGAACAGCGAGGCCAAGAGAAACACTTCACCATGCGGCGAGGCGCAACCTTTCCGCTTGGCCAGGGGTCTTGGAACGCTGAATCCTGCCCCGCCCGACGTCAGAGCAGGTTCGTATCCGTAGTGAGGGGTCGGGGTCGGCGTCGCCTTACGGTTTCCTGGCGAGACTGCACTCGAACTGGCGGTAGAGCTCGTTGGCGCGGGTCAGGTGCCGGGTCATGGCCTCGGCCGCCGCGTCGGGATCGTGGGCGGCAATGGCATCGAAGATCGCCTGGTGCTCGGTCAGGGTGATCTGCTCGGCGCCCGGCAGGCGCACGAGTTCGACGTAGAACTCCTCCAGCCATTCGAAGACCGCTTGGCTGACCGCGGCGTAGATCGGGTTGCCGCTGATCGCGGCGATCTCGCGGTGGAAACGCTTGTCCATCTCGAGAAAGCGGTCCAGGTCCCGAAGGGCCTGCCGGTGGTCCTCGAGGCGACGGCGCAGGCGCGCGAGGTCGGCCTCTTCGGCCTTGACGGCCGCAATGCGCACCATGCCGACCTCGAAGAACAGCCGGGCTTCCTTGAGGTGGTCCAGGGTCTGGGGCGAGGTCAGCAGCATGTGCCGCGCGGTCGCCGCGATCTGTTCAATGACCGCTCCGGCGTCGGGCGCCGTGACCCGGGCCCGCTCGCCGTGGGAGACCGTGATGATGCCCATGCGGTCCAGGGTCTGCAGCGCCTCGCGGATCGCCGGCCGGCCGACGCCGAAAAGCTTCATCAGCTCGCGCTCCGAGGGCAGCTGATCGCCGGGCGCGAAGGCGCCGCCGGAGATCTGCGCCACCAGGCGATCGACGACCTCCTGGTAGAGCTTGCGGCGCGGGATCGGCGCGAAATCCGTCGTCGCGATGTCCACTGCCTTCTTCACGACCTTCTTCCTTTGGCCCTCACCTCGCCGGCCACCGTCGGCCGATTGACCCTGTTGGTATGATGAGTCAACGTGATGATGACTCGCACGTTGGTCAAAGCAAAATGATCGGCTCGCGCCGGGCGGCTTGCTGTCCGGGGTCAGGCGGGCCGCCTGAAAGCCCGGAAAACCGGGCCGCGCAACAGGGAGGAAGCCATGACAGGGACGAGGGCGCTGCTGTCGCTCGCCGCCGCGGCGGCGATCATCTTTTCCGCCGGCAGTTCGGCTTGGGCGCAATCCGCCGCCGAGCGCGCAGTCGAGGCCGCCAAGCAGTATTCCGGAGGCGAGATCTCCATCGTTTGGGAAGCCGGCCTGCAGTCGCTGGACCCGCTGAACTTCTCCGGCCCGAGGTGGGAGGAGCTGACCGGCATCAAGGTCAAGGTGATCGAGGTGCCGACCGCCGAGATGTTCACCAAGATCCTGCAGGAGCACCGGGCCGGCACCGGCGCCTACGACGCGCTCAACGTGATCCCGAGCTGGATGCCCGACCTGGTCAAGGCGGGTGCGCTGGAGGAGCTCGACCCCTATGTCGACAAGTACGGCTTCCGCGAGGAGCTGCAGAAGATCGCGCCGACCTACCGCGACAACCAGATGACCGTCGACGGCAAGATCTACGGCTTCCCGGACGACGGCGACCTCTTCGTCCTCTACTACCGCAAGGACCTCTTCGAGGACGCCGAGAACCAGGCCGCCTTCAAGGCGAAGTACGGCTACGACCTGGCCGCACCGGCGACCTGGCAGCAATACGCCGACATCGGCCAGTTCATCACCGACAAGTACGCGCCCGAGATCTACGGCGCCGGCCAGTTCCGGGGTCCCGCCTACGGCATCTGGCTCTTCGAGGAGCGCTACCGGGTCGAGGGCGGCCGCTTCTTCGATCCCGAGACCATGAAAGCCCAGATCAACAACGAGATCGGAGTCAAGGTCTACGAAGGCATGCGCAACGACAACAAATTCATGCCGCCGGGTGTCGAGTCCTGGGGCTTCGGCGAGGCGCTGAGCTCCTTTCTGGCCGGCGACATTGCCATGACCATCTCCTGGCCGCCCTTCGGCCGCTGGGCCGCCGGTTACGGCGTCGAGGAGGAGGCCCTGTCCTGGGTGCCCAAGTCGAAAATCGCCGACAAGGTCGGCTATGCGCTGCCGCCCGGCGGCACGCCGCAGCTCGCCGCCGGCTTCTCGCTCTCGGTCTCCTCGAAGAGCAAGAACAAGGAGGCCGCCTACCTCTTCATACAATGGCTCAACAGCGAAGAGGTCAGCCTTCAGCGGGTGCAACTGCCCTACGCCCTGCGCGATCCTTTCCGGGAGTCGCACTTCACGAACAAGGAGTACCTCTCGCGCTGGCAGGACGCGCCGGACTACCTCAAGACCCTGCGCGAAGGTGCCGACACCGGCCTTCTCGATCTCTCGATCCTGCAGATCGACAAGTACGAGGAGGCCCTGCGCCAGTCCATCACACGGCTCTGGGCCGGCGAGGATGCCAAGGCGATCCTCGACGACACCGCGGCACAGTGGGACAGCCTGACCGAGAAGATCGGGGTCGAAAAGCAGAAGGCGGCCTATGCCGACTGGGCCAGCAAGCCCAACGCCTATCCGAAGTGAGGCCTGAAGGCCGGAGGCGGCACTCGCGCCGCCTCCATCGCCCTGCGCGAGAGCTTGCTCAGATGACTCGGTTTGCAGGTCCCCACCCTTCGTCGCGGCTTGGCTCCGAAGCCCCCTCCCCCCTTGTGGGGGAGGGTTGGGGTGGGGGGGTAATGTCGGTAAAGGGCTCGACCCCGGTCATCCGTCTCGCGGCCTATCGGCCGCCACCCCCTCCTTTGTCCTCCCCCATCAAGGGGGAGGAAGAATACGGACAGCACCTACCGAGCGCTGAATTGGATCGTCGTAGGGTAAGCCCGTCCGGGAAAGCCCTTCGATGACCACCGCCGCGTCGGACCGAAGCCTCGGCGAACGGGTCAGCCTCTTCGCCGACCGGCGCTTCAAGTACCTGATCGTCGCGCCGGCAATACTGCTGCTGCTCTTCATCGGCATCTTTCCGCTGATCTACTCACTGGCGGTCAGCTTCCAGAACATCACCATGCTGGAGGAGGACACCTCCTTCCACGGCCTGATTCATTACAGCGCGCTCTTCAAGGACACGCGCCTTTGGGAGGCCCTGGGCCACACCCTGCTGATCACGGCCGTTGCCCTGCCGATCGAGCTGGTCTTCGGCCTGCTGATGGCCCTGCTGTTCCTCGACCGCCTGCCCGGCCGACAGGTCTTCGTCGCGCTCCTGGTGCTGCCGACCATGATCGCCCCGGTGGTCGCCGGCGCGACCTGGCGCCTGCTCTTCGACAACCGCTATGGGCCGATCAACCAGGTGCTCGGCTGGCTCGCCGGCGAGCCCATGCCGATCCTCTGGACCATCAAGGCCGAGTTCGTCTACCCGGCGATCTTCATCGCCGAGATCTGGCAGTGGACCCCCTTCATGTTCCTGATCCTCCTAGCCGCGCTGTCCAACGTCGACAGGAGCCTGCTGGAGGCCGCCGAGATCGACGGCGCCTCCTTCGGCCGGACCTTCTTCAAGATCATCCTGCCGGCGATCTGGCCGGTCATGGCCATCGCGCTGCTGATCCGCGGCCTCGACCTCTTCCGGATCTTCGACGTGATCTGGGCCCTGACCCAGGGCGGCCCGGGCACCCGGACCGAGACCATCTCGATCTACACCTACGTCCAGGGCTTCCGGCAGTTCGAGACCAGCTACACCGGCGCCATCGCCTTCCTGGTGATCCTGCTGCTGACCCTCGCCGTGGTCCTCGCGCTCCGGCGCATGGAGATCGCCCGATGAGCGTCGCGACGCAGCGCAAGCCCGCGGTCGTTGTCGCGGCGCCGCGGATCCGGCTAGGCCGCAGGAAGGTGGGCCGCCTCGCCCTGCGCTACGCCGCCGTGCTGGCGCTGACCGCCCTCTTCCTCTTCCCGATCTACTGGCTGTTCATGATCTCCTTCAAGACGCCGGAGGAGATCTTCTCCTCGCCCCCGGTCTGGTATCCCGCGAGCATCCAGTTCGACAACTTCGCGGTGCTGTTCCGCGACGGCGACGCGGTCACGGTCTGGAACAGCCTTTTCGTCGCCGGGGTCAGCACCGCGCTCGCGATGTTCCTGGGCACGCTCTGCGCCTACAGCCTGGCGCGCTTCCGCACCGGCGGCGACAACCTGGCGGTCTGGATCATCTCCCAGCGCATGATCCCGCCGATCGCCATCGTCTTTCCGCTCTTCCTGCTCTACGTCTGGCTCGGCTGGGTCGACACCTACCACGGCCTGATCCTGCTCTACACCGCCTTCAACCTGCCCTACGTGATCTGGATGATGCGCGGCTACATCGAGGATATTCCGCGCGAGCTGGAGGAGAGCGCCCTGGTCGACGGCTGCACCCGCTGGCAGGTGCTGGTCCGGGTCATCTTCCCCATGGCCAGGACCGGGCTCTTCGCGACGGCGGTCTTCACCTTCGTCTTCGCCTGGAACGACTTCATCTTCGCCCTGGTCATGACCCGCAGCGAGGTGACGACCTATCCGGTTCAGGTCACCCACTACTTCGGCGCCCAGTCCAACTTCTGGGCCAAGATCGCGGCCATGAGCGTGCTCGGCGCGGCTCCAGTCTTCGTCGCCGTCGCCTTCCTGCAGCGCTACCTGGTGCGCGGCATCACCATGGGCGCAGTGAAGGGCTAAAGGATGGGACGCCTCACCATCACCGCGCTGCAGAAGTTCTACGGCAAGGTCCATGCCGTGCGCGGCGTCGACCTGGACATCCCCGAGGGCGAGTTCACGGTCCTGGTCGGGCCCTCGGGCTGCGGCAAGTCGACCCTGCTGCGCTGCATCGCCGGGCTGGAGGAGGCCGACGCCGGCGAGATCGCGATCGACGGCGAGGTGGTCAACGACATGCGCCCCCGCGACCGCAACGTAGCCATGGTGTTCCAGAATTACGCGCTTTACCCCTACATGAGCGTCTTCGAGAACATCGCCTTCGGCCTGCGCGCCCGCAGGGCACCCGCCGCGGAGGTCGAGACCCGGGTGCGCGAGGCCGCCGCCCTGCTCGACATCTCGGGCCTGCTGGAACGCCTGCCCCGGGAGCTCTCGGGCGGGCAGCGCCAGCGGGTCGCGATCGGCCGGGCCATCGTGCGCGACGCCCGGCTGTTCCTCTTCGACGAGCCGCTGTCCAACCTGGACGCCCAGCTGCGCGACGAGATGCGCAGCGAGATCAAGCGCCTGCACCAGGACATCGGCAAGACCATGGTCTACGTCACCCACGACCAGATCGAGGCCATGACCCTGGCCGACCGGATCGTGCTCCTGAAGGACGGCCTGATCGAGCAGCAGGGCACGCCCCTGGAGCTCTTCGAGCGCCCGGCGACCCGCTTCGTCGCGGGCTTCCTGGGCTCGCCGGCGATGAACTTCGTGCCCGCCCGGCTGGACGTGGAGGGCGAGGCTCTTGCCGTGTTTTTCGCCGATGGCCGGGTACTGCCCCTGCCGGCCGCGCGGCGGCCCGCGCTGACGGAGCGGGCCGGCCAGGCGGTCCTCTTCGGGGTCCGGCCCGAGCACATCGCGCGACGGCGCAACGGCGAGCTCCGGCCTGGGCTGGCGCCGCTGCAAGCGACCATCGACCTGGTCCAGCCGACCGGCTCGCGGACCTACGGGACCTTCCTGCTCGACGAGGTCGAGGTGGTCGCCGAGCTGGAGGTCCACGACGTCGAAGGCCCGGGTGAGCAGCTTGACCTGACCTTCGACATGAACCGCGTCGTGATCATCGATCCGGAGAGCGAGCGGGTCGTCTCGCACTCCGGGACCTGAAGACAGAGCAAGGGAGGAGCCACCATGACCCCGAGCCGCGCCGTGAAGCTCTTCGGTACCGAGGCACCGCCCGCCGAGACCCGCCTGCTGAGCGCTGGCCCGCTGACCGCAGAGCTCGACGCCGGCAACCTGCGCTACATCCGCTTCGGCGGCTTGGAAGCGATCCGCGCCATCTCCTACGTGGTCCGCGACCAGTACTGGGGCACCTTCGACCCACGGATCGAAGACTTCGAGGTCGCGGAGTCGGACGACAGCTTCACCGTCACCTACCGCGCCACCTGCTCCGACGGCGAACAGGCCTTCACCTACCGCGCCCGGATCACCGGCGCCGCCGACGGCAGCCTCAGCTTCGAGGCCGAGGGCAAGCCCGAGACCGACTTCCTCACCAACCGCACCGGCTTCGTCGTGCTCCATCCGGTCGCCGGGGTCAGCGGCGCGCCGGTCGAGGTGACCGAGGTCGGCGGTGCGGTGATCGACACGGTCTTCCCGGCCGAGATCGATCCCAAGCAACCGATCATGGACATCCGCGCCCTGACCCATCAGGTCGCGCCCGGCCTGCGCGTGGTCTGCACCATGAACGGCGACACCTTCGAGATGGAGGACCAGCGCAACTGGACCGACGCCTCCTACAAGACCTACGTCCGGCCGCTCGGCCTGCCCTTCCCCTACACCCTGCCGGCCGGCGAGGCCCTGACCCAGTCGGTCACCCTCGCCTTCGAGGGTGCGGCGCCGGCGGTTAAGAGCGGCGGCGGCGGCGACGCCGTGTCGGTCACGCTCGGCAGCACCGCAGGCCGGGTGCCGCGCTTCGGCATGGCGCTCGAAGCCCGGCACGCCCCGGCAGCCTTGAAGAGGCTGGACAGTCTGACGCCGCTGGCACCGCCCTTCTTGAGCCTCTATCTGGATGCACGGCAGGACGGCACCGACGAAGCCCTGCGCGCCTTCAAGGCCCTGGCCGAGGGCCTGGGCGCCGAGCCCGCGCTGGAGGTCGTGGTCCCCGGCAATGCCCCGCCCGAGGAGGAGCTGGCCGCGGTGGCCGGCTGGGTCGAGGCGGCGGGCCTCGAGCCGGCCTCGGTCGCGGTCACCCCGTCCGGCGACCTCGGCTTCGTCATGCCGGGCAGCGTCTTTCCGGACAGCAAGGACTTCGACGACCTCTTCGCCGCGGCGCGGCGCGCCTTCCCCAGCGCCAGGATCGGCGGCGGCAACTTCGTCTACTTCACCGAGCTGAACCGCAAGCCGCCGCCCGTCGCGGCGCTCGACTTCGTCTGCCACGGCACCTGCGCCATCGTCCACGCCGCCGACGACCGCTCGGTGACCGAGACCCTGGAGGCCCTGCCCTACGTCATCGCCTCGGGCCGCGCGCTCTTCGGCGATAAGACCTATCGCATCGGCCCAGGCGGCATCGGCTCGCGGACCAGCCCCTTCGGCAACGAGCCGCCGGAGAACCCCGAGGCCGCGCGCATGACCATGACCCGCGCCGATCCCCGGCAGCGCGGCCTGCTCGGCGCCGCCTGGCATCTGGGCTACGCGTCACGCATGGCCGAGGGCGGCGTCGACGAGGTGATCCTCGGCGCGCCGCTCGGCGAGTTCGGCCTGGTCCACCACGAGATGGGCTACCGGCAACCCTGGTACGACGAGGCCGGCGGCCTCTACCCGGCGTTCCACGTGATGCGGGGCGTCTACGCCGCCTCGGGCGCGAAGCGCCTGGCCACCGAAGTCTCGGCGCCCCGCGACCTGCAGGCCCTGGCCTTCCAGATCGGCGGCCGGGCGCAGCTCTGGCTGGCCAACCTGGGCGGCGAGACCCGGCGCGTCGAGATCGAGGGCGCCGACCTCGACGCGGCGGCGGTCTCGATCCTCGACGAGGCGAGCTTCGAGGCCTGCGCCGCCGATCCGGAGGGCTTCGACAAGGCGCTGCACTGGGCCTCGGGCTCGTCGCTCGACCTCGGCCCCTATGCCGTGGCCCGCATTCAAGCCGCCGAATGATTCACATCACTCAGCCTTAGGAGGGCAGGATGACCGAAGCGAGACTCAAGGCCATGGCGCAAACCCGCGCCCTCAAGGCCGGGCATTTCATCTTCGAGTTCGACACCCCCGGCATGGGGCACATCTGCAAGAACGCGGGCTGCGAGTTCGTGATCTTCGACACCGAGCACAGCGGCTTCGGCATCGAGACCACCAAGCGCATGCTGCGCTTCTTCCAGGCCGCCGACCTGCCGACCATCGTCCGGGTGCCCTCCAAGGACTACAAGGACATCGCCCGGGCCTGCGATGCCGGCGCCGAGGGCGTGATGCTGCCCATGGTCTCGACGCCCGAGGAGGCGGAGCAGATCGTCCAGAGCATGAAGTACACGCCGCGCGGCGGCCGCGGGGTGATCCTGCGCGCCGCGCTGGACGCCTACACCGCCGGCCCGACCGACGAGAAGCTGGCCGCGCAGAACGCCCGCACCACCCTCTTCGCCCAGATCGAGACCGCCGAGGGCGTCGAGAACGCCGAGGCCATCGCCGCCATCGACGGGGTCGACTGCCTCTGGGTCGGCCACTTCGACCTGAGCTGTTCGCTGGGCATCCCCGGGCAGTTCGACCATCCGGACTTCACCGGCGCGATCGAGACCGTGATCGCCGCCGGCCGCAAGGCCGGCAAGTCCCTCGGCCGCCTGGTGCCGGACGTCGCCAGCGGCAGCGAGCTCTACAAGCAGGGCTTCGACTTCATCGCCTATTCGGCCGACGCCTGGGTTCTGGGCGACGCCCTGGCCGGCGCGCTCAAGGACCTGCGCGAGGCCTGCGCCTGAGGGAGCCACACCATGTCCGCTTTCCGCGTCGCCCTGAGCGGCGATTTCTTCGATGCGGCGGGACAGCCCGCCTATCCTATGTTCGATCTAGCGCCCCTGCGCGACCGTGAGGACGTCGAGGTGATCGTCCTCGAGCCCTGCCGCGAGATCGCGCCCGAGCAGGTCGCCGAGGTCGACGCCCTGATTCTGCTGATGCC
>JAAUXY010080421.1_pt1 | contig 13197 bp, 13 predicted proteins | sample 7278121 | NCBI WGS metagenome assembly JAAUXY01 (sample SAMN14350117, study PRJNA611818) | marine sediment metagenome | isolation source: surface marine sediment (1.8m) | place: French Polynesia: Moorea | collected 2018-08 | reverse complement strand
TGCGCCTCGTCGCCGGCCGACATGGCGACCGCAATGCCCTCGGCAGCGAGCTGCGGCCGGTAGCCGTTTGCCTGCCAGCCGCGTTCGAGTTCCGCGAAGGCATCGTCGAGTCGACCGCTCATGGTGTACAGGTGGGCCAGGTACATGGCCGAGCCCGCGTGCAGTGGATCCACCCAGCGGCTGCGCTCGTTGGTCTCGATTGCCTCCCCGGTTTTGCCCATCTTGATCAGGAGGTCCGTGTACACACCGGAACTCAGCACGTATTCATTCGACTTGATATCTGCGACACGCTCCAGGATTCGCATCGCGTCGACCCAGTTGCCGTTGTCGATCTCCACAAAGGCGGCTGACGTCAGCACGTGCGGTGAGGTCGGCGCGAGCCGTAGCGCCTCGGCTATGGCGTCGTCGGACTTCATACGCCAGTCGTTCTGGTCGTCGGTGCCGAACACGAGCCAGGCGTTGCGGTAGACGCTCGCAAGCTGTTGCCACGCGATCGCGAAACCGGGGTCGAGTTCCACGGCGCGCTGGTAGTGGTCGATGGCTCGCAGCATGCCGCCAGCGTCGAATGCCTTGCCGGCTGCATTTGCCAGCAGGACCTCTTCGAAGGCGTCGACGTTGGTTGTACCGCCCTCGATCCGGCCGAGCTCGCCCACGCTGAGGCGGATACTCAGGGCGTTTGCGACGGCGTCGGCGATTTCGTCCTGGATGACGAAGACGTCCGCCTGGGTCCGCTCATAGGTCTCGGACCAGAGATGAAAGCCATCACGAACGTCGACGAGCTGCGCCGTGATTCGCAGCGCGTCACCCGACTTGCGGACGCTGCCTTCGAGGACATGATCGACGGACAGGCGCTGGCCGATCGTCTGCAAGGCCTCGTCGCTTTCCTTGAAGTAGAACGAGGAGTTTCTGCCGGTCACACGCAGTCCGTCGAGACGCGTCAAGCGGTTGATCAGTTCCTCGGACAGGCCGTCGGCAAAATAGCCCTGGTCCTGGCCCGGGCTCATATCGACGAAGGGCAGCACGGCGATGGTCTGCGTCGCCGCTGGTAATTGAACCGTGCTCGTATCGCCAGGCGGCGCGACGAAGCCGAAAAACGCAATCGCGGCGACGAACGCGAACACCGAGACCGTGACCAGCCATGTCGGCGTCGGGCGCTCACGCGGTCGGCTGATCGGGTCGAGCGCCTGGATGTCCGGCAGAAGCCGGAAGCCGACTTTCGGAATCGTTTCGATGACGCTCGGCGATTTCGCCGAGTCGCCGAAGGCCTTGCGCAGTTCGACGATGCAGCGGGTCAGCACGTCGTCAGTGACGATGCTGCCGGGCCAGATCTCGGCAAACAGCTCGTCGCGTGTTACGACGTTTCCCGCCGCACGCGCGAGCACGCCGAGCACGGCCATGGATTTCGGTTTCACATGAAATTGCTCGGCCCCGCGTTCAATCAACGAACGTCGGGGTCGAACAATCCAGTCTCCGAGCCTGTAATCGCCGTCCGCCATGGTGGTTTGGACCACCGTCGGACGACAAAATTCGCGGCGTCAGCCGCAAACGTAGAAGTCGCCGGGGTTGGGGATGCCGTCGCGGCCGAGCGTCTGCCGCGCGTTGATCAGCATGCGGCCGCCGCGCGCATGGCACAGCGTGCGTGCCTCTATGAAGCGATTCTCGAAATCGGCGCGCCGGTAGTCCCGATACTCCCGCTCCGTCTCGCTCATTGCGGCACAGCCGCTCAAAAGCGTCAGCAGCGTCACCAGCAGCGCCGTTCGGGCGCCCTCTGAAGTCGTTGTCATCTTGCCTGCCTCCTCGTTGATACGGGGAGTCAGGCTGCCTCTAGCGGCTCGAAAACACCGGAACGAAACCCGACCGAAAGCCGAGCAAGGTTCGCGAGCACACGCTTCGTCGCGGCTTTAGCTCGCCTTGCCGATCATGCGCAGGAATTCGGCACGCGTACGTGCGTCCTTGCGAAAGGTGCCCAGCATCGTGCTGGTGACCATCGACACGTTCGTCTTGTGGATGCCGCGCGTGGTCATGCACTGGTGGGCAGCTTCGATGACGACGCCGACGCCCTTGGGGTTCAGGACGTCCGAGATACAGTTGGCGATCTGCGCGGTCATCTTCTCCTGCACCTGCAGGCGCCGCGCGAATGCCTCGACGACGCGAGCGAGCTTGCTGATACCCACGACCTTGTTACGCGGCAGGTAGCCTACGTGCGCGTGGCCGATGATCGGCGCCATGTGATGTTCACAGTGCGACTCGAACTCGATGTCGCGCAGGACGATCATCTCGTCATAGCCTTCGACTTCCTCGAAGGTCCGCTTCAGGAACGCAACGGGGTCGTCCTTGTAACCGCTGAACCAGTCCTCGTAGGCTGCAGCCACGCGCTTTGGCGTGTCGATGAGTCCTTCGCGGCGGGTATCGTCACCGGCCCACAGGAGCAAGGTGCGGACCGCATCTTCGGCCTGCTTGCGACTCGGCTTGCGGGGTTTCCGTTCCTTTTTGGATGTCTTGGACACTTACTTTTCCAGTCCGTGATTTGCGGGAAACCCGCGAGTCTACAGTTCGTCGAGTGTCTTAGGCCAGTCTTCCTTCAACAGGCGCGACAGCGACCGGTCCTTCAGGATGCGCGATTCGGTCTGGCAGGCAGCGCAGTAATCGGTCTCGTTGCTCTTGTAGCGTATGCGCTGAATCGGCTGGCCGCATTCGGGGCAGGGTTTGCCGTACTTGCCGTGTACACGCATTTCCGGGCGGAAAGCAGTGACTTTCTTCGGGAGTTCGTCGCCGGCTTCGGCGAGCAACCGCCCGCGCCAGTCCTCGAGCGTCGAACGCGTGGCGTCGAAGAGGCACTCTACTTCGTCGTCACTGAGCTGCTGACTGAGACGTACCGGTGACAGCCTGGCGACATGCAGGATCTCGTCCGAGTAGGCGTTGCCGATGCCGCTCACGAGTCTCGGGTCCGTCAGCGTGCGCTTCAGCGTGTGGTTTTCGGCGCGCACCGCCTGTGCGAATTCCTCGATCGTGCACTCGAGCGGCTCGAGGCCGCCGCGATCGTGCGCGGCCAGACCTTCATCGCCGGCGACGATGTGCAGCGATGCGCGTTTCCTGGTCCCGGCTTCCGTGACGAGCAGCGACCCGTCTTCGAAGTCGAGCGCGAGGACGCGGTTCTTCGCGGCAACGGAGGGCGGTGACGAATGCCACTGCAGGCGGCCCGCAATCATCAGGTGCAGCACCAGCCACAGGTCCCGGTCCAGCCCGATGGCAAGGCGTTTGCCGAGCCGGCGGACACCGGTCACGCGGCCGCCGATACAGTCTTGAGGTTTCGGTTCGACGCTGCGAAGGACGAAGGGGCTGCCGAGTCGCAGATCGGTCAGTTGGTGGCCGTCGAGTTTGCGTGCCAGGACGTCCACGTAGACGTCGATGTCCGGCAGCTCCGGCACGCGATCAGGCGGTCTCCCGCTCCAGGTCGACACCGATCGGACAGCTGACACCCGTGCCGCCGATGCCACAGTAGCCGCCGGGGTTCTTGGCAAGATACTGCTGGTGGTAGTCCTCGGCGTAGTAAAACGTGTCGAGCGGCAGGATCTCGGTTGTCACGGGACCGTAGCCGGCGCCACGTAGCGCCGCCTCGTAAGCGTCGCGCGAACGGCGCGCGGCTACCTGCTGCGCATCGTCCTGTGTGTAGACAGCGGACCGGTACTGCGTGCCGACATCATTGCCCTGGCGCATGCCCTGGGTCGGGTTGTGCGCTTCCCAGAAGACCTGCAGCAGCTCATCGTAACTAACGATCGCCGGATCGAAGACGACCAGAACAACTTCAGTGTGACCAGTCCGGCCGGAGCACACCTCCTCGTAGCTCGGATTCGGCGTGATGCCGCCCGCGTAGCCGACGGCGGTCGTGTAGACGCCGTCAGTCTCCCAGAAACGCCGCTCCGCACCCCAGAAGCAGCCAAGTCCGAATACGGCCTGCTGGAGGTGATCGGGGAACGGGCCCTCGAGCGGCTGTCCGTTGACGAAGTGCGTCTCGGGTACTGGAATTCTTTCGTCGCGGCCGGGCAGGGCCTGGTCCGCGGTGACCATGTCGGTTTTCTTTTTCAGGAACATATTAGTGTGCTGCCTGGTGGCGTCCGCCGTTACGAGGCCGGCTTATGACGCCGTCGGCACTCTGGAAGCGGATAGGAATCGATTGTGTCTCGCCCCACGTGCTGGCGCGATACACGGCGAAATGGAGATGCGGCAGAGCCGTATGGCCGGTGTTGCCCGAGAGGCCGATCTTCTGGCCGCGCGTGACCATGTCACCGACTTCGACGAGTGCGCCATCCTGTTTCAGGTGGTAATACTCGCCGGTCGTGCCGTCGCTGTGCAGGACAACGATGTAATTCGCATACTGGCCACAGCCCTTCGCCCAGCAGCCCTTGTTGTGGCGCTCCTCGACGCGCGCGACAATGCCGGCTCGCGCCGCATGTACCGGCGTTCCTTCCCTCATGTCGAAGTCGATGGCGAACTCCTCGAGGCCGCGATGGCTGAACCGCGAGCCGTAACCCTGGAGGATGCGGTACGAACGACCCGGCGCATACGGAAAGGCGTACACATGGTCGTCGTCATGGTTTGCATCGAAATCGCCGATCGTCCATTCGAAATAGGTGCGGTAGTCGGAGCGCACGTAGCCTTCGCGGGGGTGCAGGCGCATCGCCGTCGCCGACTCGCGGGGCGCAAGCGTACGCGTAATCGTCTTCGGCCCGTCGACCGAGTACGCCTGCGTGCGGACCTTCAGCGTGTACGTGACCGGAAAGTCTTTGAGGTTGCGTGCGAGCAGTTCGATCGCCGTGCCTTTACGCACTTCCTCGATGCAGAGGGCGTCGTCCTTGCACGCGGTTGTCGTCACGGCATTACTCAGGCCTGCAAGCGCCAGCATTGCGATAGCCACACCGATGGCCATCCCGATCGTGATCGGCTGGGATGCGCGATTGCGGAGTTTCGTGTTCAACGTTCGTCGCGACCGACGGCTTCAGCTTGTAGTTCCTCGAGCTCTTCCTGTCGGTAGTAGAACGTGTGTGTGAATACCTGGTCCGGAGTGACCTGCGCGTTGGCCTCTTCGTAGCGCGGCCGGTAAATCCGGGTGCGCAGCTCACGCTGGACCATTCGCTGCATGTCCGCAAATTCGGCAGGTTCGGCCTCGACGATCTTCAGCGATTGCACGCGGCCGCGCGAATTGACGTCGTATGACGCCACGATCCGGCCTTCGCGAATATTCGGGTCCGCGAGCTGGCGGTCGTTGACGGTCGCGCCACCGACATACACGGGCAGCGCTTCGCCGTTTAGCACCACCGGCTTCTCGAGCGAAGTGCGGCGCAGGTCGAGACGATCGTCGTTCTGCGACAGGAGGCCCCAGACGTCCTTGTAGTTCTTGCGGGCACGGCCGATATCGGTCCGGAAGTTGTAGTAGTCGCCCAGCGCGAGCTTGGTTTCGGCAATCAGGTGCCAGCTCGATTCGGGATTGTCCTCCGCGATTCGGACAGCCCGCTTGAAGTACATTTCGCCGCTCGCAATCGTCGTCGCCTGGAAATTCATCGACTCGGAGACGTCCACGAAGAAGTAGGACTCGCCCAGCTTGAGGAGCGGTTCCACGAGCAGCAGGTCGTCCTTGCCGTTGGTCGTTTCGATGATGCGCAGGATGCGTCGATAGGTCGCACGTTCGTCGAGAATGTAGCCGGTACGCCGCTGCCATTGCGCGCGGCGCAGCAGCGACGGGACGATTTCCATCGCGTTGCCATTGTAATAGCGCAGGTTCAGCGCGTAGATCATGTCATGGCTGTTGCGCGCCTCTTCGAGGTCGCCGAGGCGAAGATGGGTTTCGGCGAGGCCCTCCAGCAGCTGGATCTGTTCGAGGTTGTGCGGGCCCTCGTTGACGTGGCTGATATGCACGGCGCGACCGTAAGTGCGCGCTGCGAGGTCGGGCCGGCCACTCTCGAGCTGCGCCGCGGCGAGGCCGCGCAGCGGGTTGATGAGCATTTTGTTGAGGCGGTCTTCGTTGTCCTCGATGATCTCGATGGCCGCCTCGAAGTTCTGCTGCGCCGCTTCGTAATTGCGGGTTGCGTGCTGCACGATTGCGAGGTTGTTAAGCGCCAGCGCGGTGTCGTTCGACGTCGGTCCAGAGAGGCGGATTGACGCCTCAATCACCTGCTTGGCGACGTTCTCGGCCTCGTCATAGACGCCGCCGTCTTTCAGGTCTTTGTAGCGCGCAAACAGCGCGCGCAGTTCGGCGCGCTCATCGACTTCGGACGGTTCCGGCGCGACGGCCGCCTCCGTCTCGTCGCTTGGCGGCCCCGATTCGGCGGCCTCGTCCGCGACCTCGACGACCTGGTCGAGGATAGTAATCGCGGGGTCGGTCTCAGCGCCGGTTTCCTGCGCACTCGCCGCCGGGACGGCAATGCCCGGTACAAGCAATGTAATTGACAGGAAACGTATAAAACTCATGCGCTTAAGGGTGTGTCTATAGGGTGCGGCGGCCAGTTCGTTTGGACTGGTTTTCGGCGCCTTAGTTCGCGCGCGCCGAGCCGCGTCGTTACGAACTACTATACCGCTTGGTGCGCGGGCAGTGTAGAGACAGACCGGGTCCCGGCAGCCGTTGTTACAAGCAGATACTTGAGTCGCCGGCGCGCGCGAAAAGGCGACTAGAATCCAAAACCAAGCTGCTTGTCGCCTGGACGTTCGAACAGGCTGCAGTCGAGCCGGTCCCGGTAACGCTCGCGCTCGAGTCCGAAGCGACGGCACGCATTCCGGAAGCGTTTTGACAAAATATCGGCGTACGGTCCCTGGCCGGTCTGCCGCACACCGAAACGCGAGTCGTAAGCCTTGCCGCCGCTCGCCTGACTGACGAGGCTTAATACGTGCGCCGCCCGGTCCGGGAAGTGCGTATCGAGCCACTCCGTGAACAGGTCCTTCACCTCGTGGGGAAGGCGTAGAAAGATGTAGTGCGCCTGGTTTGCGCCGGCGTCCGCCGAGGCTTCGACGATCGCCTCGATTTCCCGGTCATTGATGGCCGGGATCAGCGGTGCGACGAGCACGCTCGTCGGGATTCCCGCATTACTCAATTGGCGCACCGTGTCGAGCCTGGACGCGGCCGATGGCACCCGCGGCTCGAGAATGCGTTTGAGCGGCGCGTCCATCGTCGGGACGCTGATCGCGACGGAACAGAGCTTCTGGCGGGCGAGATCGGCCAGCAGGTCGAGGTCGCGCAGAATGAGATTGCTCTTCGTTATCAGGTTGACCGGATGCCGGTAGCGATGGAAGTGCTCCAGCAGGCTGCGAGTGACCCGGCTGGTTTTTTCGGCCGGCTGGTACGGGTCCGTATTGGCGCCAATGGTGATCGGTTCGCATTCGTAGGACGGTCTCTGCCATTCGGCGAGCAGCCGCTCCGCGGCATTCGGCTTGTAGAAGATGCGGGTCTCGAAGTCGAGTCCGGGCGACAGGTCGAGGTAGCTGTGGCTCGGCCGCGCGTAGCAATAGATACAGCCGTGCTCACAGCCCTGGTACGGGTTGATCGAACGGTTGAACGGGATGTCGGGCGAGCCGTTGGTCGCAATGATGCGTCCCGATCGCATCGCCGTCAGGACCGTCTCCGGCGCCTTCGAGGCGCGCTCGTGCGCTTCTTCGTCGTCGTAGACGACCGGACGTGTCTCGAATCGGCCGTCCCGATCCGAGACGGCACCTCGCCCCTTGTGATGGTGAACCCTACCCATGCCGCCTCCGGTACTGTATGCATATACAGTACCGGTGCCGGCAGGGCCGGGTCAAACGCGCCTATTCGGACTTGTTGTACAGGTGCACGTCCTGCTGCGGGAACGGGAACGAAATGCCTTCCTGGTCGAAGCGCTTCTTGATCGTCTCAGTCAGGTCGAACATCACGCCCCAGTAGTCGCTGGTCTTGACCCAGGGTCGCACGACGAAGTTGACACTCGAGTCGCCGAGCTGGCTGACGGCAATCGTGCAGGCCGGCTCGTCCAGTACCCGGTCCTCGGCGGCGATGATCTCGTTCAGGGTGGCGCGCACCTTGTCGAGGTCGTCGTCGTAGCTGACGCCGACCGTCATGTCGACGCGGCGGGTGTCGTTGGCCGAGTAGTTGGTAATGATGCTGCCCATGATCTGGCCGTTCGGCACGATGACCTGCTTGTTGTCGCCGGTCTTCAGGACCGTAGTCAGGATTTCGACCTTTTCGACGCTGCCCGAGACGCCCGCAGCTTCGACCCAGTCGCCGACCTTGTAGGGTCGGAACAGCACGATCAGTACGCCAGCCGCGAAGTTCGACAGCGAGCCCTGCAGCGCGAGGCCGACGGCGAGACCGGCAGCACCGAAGATCGCGACGAACGAGGCAATGGGGACGTCGAGCGTGCCCAAAGCAGCGATGATCACGACGAGCAGCAGCGTCACGCGAACGAGATTGCAAATGAAGGTCTCGAGGATCTTGTCGACCTCGGCCTTCTGCATCGCCGCACGTAAGGCGCGGACGATAATCCCGGTGATCATCCGGCCAATGAAGAATACGAGCAATGCGGCCACGAGCTTCATCGCGAAGTCCATACCGTGCGTCTGCATCCACGTGGTGGCGACCTCCGCTGCTTCGGTCACTGACTCTAAGTCCGTTGGTATCGGGTTCGTGTTATCAGTCATCGCGATTTCCTCTCATTATTGTCGGATGATGTGGTTGTTGCTGCGAGCGATCAGCGCGTGGCGGCTTCCTCGGCGACCGATTCCGCGGCATCCTTTGCGAACGGGCGAAAGCGGAAAATCCGGTACGGCTGCTGGGCGCGGATGTGTTCCGGCGATTTCAGCAGGAGCTCCGACAGCGCGCTGTCGGCTACGTACAGCCAGCCATCCGGCCCGAATGCCATGGCTTCAGGCCAGCGCAGGTCGGCTGACTGTACGAGCGTCTTTGCTTCCCGCTTGCCGTCAATCACGAACACGGAATTGTGCTCGATGCCGGTGACGTAGAGGAGGCCGTTGTTGTCGATCGCCATGCCATTGGCAAGCGGCTTGGTGGCGTAACGTTCGACCCGGCCGGACAGCTGCGCTTCCGGCAGGCGGCGCTCCTTCAAATCGGAAAGCCGCACGCGGTACAGACCCGATCCGCTGATCGCACCGAAGTAGAGCCACTCGGGACCCAGCGCTATCGCGTCGACGCCGCCGCGCAGGCTGACGATTCCGCCCAGGAAGCTCATCTTTCGGTCACCGGTCTGGATCAGGTAATTCTCGGCGACAACGGACGGGTCGCGCTCGAGAACCCGACGCGTCGAGCCGGAATCGATGTCGTAGACGATCAGCGCCGGTGACTTGCGCCAGAAACTCGCGTCGGCAATCACGATGGTTTTGCCATCGACGCTGACGCGAAGATCCTGCAGGTACGAGCCGGCGGGTGCGATATGCGGGGGGAACGCCTCGTCGTGGATGAGCTGGCCCGTTTCGATGTCGAAGCCGAGGAGCCTCGGGACGCGCAGACCGTGATTGCCATGATCGAGCGTCCAGAGACGGCCGAAGCCATCCGCGTGGATACCGAGCGGCGTGTCGAAGTATTCGAGCTGCAGCTCCATGTTCGGGAATGGCTCGGCGGCGCCGTTGACGTACTCGAGGACGCGATTGCCCTGCGGGCGTGACTCGGGATGCACCGTGAAGAACACGCGGCCGTCCAGGCTGACGGCTACGTTGCCGATCGGTTCGGGGTAGCTTAAGAACTCCTCGACGCTCGCGCTGCTCATGAGCGGCGGCGTGGACAGGTTCGGGTACGGCTTGCCGCCGCCGTAGCGTATCCAAGCCACGGCGGTCAGTCCGATCGCACACAGAACGAAGAACAGCAGGACTTTTTTCATTTTGGCTGGCTGCTGTGCCTTTCTCTTTCCCCGCGCGGAATATTACATGAATGACTGCGCGTTTGACGCCGAAAAACCCGCTACCCAGGCCACGGCGACAAGGCCGACGGCGGCAATACCGAGCAGCCACTGGAGCCGATCGGAGCTCAGCCGGTCCGAGATTATGGTGAGCAGCATGCCGCCGCCGAATCCGGCCACGAAGCCCATCAGGTGGGCGCCGACATCCGTGTTCTCGTCGCCGGTACCGGTGTACATCAGGAGCGCGAGTCCGCCGATGATCGGTCCCAGTCGGTACGGCCACCGCTCCTGCGACATGAGTTTGGCTCGCCAGACGTAGCCGGCAACGAGCCCGAGCGCGGCAAACACGGCGGTAGAGGCACCAATCGATTTGTGTGTCGATTCGAGCAGCAAGGTGTTGAGCAGGTTGCCGCCCGCCGCCGTGACAACGATGGCAAACCACCCGGCACCCGAGCCGAGCAGGCGGCCGGCGAAGAACCCGAAGAACGAGCCGAACACCAGGTTGGCCGAAAGATGCGCCGCATCGGCGTGCAGGGTCAGTGCGGTGAACAGCCGCCACCACTCACCGTCGCGAATCAGTGCGCCGTCCACGCGCCCGGTGGCGCGCCAGATGTCCCCGAGGGCGGCATTCGCATCAAGCCAGGCGACGATGCAGACGACCATGACATAGCCGAAGATTCCCGGCATGGCTTCATGCTGCGGAATGGCGACCGGTGGCTTCGACACGACGGGCGGGTTCTCCTCGTCGTAAAGCCTGAGCTCGCGGACGGCGTCACCGGAAAACTCCGCTGGCACGACCAGCGCGCAGCCGACGCCGTCGTGCACGATCTGAAACGGGATGTCGATCGAGGCGAGCACGAGGCCGCGCTCGGAACACGCCGCGCGGTTGCCGCTCTCGAAGACGACGCGCCAGTCGGGTACGTCGTCGTTCACGGCCTAGAGACCGGCTGCGTCCTCCGCGTCGGGAAGACTCTGTAGTGCGTGCTCGAGCACATCGCCGCAATCTCCTCCGAGCTTCAGCGTGGCAAGGTCGTCGCCGCGCGTGCGGCCCTGATTGACGATGGCGACGGGTTTCCGCAATTCAACCGCCAGACGCACGAAGCGCAGGCCGGAGAACACCATCAGCGAGGAGCCGACCACCAGGAGGCCGCCGCTGCGGGCGACTGAGTCCTTGGCATCGGCAACCCGCTCGCCCGGCACCGATTCACCGAAGAAAACGACGTCCGGCTTCATGATGCCGCCGCAGCGTTCGCAGGCGGGTACCTCGAAGCCGTCGTAGTCGCGCGGGTCCAGCTCGGCATCGCCGTCCGGCTTGATGCTGGTCACCTTGCCGTGCCATTCCGGATTCGTCTCGGCCAGTCGTCCCTGCCAGTCGCGGCGTGCGACGCTGGTCTCGCACTCGAGGCAGCGGACGGCATCGAGCCGGCCGTGCAGGTCGATGGTCTTCTTGCTGCCGGCCGCGGAATGCAGGCCGTCGACGTTTTGCGTGACCAGCGTATCGACATGGCCGCGCTCTTCGAGCGCGACAAGCGCCGTGTGCGCATTGTTCGGCGCGGCAGCCGAGAATCGCTGCCAGCCAACGAAGCTGCGTGCCCAGTAGCGCCGCCGCCATGCCGCGCTGCCGACGAAATCGGCGTACTGCACCGGTTTCGCGTGTTTCCAGTCGCCGTTTTCGTCGCGATAACCGGGAATGCCGGAGCGCGTGCTGACGCCGGCCCCGGTCAGCACGGTTACGGTCCCAGCCTCATCGAGGAAACTGGCGAGTGTCTTGCCGTGTTCGTCCATGCGCACAGTATAGCGTTCACCCGGGCGCTTCAGTCGCTGTTCAGCCGGGCGGATGCACTCTGTTACCAACACCTGGCACCGTATTCAAAGGCATAACCGATGGCACTCTGGAAACGCATGTACTTCGCAGCGGCAATCGCCTCCGCCGTGTTTTTGTACGTAACCCTCTTCTAGCGGCGGATCGGGTAAGCTAGCGCCTCCCATTTCCCGGAGGCTCGACAATGACGCGAATCGCCGCGCTGGCGCTTACGACGCTGCTCCCGTTTTCGGCTCACGCGACCGTGGCCAATGCCGGTCCGGGCGGGTTCGTGGTCGAACACGAAGTCACGATCGACGCAGAGCGTGGCCGCGTCTGGCAGGCCGCGGTCGACGAAATCGGCCAGTGGTGGAACAGCGACCACACGGTTGCCGGTGACGCGGGCCGGCTGTCTATCGATGCGCGGCCGATGGGCTGCTTCTGCGAAAACCTCGCTGGCGACAACGGCGTCGTGCATCTCGTCGTGACCTCTGTCAGCGCCAATATCATGCTGCGCATGACGGGCGGTCTCGGCCCGCTGGGGCTCATGGGCGTCAACGGCAACATGACCTGGGAATTCTTCGATGCGGAGGACGGCGCCGGGACGCGCGTCCGCTTCACCTATGCCGTCGGCGGCTACCGGCCGGGCGGTCTCGATACGCTGGCACAGCCGGTTGACGGTGTCATTGGCGAGGCGCTGTCACTGTTGAAGGCACACGTCGAAGCCGGCGATGCCGACTGAGGTTCCGCCGGCGCGGCCATCGTCAACGGTCGTGCTCGTCCGCGACGCGGACGTCGACGCTCCCGAGTTCTTCATGGTCCGGCGTCCCGAGCGAGCCTCATTCGGTGCCGCGTACGTGTTCCCGGGCGGCGTCGTCGATGCGACCGACGCTGACGCTTGTCGCTTTTGCCGCGGCGTCGACGCCGCGGAAGCGGATCGACGGCTCCGCGTCGACTCGGGCGGACTCGACTACTACGTGGCTGCGATCCGCGAATTGTTCGAGGAGACCGGAGTACTCATGGCGGATACGCAGCTCGGCGAACACGATCTCGCGGCCTGCCGGCAGCAGTTGAACGACACGACGCTGTCGTGGTCGGCGTTCATTACAGATGCCGCCGCCGTGCTCGGTGCGGACCGGCTGCGTTACTTCAGCCACTGGATCACGCCCGATGCGCTGCCGAAGCGTTACAGCACGCGTTTCTTCCTCGCTGAGCTGCCGGCGGGGCAGCACGCCGAGCACGACCCGGGCGAACTGACCGATTCGCGCTGGATGTCTGCGAATACCGCGCTACAGGCGGGCCGCGATGGCGACATCCAGCTGCGCTACCCGACCCGCAAGACGCTCGAGCTGCTGGCCGAGCACGACTCTGCTGAGTCACTGATGAACTGGGCCAGGGAGCGCGAAACGCGCGGCGTCGAGACGATCTATCCGTCGTCCATCCCGAGGTCGGCCTGATGACGTCGTTCGGGCCGGACATGCCGGCATTCGCCGAGCTCGCACCGGGCATCCGCCGCATCGTCGCGCC
>JAAUXY010125204.1_pt1 | contig 13202 bp, 20 predicted proteins | sample 7278121 | NCBI WGS metagenome assembly JAAUXY01 (sample SAMN14350117, study PRJNA611818) | marine sediment metagenome | isolation source: surface marine sediment (1.8m) | place: French Polynesia: Moorea | collected 2018-08 | reverse complement strand
TGGGTGGGTCCCTGAGGGAATTTGTGAGGTGGTGGGTTAGTCATGCAGAGGCTCTAATGGCCAGGCGTTTCCTTGCGCAATTACGAACGCGGGAAAGTTCAGGTGCGCGGCGTCTCGCCTGATGTGAACACCATCCCTAAACGGCAATGAACTTTGGGCAGACTCCTGATCTTTGAATTTATCGTGCCTGTGACCACCCCTGGAGACCGTTTCCCCCATGGGGATATCCAGGATCTCTAGCGTCGTGTGGCGATAGACCAAGTAGTACGACCAAATCCATTCCCAATCTGACTCTTCCTTGAGGCTGATCTCTAGCCTAGGAACAGGCAACCCCTCTGTTAGGTCATTGCGCTGATGCGGACGATGCCGCGACCATGCCCGAGTGTTAGCCCAGCCCTCGGCCTTCTCTAGCGCACGCTCAAGATTATCGACTTTTTCTTGAAGATCTTCTATCTGACCCTCGTACCTTTTAACCAACTTTTCAACGGCTTCGCTCATCACTAAAAAACCTCGTTCTTCACATCATCAATCACTTTCTCAATTAACTCAGCAGTCACCGCCAACCCATCCCGTCGCGCGATCGCTAACAGGGTTCTCAAGTAGGCAGTAGCGGCTTGGGTGGGTCAGGCATTGCTCTCAGACATTGCCTGCTAATTCGACGGGCATAGTTGTCCAGATCCCACTCCCACCCTGTTTCAAGCTCAAATCTATAAGCCGCTACTAAGTTTCCCCAAGCCAACGTGATTGAGTAGGCGCTCTGGAGCCGCCGGTTAAGCGCATCAAGCTTGCCTCGATCCTCTTCATCTATCGTCAGATCAGATCTACATGGAACAAAGTAGTGACTTGCGTCCGTAAACAATTCAACTTTAGCCATTTACTTGCTGTCCAAAAATAACTACTTTCTGATTAGTTGCTCAGACCGCAACTATCCTATTTCTCGAAACCCTTGTCCGTCAACACATACGATGACGACAGGGTGATCTCTGGACTACTTTTGGACTGATTTTCTAGCGCCCTGACGTATTCAATTAACGATGGTAGTTCAGCTACATCTAAATTTTCACGACGCTTCCAAACAGCTTGGCGTGTAATTCCTAGCGCCTCCTGCATGGGCGCACTGTTAGGCATCTCATTAGTCTGCCACAACCTTACCAAGGCTGGTAACTGCTCTAGAAACTCAGATATTTTCATAGTCATTGCCTGTGTTGACGCATTCAGCATAGCACGTGAAATTAATTTAGCAATGCGTCAAAATAGGGGTTGACGTAGCGAGTAAAATTAGGCATAATAGAGATAACAAAGCAAAGGAGCCCACCCAATGTTCACTTACCACGCGCACTTAGACGGATTTAACTTTAAGACAAGCAAACTGGATGAAATTCGTACATGGGCTCACCGCATCATCAAAGAGCGCAGTGCATCTGGTGATCTGGTGATTGAAAAGACTAGGAAGGGCGGCGGACGTGTTTTAGAGACTAAAACTATTAAGGTGGCTTAATCATGGAAGTTATCGAACAACTGCTAGACGAACTAAACGCTAGTGAGGTTTACGACGGGATTACCGTAAAACAAGGCAATAGTGAGAACACAGTCGAATTGGTTAACGGGGCTGAGTCAGCTGATTTTATGTCTGAGTATGTCGTCCGGGCGCTTAAGTGCTGCGACCCGATAGATTGGCAGAATTTTGTGGATCATTCTGACGGCTCAGTTAGCAAGGAAGCTAGAAGTAAAGCATTGAAGCCCGTCTGGGACATGATTCACAACTGGCCATTCTGAGTAAGCCTTTAATACTGCTCGGTTCATCTAAATGCAGCAAGGGCCAGGGAGGCTACCAACGACCCCAGCCCTCTAAACAAACCCTTAAACACCAAGGATTTGCCTAATGCAAACTCTACAGCAAAACATCCTAGAATTCCGTCAGACCCACGATACAGAGTATTTGGTAGTTGACCCTGACACCCGCGTCCATGGCCGTATCGCCTTCAATATCGAGGCTATGCGCTGGGAGTATAACCCCTACGGCCAACCCGTCAAAGCAGTCGGCACACTGGAGCAATGTCAACAGGCTGCAGAGGCTGACTACGAAGAATGGACCAAGCGTCCTGTCCGTCGTCAAGCGATCGCAGCATAGGGGCTCCATGAAAAACACAATAGCAACAGCACTAGGCCGGTTCTTGCTGGCCCTGATCATCCTGTGGCAGGCATCTGCTGGAGCCTTCACCCCACCCACTGATGGCCTACCCTGCGAAAACGGTAGCTGCGCACTGCGAGGCGGTAGTCGGTGATCCTAGCCAAAGTCTACCCTTGTCAGCAATGTCTGATGGGGTGGCTATCCTGGGAATAACTGATATCGTTCTCTGCAGTGATATGAAGATTCCCGCCTTAACCGCCCTCCTGTTTGCGATCTCCGCTGCTCCCGTCCACTCCACTCCTGTTTGCTATATGGAGTGGCAAGGCGTGCAAATTGATCTAAGTCATATGTGCGGGAGTGGCGCTCAATCGGTAGCGCCAGAAGCTGCCGCAATCGGGTTACCACAGATCTCCCCGCGACTAGTCGTTAATGCCTATGACTTTGACAAGCCCTCGCTAGGTTTTTTGGCTGGCAGACGCATTTACAATGAATCCGCACTCGAAGGCCCTGTGTATAATTTTGGGGATGTGGACGTTCGTAATGTAGTTGTGCAGATTACAGGCAGCCAGGAAGGGCGCAACGATCAGCGGCAGCGGGTGACCATCCCAAGGATTGCAGCCAATAACAGTGTGGACATTAGCGCTGAGTTTGACTTAGAGCTGGAGACTTGGAGTGTGGAAGTTTTGAGTTATCGGTAATGTTCGATTTCCTCAAGTATCGTTACTTCGGGTATGAGTTGTGGCGATGGTATGCCATGACTTTTCTGATTGGCTTGGTGTTCTGGCCTTGGCTTTTTCGCTATGCTGTGCCCATCGGCGTTGAGTACGTGAAGGACCTGCTTAGCTAATGCCAGCCACCAACCTCAGAAAACGGGTTTACCCATGGCGAGCAACCGCCAAAAACACTAACCAAGTGTATGTAGAGTTTCAGGTGGCCACGGGCATCGCTGACGATGAGGAGGGCGGCGTAGCATCTGGGGCGACCACCCTAAGTCTCCCTGTACGACTTAGGTCTAGGCCGAGCAACCGCGACAACACCGGCAATGACAGGGTTCAATTCCCTGGGCTGGATGAATATCAGTTCACATTCTTTGGCTGGGTGGGCCATGAGAATACGCCTAACAGTTGGTACTTCCCCAGTGAACTCAGGCGGCAAAATCGAGTAATAGGCGAATGCAGCCTACCTGACCCTGACGGTGATAGACCGGGCAGGATAGAAGTGTGGGTAAAACCCATGGCAGAACTGAGCGATCAGATTGATGGGGAAAGGTTCGTCGCCGGGTGGACGCCTACTTAGTGGTTCTATGTATCGCTCTCATAGACGATCTGCAGCCCCACGCTATAAGCACGGACGCAGACATAATTACAACCCCTTGGCAACAGGAAAAAAGAATAAGGCCACAAAGCCAGATGTCAGCGAGGCAATCGCAGCCAGAAAAAATAAATTAATCAGTATCGCAGAGATTACCTTTTCTTCGTTCATTGACCCTGCTCCCACTCCTGACTGCTGATGAAATACGGCTCACCCTGACCATGGGTAAACACGCTAACCCCACCTGCCTTTAATCGTATCTCTTTCACCTCTGACGCCCCCATAGGAATAATCTTTTTAGACCTGTCCGCCCACTGAGCCGTAATCAGATGGGCTGCTTTTCGTTGCATATCCGCCCACCGACTGGAGCAGTACAGCAGGTAAATCAGGTTGACGATGGAGGTCATTGCCTTAGCGTTGGTGTCTCCTCCCACCATCCCCTTCACCTCTTCCCAGCGTTGCCAGGTCTGCGAGGTAATTCCAGTCGCCTTTATTTCGTGTGCCATTGTGACGTTTGCCAGGATATCAGGCATTTTAGCCCATTCACAAGATTGTCGGTCATGCTGTGCATATGGCTATCGTCACAATCTTTAAACGCAACATAGAGAATGCGCTTATCAGTGGACTAGAAGACACTGTGAGAGAGTTTGATGCTCTATTTCTGGGTGCGATCCAATCGCTGCTGTATTTGTGGCCCAATGAAACGGTTCGTGACAATGAAATTGCGAGTAGTCCACGAAATATTGTTGACACGGGCGCTTTTCGCGACTCTCAGGAATTCGTCTATATCAACCCATTCCTAGCTGAATTCTCATGGGGCGACGCGGTCGTAGATTACGCGCCTCAAGTCTTTTTTGGGTTCACCACAGCGGGTGGCATAGTATATCCAGCCAGAAACCCAGTACAGACGACGCTTGACTCAGTAGACGCCACAGGTTTATTTGCAACCAACGTCCGGAGGTATGCGTCGTGAGCATTACTCTGGCTCAACTGCAAAATCGCGTAGCTACAGCCCTCTCTTCTGAGCTGGGCACGCGTACCTATGGCACCACTGGGCACGCTCAAACAGTGCAGGCTCTAGTAATCGACAACGGCAGTACGGCGCAGGTGGTAGGTGGTCATACATGGTATCAGCAGCCTGAAAAAGTAACTGGGCTAGAAGCCGTCATTGAGCCTGAGGTAAATAGCCAGTTTCGCCCCTTACTCAATGGCGATTACTACCTAACCCACACCACGCGGATCACTCTGAAGCAGTGGGACCCCACCGACACCATACAGACGGCAAGGGGACTGCTGATTGCTGAGCTGAAAAACATTATTGACCAAGTAGGGCCGCGCGTGCCCCGCAATTCTCGGCTCAAGTCTGTCGAGCAAATATCGTTCACTATCTTTAACCCATCTCGTACATAGGAGTTTCTTTTTATGCCTGCCGCAGGACAACCATTAGCCCCACCACAGGCCAAAAACACAACTGTTAGAGCTGCACTTATTCCCACGGGTTCCACTGCTCGCCCTACTGCTGGCACTGGAACTGTCGATGGTGCTGTTACTGTTACCACCGCTGGCACCGACCAAGACTTGACCGCCACTCTTGACGCGGCGTTAACTGGCTCTCAAATCCAAGTGGGCCAACCGTTAGAATTTATCGCTCCAGATGGCACCAGTGTTATCGCTAGAGTCCGCACCTTGTATGCAGGCGTTGGAACATCACTGGATCTAACCTGCAATGAGACCATTGCTGATAACAGCACTTTTGTGTTCCCCCCGGTGGCTCGCATCCGTCAGTCTGCCGACATTAACGAGACAGTCGCAACTACTAGCTTTAGCTCGTTCGACCACTCTGTTTCTGCCGTAAGTATTGGTGAAGGTACAGCCGATGGCACCTTTAACGGTGGATACAGCGACTATGACGCCTTCTATCAGACGCTGACCTACGCCAAGGACAACACCCAGAAGCTCTACGTTGAGCGCGAGCTGGAAAGCCCTGACTCAGCAGTGTTCAGCACTGGCTCAATTATCTGGGGCATCTGTGTTGCGACTGGCATCGCGTCACCCGCCGCTGATGGTTCTGAAGTTCAGGGTAACATCACTGTGGCCTTTGACTCTATCAACCGCATTCGTCCTCAGACCTAATGGACATTTTTAGCAACCGTGACGTTTTTGTTCTGGGTTATGTCAAGGCAGGCGGGCTAAAGGTCGAGGCTATGTGGTTAAAAGACGCCGCTTTAGTCGATACCGATCAAGAACTCTGGCACGAAAAAGAGCGTCACGGTGTTGTTCATATTCCCGCTAATACCGACTGCATCCACACCGACACCTTTCTGCCTTATGCCCCAGCTGCCCTGGAAGATAGAACCAAAGGAACATGTTATTGAATCCAATGGCATTGAGTTCAAGATCCTCGATTACGGCTCATTGTTGATCGGTGAGCTTGATTACCTCAAATCAATGCCCAAAGACTTGGCTGGCAATGAACTAGCTCGGTCTTTTGTCGCGTTCTGCCTGCGGTTTCGCTACCAGGTCGATCAGGCGATTACTGATGAGCAGTTGCTTGAAGGCATGCCCGTTGATCTGTTGGCTAAGGTGTTTAACTTTCTTGTCTATGGCAATGAAGACGTTGGTGTAGCTGAGGTAGTCACCAAGCGAAAAAAGTCCAAGAAACGGACTACGGAGAAACGTTTTGGAAGCTCCAAAAATATTACCCAGGGCACCACTACTTTACTCCCGAAGCCTATAGCCGCTGCCCCGTCAGAATCGTCTCAGCCGCAATCGGAGTCTATGAAAGTGAGCGCCTAAAAGAGCTGAACTATGCAGCCCGACCTATCGCCAATCTGGGTGTGGTCACCGCCAAACTGCATGGGGTCAAGAAAACAGATACAGCCTGGTTTAACGAGTGGGAGCTGATAGACCGCAAGCGACAGATCAATGAAGTGTTCCCGGTTCACGTGGCTAAAAAGTATCTGGAATTGCGAGAGAAAAAGATAATTCCCGTATGGGTAGACGACATGACCGATCTAGAGCGCATGAAGTTAGCAGCGATTGAGTAGATGGTAGACGCAGGTAGAGTTGAGTTTCAGGTCGGGATTAATCGCAATAGCCTAAACCAGGCGGTTGCACTGCTTGATCGTCAGCTTAGTTCTGCTGGGGATATTGACCTAAATATTGGCAACATCGATACAGCCCGCACCCAATCCCGATTAGACGACCTTGATCAAGCGCTTGACCGATTATCCCGCAACCGAGCCGACGACGCGCTAAACAGGCTTCAAGGTGAGCTAAGAGACACGGCCCGTGCTGCTGACAATGCGCAGGGTTCACTAGGCAATATTAACGGCGTACTCCAGGCATTCCAGGGCGCTGCTGCATTTGTGGCATTGGATCGCCTGGTTGATTTATTCGGGTCTTTGTCGTCTGCTGTTGCTGGCTTTGCTGCTGAGACTCTGCAGGTTGGTGGCGCTGCTCGCTCTGCTGAGTCCGCATTAACTACAATCCTTGGCTCTGCAGAGGCGGCTCAACAGGTGCTTCAAGACCTGAATAATTTTGCAGCAACAACACCATTTGATCTCCCAGGCATTCGATCTGCTGGGCAGCAATTGTTAGCTTTTGGGTTTGGGACCGAGGAACTTATTCCTACCCTGGAAGCGGTTGGCAATGTCGCTGCTGGCGTCAACGCTCCGTTTGATGAATTAGCAGAGATTTACGGAAGAGCCAGAGTTCAGGGACGACTATTTGCTGAGGACATAAACCAATTAACCGGGCGTGGCATCCCAATCATTGGCGAGTTGGCCAATCAGTTTGGTGTGGCTGAAACCGAAATAAGAGGGCTTGTAGAGTCCGGTCAAGTTGGGTTTGCTGATATTGAGCAAGCATTCATTAATCTAACTAGCGAAGGCGGTAGATTCTTTGATCTGCTGGCGACTCAATCAGGGACAGTTGTTGGTCAGATATCTAACCTTGGCGATACATTTACCCAATTTCAAGAGCAGGTATTTCGAGCATTAGAACCCGCCTTAGGTGCTGGGCTTCAATCCCTTTCGATTGCACTGGATGAAGCGGCTAGTAGCTCAGACGCCCTTGACATACTTTCCGCTGCTGGGGATAGGTTGGCGCGGTCATTGAGTGAGAACCCTGCATTAGCCGAAAGACTTGGTGAGGCGCTGGCCAGTATCGCAGATAGTACAGCCACGGCTGCAGCAAGCATATTAGATAGCATTGCTGACTCATTAAGCGACCCTGGCAATGTAGATGCTCTAGCTAGAGGGATTGAGTCCACCGGGGAACTGCTTAATGAACTGGTGACGGCTGGCGGCGCTGCGTTAAATGCACTCGTAGCGCTTTTCGGTGGAACTATACAGCCGGGGATTGATGGCACTGTGTCTGGCTTGCAGAATCTAACATCGGCGTTAGAGGGTATTCAGCCATCAGCAGAAGCGACTGGTGAGGTACTAAGGCGGATCGCTCAAGTCCTGGCATTCATTGTGGACCTTGGCCCTCAAGCAGGTAGCGCTGTAGGTAGAATAGCTGATGCTATCCCAGGGCTCAACACTGTTGCTCAAACCCTAGAAGCTGTTAGTGGATTTGACGCCGCTACAACGTTCAACGACATTGAGCCCCCAAACATTGGTTCACTAGCAATAGAGGTTGATACCAGCTTTGTCGATATCTATCGTGAGGCGACGGATCAGGTTGCTGAGAATGACGCTATAGCCGCACGGCAAGCAGCCGCAGAAAGGACAAGAGCCAATCAGCAGGCCGCCGAGGAATTCGTTAGGGCCAATGAAGCGGCGATCGCTGCCATAGAGCTTTCGCAAACAGACCGCATTGCAGGTATTCTCCAAAACCAGGCCGCTGGCAACATCACCGCTGATCAGGCTGACTCCCAGATTGCAGACATAGAAGCTGATGCCATTCGAGAGCGCATTCAGCTAAGAGAACGGGAATTAGCCAGAATCCAGGAGCTAGAGCAGCAGGGAGCGCTAAGTGCGCAGGAGGCGGCAGAGCTTACGGCTACTGCCAAACAGGCCGCTAGCGACTTGGTTGTGCAATCATTTGAAACGGAATTAGCCGCACAACAGCGAGTCACAGAAGCCGCTCTGGAAAGGCTCCAGGTAGAACGACAGCAGGTCAATTTACAGTCAGAATTGGCAAGTTCAGGACTGCAGAACCAATCATCGTTGCTAGAAGCACAGGCAGGTTTAGAACAATCGCGGCTATCACTTTCCCGTCAGAACTTGGAGGCAAAATTAGCTGAAGCACAGGCCGCTGAAAATTTGATAGGCGTTGAGGAAGCCCGTGATCGCATCCTGCTAAACACTCGGCAGTCCATCCAGGCTAACTTTTCAGCCCGACGCCAGCAGCTGCAGTTACAGCAGCAGATCCAGTCGCTAGAGGCAGACCGTCAAGTTCGGCTAGCGGAAATTGCAGTTGAGGAGGCTCGCATCGGTGGCGAGTCGGCAAGAACCCTTGACTTACTTGAGCAGACTGCTGATGCGCTGAGAGTCGAGGCAAACACCAAGGAAAACATTCTAGCCATCCAATTTGAACAACTGGACGCTGAGCAATCGCTGGCTGAGCAAAGCGCACTGAGAGAGCGTCGAGACCAGGCGATCGCCGCATTCAAAGAACAGCAAAAAGATTTAGCAGATGAGCAGCTGCGGACTGAACGTGAGCTAACCCAGGCCACCGAACAGCGGGCTAGGGCAGCCGATAGTATCGTATCTTCCCTGTCTGGATTGCAGGATATCTCTGGGGAGGATGCGTTAGCTAGCTTAGACCAACTGGAAGACAACCTAAGGTCAGCTAGACGGGCTGGTTTTGGTGGTCAAGATGCATCAGATTTGCAGCGGGCTATCGACCAAGCTCAAGGGTTTGCCCGCAGTGGTGACGGCTTCGACATAGACGAGGCGTTTAGGTTTGCCCAGCGCAATGCTGACAATCAATTCACCGGTGGGGTGCTGGATGCTGTGGGCCTTGGCGGCGTTGGCTCGTTTTTAGACGCACAGCAGGAAATAGCCTTGGCTGATACTCAGATATCAGAGCTAAAAAATGAAATAAACGCTGTCAAGCAAGCAATTGAGGATCGTCCTATTGAGGCTGGCAACAATACGTTTAATATTTCGGGGGCCGAAGACCCATCGGCAACAGCCGAAAGGATTATTTTAGATCAGCTTAAGGCATTGTCAGGGGGGGGTTAATGGCCAGAGGAGACTATACACTAGCTATCAATTCGGGATTACTTCAAGACATTACGGCGCTGACAATATCCAATTTCCCACGCAGCTCCCGACCTCAAAAGCCAAGCAGTGCTGGGGCAGCAGCGGGCACACAGCACACGCCCGCCCAAGTGCCGCTTTACACCGGCCAAAAACGAAGGCGATACATCTGGTCGGTTGTTTGCGTTCTTAGTGAAGCGGACATGCTAAAGCTTGGCGGGCTGTTTGAATGGCAGCAAAACAGACTGCTAAACCAGTTGGATGGCCGCTTAACCTGGACAGATGAAATTCTGTATGCGGCTCCGCAAGCTACGCCTACTAGAACCTTTGTTTCTAACTTGACAAGCGCCGATGGGCAAACATATGGATTTCCAATCGTAGACTGCGAGATAACAGATCCTGAAATATCTATTTATGGCGGAACAGGGGCCAACATAGATTACCTTTGCTCTTTCGTGGTCACGGAGGTGCGCAGTGCCTAATGCTATCCTCGAAGACTTTCGCGTCACTATCAACGGCCAGGACGTATCTACAGCTGCAAGCGGTGAACAATGGCTTAGCTTGACGCGCTCCCGGTTTAGCGGTCGTGGATTGATTGAGGCTGAGGGCACCATAACGTTACTGCCTATTCAGGGGTATGCAGCAAACTTTTTTAGCCCTCGCAAAAATAGAAGCCAATGGCAGCGGGGCAACCCTGTTACTGTAGACATGCAATTCGGTGATAGTACATGGGTTCGAGTATTCACTGGTTTTATCCTAAGACGCCCAGCTACCCCATTGAGAAGCATTGGTTCAGTTAATGCCGCATCTGACCAGCGTCTAGAGATTCCAGTAGGGTGTGAGCTGGTGTATCGAAATCGAGATTCTGAGCCAGGGGATAATTCGGGGATTACTCTTGGCACCAGCACCACCCGTACCGCGATCATTGGCAATATCTGGTCAAGCATTGGTGGTAGTGGTACCTGGTTAGGTGCTATCAACAGCTATCCCATTAGCTATAACCTACCCAAACATACGGGTTCATATGTGTCCCAAATAGGAGAAATAGCCCACACCGGGTTAGCTGGCCTGTATTGCGATCGCAACGGCAACCTTCAGGCATCAACCTATAATCTCACTCCCACCACATTCCTGCTTGAGCGAACAGAGGACAATAGCTTCATCCGTCCTGTTGATGGCAGTGAAACACCAGCAGCCGAGGTTAAAGCCATCCTGGTTGGCCGATTTGTTGAGCCAACACCACTGAGTCGCACCATTGGGCCTCTGTACGATACGGGTACCACTGTGATCAGAGCCGGTGGCAATAACGATACGGGTACCAAGAAGATCACCACAATCAACGAAACGCTGACCGCTGACCGTAAGCAGCGCACCATCACAACTACGGTAGAGACGCCGTTTTACCGTGCCAATGGTGATACCGAATTTTTGATTCGCTCTCAAACAGTCGTCACTGAGACCTACAGCGCTGCCATTGACGGAAAGTTGCTAACCCGCGTCACCGAGCTAAAGCGAGCTAAAGCATTCATCCTTGGATTCACCAAGCGCAATGCGGTTGTCACGCTGGATGGTGTCACAATCCCAGCCGAAGATCCACTATTAGAAAATAGGGAAACCGAAACCTGGACCTATGACGGTGAATTGCCTCTCACATATACCAAGGTAACTGAAGCGATAATAATACGGGTTACCGGCAATATAGAAACCTATCCAGCTGAAACCATACGAGAAACCTACACAGAGTTAGGTGGTGGAGAATGGCTCAAAACCGTAGAACGTGAGACCTATCAATTCTTGGTTGACGGTAGCGCAGTTCCTATTATGGATACCGTTCCTTTCCAGGGATCTGAATATGCACCACGGCAACCACAACGTCACCCGCCCATTGCCAGGACTGATCCTGTTAGCTACACCGGAACGGCTACCTATGACACTGTTGCAGAGGAGACCGAGGCCGCAGAGTATGAGTTTGGCTATGGGGTTAGCAATGACCAGGCCGAAGCATTGGCCCGTGTCCATGGTGGAATTCTGATAGGGCGTGACGAGGGGCTACAGGTTCAGCTGGAACTAACTCGCGGCTATGTCGAAGGCTGGTCACCCTCCAGCGCAGTCAAGCTCACATTTGATGGTGAGGTGTTAGCTTGCTTGATTGATGGGGACAACATTAGCTGTTCTGAAAACGCGGCCCTAGTCAGCTTTAATGCTGTTCCCTTGGGAGTGATAGGTACGTCTGGGACCAACATTATCCCGCCCTATACACCAAGCCTTGGCAATGCCAAGGCGATTGCTGAAGAATTCGGTACAGCCCCAGAAACGCTAGGTGTCGATACGTCTGGGGGGGTAAACGGCAGCATTGCAATTGCTGAAGAATTCGGTACCAGCGCAGACATAGGCGAAGGACTAGACGGCAGCATTGCAATTACTGAAGAATTCGGTACGGCTGATGACGATCTGGGTATCCCGCAAACAGATACATCTCTGTTATCTATCGCTCGTGGGGGTACTGGGGGGAGAACTGCATCCGAGGCTAGATTTAACCTGGGGCTGTCTTTGGCTGGCGGTGACCTGGTAGGTAGTTACCCTAATCCAACGTTGCGATCTCAATATAAGCCACTGACATCTAAGGGTGATATTTACACCCATGACGGGACAACACCTATCCGGTTGCCAGTCGGGACCGATGGACAAATACCCTATGCTGACTCGGCTGAGGCGATAGGAATCCGATGGGGGGATCCGCCGGTCGGTGGGGGTAGCACCGCTCCTGACAACGAGGTTGTACTTACTGCAAGCCAGTCAACGATCTCTTTTGCAAACATCCCGCAAACAGGGCGGCTTTTAATTTTTGAAAGTTTTTTGAGAGCCGATGGGGGAGGCGCCCTGTTTGCTGGCAATGTAATGTTTAATGCTGATGGCAACGCCGCAAACTACCATGTACAGGTTCATGTGGTCGATGATGGCAACAACGAGACCAATGTAGAGCAGGCTGGTAATGCTCTATTTAGTGCCACTGGGTCAACAGCACCTGCTAACTCTTTTTTCTATTCCAGAGTCGTTATCCCCCTTTATGCATCGTCTACAGCCTTGAAAATCGTGCGCATGAATGGGGCCGCCTACTTTGGAACTGATCAGCTGCGTATTGCAGAACGGTCACTGGCCTGGGATAACACCAATGCAATCACCGATGTTTCGATCTCTACTACCGGCAGCTTTGTAGCCGGTTCCGCTGTTTACCTATATATAAGATAATGACTGTATACATCCCTGTTGAATCCCAACAACTCAATTTAGACAAGCTTTATAAAGACGATCCGACAACTGTGGAGCTCGCGCTATGCAGCACGGGCTCATGGAGTAATCCGCCAAGTCAAGCCGAGATTGTAGCCAGTATTATTGCCCCCACTCAGGGGTACACCCACCAAGATGTTACCCCTAGCGCTGGAGCAACTACCGCTAGCAATGTAGCTACTATCACTTTTGCTAATGCCACAATTTCTGTTACCACCGGAACGCTCGACTACACAGGGGCCTGCATCGTTATCGACCAG
>JAAUXY010110105.1_pt1 | contig 13202 bp, 11 predicted proteins | sample 7278121 | NCBI WGS metagenome assembly JAAUXY01 (sample SAMN14350117, study PRJNA611818) | marine sediment metagenome | isolation source: surface marine sediment (1.8m) | place: French Polynesia: Moorea | collected 2018-08 | reverse complement strand
TCTTGCCAAAACAAAATTGTTGATGGCGGACTAAACAATGTCAAAGCTACATCAGTAGAAATGACCACAATTGATCGAGAATTGTATAGGATTGGTAACCCCACTTGCGCCTACCTAAAAACAGATCTTGAAGGCTTCGATTTAGATGCTTTGATGGGTGCTAAAAAAACGTTAAATGGCGAAAATATGAAATTGGTAAAATTTGAAAGGTGGTCTGACCAACCGCTAAACTCATTTTTCGATTTTTTTAAAAGTATCAATTTTGAATTATTTTTCATTAATGCCAAGGGAATTCCTATCTTCGATAGTAGCTTGTTATTCAAAGCAAGAAATCTATTCGCGATGCCAACCAAATACATTGAGTACTATAGACTGAAATCCTAACGAATAGAAATGAAAGACAAGAAAAAAAAGGTTTTAATCGTATCTTATAATTTCCCACCAATGGGTGGTAGCGGCGTCGTGAGAGTGGCCAAATTTTGCAAATATTTACCTATATTTAACTGGCTGCCAATCGCTCTAACCGTGAAGGAACATGATATACCCCTTAACGATGAAACCTTTTTAAAAGGGCTCAACAGCACGAAAATTGTTCGGACGAATACAGTAGATTTGGCCTTATTCTATAACAAAAGCGTTAAAGAAAGGAAAAAAAAGAAGCAAAGAATAATTAATTGTAACTTTGAAAAAAAGTCAGCAACTTTAGATTTATTCAAGCGAATTATTCACAATTTTATTTTTGTACCTGATTCAAGAATTGGTTGGCTACCATTTGCTGTTTATAAGGCTTTGCAAATTAGAAGATCAGAAGGATTCGATTTAATTTTCAGCACCGGTGGGCCATGGACAAATCACCTGATCGGACTCTTTCTAAAAGCAATAACGGATGTGCCCTGGGTAGCTGATTTTAGAGATCCTTGGACCGAAAATGATTTGTTTCCATATTCGCTTTGGGCTAGAAAGTATATTGAAGAAAGGATGGAAAAAGCCGTAGTTTGCAAAGCAGATAAAATTATAGCAACTACCGATCCCATAGGAAACGTTTTAAAAGCCAAATATTGTCAAAAAAGTACTAATAAATTCCATACTATCACGAATGGTTATGACGCTGAGGATTTCCAAAACGATTATACAAATTTCGGCTCTAATAATGGCAAACTTACCATAACCTATACGGGGAACTTTTACTCTCTTCAAACCCCCAACTTTTTTTTGGAAGCCCTGTCTCTTCTATTGAAAGAAATCCCAACACTAAAAGAAAATATTGAAGTAATTTTTGCTGGACATTGGGAAAATTGGGATCAGAAAACTATTCAAGCACTGAATTTGGAAAAAGTATTAAAATATATCGGCTTCATCTCTCAGCCGCAGGCCTTGGCATTATTATCAAGATGCGATGTCGCCCTTCTTATTCTCGCCAAAGAGCTAAAGGGTTTTTATACTTCTAAGATATTTGATTATTTTGCTGCCAATAAGCCTATTCTAGCATTAGTCCCAAAAGAAAGTATCGCTGCAAAGCTCATCAAAAGGACTCGAACCGGTGTTGCGGTTGATCCGGAAAACGTTCACCAAATTAGGGACAAAATTTTAGGAATTTACAAGCAATTTAAATATGGAGGAATAAAACACAATCCAGATCTTTCAGCGATACGAAAATTCGATCGTAAGAATCTAACAGAGGATTTAAGTCATATTTTTAATCAAACCATCCAGCATAATGCACGAAATATAAGGGTGACTCAGTGAATGTTGTAAAATATGTATGGGAGCGGCGCCAGCGATTGAAAGGCAAAGATCCATTAAAGATCCTAAATGGGAGCTTGAATCTTTTTGAGAAAGCGTTAAGAAACAACCATGTTTTTAGCATGCCGATGACCGTTCAAATAGAACCGACAAATCGGTGCAATTTGTTATGCAAGCAATGCTTTCGTCACGATCCGGCCACGAGGCGTCAATTAGGCGATATGCCATTTGAAAACTTTAAAAAGATTATTTATCAATTTTCTAATGTTTTTGATGTTTCATTGATTGGACTGGGTGAAAGTTTTTTAAATAAGGATCTTCCCCTGATGATTGGTTTACTTGGGGAAAAAAGGATCGATATATCCTTGACAACTAATGGGACCATATTAAGTGATCGTATTTTAGACGCGATCAACAAAGCTCCCACTAAGGTACAGATTCAATTCTCCCTTGATGCTGCTTATAGTGACACTTACCGCAGAATTAGAGGCGTCGACTGTCATGATAAGGTTATCAATAACATTCAAAACTTTCTGGAAGTTAAGCATCCTGATGTGACTGTGAGTTTAGGCCTTGTTGTTATGCAAGACAATTTGGATGAGTTAACAGATTTTATACAATTGGCAAAAAAATTGAATGTTCCCAGGGTCCATTTTGGTGATCTCAGTGGGGTATGGTTGAGTGACAATCAAAATGAAATAGTAATTCATCAAATAAACACCTTAAAAGAAAAGGTGGATGAGGCGCGTCGGATTGCAGATCAATTGAACATTGACCTCAGATATAATCAATATGATTATATGTGGGGAGACCAGGCTTCGCTGACGCAATGTTGGTTTTTATGGCAATACCCATATATCACCTGGGATGGATATATTACATCATGCTGCAATTTGCCAAATCCGAAAATTAACAATTTTGGAAATATAATTGATAAACCATTCAAAGAGCTATGGAATTGCGATGCTTACAGGAATTTTAGGAAATTACTAAAAGAAGGTAGACCTCATAAACTTTGTCGCACATGTCATCTCTCCCATTAAGTCGTCATATTCTTCATGTAATATACTTTCATCATTATGGTTCACAAAATACTATTTGTTATAGACAATTTAGAGTTCGGGGGCGGCGAAAGAGGCTTTCTTCAACTTATTAAGGGCCTGGATAAAAACCGGTTTGATATGTTTGTTGCTTCAAAGCCCGCTGGTGAATTTGGAGAAGAAATCAAAAAAATGGGAATACCTCTTTTTCCAGTAGCCATGAAAAGCAAATATAACGGCCTTGCTGTTGCTAATCTTGTTCATCTAATTAATAAAGAAAGGTTCCATCTCATTCATTCACAAGGAGCAAGAGCCGATTTTTTTACAAGAGTTGCAGTCAAATTTTCAAAAAAACCTTATTTGGTTTCCACATTGCAGATGCCAGTTGACGGCTTTAACGTAAGAACTCATCGGAGAATATTATATCAATTTTTTGATCGATTCCTTGAAAGATATGTTGATCGGTTTATCGTGGTATCGGAAAATTTAGAGAACTATTTGATGGAATCACGCCAAATTTCATCAAAAAAAATCATCAGAATTTATAATGGTATTGAGCTTGACGCATTTAATCCTGATCTGAAATCGATTAATTTTGATCAATTAAAAAAAACATTTGGCATTGACGAAGGAACTATTACAGTTGCAGCAATAGGTCGTCTATGCTGGCAGAAAGGCTTTGAATATTTTTTACGAGCCATTCCAAAAATTATAGAAAATGGTAATAAGGCGATTTTTTTATTAGTTGGTGAAGGCCCTTTAAGAAAACAACTTGAAGATTTAGCCAAATTTTTAGCTATAGAAAACAATGTTGTTTTTACAGGGTTCAGAGTCGATATCAAGTCGATATTGGCAATGGTAGATTTTTTGGTAGTGCCATCACTTTTGGAGGGGTTTCCGATGATCATATTGGAAGCAATGGCCATGGCGAAACCCATAATCGCCTCTAATATAGACGGCATTTCGGAACAATTAGAAAACGGAAAAACGGGATGTTTGGTCAAGTCAAAAAGTCCTGAAGAGATCAGTAAAACGCTAATAAACCTAATGACCAACAGAGAGAAGGGAAATAAGTTAGGAATAAATGCTAGAAAACATGCAATTGAGAATTTTTCAATCGAAAAAATGATAAGCAAAGTCGAGCAAGTTTATATGGAATTACTTTCGAGTCGAAATTCATATAAGTTTTAAATTATCAAAAGTAGGTTTAATATATGCGCCTATTTTTCAGAGGATTATATTGGATGGATCAATTTGTTGAAAGGCAAAAGGCAAATCTGGGTTATAAAAGTTATTATACCAATATAAGGGAATTACTCAAGCGAAGATTGGTCGGTACACAATATGAATGGGAAAGTCATATCGAGAATGTAATGAGAATTTTTGATCACAATATTAAAGACTATCTACCGAAAAATATGCTTGATGTCGGTTGTGCAATGGGAGATAGAACACTACGAATAGCTGATTATTTCAAGATCAAAACTGATTACACCTATGGTCTTGATTATGAAGATAAGTATTTATTTGAAAGCAGGCAGCTATTCAATGCGATTAAGATCAATTTAGAAATAAAAGAATTGCCGTTTGCAAATGATAAATTTTCATTGGTGGTATGTAACCAGGTACTCGAGCATCTTAAGGAATATAAAAAAGTTATTGAAGAATTAATCCGAATTACTAAAAAAAACGGTTATATTGTTTTGGGCATCCCAAATTTAGCTCATCTTATAAACAGAATCTATCTTTTATTTGGTATCCAGCCCATGTGCATTAGTTTAGATGGTCAACATGTACGCGGTTTTACTCATAAAGGCTTCCTTGAAATCTTGGATTCCTATAATCAAATTGAATTGGTTGATTGTGCTGGCGCATTAATGTATCCTCTACCATTTAGTATTTCAAAACATTTGGCAAAATATTTTATTGGACTAAGTGGATATATTTGCTATTTGTTAAAAAAGATTGCTTGAATTCAATTAGCACTCCTATAGTTCAAATCAATTTTCTTTAAGTCTCATAGTCACTATAAATAATCCCTAAAAGGTAAAATTTTATTTGAAAATCCTTTTTCCGGCAGATGTGTCTATATCCCGTCTTATTGGGGGTGCTGAGCGCGTTTTATACGAACAAACCACACGCCTTTCTAAGAGAGGTCATAATGTATTTATATTAACACGAAAGTTGCCTTTTCATGCTCAAGACCACGAAGTCATTAAAGGCGTCCATGAATTGAGGTATGCATGCGACAAAGACAATAAGTTGTCATTTTTTCACAGCACTTTGAAGAATTGCAAAACATTATTTGAGGCACTTCATAAAAGGAATAAATTCGACTGTATTAATTTTCATCAACCGTTTTCTGCCTTGGGCATAAATCTATCTAAATTGAGCAAAACATTGCCGAAAATTTATACATGCCATTCTCTTTCTTTTGAGGAATTTTATTCAAGAAATAGAAATGGTAATAAAAATTTTTACAAACCGACAACGTTATTACAAGCACAGGCTCATAAAAAAATTGAGCAATATGGACTAAAAAAATCTAAGGTAATTGTTGCCCTTAGTAAATTTACCGAAGAAAAATTAGTAAAAACCTATAAAATACCGGAAGGAAAAATAGAAATTATTCCTGGCGGTGCTGACCTTGAAAGATTTCACCGTACTGATAGTAAAGCATCAATTAGAAAACAGTTGGATCTGCCGCAAAATAAAATAATTTTTTTGACCGTCAGAAATCTTGTGCAGAGGATGGGTTTAGAAAATTTGATTATTGCCTTCAATGAGGTTAGAAAGGGAACTGCAGATATTCGATTAGTCATCGGTGGGACCGGGCCATTGGAGAATAAGCTAAAAGACATGGCAAAAAATTTTGGGATTGAAAATGATATTTATTTTTGTGGATTTATTTCCGAAAAACAACTTCCACAATATTATCAAATGGCGGATCTTTTCATCTTACCGACTATAGAGCTTGAAGGGTTTGGCCTGGTTACAATTGAAGCCATGGCTTCAGGCATACCTGTTCTGGGCACACCTGTTGGAGGAACAACAGAAATTATTGGGAGATTTGACCCAGACTTTTTGTTTGAGGGAACTGATCCGGATTCAATGGTTGGGTTAATTACCGAGAAGATTCACCTAATAAAGCATCATCAAATAAGATGGCAAAAAATTTCACACCGATGCCGCAATTTTGTTGAACAAAATTATTCTTGGGAAAAAAACATTGACTCTCTTGAAGAGTTGATCGCAAAAAACTTAACCAATTAGCATCTTTCTCTTTAACCAACTGATTTTTATAGTTTAATGTGCGGAATTTGCGGAAAAGTTAATTTAAAATATCAGCCTATTCAAGATTCATTGCTGAGGCGGATGTGTCGGTCCTTTGAATATCGAGGACCGGATGATGAAGGCATTTACATATTCCAGCCAGACGGTGATCGAAATAAGCCACAACCATGTGTGGGCTTTGGACACCAACGACTTTCGATTATTGATTTGTCGAATGCTGGTCGGCAACCCATGTCCAATGAGGATGCTACAATCTGGATTACGTTTAACGGAGAAATATATAACTATAGAACGCTTTCTAAAGAGTTAAAAAACAAGGGCCATCAGTTTAAAAGTGAGACCGATACAGAGGTCCTTTTACATCTATATGAGGAGGAGGGGACTCAAGCGGTAGAACGCGTAAACGGAATGTTTGCTTTTGCGATATGGGATGAAAATCTGAATTGTCTTTGGGTGGGTCGTGATCGCATTGGAATTAAACCGCTTGTGTACTATTGGGACGGAGAGCATTTCAGCTTTGCGTCCGAGATCAAAGCCTTATTACGTGATCCGGATATTTCAAAAAAGCTGGATTTTGAAGCCTTGCAGCTCTATCTTGCATTTAATTACGTTCCGGCGCCGTTTACAATTTTTAAGGGCATCAAGAAACTTGAACCCGGGCAACACTTATTGCTGCAAAATGGGAATATCGAAATTAAAACCTACTGGGAGACACCTAATTCAATCGATCAGGACATTGCAGTCCTTCCTCTCAAGGAACAGGTAGAAGTGTTTAGAAAACCGCTTTATGAAGGTCTCAATGACGCTGTCAGGTCGAGAATGATGGCTGATGTGCCCTTGGGGGCCTTTCTGAGCGGTGGAATCGACTCGAGCATTATCGTTGCACTAATGGCTCTCAATTCCAAAAGACCGGTAAAAACCTTTTCAATCGGGTTTAAAGATGACCATTTTTACGATGAGACCCATTATGCGCGGGAAGTAGCGCAGAGATATCACACGGATCATCATGAATTTAAAATCAGCTACAAGGACATGCTGGATGTTTTAAAGGACGTCATTGCAGCATTTGATGAACCCTTCGCCGATTCTTCTGCTATTCCAACTTATATTGTATCCAGGGAAACAAAAAAATATGTATCGGTAGCTCTATCCGGCGACGGCGGCGATGAGCTTTTTGCCGGGTATCGTTCCTATCTCAGTGAATGCTGGTACGCAAGGTATATGCAGATACCCATATTGTTTCGCGATGGAATCATCGAAAATTTTGTTAATAAGCTGCCGGATTCGAGAGATGGTATAATTTTAGAGTATATTCGCCGTTTGAAAAAATTTATCAGAGCTACCAAGGGCTCTTTCCCGGAAAGACTTCTTGCATTAAAAGAAATTTTTCCTGATGAAGTTCGAAAAAATCTAATATTGGGTCATATAAGCAACAGCAACGGCTCAAAGGATCCAGCCCTAACCTGGATTCGTAAGCTTCTAAATTGTTACAGCGGAGATCCAATAAACAGTATGCTATACACGGATTTCAAGGATTCGCTGCCGGGAGATATGCTTACGAAGGTTGACTGGATGAGTATGAAAAATTCTCTTGAGGTCCGTGTCCCCCTGTTGGATCACCGAATCGTCGAACTGGCATTCAGAATGAATGGAAATTTAAAGTTAGCGAATGGAAAGACAAAGTATATCCTCAAAAAAACATTCAAAGATATTCTCCCTGCTAGTCTATACAACCGGCCTAAAGCAGGATTTGAGGTTCCGATCAGCCGCTGGCTAAGAACAGATCTTAAATTTTTACTCGATCAATATTTAGCCAAAGAGAAATTAATCGAACAGGGCATCTTTGATTTTGAAATAGTGGATGATCTTATCCAAAAACACCGATCCAAAAAAACCGATACATCCTGGATGCTCTGGAATTTAATTGTCTTTCAAAACTGGTATCAGAATTATTTCCTTTAAGTTTTGCACCTAAACCCAGGGTTATTGAAATACTCCAATTGAAGTGAGAAAAAAAATCCTGCACATCATCACCCGTCTGGACATGGGCGGGTCGGCGCAGAATACATTGCACACCTGCAGAGAACTCGGCAACAAATATGAAAAAGTTCTGGTGCACGGGCTTTCCCTTGAATCCGGGATGACCGGTCTCGAGAAGGAAATCGTGGCAGAGGGTATTGATAAGGCTAAAACGCAAGGTGTTAAGGTTATTGTTTTACCCTCTTTGGTTCGCAGTATTCGTCCTATCAAGGATTTAACGGCATTATTTGGACTTGCCTGGTTGATATTTAAAGAAAAGCCCGACATCGTGCATACCCATTCCTCCAAAGGCGGCCTACTGGGACGGCTGGCATCCAAGATCGCGAGGGTGCCGCATATCGTTCACACCCCTCATGGGCACATATTTTACGGACATTTTGGACGATTTGCTTCAAAGATTTTCCTTTGGGGCGAACGAATTTTTTCAAAGTTCACGGATCGGATGGTGGCGCTGACCAACGGCGAAAAAGATGACTACATTGAAATGTCGGTTTGTTCCCCTGCGAAGCTTTTAACCATCCATAGTGGTGTTGATATTCAGCAGTTTTTGCCTACCAATGGAAACTTGGCCGAAAAGAAGCGGTCTCTGGGGCTTGGACCCAAAGAATCTGTTATCGGATTTGTTGGCTGGCTGCTGCCGATTAAAGGCCCCGAACATCTGCTCAAGGCCATGGATTATATCTGGCCGGAGCAACCGGAAACCACGCTGGTGATGGTCGGCAAAGGCGATTTGGATGTTGATTTGCGAGCCGAGGCCTTGCGCAAAAACGTCAACGGCAAGGTAAAATTCTTGGGATGGCGCCATGATATTCATGAGCTAATGCCGGTATTTGATATCTTCGTTTTACCGTCGCTAAACGAGGGTATGGGCCGTGTTCTGGTTGAAGCCATGGCAGCTGGAAAGCCGGTAGTGGCGAGCAGGGTAGGGGGTATACCGGACGTGGTTCAAGAAGGACAGACGGGCTATCTAGTGCCGCCGGCGGATGAGAAAGCCCTGGCAGATGCCATCTTAAGGCTTTTAAAGGATCGCGACCGGTCTAAGCTGATGGGACAGCGCGGCAAGGTGCTGTGCCATCACTTCAGCTTGGAAGCCATGATCGCCAAACTGGATGATTTGTATGCTGATTTGATATCACGACCCTAAAAGGTATTAATAGATCTCTAAAAAATTTTTATAGTTCATGGACAAACGCGTCTCAAAGACGTATTTTTCCCCGCTTTTGACCTTTCGGCCAAATTAGTTATAACCTATTGAAAATTTAAAAAAATATTAAAATCAACTTTCAATCAATGATTTTTCCACCTTCGCCCTTTGAAGCGGTCGTGACATCGGCGCCAAGATGAATTTGCGGTTCGGTCCTCCTTCTTTTTCAAATAATTTCAATAAGTAATAAATCAGACCCCTACGGTTTCAATATGAGTTCAGGGTATTTTTGAGCGTCGCAATGGTCATATGGCATATAATTTGCTCCAAATCGTTGCAGCTTTAAATGTGGAGCGTAAAATTATGGGTATTCGAAACAATTTAGGATTTTCACTCGGGGAGTTGATGGTTGTTATCGGCATTTTCGCGCTGGTAGCGGCAATTGCTGTGCCCAACTATCTTAGCTGGCGCAGAGGGGCAAAGGTAAGGGGTGCAGTGGACAATCTTAGGGGTGATCTGAACATGGCCAAATTTATGGCCGTGCGAGAGAACGCATTTGTTGTTGTAAATTTTGATCCCAATAACAGCGGCGCAGCTTCCAATAGGTATCTGATATTCGTGGATAACGGCGTCGGCGTCGGCGGTGTGGCCGCAGACTGGAATCAAAACGGCGAAGAGTCGGTTTTGCGAAACCGGCAGCTGCCGGCAGGCGTTTCAATCGATCTGGCCGGCACCGATTTTAATAACGAACGCACCCGCTTTTCCCAAAGAGGATTACCCAGCAACCTTGGAAAAGTGGTTGTTGTCGGCAAAAGTGGCGATCAACGTGAAATTGACGTTAACAGGTTGGGACGCATAACCGTGCAATAGGCACACGACTGATATGGAAAAATTCCATGAGAACTGATCCAAACAGACGCTCCGTTTTAGGCGGTGCTAAAGGTTTAACCCTGCTTGAAGTCCTGATTGCCATGGCGGTGTTTGTCATCGGCATTCTGGCCGTGGCCTCCATGCAGATATCAAGTGTGCGCAACAATACCACAGGCAACATCACAACCCAGGCCACGCAACTGGCCCGGGCTAAAATGGAGGAGCTTAAAAACGTATCCGACGTCACGACTCTGGCATCAGACACTGATCCGAATAATCCTCTTGATGAGGACGGCAACGCCGGCGGTATTTTCAACCGTTCCTGGACGGTTACCAATCCTCTGGGTGGCAATATATCGCGCCAAATCGTGGTAACGGTAGGCTGGAACCGCCGGGGGCAAAACCGCAGCGTGAACCTTACGACCATTACAAGAGGAAATGGGACATGAAAGGTGTCTTGTTAAATAATTCGAAGTGGCAGAAAACGCCGACCCTGCAGGCAGTCGGAGCAGGGGGCTTTACGCTGATTGAGCTCCTTTTGGCGCTGGCCATATCATCAATCGTTATGGCTGCCATCTACAGCGTATATGCATCACTAACGCGGTCTTATACGACCCAAAACGTGGCTGCTGATGTGCAGCAAGTCATGCGGGCCGGTATTGATTTTATGGTCGAAGATATCATGCTGGCCGGGTTTGATCGGAAGGATGGCGGCTTTGAACCGATCGCGTGGGCGGCTGCTGATAAAATCATTATCCAAGCCGACCATAGTGAGAACGGAATCATCGATAATACAGATCCGGATAATCCTGAGCGCATCACCTATTTCTATGATGTGGGAAACACCAGGCTTCGTCACTGCCTCTATGAAGGGACCGTTGACGACTGGGAAACGCTCATCGACAATGTCGCCAATTTTGCCTTTAACTATTTGGATGCCAACGGCACCGACCTGGGGAGTCCCGTGGCGGCGGCCAATCGGGCAAACATCCGAACGGTGGTCATTTCAATGACTGTGCAGGAGCCGGCAGGCCGGGGGGGACCGGTTAGTCGCACCTACACTACGCAGGTCAGATGCCGCAATCTGGATCTTTAAACAAGGAAAACGACAGATGGCTGAAATAAACGTATCATTGTCCAAAACCGCATCCATTTTAAAGAGTGAAGACGGTGCCGCCATCATAGCGGCCATAATGATCCTGGTTTTGCTGTCGATTATCGGCATTGCTTCAACGAACGTCAGCAACACCGAAGTGCAAATCGCGGGTCAGGAAGTCATATACCAGCAGAACCTTTACCAGGCCGAAGGAGCCGCCATTGAAGCGGCCCAGCAGCTGGATGGCATCTTGAATCCAAAATCCGCGCCACCCGCATGGATAGAAACCACACTGGATGTCGTAACCGACACCGATATCTACGATAACAATTTCTGGGCGGGTGGGGGCTCGGTTGTGCCCCAGCCCTCCTTGCTTGCCGATAGCAGTTTTGTTGTCGTTTCCGAGGGAATTGTCGACGGCAGCTCGCTGGGGATGCACAGCTCCAAGGTGCATGCTTATGCCGTTTACGGGCGCTCGGCGCCGCCGAACAGGGGCGCGACGGTCATAGAGCTAGGCTATTTGAAGGCCTTTTAAGGCACACCATGAATTCTTTAGACTATTTGGCTCCCGATGGCTTATCGAGGATTGACGCGATAACAACAGGATGTACGCAATCAGGGGCGTTTCAAGTTGGAGGTGAAAAAAATGCGACCTAAACGCAGCATTTATTTATGCCTGTTTACCATATTGTGCATGGGGTTTGTCATTTTACCGGGGGCGCTTGCCGAGACCCCTGACTATCCCGACAACTGCCCCAGCACCCAGGACGTAGCGCTGAACAGCAGCGTCAACGGCCATATCGACCCTGGCAGAATATTGCCCTATGTCCCCGGCGATGACGATGTCTTCCGGATTACGGTGCCTTCGGCGGGCACGTTGACCATTTACACAAGTTCTTCCGGATGGTTTGACAACGAAGGGAAGCTGATGGACGCCGGCTGCGGCACCATTGCCGAGCATAACAATATCGACTGGCCCTGGAATCCGAATTTTGAAATCGTTCAGCCCGTATCGGCCGGCACCTATTACATCGAGGTAGAGGCTACAAATATGTTTTTTCAAGGAGATTACACCCTGCACGTGGAATTCGACGGGGGGGTCTCCAACCACACCATAACCGCCAGTGCCGGTGCCGGTGGCAGCATAACACCATCGGGCACGGTCAGTGTCCCTGATGGCGGCAGCCAGGCGTTTAGCATCACGCCCGACGCCTGCTATGTGGTGGACGATGTTGTGGTCGACGGGGTCTCCAAAGGGGCGCAATCCTCCTGGACCTTCACCAATGTCACCGAAGACCATACCATCTCGGCCAGCTTCGCATCGACGGGCTCTTTAACCATCACCGCCAGTGCCGAATCGAACGGCAGCATTTCACCTTCCGGTGCGGTCAGTGTTAGCTGCGGCGCCAACCAGTCCTTTACCATCACCCCCGACGGCGGCTATGAGATTTTAGATGTGATCGTGGACGGGGTCTCCAAAGGCGCGCAAACCTCTTGGAGCTTTAATAATGTGACCGCCGATCACACCATCAGCGCCAGCTTCGGGGCCCTGGCAGATTTCACCATCAACACCATTGCGGGTGCCAATGGCAGCATCTCGCCGGCGGGTCCGGTGGCGGTGCCGGCCGGCGGCAGCCAGAGCTTTAGCATCATCCCGGATACCGGCTACCAGGTCCATGAGGTCTGGATAGATGGGGGATCTATCGGAGCGGTGAGCTCGTATACCTTCACCAATGTCAATACCGATCACAGCATCGAGGCTCAGTTTGAATTTGCCTCCGATCCGCCTCCGCCCGGCGGATGTCTGGACATATCCGATACACCACTGGATGCCCGCTTCCGAGCTGCGCCGGCCAACATCATGTTTTTGCTGGACGACTCCGGCAGCATGGACTGGGAGTTTATCACCCCGGAAGGCGACGGCCTGTTTGAAGGGCATTTTTACGTCTTCGACAACCCCGGTGACAACGTTTAC
>JAAUXY010089977.1_pt1 | contig 13204 bp, 5 predicted proteins | sample 7278121 | NCBI WGS metagenome assembly JAAUXY01 (sample SAMN14350117, study PRJNA611818) | marine sediment metagenome | isolation source: surface marine sediment (1.8m) | place: French Polynesia: Moorea | collected 2018-08 | reverse complement strand
TGTGTGACCTGGCTTTCCGGCAGCCCCGCCTGCGGGGTAACCCTGCCCTGACTGGCAGCGTGCCGATGTCGGTAGGCGTGACCCTCGACGACAACGCGGCGCGCGGCTTTGCCGAACTGGTGCTGCGCATTGGTGACGGCAGCGCGGACCTGGAATACATGCCGGGAGCGTTCAGCGCGGACGCCATCGGCCGGCTGGGTGTGCACTTCGAAACCCTGCTGCAGGGTATCGCCGAGGGTAAGGCGGCGCGTGCCTGTGAACTCGACCTCCTCGGTGCCGAAGAGCGGGAGCGCCTGCTCGTCAGTCTCAACGACACCAACGTGGAGCACGACCGCGCTCTGCTCATGCACACGCAGTTCGAGCGGCTGGCGGCGGAGCATCCCGACAAAACGGCGGTGGTGGCTGCCGGCAGAGAGATTTCATACGGCGATCTGAACGCGCGTGCGGATGCGCTGGCCGGTGCGCTCCTGGAAATGGGTGCCGGTGCCGATACGCTGGTTGGTGTGCACGTTGCACGCTCGGTAGAGCTCATGATCGCAACGCTTGCGGTGTTGAAAGCGGGCGCCGCCTATGTGCCGCTGGATCCGGCTTTCCCGGCGGACCGTATCGCCTTCATGATCGAAGACTCGGCCATGCCGATTGTCGTGACTCAGCGCGCTCTGCAGGGTGCCTTGCCCGAGTGTGAGGCCACTCAGCTCGTGCTCGATGATTTCGACTATGGTGCGCACGCGGCGCCTGCAGCCTGCGCGGCGGAACCGGCGAACCTCGCTTACGTCATCTATACCTCTGGCTCCACGGGGCTGCCGAAAGGCGTCATGCTCGAGCACCGCAACGTCGTCAACTTTTTTGTGGCAATGGACACGGCCGTTCCGGACAGTGGCGTCGAGGCGCGCACCTGGCTGGCGGTGACGAGCCTCTCGTTCGACATCTCGGTGCTGGAGCTTTTCTGGACGGTCAATCGTGGTTTCAAAGTGGTGATCCATGACGAGGCCGCAACGCGCACCGCAGACGAAACGCAGACACCCGATCGCGTGCTCGACATGGGACTTTTCATGTGGGGCAACGACGATGCCCCGGGTCCCGACAAATACCGCCTGCTCACCGAAGGCGCAAAGTTCTTCGACCAGAACGGTTTTTCCGCCGTCTGGACGCCCGAACGTCACTTCCACGCCTTCGGCGGCCCCTACCCCAATCCAGCCGTAACCGGCGCCGCGGTTGCCGCAATCACGGAGAACGTGAAGATCCGCGCGGGCAGCTGCGTTGTGCCTTTGCATCATCCGGTGCGCATTGCGGAAGAATGGGGTGTTGTCGACAACCTGTCCAACGGGCGGGTGGAGATTGCCGCTGCCTCCGGCTGGAATCCCAACGATTTTGTCCTGCGGCCTGAAAACCACGCCGAAAACAAGCGGATCATGTACGACCAGCTCGAGCAGGTCCGCCAGCTTTGGCGCGGTGAGAAGGTCTCCTTCCCGGGCCCGCTGGGAGATGTCGAGGTGGAGTCGCTGCCGCGGCCCGTGCAGCCGGAGCTGCCCTGCTGGATCACCACGGCGGGTAACCCGGAGACGTGGATCGAAGCGGGTCGCCTTGGCCACAACGTCTTGACCCACCTGCTCGGTCAGTCTGTCGAGGAGGTAGGCGAGAAGATCCGCCTGTATCGCGAAGCCCGTGCCGAAGCCGGACATGATCCCGCTGCCGGGCGCGTGGCGTTGATGCTGCACACGTTCATCGGCGCGAACGTCGCCGAGGTGAAAGAGCTCGTTCGCGAGCCGATGAAAGACTATCTGTCGAGCTCCATGCGTCTCGCAATGGATTACGCGTGGTCATTCGCCGCGTTCAAGCGGCCCGGCGGTGATGACACCAAGCCCGAAGACGTCGATCTCAAGTCCCTGAGTGAGGAAGAGGTCGACACGATCATGGAGTTCGCCTTCGAGCGCTACTTCGAAACCAGCGGTCTCTTCGGCGATGAAGATACCTGTCTCGAAATGCTGGGACGTTGCTCGGGCGTTGGCGTCGACGAGATTGCCTGCCTGCTCGACTTCGGCGTCGCCACCGATCTGGTGATGGACAGCCTGCCGCGCCTCAAAGCGCTGCGCGAGCGCATGGTCAGCCTGGCCACGACGGAGACGCAGAGTGAGGTTCTGAGCCTGGCTGAGCTCGTCGAGCAACACGCGGTCACGCATCTGCAGTGCACGCCTTCCACCGCCCGTATGTACATGACGGACGACAACACGCGCAGGGCGTTCAGCCGTATTCCCAACATTCTGCTCGGCGGCGAAGCGCTGCCGCCGGCGCTGGCGCGGGAAATCAAGGCAGAGCACAGCGGTACGTTGACCAACATGTACGGTCCGACGGAAACGACAATCTGGTCGATGACCAGCGCCGTGGACAACGTCGATGATGGCATTTCCATCGGCGCACCGATCGCAAACACGCAGATCTACGTGCTCGATCAGCACCGTCAACCGCTGCCCGCGGGGATTCCGGGTGAGCTGTTCATCGGTGGTGAGGGTGTCGCGCGCGGTTATCACAACCGCGCTGAGCTGACCGCGGAACGATTCGTCGACGATCCGTTTGCCGCGACGGCCGGTGCGCGCATGTACGCCACGGGCGACCTGGCAACTTACCGTCCCGACGGCACCCTGGACTTCCTCGGCCGTTCGGACTTCCAGGTGAAGGTCCGCGGTTACCGGATCGAGCTCGGCGAAATCGAGACGCGTCTGGAAAGCATGGACACGATGCTGGAGGCGGCGGTCATCGTGCGCTCAGCCGATGACGGAGATCAGCGCCTGGTCGCATATCTCACGCCGGCGCCGGGAGCCGAAGTCGATGGTTCTGCACTGCGTCAGGCACTGCGCGAAACGCTGCCCGAATACATGATTCCCAACGAGTTCGTCAGCCTCGAGTACATGCCGCGCACGGCCAACGGCAAGCTCGACCGGAAAGCGCTGGCGGAAATCAAACCGGTTGTGGCGCGTCAGGTATCAGCCGATGCGGCGCCGAGCAGCGATCTCGAGAAACAGATTGCCGAGCTCTGGCGCAAAGTGCTGAAACTCGATGCCGTGGGGCTGAACGAGAACTTCTTCGACCTTGGCGGTCACTCTCTGCTGGTCGTGCAGCTGCACGGTCACCTCAAGGAGGAGATCGACAAGCCCGTCTCTCTGACGGATCTGTATCAGTACACGACCATCAAATCTCTCGCCGAGTATCTGACGGCCGGCGCTGATGACGAGAATGTGAAGCGCAGCATGAGCCGTGGCGAGCAGCGCCGGGCGCTGCGTCGCAGACGAGCGTCCTGACGCCGTGTCCGGGACGGTGGTTGTTGCCATCGGTCGGAACGAGGGTGAACGACTGAAGGCATGCCTGCGCTCTGCCCTGCCTCAGGCTGATCTGGTTGTCTACGTCGATTCGGGTTCGACCGACGGTTCCGTCGAGTTTGCAGCCGAGGCAGGCTGCGATGTCGTCGTGCTCGACGAGCGCGTCCCTTTCACCGCCGCGCGGGCGCGCAACGCCGGCTTCCAGCACGCGATTTCCTCCGACCGTCACTTCGACTACGTGCAGTTTGTCGACGGCGACTGTGAAATTCGTTCCGACTGGATTGCCACCGCGGCCGACTTTCTAACCGAACGCGCCGACGTAGCCGCGGTTTGCGGGCGGCGGCGTGAGCGTTATCCCGCCAGGACCATTTACAACCAGCTGTGTGACTGGGAGTGGGCCGTGGCACCCGGCGAGGCGAAGTATTGTGGCGGTGACGTCATGCTGCGGGTCGACGCGCTGCAGGACGTCGGTGGCTATCGGGACGATTTGATTGCCGGCGAAGAGCCTGAGCTCTGCGTACGGCTGCGGGCTGCCGGCTGGCGCATTCACGTCCTCGACGCGGAGATGACGCTGCATGATGCCGCGATGACGCATTTCGGGCAGTGGTGGAAACGGATGATGCGCAGCGGCTATGCCTACGCCGCTGGCACGGCGCTGCACGGCGGCGCCCCGGAACGACACTGGGTGCGCCAGACGCTGCGACCGTGGCTCTGGGTGGTGCTGCCGCTGACGCTCATGGCGCTGCTCATGCCGTTTGCGGGAGCCCTGGGCCTTGTGGTGCTGCTGATCTACCCGATGCAGGTGCTGCGCCTCTCGATGCGCGGCGCAGGCGACTTTCGCTCCCGTATTTTATCTTCATATTTCAATACGTTAGCGAGATTTCCTGAGTTATTAGGTCAATTTCAGTTCGTCAAAGACTCGGTGGCCGGACAGGCCAAGATCATCGAATACAAATAGCCGTCACGGACTCGCCGCGTCGCCCCTGAAGAGCGCGTCGAGACGCGCTACCGCCTCCCGGGTATGATGTCGCGCGCGTACCCTGTGCTGGGCACGCTCACCCATTGCCGCAAGCTCCGCGCTGTCGGCCTGATCGAGCGCCAGCATCGCGCTCGTCAGCGCTTCAACGTCTGCGGGGGTAAAGAGATAACCTTCGCTGCCATCGCGAACGAGCTCGGGAATACCGGTGATCCGAGAGCTGATCACGGGGCGCTTGAGCGCCATTGCCTCCATGATGACAACGGGCAGCCCCTCCGCAAAGCTGGACAGTACCAGCCCTTTCGCCCGGCTGAGTCGGGTGCGTATCTCCTGCGCGGTCTGCCAGCCGACCAGCTCAATACAGTCCTGCATGCCGCGATCGCGAATGCGCGATTCAATCTGCTCGCGCAGCGGACCGTCGCCGACAATGGTGAGATTGCCGGTGAATCCGCGGCTGCGGGCCTGGGCAAACGCGTCGACCAGCAGGAGCTGACCTTTCTGTTCGTCGAGCCGCCCCACCGAGACCAGACCGCTGCTGCCATCGTCGATTGGCGTCGCCGCTTCGAACCACTCGTCTCCGACGGTGCACGGCACAATGTGAATTCGCTCCCAGTGCGATGCCGGTAACCACCGATACAGCTGGGAGCGGCAATAGCTGGTGATGGCTGCGACAAAGCTGGCCGCGCTGAGCTTGCTGCCGAGGCTTTGACCGTACGGCTGATCGAACTCCACGGGCCCATGCACCATGACGCTGAACGGTGGTCCTCCCAAGAGGTGAGTGAGGAAGGCAACGGTTGCCGCGTTCGTGCCAAAGTGGACATGGACGTGGTCGACGCCCCGCGTTTGCGCCACCTGCAGAAGGATCAGCGCTTCGAGGAGATAGGCGAAGTGTCTGAGCAAGCCGCGGTCGCTGACCTTTGCCAGAGCAAACGTCTGCCGCAGCGCGCCAAAGGTTCTGAGACCCGCCCGGCCGAGGCCCTCGAGAATCTGCGTGACAATGCGCACCGGCGGTTGTGCAAGGATATGGATCGTGAGCTCCGCTTCGCGGATGTCGTCACCCTCAACCTGCGACTCACCGCCTTTGATGGCAACCCGCTCAATGTCGTAGCCGAGCGCTTCCAGACCGCGTATCTCCCTGCGGATGAACGTGTGACTGATGTGCGGATATTCCGTCGTCAGGTACAGCAGGTGCGGCCGTGTCACGGTCTCGTTGTCCAACGTGCTATTACCGTTGAGCGCTAGACTCTGCGCTCGCGCGGGCCACCCTCTCGTTTTCCTGCCGCAGTGCTCTGGCTTTGCCCTGGAACAGCTGGCTGCGCTCGAAGCGGCGCAGATACCTCCGGTAGGCAGGATTGTCATAGCGCTGGTGCCCGGTGAAGAGCGCTTTCAGGTAGCCATAGAAAAGCGCAATGCCGCCGATGACGTAGGGCGGCTCGATGCTCCGATACAGCGCCGATGCCAGCACGTAGTACCAGGCTGAACCCATGAAGTACTTACCCCGGCCCCAGCGCACACGACCAACGATGATGTTCTGCTGGGAGCTGCCCATCGGGCGCAAATGGATGATGCGCATCTCGGGATCGTCCGTCGATTGCGCAATCCAGCCGTGCATGCGGCAGATGTGGCCGTCGATCCCGTCCCAGGCGACTTCCCGGACGAATCCGCCAATGTCTTTGAAGCACTCGACGCGATAAAACTTGATCGGCCCCACCGCGTTTTCGTCACCCGTGCGCTCTTCCCAGAGGGTGCCGTCGCTGCGCCGCTCGAACAATTTACCCGACAGATTGCCGAGTTGCGGCTCCGCTTCCATGCGCTCCATGGTGCGTTCGAAATAGCGTAGCGGCAGCTCGAGATCGCCATCGAATTTGGCGAGGTAATCGAAACGGTTGAGATCCGCGTGGCTGAGTCCGTCGTAAAACGCCTCGATGACGCCGGGGCCCACCGCCCGCTTGCCACGGTCACTGCGGGTGACGACCTTGATGAAATCGTACCTGGCCGCGTATTCGGCAAGGATCTCGGGCGTTTCGTCGGTGGATCCGTCGTCCACGATGATCCACTCCGTCGGCAGCACGCTCTGATTGCAGGTGGTTTCCAGCGTGGCGCGGATGTAGTTGGCCTCGTTCCGGCAGGGTGTGACGAGCAGGTACCTGCGGCCTGCGGGCGCTTGCTCGGCTGGTGGAAGAGTTTGTGCTTGCTCAGGATTCATATTGTTTATGCCAGGGTGACTCTGTGCTGCTTACACCAGTTCATGAGCACGAACAGTGCCCACAATCTGGACCAGTATTGCCCGGGTGCGCCGGCGGAAAACGCGCGCCACAGGCGCGCCACGCTTTCCGCATCCAGGCCAACCGAATGGGCGAGATTAATGTCTTTGAAGGTGTCGTCCAGCTCTGCCGTGAGGCCGCTGCGGCACCATTTTTCCAGGGGCAATTCGAAGCCTGCTTTCGGGCGATCGAACGTGGCCGGGTCGATGTCGGCGCTGATGGCGTCCCGCAGGAAACCTTTGCGCCCGACGGGTTCGTAGCGCTGGGCGGTGGAGAGCGCTGCCAGCGATTCGACGAACTGATGGTCGAGGAGCGGTACCCGGACCTCCAGCGACATCGCCATGCTGGCCGCGTCGGTATCCGGCAGCAGACGTTCGCCCAGAAAGTTCGCGAGCTCCAGGCGGGAGATCTGCTCCAGCGTCGTGCGGTCTTCTGCGATGCCGTGACGCAGCCAGTCGGCGCGGACGGGCGCCTGGCCCCAGCACCATGCAGCCGGTCTGGTGTTCGACAGCGACTCGAAAAAGTCCCGGCTGAACAGTGAATAGGAAACCTGGTACAGGCCAAACATGTCACCGCCCGCTTCCAGCAGGTCCGCAACCTTGCCCCAGCGTACCTGCGGGCGCACTTCACCCGCGTGACGGGAGACGACCGCCAGCGATGCCCTGCCGATCGCGCGGCGCACGATGGCAGGCAGCGGTGCCAGGAGTTTTGCGTAAGACTGCGCGCGCGGCAGGTCTTTGAAGCTCGCGTAACCGCCAAAGAGCTCGTCGCCGCCGGTGCCGGCGAGCGCAACTGTCAGGCCTGCTTCTTTGACAACGCGGCTCACGAAGTAGGTGTTGATGGCGTCGAATGTCGGTTGATCCAGTGCGCTCATGGCGTCGTCGAGCTGATTCTGGAACATGGACTCCGTCAGCGTCAGCTCGTGGTGATCGGTCCCCAGGCGTTCGGCAACCTGGCGTGCATAGCTGGATTCGTCGTACTCCGCCTCATCGAAGCGGATGTTGTAGGTTTTGAGGGGATTGTCCGCGCCACGCTGTGCCAGCGCCGCAACGGCCGACGAATCGACGCCGCCGCTCAAAAATACGCCCAGCGGCACGTCGCTGACGAGGTGCTCGGCCGAGGCGCGTGCGAGTTCCTCCTGGCAGACGCGTAATGCATCTTCGCCGGAGACGCGGTTGTTCGAGGCCGGCAGGCGCCAGTACTCCCGGGTCTCGAGAATCTGACCGCTCCTGTCGACGCGCATGAGCGTGCCGGGATCGAGACGCTTGATGTCTTTTACGATTGTGTCCGGGCCGGGCACAAAACCCTGCCAGAGGTAGCGTGATACCGACTCGGGATCGAGATGCCGTGCCACCTGTCCGCTTGCCAGCAGCGCGCGCACTTCGGATGCAAAGAGGATGCTCTGGCTGCGCACCGTATAGTAAAGGGGTTTAATCCCCAGACGATCCCGAATGAGGAGCGTTTCGGCGAGCTTTGGATCCCACAGCGCAATGGCGAACATGCCGCGCATGCGCTCGACGACCCCGGCGCCCCACTCGAGGTACCCCTTGAGAATGACCTCCGTGTCGGAGGTGGATTGAAAGCGGTGACCTGCCGCTTCGAGGCTCTGTTTGAGCTCGAGGTAGTTGTAGCACTCACCGTTGTAGCAGAGCGTGACGCCGCTTGCGGGATCCGTCATCGGCTGACGCCCCGCATCGCTCAGATCGATGATCGAAAGGCGGCGGTGGCCAAACACGGCGCCGGGCACGGGTGAGGTCCACAGGCCGTCCTGGTCGGGACCGCGATGGCGCATCGCATCCAGCATTTTGTCTACGACGCAAGCCGCGTTGTCGTGTTCCGGTTGGCCTAGAACGCCTGCAATACCACACATGCCAGTCGTCTCAGGCGATTTCGCGGCGGACGCGCTGCGTGCGCCACAGCCTGTCGTCGACCATGCGCCATGCATCCATGGCACCGCGGGAGATGCCGTCGAACATGCGCACCGATTCACCGCCCTCCACCTTGACGCGGGGCAGGCTTGCCGAGCACACGCCGGCGCTGATGGCGCCATGCATCGAGTTGAAGACAATGTCGTAGCCTACCTCATGGAGGATACGGTCGGTGTCCGCGTTGAAGTCCTTCTGCATGCCGAACGGGTAGGCAAAAGAAGTGACCTCTTCTTCTATGTATTCGCTGAGCAACTGCTTGGAGGTGCTTGCTTCCTCCCGCATCTCGTCGCTCGAGAGCTCACCCATCGACCGATGGGTATGGGCGTGGGAGCCGACGGTAATCCAGGGGCTGCTATTGAGCGCTTTCAGCTCAGCGCGGCTGAGATACGGTTCCGGCAGATCGTCGAGATCGAGGCCCACGAGCTTGGAGCTGACGAAGGCAACGGCAGGCACTTGGTGTGCTTCGAGAATCGGCAGTGCCTCGGTCATCGTGCTCAGCATGCCGTCATCGATGGTCACCAGGCAGGCATTGTCAGGCAGCTCGGTTCTGTCGTGTAGAAAGTCGCTCAGCTGCTGCAGCGAAATGGCCCTGCCCTCTCGGGCCAGCAGCGCAATCTGCGCATCGAAATCCGCCGGCGTCACGCAGAACGGATCGCGCTGCTCGTCCGCGAAGCGGTGATAGGTCAGCACGCGCACGCAGCTGCTCGGCACGCCGGCGCGCGCAAATGCAGTGTTCACGACAAGGCTGCGCGCCAGTTTCTTGACGTACCAGCGCGCAAGAGATTTAGCGGTACTAATCAGCGGGATCTCTCCGGAACAGCAGTAACAACCGATTCATGCGGCTAGACTAACCACTTTGTCGTACGCGTTGTACTTGCGAAATGTAATCTGCAGTTATGTGCTCGATGCGGCGCTGGTGGGCCCTGCGGGTGTCTGCCCGGGCACGGAGCGCGCGCGCAATCGCGGCTGCCTCCAGATGCTTTTTCCAGGGTCATGGCGCCCGCGCCTGCCGGCGCCGTAGCGGCCGATCCGGGCGCGCTAACCGCCTTTACATGAGCACCACCTTGGTCACATATTCCTAACACGCGTGCAACGGTCATGCGTTACAGTGCGACTGTCTGTTGAGCAGACCATTCTAAAACCCCATAGGAAAATAAGTTGACAGATTTAGATCCGTCACTGCTTGAAAACGGCATTGCGATCGTTGGATTGTCCGCCCGTCTTCCGGGCGCACACGACGCTGACGAATACTGGGAGAATCTTCGCAACGGCGTTGAATCGCTTGTCAGACTGAGCGACGAAGAACTCGAACAAAACGGTGTGCACGAATCGCTGCGTCGCGACCCCAACTACGTGCCGGTCAGCGGCAGCCTGCCCGAAGTGCAGATGTTCGATGCGGGCTATTTCGGTTTGTCACCGAAGGACGCCGCGATAACGGATCCGCAACACCGCCACTTCCTCGAGTGCGCGGTTGAAGCATTCGAGAACGCAGGCCACTCCACCCATCGTTTCGATGGCGCTATCGGCGTTTTTGCCGGCTGCGGCATGAATTCCTATTTCATCAACAATCTGCTGACCAACCCCGAGATGTCGCGCACGGTAGGCTCGTTCCTGCTGCGTCACACCGGGAACGATCGCGACTTTCTGCCGACGACGGTTTCGTACAAGCTGAATCTCACCGGTCCGAGCCTGGCGGTGCAGACTGCCTGCTCCACCTCACTCGTGGCGATACACGTTGCGTGCCAGAGTCTGCTCGGCGGTGAATGCGAGATGGCCGTTGCCGGTGGCAGCACCATTATCGTGCCGAATGGCCGGGGTTACGTTTACCGGGACAACGAGCCGGTATCGCCGGATGGACACTGCCGGCCCTTCGAAGCCGACTCTGCGGGCACGGTGCTTTCCAGCGGGACCGGCGTTGTCGTTCTGCGGCGCCTGGAAGATGCCCTGGAGGACGGTGATCCCATCCACGCGGTCATTCGCGGTTCCGCGGTCAATAACGACGGCGCTGGCAAGGTCGGTTACATGGCGCCCAGCGTGAGCGGTCACGCCGGTGTCGTGGTCGAGGCGCTGTCGGTTGCCGATGTCACCGCGGATACCATCGACTACGTGGAAGCGCACGGCACCGGAACGCGGGTGGGAGACCCGATTGAAATTTCCGCGCTGACCTCCGCATTTCGCGCGACGACGGACGAGACGCAGTTCTGTCGGATTGGCTCGGTCAAGTCCAACATCGGGCACCTCGACACGGCCGCCGGCGTTGCCAGTCTGATCAAAGTGGTCAAGTCCATGCAGGGCGAGGAGATTCCGGCAACGCTGCACTTCAACAAACCCAACCCGGAAATCGACTTCGCGGCGAGTCCGTTTGTCGTCAATGCGGAGCTGAGCCCGTGGAAGCCGGGCGAGAAGCCGCGCCGGGCAGGCGTGTCCTCGCTCGGGATTGGGGGTACAAACGCCCACGTCATCCTCGAAGAGGCACCAACGCTGCTGCCGACGGATGCCCCGGCCCGGGACCATCAGGTACTCGTGCTTTCCGCAAAATCGCGCTCGGCGCTCGATGCGGCGGCGGACAACCTGGCTGACTGGCTGCGTGCCAACAAAGAGGCGGACCTGGCAGACGTTGCGTTTACGCTGCAGGAAGGACGCGATTACTGGGAGCACCGCCTGGTGCTCACCGCGTCGGATGTCGACGACGCCGTGCAGAGCCTCGAACACAAGCCCGGCGCCAAGCTCTCCACCAGCAAGGTCGATCGCGAAGCGAACGGCGTTGCCTTCATGTTCTCGGGCGCTGGCGGTCAGTATCCGAACATGGGGCGGGATCTCTATGAAGGTGAGCCCGTCTTTCGTGCGGCCATGGATCAATGTCTTGGCCTCCTCGAGGACAAGCTGGACTTCGATCTGAAAGCCCTGCTGTATCCGAACCCGGGTGATGAGGAGGCGGCAAACGCAGAGCTGCAGCTCGCTTCGCGACTCTGCCCCGCGGTTGTGGCCACCGAGTGGGCACTGGCGCAGCTCTGGAAGTCCTGGGGTCTTACACCGTCAGGCATGATTGGACACAGCCTGGGTGAGTACGTGGCGGCCTGCATGGCGGGTGTCTTCACGCTCGCAGACATGCTGCAGCTGGTTGTCCTGCGCGGCAACCTGATCGACTCGCTGAGCGGCGGCGCCATGCTGTCCCTGCCCATGTCTGAAGAAGAAGCGCGCGAGGTGCTGGGGTCTAATCTCGACCTGGCTGCGGTCAACAGCCCCGGACTATGTGTGGCCTCGGGCCTGCGCGAAGACGTGGAAGCGCTCGCCGAGCAACTGGCCGAGCAGGAAATCGAGACCCGCGTCATTCCGGTCAACGCAGCCGGACATTCGCGCCATCTCGATCCCATTCTCGAAGCATTCCGCGAAGGGGCGGCGCAGATTCAATACTCCGCCCCGACCACACCCTACGTTTCCAACGTCACGGGCACCTGGGCAACGGCGGAAGACGTCTGCAACGCGGACTACTGGGTGAAACATCTGCGCGGCACGGTGCGGTTTGCTCAAGGGCTCAAGGTGTTGATCGAGAGCGACGATCGTGTGCTTCTCGAAGTTGGCCCCGGTCAGGGTCTCTGCACGTTTGCTCGCCAGCAGGAGAAGAAACCCCTGGGCATCGTGCCCTCGCTGCGCAAGGTCGACGACGACATCTGCGACAGAGAGTACGCAGCCGGCACGTACGCCCGCCTGTGGGCAGGCGGCTACCCCGTCGAGTGGCAGACGCTCAGGGGTGAGCAGGAACGGCGGCGGCGCATTCCTCTGCCGACCTACCCCTTCGAGCACAAGCCTTACTGGATTGAGCCGGGTTCGGCAAACGAAGCGGCGCCGGCGGTCGAGCAGTATCTCGACAAGATCGAACACCGCAGTGACTGGTATCAGCGCATTGCCTGGCGCGAAGCTGACGACATTCAGGACAGACTCCCCGTTGACGTGAACTGGCTTGTGTTCGTGGATGATACCGGCGCCGGTCAGCGGTTCGTCGAGCAGCTCGAAGCGGCCGGCGGCACCGTGACGAAGGTAACCACGGCGGATACTTTCCTGCAGACATCAGACACGTCGTACGCTCTGGCGCCGGAGTTCGGGCGGGAAGGTTACGATCAGCTGATCGAGTCCCTGGCGGCGGCCGAGCGCCTCCCGGACAGGGTCGTACACTTCTGGAGTCTCACGCCTGACGAGAGTTTCCGCCCCGGCTCCAGTTTTCTCGACCGCACGCAGGAAAGCGGTTTTTACAGCCTGCTCTACCTCATGCAGGCCATTGCCGATGCTGATGAGAGTGTCCTGTCGATCGACGTCGTGACCAACGGCATGGTTGCGGTCGACGACAGCGAAACCGTGGTGTATCCGCAGAAAGGCACGCTGCAGGGTCCGGTGCGGGTCATTCCCCGCGAGTTTCCGCAGACCCGCTGCCGCAGTATCGACGTGGATCTTCCGGTCACGAAGCCGCGTGGCCTGCGCGGCTGGGTAGGTCTCGAAAGCGTATCTGTGGAAGACGGCGTTGCCGCATCCGTGGCCAGCACCGTTTTCGAGGAAGTCACCCGTGAGTCGGACGCCTGCATGGTTGCCTGGCGTGGAACGAAGCGCTACGAAGAAACGCTGGCGCCGAAGCGTGCAGACTCAGGGACCGCGCGGATCGGGTTCCGTGATGGTGGTGTGTACCTGGTTACGGGCGGCCTTGGCGGCCTCGGATTTGCGCTGTCGGAG
>JAAUXY010166765.1_pt1 | contig 13205 bp, 9 predicted proteins | sample 7278121 | NCBI WGS metagenome assembly JAAUXY01 (sample SAMN14350117, study PRJNA611818) | marine sediment metagenome | isolation source: surface marine sediment (1.8m) | place: French Polynesia: Moorea | collected 2018-08 | reverse complement strand
CCTGTGGCAGGTCAATCCGCAGCTTGTAAACGTAAGCGATAATGATTTTCGTCTAAAATCAAATTCTCCGCTGATTGATGCCGGTGATCCTGTAGAAATTTTAACTTCTGATTATACCGGAGGCTTAAGTTTAGCAGTTGATGCTGTTACAGCTGTATCGGTGGGGGACACCATATGGATTACCGATGGAGTGAATACTGAAAGTGATGTTGTCACAAGTACAACCGGAAATGCCATAAATCTTGGCAACGGGTTTATCAATTCCTATCTAGTTACGGACAGTGCATATAGTTATACAAAATCTTCAGATTTTTCCGAAGAACCTGAGCCAAACGGTAAAAGAATAAATATGGGAACATATGGAGGAACGGCAGAAGCAACAACTAGCGATATCTGCATTTGCGATTTTGACCTTGATGGTGATGTTGATGGGACTGATCTGGTTTATTACTTATTAAACTCAACTGGAATTAGTTTAATAGGTTTTGCTGTAGAGTTTGGTAGAACAGACTGTCCGTGATTTTCAAAATTTGTGAAATTCAGCGACTTGTATGACAGTCCGAGATTGTATATTAGCCATACGCAACTCACACTTTGCCTGAGTTGTGGATGTCGGCTATGAAGGGAAAATCGCAAACAATTGCAGATATCACCTGTTAAACTTAAATATCTTTAGGCCGAAAAACTTGTGATTTCTTCAACTAGTCGGCAAAAAACTGAAGGCTCAAAAAAGCTGTGATATCACCAATCCCGGTTATTAGAGTTACTGTTGTGGCTATATACAACAGGTTTTTGACCCATTTAAAACCTAATCAAAGATTTTTGAAGCCAAGAAATTGTTGTGACATCAGATGACGATATCTGCGCTTTGGGTAATGCTTAGGTATTCTCAATCGGTAGTTGGCTGACATTTATATTTTTCAACAAAATATGCTATCCCTTATTTAATCATTTCCCTTTTAAATCAGTGAGGTTGCCCCTACTAAATTACTACATGGTAGTAGTTTTAACTATATTTCTACATATATAGTTAATAAAATCCAATAGTCTCAGTTTTTTACAACAAATTGATTGACAAGGATAATCACTTCCCATAGGTAATAAAAATGATAGGCCTAACCTGAATTTCATCATTCATCCTAACTTTTGACCGCTCCTCGTTCGCCTACTGTGGAGTCCAGCCGCCCTTCTCGAATGAAAGCAGATCGCCTTCACAGGCCACATAAAGTATAAGGAGATCATTTTTTTCTAATCGTCCTTACACCATGACGTCCTGATGGAAAAAGCCATGACCAGACTTATCCAGAAGGTACCAAAATAAAGCCTCCAGAAGCATCTATGCACTACGGAGGCTTTTTTATTTTATGAATGGGGAATATAATGATACTAAAAATCAGGATTTACAAATCTTATTTTTTCAAAATAGTTTGCTCATTGTTTTTGATAGTCGTAATCTCTAATAAACATTTATATTCCCAGTCCGACGGTTTCCTAAATCTTGATGGCACTAATGACAGATTTGAAGCTGTAACCACCATTTTCCCTAAAAAGAGTAATGTCCAGAGCTTTACAGTAGAGACATGGATATATCCTACCGAACAGGCATCTCAATTTATCGCCACAGATGATGCCTATGACTTGCTAGTAAGGTATGACTCAGCAGCCGCAAATAACGGACTTGGAATAACTTTCACAGTATGGGGCACAGGTGGTTACCGTGTAGAAAAAACGGAGTATCGTGACATAACTCTGAACCAATGGAATCACGTAGTTGGGATGTTTAACGCCGAAAGCCTTCCTAAATCTCAATTGACCATTGCCATCAATGGTAAAATCAGTGTCTCACCTCTTGAGTTTGACAACAGTTCTTTATTCACTGATCCTAATCAACATTTTGCGCTTGGTGGTCGGTCAGCAGATGGTGATATTAACTTCAGAGGTTATGTAGATGAAGTTAGGGTGTCCTCTAATTCTATCCGTTACACTGTAGACTTTAGTCCGAAAGATTATCGCTTATTTTTATGTGATGCCTATACAAAAGCCCTTTTTCACTTTGATGGACCTGATGGTTCTCTTTCCACTAAATCTGATTGTAACTGGGAGTACATTTTAACAGCAGTAGGGGACGCACATATAACAAATCGAAGAACACTGAGCTTGCCTTTTATACCACCATTGCTGCTATATTCGAAGTTACCAGATTTGATTGTTCCAACGGTTACCGTAAGTGACAGTAGCTTGGAGACATCTCAGGCGTTTACCATCAACGCGACAGTTGAAAATCAGGGCTCCGGCGCTTCCGCCAGCACCACGCTACGGTATTATCGCTCGACCAATTCGACGATCAGCACCGCTGATACGCTGATTGGCACAGATCCAGTGTCGGCACTGTCACCTGATGGTACATCTGCGGAGAGCACCTCGGCGATTGCTCCCAGCAGTACGGGTACCTACTGGATTGGCGCCTGTGTGGATTCGGTCAGTGGCGAATCCGATACCGGCAACAACTGTTCAAGCGGTGTGCAGATTACCGTCAGCAGTTCATCAACCAATCCTGTATCCGGTACGTGGACCGGTCCGGCAGGCTTTGGTCAGTTAAGCTTTGTTGTAAACTCTACAGGCACAGGAATATCCGAAATCAAATACACGTTTATAGAATTCAGATGTGGACCTGTCATTAGAAACGGAAATATTCGCGTCATAGCGGGGACACCATGGCCTATCACCGATAATCAATTCACTATTGAAAAAACTTTAGATCCCAATTTTGAAATGACGGTAAGCGGCACGTTTGACCAAACCGGCACAAATGCATCCGGCAATTGGGAGGCAGTCAGTTATGGCACGACCTGTACGGGTACCTGGGATGCCTCTCCCATTCAGTGAAATTTTCAGTTCAACCTCTTGACGGAGCCATATAGCCTGCCTGGAACTGGTAACCAACTACGCTTAAAGCGAGCTAACCGACTTCACTCATGTCGACGCAAGCGGGGTGATACTTATCTGCACTTTTGGTGTTTTTCAGGTATTCTCATACATGCAATCTTGACAACATTGTCCGTTTTCGGTACGTGGATATTTGTTTACTGCGTTCTTTTTGTGTGGTTCTGCATACGGAGCTTAAATTTGCGCTTCTTCCCCATCTGTAATTTCCGATTGTACTACTTTCCCAAAACGCGTTCTTGCTGAATTAAGATTTCCATCCAACGATGCCGACTCATATCCTGTAATAGAATAGGTTGCTCTGATGAAAGTTCGCTGAAAAAATAAAAATAGGCCGAATGCATTCTGACCAATTATTTTGCCATCTAAAGTTCTCTTAAAAAAAGCGAAAGGGAGGGCTCGAGATGTATAAAAAAAGCCTCTTTTATTGTTTTCCTCTTCTTTTTATGTTCCTATGGTGGTGCGCAGTCGCTGAGGCGTATCGGGTAAACAGATATTGGACATCTGCGGAAGGCTGGGGAGTTCAAACTACAAATTTTACCACTGATACAGATACTGTGTTCATTAATGTTGAAGCCTCTCATATTTCCGAACCTATAAATAATCAATGGATGCGTATGAAGTGGTACCGGCCTGATGGTGTGCAGGAGAATGATCTGGGTACCAATCTTGTGGCGCACTCTGTTCGCAGCAACTCCGGACTTTTAATTGGTTTTTGGGCTGAGATGGCCATTAAGGGCATGCCGCGGGAACCGGGGCAGTGGCGTGTAGAACACTATGTGTATGGCTGGATAGACGGTATGCTGGATTGGCACAGGTTATTTACCGCCTATTTCACCATTTCAACTGCACCGGAAGCAGCCACCTACAATGCAACTGGTAGGTGGCAATACGCGACCTACAAATGCTGGACAGATTGTCCTGGAGACCCTGAAGAACCGGAAACAGGAGTGGTTCGCATAAACCAAACCGGAAACAGTTTCACTATAACTGAAGAGGGGGAGACGTATTTCGGGAGCATCAGTGGTATCACTTATACTTACACAATCTCTTATCCTTACGACGAAGGAACCGTTACATTGACAACGACTTTCACTCTTGCTTCCAAAACCACCGGTTCGGGGATCACTACGTGGAATTGGACGGACGGAATCGATTCATGCGGCGGCGGGAATCAATTATCGATAACGAAGCTACAAGCTGCGGGTAACCCGGGGGCATATCAGCTGCTTTTGGATGAATAATAATGTCGAAAATGAAAAAACAGTTTGCCTTTCAAAAGCTGCGATTTCCAACAAATCAAATGTTTTCTGGGACATAAAAATGTTGTGATATTCTGGCATATCTGCAAATTCGGCAAAATGCATGTTATCTCAATGTACATTTAATTTGATGAAATTTGTTTTTCTGACAAAATATCTTGTTACCGTTTAATTAACCATTTCCTTGCTACATCTGTAAGGCTACTCACATCAAATTGCTACATTGTAGCAGCTCCAACTACATTTCTTTATATATTCTTATAAAAATCCAGTCTATTAATCTATTTACAACTATTTTGTTGACAACGAAAATCACCTTTCATAATTAAATAATTGGCCTGACCTGAAACTGGTCGCAATTTCCAGAATCGAAACCGATTCCCAATCTGATTTCTGAGCTTGCTCGAATGATCCACATAATGAGTTCATCTGTTTGAAACATTGAAACACTTGATAAGTTACCACTGTTTGGTACTGTGAGCCTTAATATTAAGTCAGCCCGGTTTGATTGGGCTTTGATTGATAATTTGATTGCTATTTGAAGTCAAAAGCAGGTCCAAAAAGGGGAGCACAGGGGGGTAATTGATTATGAGCATACAAAAGAAATCTAGCAGGAAATATCTATGGTATTCAGCAGCACTTGCCATGCTGTTGGCTTTTTCCATCACCGGGTGGCTGATGGCCGTGCGGCCAGATACATCAGAGGCCAATTCCATGGTGCCTTCCGACGCCGAGGCAGCGGCGCGTCCCGAGGACTACACCATCCAGCTCAAGTCGCGTAAGTTTGCGCCATCGCCAGGGATTCAGAAAGGCTTGACCGCACTTTCAGGCGCACCAGGCGAACGGAAGCACATGCTGATCCAGTTCGAGCGCATTCCCACGCAACAGGAACGAAAGGCCTTAGAGGCCGCAGGGATCAAACTGCTTTCGTATGTTCCCCACAAAGCCTGGTTTGCATCTGTGCGCAAGGAAGCAACCACCCATGATCTTAGCACAGCCCCAGTGCGCTGGATCGGGGAGATCCAGCCGGCGGACAAGATCTCGCCGGCCTTGCGAGAACGCGGCGTGGGTGCCTGGGCCGTCAATCCCGACGGCACGGTCAACCTCCAGGTGCACTTTTTTGCGGATGTGGACCAGGAAACTGCTCTCAGACTGTTGGAGACTCACGGTACCGTCGAGGCAGGTCCTGGATTGCTAAACGATTATTTGCTTACAGGCGTTGATCGGGAGTCAGGCGCTACAGCCCTGGCCGCGCAGGACATCGTGCAGTGGGTGGACGAGATCCCTCCGCCGGAGAAGACAATGAACGACGAGTCACGTGCTCGTTTCAAGGCCGACACGGTGCAGGCATCGCCTTACGGCCTTGATGGTACGGATGTGGATGCTGGTGTGTGGGACGAAGAGGAGATCGACAGAACGCACGATGACTTCGGCTCGCGGGTGACCATCGTGGAAACCGGTTCAATCAACGACCACGCGACCCACGTGGCCGGCACGTTGGGGGGCGATGGGGCTCTAAGTCAAGGCAAAGGCGGCACCGCCAGACAGTGGCGAGGAATAGCGACCAACATTGACTTCTTTTCGTATACTTTTTTGCATAATAACCTGGAGCCGGAGGAGCACAACGGCGCGATCAACACTCACGGCATCGATTTATCCCAAAATTCATGGGGCGTTAGCCCTCTCGCCGGCTCGGACCTGTATGGCGACTACACGTCACGAGCTGTGAAATACGACAAGGTAGTGCGGGGTGTCTATGGGCGCCGTATTCCAATCTTTTTCGGCGCGGGAAATGACCGGAATGACCCTGGGAAGTGTACCACCGGCTATAACTGCATCACACCGCCGGGGGCTACCGCAAAGAACACTGTAACCGTGGGGGCGACCAACTCCGACGACGATAGCATGACCGCTTTCAGCGGGTGGGGGCCGGTAGACGATGGACGGCTGAAGCCTGAGGTGGTGGCACCGGGGTGCGAGTACATCGGTTCGGAGCCGTATATCAAATCAACTCTACCCGGGGATACGTATGGCGGTAAGTGTGGCACTTCAATGGCCACACCGGCCGTATCCGGCCTTGCGGCACTGATTATCCAGCAATACCGAACCTGCCATGCCGGGAACGATCCCCTTCCTTCGACGGTCAAGGCATTGCTGGTGCACGGCGCTGTGGATTTGGACGATGCCAGCTCTTATTACAACCCTGGACCGGACTATGCCTCCGGCTATGGGCGCATCGATGCGCAGGCCTCGGTGGATCTGGTGAAAGATGGTAAGACACGGGAAGATGTGATCAGTGCGGATGGCGAATGGGACTGGTACAGCGTTCAGGTGACTTCGTCGTCGCAGCCGCTTAAAGTTACCTTGGCTTGGGACGACTGGGAGGGAACGGTCAACGCGAATCCCGCCCTTGTCAACGATCTTAACCTGAGGGTGTATTATGGCAGCAAGTTTGGAACGCCAGACTACCATGCTTGGACCCTCGATCCCTCCAATCCAGCCGACAATGCCATCGCGACCACCTATAACTTTGACGACCCCTTGGAACAGATCGTGGTGAACAATCCAGCTCCCGGCACTTACTTCATTGCGGTGTGGGGGTGGAACGTGCCCAACGCACCGCAGAAGTACTCCTTAGTGAGTGAGCACTTCTTTGGCATCAGCTGCGAAGAGGACTTTCCTTGGGAGGCTTTTACCCCAGCTTTTATCAAAAAAAAGAGGAACCCGTAGAATTTTGCTCAACCCGTAACAACGCAGCGAATTTACCAAGGGTAATCTGCCTACCCTGTGGAATGTTGCAAAGCAAACCCATCGAAGATGGGATTCCACCGGGGCGGATAATATAAGGTCAGTTAGTCGATTAGTTAAATAGTCAATTAGTCAATGGATTAAGACCTATTTTGACTATTTGACCAATTAATGATTTAACGAGTTGACCAAAACCGAACGATTTGACTAAAAATGAACGCAAAAAATCAACAGCGTCCCTCTTATACACTTAAACCGGCTGTGGTGTTATTGCTGCTCAGCCTCTTTGCCGTCCATGGCTGCGCTGTGGCCATTATAGGCGTTGGCGCCGGTGCAGGCGCCTTCGCCTATTACAACGGCAAACTGACCAGAACCTATGAATCCAGCTATCATGAAACCCTCCGGGCCGGCAAAGATGCCCTGGAGAAATTAAACATACCCATATTGGAAACCACCTCCGACGAATTAAAAACCGAAATTCGCGCCAAACGTCAGGATGGCACCCCGGTGGCCATCGAAATCGTCCGGGCCGGTCGGGACCAGCACGACGTCTCGGTCAGAACAGGGGTGGTGGGCGTCTGGGACCGCCGGGCCTCGCGGCAAATCCACGATCATATCGGCGCTGCCCTGGGCAGCAAAACTCCCCTTGAGGAAAAACCGCTTGAAGGTGCGCCTGTTGAAAAGGCCCAGTCGGTGACTGTCGGCGAGGAAATCGTGGTTGAAGATCTGGCTGAAGAATCTGCCCCGGAACCAAAGCGTACCGAAACCAAGCCCGGCCCCGCCGTTGCATCATTGGAAGAGAAGCGTCTAAAGGCCGCTCAAATGCTCGTTGACTCGCCTTACTATATTTTTTTTGAGAAAGACTCCAATGCGCTTTCTCAAAAATCAATGCAAAAACTGGATCGGATTTACGCCATGGCGGCCGAAAACGATGCCGCCCGATTGACGCTCAACGGCTATTCGGATTCGTATGGTGAGCCGGCCTATAATCAGATGATCTCCGAGCTCAGGGCCAGTGCCGTCAAGAGCTATCTGGTCGCCAAAGGCATCGCGCCCTCGCGCATGACGATCAAGGGAAATGGGGCTCAGAAGCCCATTGCGTCCAATAAATCAGCCGAAGGCCGCAAAATGAACCGGCGCGTCGAAATCAAAATATCCGAAGACCCAGACGATGATTAGTATTAGCCACACCCGCCCGCCTCGCCTTGCTTGCATGGCGGGCGTGGTGGCGGGCGTGGCTAATTGAAATACATCAAACCATTAAACTCAATCTCAATGGCTAAAATACTTGAAAGACTTCCGGGAAAAATACAACAAATCAACCCCTCCTGTTATAACCCGCCGCGAATTTTTAAAGCTATCCGCTTGCACCCTTGCTGGTCTGGCTATTGCTCCACAATTTGCATTCAGCCGGCAAAGCAATCCGGGAATCAGATTGACATTTGGGATTGTCACTGACTGCCATTATGCCGATTCGGATCCAATAAGAAATCGATATTTCAGAGAGTCGATTTATAAGATGGAAGAATGTGTTGAGCTAATGAATCAGATGAAGGTCGATTTTTTAATCGAACTCGGTGATTTCAAAGATCAGGATACACCCCCAAACAAAAAAAATACCCTGTTATACTTGCAAACAATTGAGAATTTGTTTCAGCAATTCAAAGGGCCCAAATATCATGTGATCGGCAATCACGATCTTGACAGTATCTCCAAGGAAGATTTTTCAAAGATAGTCAGCAATACAAACATACCCAATAATTCGACCTTTTATTCTTTTGATTTCAACCGCCTCCATTTAATCGTTCTAGATGCCAACTTTAAAAGCGACGGAGCTGATTACAAGGCTGGCAATTTTGATTGGCGAGATACAAACATATCGACTGCTGAAATCGAGTGGCTAAAATCTGACTTAAAAGCCACCCAAAAACCCGTTATTTTATTCATACATCAGCAGCTTGATGGCGAAGGTGATCTATGCGTAAAAAATGCTGAAGAAGTTCGAAGTATATTGGATAATTCATCGAAAGCAATAGCGGTTTTTCAGGGGCACAATCATAAAGGGCAATACAGCAAAAACAAGGGAATCCATTATTACACTTTAAAGGCAATGGTAGAAGGGTCCGGCAGCCAAAATAATTCGTATGCCATCGTGCGGGTATTTGATGACGGGTCCATGTCCGTGACCGGCTACCGAAAGGCAACAACTCAAGAATTATTATTAGAATCGGCTGGGGTGGCTAATTAAAGAATGAGTCACCAGGCCGGAAAACGACAAGTTATGATGCCTTTTGAACATGAGCTTCAAAAACGATTCAACGATTTTACTAATTCAATCCAAGATAAAGAATACTTTAATGAGGAGTAACCCGATCCAATTCTTCCCGAATCACTTGGCGAATCACCTCTTTGTTGAGTGGCTTCTCTTCTTTCTTAAGATATTGGCGGAGGGCTTCATTAATCATTGTTTGATAGCCGTAACCGGCTTTATCTGCACGGGCACGAAACTCGTTAATAACATCCGCATCAAGATAAATCGTAATTCGGGTTTTTCTTTTTTGCGGAACAACCTGGCCTCTTTTGGCCTTTTTAAAATTATATTCCTTTTTCATATTGTTTCCTTTCAGTTGCCGTCGCTTTGCGGGCAGAAATTAGGCGAATTGTGTCATCGCGATAAGTATAACTGTCACGATTATTCGGGCGATTGGATCTGCTCCGACGGTCACAAAGCGTTGTTCCCCATTAACATCTTGATACGCTAATGTTAATGCCAATGGGTCAAATAGGACTGTCTCTGCATCGGAAAAGCGAACCTTGTGTTTCCGATAATTGGACTCGGCCTTTTTGGGATCCCAGGTAACATCCATGATTGAAATATACATATACTATATGCATATGTCAAGTTTAAAGAACTTTCCAGCCGCAGGCCTCTTTACCCAGTTGAATGCCTACCCAATGAAATGCTTGGCCTATTTCATCGGATTCGCCACAGGCGACCCACTTTAGGGGATTCAACCGGAGCCAGCGAATTTCACCGGGACGATTTGACTAAAAATAATCTGCGGTTAATAAAATCAGAATTTCAACTAAATCAGAGGCGCGGCTTTAAACTTTAAACTTTGAGCTTTAAGCTTTCAGCTATAATAAATCTGCGGCTCAAATTTTATCAAAAGCTTTTAATTTAAAGTACTAATCCGCAACGTACCCTTTGTTTCATTTTAAGTAAAAAGGTATCTTATGCAATTTATTGATCTGGCAGCCCAACAGGATAGAATTCGAGACCAGGTCGAAAAAAATATCAAAAAAGTTATGGCCCATGGAAAATATATCATGGGTCCTGAAGTTGCTGAACTCGAGAAGCGGCTGACTGAATTTGTCGGCACGAGGCACGCCATCGCCTGTTCATCCGGCACTGATGCGCTTTTGCTCGCATTGATGGCCGAAGGGGTACAGCCTGGGGATGCCATATTCACATCCCCTTTCACCTTTATCGCCACTGCTGAAGTCATCAGCCTGCTAGGCGCTACACCCGTCTTCGTAGATATTGATCCTGATACATTTAATATTGATCCAAAAAATTTGAATCAAGCCTTATCCGCTTTGGAAAAAGAAGATCCGGATATCTACCCATTGCCGGCAAGAGACGGACAGGGGCCGTTGAAACCGAAAGGTATTATTGCCGTCGACCTGTTCGGTCTTCCAGCCGATTATGGGGAGCTTGAAAAAATTGCAGAATCCGCCGATCTCTTTGTCATCGAAGATGCCGCGCAATCTCTGGGAGCTGAGATCAATGGCCGGAAAGCTTGTTCATTTGGCGATATCGCCTGCACATCCTTTTTTCCTGCCAAACCTTTAGGTTGCTACGGGGACGGAGGAATGTGCTTTACTGATGATGGTAATCTTGCTGACGTAATACAGTCCTTGAGGGTGCACGGAAAAGGTTCGCATAAATACGATAACGCGCGCATCGGGATTAATGGAAGACTTGATACACTACAGGCAGCTGTTTTGCTGGCAAAATTAGAAATTTTTCCGAATGAAATTGAACGCCGACAGGCAATCGTGAGCGTTTATAACGAGGCACTGGCGGATTCAAAGCTTAGAGTGCCGTCCATACCGGATGGATTTAAGAGTGCCTGGTCCCAGTATTCAGTGGTCGCAGAAGAGGAAGCTAAACGGGCAGAGCTGCAGGCTCGGCTAAAAGAATCCGAAATCCCTTCCGCGGTTTATTATCCAACGCCACTACACCTGCAAACCGCATTCGCTCATCTGGATTACCACGCAGGTGATTTCCCCGCCAGCGAAAACACATCGAGCCGAATTTTCAGCCTACCCATGCATCCATATTTAAAAGCCAATGATCAGATAAAGATTGCTAAAGTACTTAATGGCTTATAGTTAAAATGTAACAAGCCAATATGTGGTGAGTAAAATGGCAAAGGCAAAAAGAATGCATAAAGCTGATATTGCAGTGATCGGGTCCGGTTACTGGGGGAAGAACCTTATACGTAACTATTACCAGCTTGGCGCACTCAAACTAATCTGCGACAATAATGAACCTGCCCTCGAAACTTTTAAATCCCAGTATCAGGATGTTGAAACTTGCGTGGCCTTAAATGATGTTATTGGCAGATCCGATATAAAGGGAGTCGTCATTGCGACTCCGGCTGAAACACATTACACGTTGGCCCGTGAAGCTCTGTTGGCCGGCAAGCACGTTTATGTTGAAAAGCCGCTGGTTCTCGATGAAAAAGAAGCGCAGGAGCTCATTGCAATCGCTGATAAGGCAAAGCTCACACTAATGGTTGGCCATCTGCTTCAATACCATCCGGTTTTCATTAAACTAAAAGAATTGGCAACTAAAGGGGAGTTGGGTCGCATCAATTATATCTATTCCAATCGCCTAAACTTAGGTAAAATCCGACGAGAAGAAAACATCCTTTGGTCTTTCGCACCGCATGACATATCAATGATTATGACGTTGGCCAGGGAAGAGCCGGAATCTGTTTATGCCACTGGAGGCAACTACCTGCATCAGAAAATTGCCGATGTCACCACAACGCATTTAGATTTTCCATCCGGTTTGAAGGCGCATATTTTCGTATCATGGCTGCATCCTTACAAGGAGCAAAAACTCATCGTTGTCGGTGATCGAAAAATGGCGGTATTCAACGATACCGAGCCCTGGAATGACAAACTATTGCTGTATCCCCATATCATCGATTGGCAGAACAACATTCCCATTCCCAACAAGGCTGATGCCGAGCGTGTAAAAGTGAAAGAGGACGAACCGCTTAAACTTGAGTGCCTGCATTTTTTAGAGTGCCTTAAGGAAGGTACCCGACCGATTACTGACGGCAATGAGGGGTTACGGGTACTGAGAATTCTTAACGCAGGACAACGATCCCTTGATGAGGAAGGCTGCAAGATTTACCTGAAAGATGATAAACAGATGAATAATGGCCAGTCAGCAGGTTATTTTGCGCATCAAACGGCCATAATAGACGATGATGTTATAATTGACGCCGGAACTAAAATCTGGCATTTTTCCCATATTTTATCCGGGTCCAAAGTCGGTAATAGTTGCAACATCGGTCAAAACGTCGTCATCGGGCCCGATGTTGAAATTGGCAGTAAATGTAAAATTCAAAACAACGTATCCGTTTATAAAGGCGTCACGCTGGAGGAAGGTGTATTTTGTGGGCCTTCAATGGTGTTTACGAACATCTATAATCCGCGCGCAGAAATCCCCAAGATGGATCAGGTTCGGCCAACCCTGGTCAAGCATGGCGCAACAATTGGGGCCAACGCCACGATTGTGTGCGGAAGTACTTTAGGGCGATACTGTTTTGTCGGGGCCGGTGCGCTGGTATCCCGTAATGTGCCGGATTATGCCCTTGTTGTTGGTGCACCGGCAAAGCAGATTGGCTGGGTATGTGAGTGCGGCGAACGCCTCACCGATGAATTAGAGTGCCACGATTGTCACAAAAAATTTAGAATGGATAAAGAAGTTTTGATCAAGATTGACTAAGCTGAGTTTTTCCAATTGTAGATTTGAAAATCAGCTTTCCAGCCTCTTTCGCTAGTTGAAATCTGCGTAGCAGACACCAAAGGTTTCAACTGGAACCAATTAACTGTATAACTATTTTACTATAAATAAAGAATTTCCATTTGTCACGGATGTCCCTTTTAATTTACAAAACCACAGAGATCACAGAGGGCACAGAGCTAAATTTATATTATTTGGTTTGT
>JAAUXY010105712.1_pt1 | contig 13207 bp, 12 predicted proteins | sample 7278121 | NCBI WGS metagenome assembly JAAUXY01 (sample SAMN14350117, study PRJNA611818) | marine sediment metagenome | isolation source: surface marine sediment (1.8m) | place: French Polynesia: Moorea | collected 2018-08 | reverse complement strand
TGACATGCCTTCGCCGGCGGCCACAGGAAGCGCTGGAAATTGCCGCACAGGTTCACCGCCAAAGCCGGCGAGAATTTGGCCTACCGCCTGTTCCCCCGGACGATCCGGAGGGTGTGCGCTGCCGGGTTTGTGCCAACCGCTGCCGCATTCCTGAAAATGACATCGGTTACTGCGGGTTACGCCGCAATGAAAATGGCCATCTGGTGGGCGCTACTGCCAACAGCGGCAAACTGTCATGGTATCATGATCCCCTGCCGACCAATTGCGTGGCCGACCGGGTATGTCCCGGCGGAACCGGCTGTGGCTTCCCCCAATATGCTCATCGCCGCGGTCCTGAAACCGGTTATAAAAACCTAGCGGTTTTTTTCCAAGGCTGTTCATTTAACTGCCTGTTTTGCCAGAACTGGCATTTTCGAAACCAAACATTTACCGCACCCTTTCATACAGTTGAGGATTTAGTGGCGGATGTGGATGAGCGGACATCCTGTGTCTGTTATTTCGGAGGCGATCCCGCACCGCAGATGCCGTTTTCTCTGAAAGCATCAAAGCTGGCGCGGCAAAAAGCCAACGGCGGCATTTTGCGAATTTGCTGGGAAACCAATGGCTCTATCAGTCCGAAGCGACTCGATCAGGTGATGGAAATAGCACTGGACTCCGGTGGCTGTGTCAAGTTTGATCTTAAAGCCTGGGAGCCGGTGTTGCATAGGGTCCTCACCGGCGTTTCCAATCAGCCCACCCTGGACAATTTTAGGCGCGCAGCTGACAAAATTGATCGGCGGCCGGTTCCGCCGCTGTTGGTTGCCAGCACGCTGCTGGTGCCGGGATATATCGACCCGCAAGAGGTTACCGGAATTGCTGAATTCATCGCTGAGCTCAACTGTGATATTCCTTACAACCTGCTGGCCTTCCATCCTCAATTCCTTATGTCCGATTTGCCCGTGACCTCAAAAGCGCTGGCGATAGAATGTCTTCAGGCCGCCCAGGATGGCGGATTAACCCGTGTGCGGCTGGGGAATGAGCATTTACTCCGCTAAGACTCCGATTTGGTTTCAATAAACATTGTTTGTATTGTTGAAGCATAAAGGCATTAAGAATCAGGAGTAATGGAGTATTGGAGTGATGGAGTAATGGGGTGAATGGATGGCGTTTTTTCTTCTTTTACAATACTCCAATACTCCAGTACTCCACCACTCCAAGGTGATCCTAAATGGCTACAAAAAATCACTTCATAAATAGCTACAGGAGAAAGAGTGAATAGAAGTAACCACATTTTAATTACCGGATTGCCGGGTTCGGGTAAGACAACCCTTTTTCGGCGACTGGTGGATGAAATGCGGCACCTGAATCCGGTCGGTTTTTACACCGCTGAAATCCGCGAGGGCAACGCCCGCCAGGGCTTTAACCTTTGCAGCCTGGATGGCCGCAGCGGAATGCTGGCGCACGTGGACATACGCACCGGATATCGGGTGGGAAAATACGGCGTTGACGTTGATGGATTTGATGCTTTCTTGGAGAAACTGTCGTTATGGGCCCCGCAGACGGGTCCGGTGATGATCGATGAAATCGGAAAGATGGAATGTTTGTCCGATCGGTTTAGCGACATCCTAAGGACCGTATTCGACTCAGACAAACGATTGGTGGCAACCATCGCTCAGAAAGGCAGTGGATTGATTGCCGATTTGAAGAAGCGACCGGATGTGCGGCTGTTTGTGCTGACACGTCAGAATCAGGATAGTCTATTCAAACAAATCAGTTCTCATATGAAGAGACAATGGAGCAATGGAGTATTGGAGTGATGGAGTAATGTGTTGAATGGATGACGTCATTTCTGGCTTTTACAATACTCCAATACTCCAGTACTCCAACACTCCCAGAACCCTACTTGATCTTGAACACCTGCTCGAACCATTTCAGCGATTCGTTATCTGTAATCTGCAGCCGCTTGGCGACTGCCGGCGAAAAGATAGCAAAAATTCCTGTGGCTTTGGCACAACACTCATTGTCGGCATTTACAATTTCGCCCTCCATTAGAACCTCGCGCCGACTTATTTTTTTCAGCACCTTGCCCTGGACCTTCAGAGGATTGCCGACATATACCGGTTTGATGAAATCAATCGAGATCGATTTGGTAATGGGGATCTGTTTGAGCAAATGGATCGTGGCCCAGCTCATGATTTCGTCTAAAATCGTGCTGAGGACACCTCCATGGACTAGATTGTTCCAGCCGCAAAGGTGTTGGGGAACGGTGACATTTGAGGTGACAGTGGTGTCATCGGCCCAAAAGGACATTTGTAGACCTGAAGGGTTCGTCGGGCTGCAACCAAAACAGTTATGACCTCGATTGTTGGGCAGCTGTTTATAAGCGGTCTTTTTTGGTTCCATTCAGGTCGGGTTAACCGTAGATTTTTTCAAATAATTGTTCCGCGAGTTCATCATCTAATTTTATGAGAATTTTATATTGATCCAGGGCAGCGGCTTTATCTCCCTGCTCTAAAAAGGCCAGCCCCATAGCGTAATGCGCGGGCGCAAAATCCGGATTAATCCGAATTGCTTTTTTATAGGACGACATTTCGTCTTCGGCGTTGCCAAGTTCGCCATAAACAACGCCCAAGTTAAAAATGGCCTCCGGAAATTCGGGTTGGATGTCAATGGCTTTTTTATAGGCAGTAGCGGCGAGGGTATATTGGCCGAGTTTCGTATAGGTTACCCCGATATTATAGTACGCGTTTTGCGCCTGCGGATTGATGCGAATAACGCTCTCAAAGGCTTGACGGCCATCATCATATCGACCAATTTTGTTATAGAGGATGCCAAGATTAAAATAGGCGGCCTCAAATTCCGGATTTAATGCGACCACCTTCTGAAAAGATTCGATCGCTTCATTGTAACGACCGATTTTGTTGAAATAATTTCCCAGATGATAATAAGATATCTCATTGGTCGGGTTTGTTTTGATGGCCTGCTTGTAGGCTGCGATGGCTTCGGTTTGAGAATTTTTACCGGCATAACAATAACCGAGACCATACCAGGCGGTGGTGCTATTGGGATCATTTTCGGTGGCCAGTTTAAAATACTGCAGCGCTTTTTGATCCTCTCCGTTTATCGAGAAACGGTATCCTGTCCGGCATAGTTCAGCCGCCAAGCGCGGCTTTTGGTTGCTGCTGCTGAAAGTCCATTCCGACAGTGATTGGGCAGCGGCCTTTATTTTTAGGGTGCGTATGGATTTGCTCGATACGGCAAAATTCAGGTTTTGTCCCCGCAAAAATTGAAAGCTGGCTACGCCCACCACCCTTCCTTTCATATTCACCACCGGACTGCCGCTTGAACCCGGTGATATGGGGGCCGACATTTGGAAAAAGGTTCCCAGACCGGGGATTTCGCGTACCGATGAAATGATCCCGTCGCTGACCGTTTGCTCCAATCCCATTGGGCTGCCTACGACCACCACACGCTGAGCTACTGAGGGCACCTCATTGCTAATCTGCAACCAGCGAAACTTTTCCGGCGGGATATCGACACTGACCTTGATCAAATCGGTATCTTGATTCTCGGCCACAATTGCTCTGATGGGATATTTGCTGCCATCAGGCGTCCTGATCTCTGCACCGAATTTTCCAATAAGCACATGATGATTGGTTATTAAATGACCATATTTGTTAACAAAAAAGCCAGTTCCGATATTAGCCACATTGTTATTGACATCATAGGCGATAACCGTGGCCACTGCAGGCTGAATGGACTTCACCAATTCGGTCAGATTGGCGGCTGCCAGCGCAACTGATGAGGTTACAGCGATCGCAGCAGTTAATATAAGCGTTTGTATATATTTTTTCATCAGCTTTCCGCCTCTGCAATAAATGGTACGCTATTTTAGAACCGCCAACAGTGGAATGTTAGCAGGTGATAGTTACTCCAGCAAGACAAATGCTGTCCATATTTTTTTCAAAATCGGATCTTTCAACAACCATAAGGGCCGCGGATATGGTCTCAGCCTGACATCTCCATCTACCCACCATATAATTGTTAGCCCGGCCAAATCGTGTATTCATTCGGCTCAAGATGCAAAAAAAGTTGTTAAAATCGGATTAGGATAAAATGGTAAGCACAAAATAGGCAGATTAAAGCCCAAATCGTATAATTCCTGCAAATTTCAATAATAAGTTTACGGATTTTTATGATTTGGGCCGCACACACTATCTGAAACGCTGCGAAAAATCACTCCTATATACCACATATAGTATTTTTTCTTGACATTTATCAATATGTTGTGATATTGTTAACTCAGCATTTCAATGATTGTTGCTGGCCATTGGTAATAATCATTTGAGGGCAGGCAGGGCAAGATCCGTTATGGGTCTTGCCCACAATGGTCATAGTGGACGGGCGACTGGGCATCGTATATTCCATTTGAGTTGGATTCAGATTATATAGTTTACTATGACCGCAATTAAATCACCCCCGGGTAGTGTGAGGGCTGCCCGGGGGTTTTTTAATTCATGACGGTGCTGGTTCGCTATTACATCAGAGGCCTTCTGATGAGCCCCCTCCTTTTTTCTTAACATATCTCAGATCGCGCTGCGCTTCAGCGCAGTCGCAATGGCCACCGATGGCTTCGATAAAGTACATGCAACGATCGCGAACGGTCGATTTCGCTGCATATTTGCATTTTTTCTGGTCGTTCCAGACCAAACCGGCACTGCAGCGAGACATGACACCCGGCACGCAATAATTTGTTCGTACCAAGCGCAGATCGGGCTTATCGTCGCGCATTAAACTTTGTTTTTTTTCCTTTGGACTGCATTTCGTCATTTTATGATAATCTCGGCGGCCTGCGTTTGATATCGGGATGGTTAGCGACGCATCCGCCACACCTTTTTTGGGATAGATACTCCATCCGATTCTCCATTAGCAACTGGACAACCCAACTGTCTTTACCGGCATTTTGGCATTTATTAGCACGGATTCACCGCATACCTGATTGATTTAAATCAAGAGACGCTCTCAGTGTCCATTCCGTTGACAATTCAACATTACATCCGCTGTCTCAACGGATGTGTTGGCGCACAGTTCATCTGTAAAGTTTCGGTAATATTGACGTATTCGTTTGCGAAAAATCATTGGAGGGTGAATGCTACCGGTTTATTTACCCGAATACACCCATAACAGCATCTGTGAAGAGACAATTGGAAGGGTGAAGTTACAAAAGTAAATGCGATTTGGCGGCCGTAAATGGCAAGATGATCTGTCATGGTTGGGGAAATCCCGCGGAGGATCAGTTATCGAAAATGGGGTGCAGCGGTTTAATATCTGGCAATTTGGATTCAGATGCTTTGCGGTCAATCCTTAATCGTAAAATGTCGTCCGACGCTCTTTGCCCACCGTCCTTTTTTTGTTGAGAATTCTTCTACGATCGGCACCGCTTCTGCGATCATAGCGCGATCTTCTGTCGGGCCGGTGCCGCGTTTTGGTGGAGCGCCGCCGCTCCGAACCGGAGCGGGTGCCGCCATTATCGATAAAAGCAATCAGGTTATCCAAACCGCTCATAGGGCTATTTCTCGACGATAATCGATGGATTTAATCGGTAATAGCTTGAATTAACTATCTTAAATATAAAATCCTTCGTTGGCAAGGTAAAATGTAGATATGGTATTATTTTTTTTCGATCGGATACCCGGCTTTTTTCCAGGCGGACCAGCCACCTTTGAGGGCATACACATTTGGGTATCCATTTTCAATGAAATGACGTGCCGCCCGGGCACTGGTCTTTTCATTATTTCAGGTTCAATAAAAAATGAGGGTTTTGTTTTTCGGATATTTGGGCGCCCATTGTCTCTCAGCACCAGGCTTTTAGCGGACTGCGCGGGATATCTTGTTCGCACTTCGCCACCATGATTTAGCCGAGCGAACATCGATGAAAATCACTTGCGGGTCATCATGAATCTGTTTTGCCTGTTCAATTGAAATGCGCGGTACCTCTATTGAGGCGGCAACAGCCGGCGTCACGCTTAAGAAGACAAGAACCGGTAGATATATCCAAAAACTGCAGATGGCCATTGATTGACGGAATCGCATTTTGGCTGCTCTCTGGCGTCGACGACTTAAAATACCTGTCTATGGTTGTTTAATCGGAACGAGTCATTATATGGCTTGAATTTGAGAGGGTCAACTGCTTGCAAGGATTGGATAAGGATAACAAAAATGCGGTGGCATGCCACAGCCTTGCGCCATACGGCACAATAACACCAAAAATTTAGGGGCGGCTCACCATGAACCGCCCCCTCCCTAAGGAATTATATCAAACAGCGTGCCCGCCTGCACACTGTTGCTTTAATTATCGGTATTTTTTTATAAAACTTTACCCTGAATCTTTCATCAAGCATTTTTTTGCTGACGCAGATCCGATTTTAATTTCGCATGGCTTCAATTTTGACATACTCTTTTTTTTCCTGACAATACCATTGATGCGGTCCCACACTGCGATACTCTGCATCAGATAAGGCGATAATTCGCTGCGCAAATGCGAGGGCCTGCTGTTTGTCAGAAAAAAGGTTTCTCAGAGTCCCGATGTGTTTGCCATACTCTACGACGCAAATCATGACCAATTCATCCTTTCACCCAACGGGTCTTTAGCCTTCATCTGTCTAATCCGATGTAGCCCCCGGGGTGAGCTAAGCCCCGGGGGCATTGAAAGGAGGAGCGTCCCACAGGATTTGAGGTTTGGGGACGGACGCTGCATGGCCTTCTAAGCACTCATGCAAGCTGTTTAAATGAATATTCAACTTTCATGCCAATTCAATGTTCTAAGATTTTTCGCGGGATGAAAGGGTTCGTGCGCACCTAGCGCGAGTGTTGGAATGGGATGGGTGGGAAGCAGGTGAGAGCTGTCAAATTTTTGACCGCCTGAGGCGTCGAATGTTTGCTTGACATTGCATCTGGACGAGGATATCAGAAAACGAAACCGGAAAGACAAGAATAATGGATCTTACCTTAAACTGGCTGGTCCACGCTTGGACGACATTTAGCCATTGGACATCAACCCAACCGATGTTTATTCAGGTGGCATTCGGTATGGGCCTGTTTTATATGGTTTTACAGCTAGTACGGTTGTTTTTTCGTATCGGCGTTTATATCGTTTCAGGATTGTTTGCCGGCCGCGGACAACCCCAGCCCAAAAAAGATGCCAAACCGCCCATCCGCAAGAAAAAAGATGTCACCATGGATGATGACGCCCCCCCTTTTGTTTTCAGGTAGGCTTGCCAACAACCCACCTCCCTGGATTCGTTATCGTGCCGAATGAAACGATCTGGGCATCTTCTTGACGTATAGCGACCATGATGTCCCAGACCCAGATCACAGCCAAATTCAAGTGCTCACCATTACAATGGGTCGGCAATTTCTGCCGCAAACATCTTATTTGCCGGGCTGCTGAGGCCATGTGGTTTCCCAGAAATAGGTTATGGAATTAGCGCGCGTTGTCCGGGCATGTCATTTTCTGAAAGGCAATATAATTTCCACCGTGCCGGTGCCCCGATATTTGGGATTCAAACCACGCCATGGGTTGAACCAAATGCTTTGGTGCCCAGCATCCCAAATATCGAGGCACTGTATCGCCTGTAGCTCAGTAAACGGTATATCGCCTTTCAGAAAAAAACATGCCCGTCGTGCAAAATTAGCGTAGTAAGCTTGTAAATGAGCAACCATTTGATCTGATTGATATCGTAGCCTATTTCTGGGACGGCACCTTAGGAAAGGGCGCAGCCTCCTGATTGACATTTTAGGGCAAAAAAATTGACGATAATTGTCATTTTTCTCAATTTATTTTTTTGAATGAATTATCAAATAATCGAAATAATTATAAAAATTTACACCTCCGAGTTTGGCACGAATATTGTACCTACCAATGGCAAAATTAAAATTATTTAAAACTTCCCAGATGTACGTGCATCTTCTTATTCGGGCTCTCACAACACCATATGATGGAGTATGTTCCGGTTGGAATAACGGCATTTAGGGAAGTTTTAATTTTTTTACGCACACTAACCCAATGGGGGGGTAAATGATATCAGCATTAAACGGTACCGTATCGGCTCTTAGGGCTTTTGTCACAAAGCTGGGGGTAACGGCCGACAACATTGCCAACGTCAATACGGATGGATTTAAGCGCAAGCGCGCCACATTGAATGAAGATCACAATGGCGGTGTTCGGGTGGAAATAAACAAAGATAATAGCCCGGGCCTTCGTTATGACGTTATCGAAGACGGCAAGAAAGTCGAAAAAGAGACCTCTAATGTTGACCTGACGGAAGAAATTCCGGATTTAATGCTTACCAAACGCGCCTATCAGGCGAATTTAAAGACAATCGACACTCAGGAAGAAATGCTGGGTTCCCTCCTGGATATCGTCGGTTGAAAATGCCGCTCTTTTAGGTTGAGCCCGTTACCCGCCGAAGGTCCTCGTTAAACGGGAGTACCCATTTTATTGATTTACAAATACCACCAAACTTAAGCTTACCTAAAATTTGGATTTCTTTGCGCCTTTGCGGCTTTGCGTGAGGCGCCTTTTTTCTGTTTTATCTGGTTTCGTTCTCAGATATTATCTTTCCCTCAGCTGCATCACGATTCACCAATTTATTCAGTTCCTGAATGTGGTGATTTTCTTCCGCGATGATTTTTTCCAGAAAATCAAGGGTTTCATCATCGGAAATAAATGGCCTTAGCATTGTGTAAAATAAAACCTTGTCCTTTTCAAATTCAATCGCCAGTAAAAGCAAATCCGCCAGCCGCTGGATCTCACTGAAATCGGCCTCTTTGAGTGAAAAGCTTTGTTTACCCAGCACATCGCTGAGCAAGGATTTCCCCATCGCTTCCACCGCCGGGTCTTTGACCTGGGTTTGGATACTCTTTTTCAACTGTCGAAACCAGGCGGCATGCGCGACTTCCTCATCGATGAGCCACTCCAGTATCGAAACCAAAGCCGGGTTTGATATTTTTGACAGGGATTTTCGATAGATGCTTTCCGCATTTTCCTCAATTTGGATGGCCAAATCAATAATGTCGCCCATTAAAAACATTGTGTTGTAAAATCTCCTCTGCTGCCTGTTTTTTGCCTTAGGCTCAAAAACCGTTATTTTGTTCCCACCTATGTTAGTGTCATAAAGTTGGTCGTTATGAACCGCCCAAACCTTTCAACTATCGCTGCTTCTACCTCACACTAATATTTTTCGACTAAGTGGAGCCAAATTTTGCAGGGTTGCTTTTCCCCCAATCCTATATTAAACAGCGGTGCATGAAAACTTTGAAATCAACGTCTGGGTATTCACCCTACAATCAGAAAAGGAGTGTTATCGATGTCTTCCCAAAAGCCGAAGCTCAAGTCTCGATTTTTTATTTCAGCTCTGGATGCCGCCAAATCAGCCCTTCTGCATGTTAAATCGCCGCAATCTCTTTCATCCGCATATAAATTGGCATACCAGGATGATGAATTTATTTTACGGGATGAGTTGCGCCCGGTGCGCTTGCAGCTGGAGCTGTTGAAGCCTGAGCTGATTTTGCAAGAGAACCATATCGAATCAACTGTGGTTATTTACGGCAGTGCCCGCATATTGGATCCGGAAACAGCCGAAGCCCAATTGGTTACTGCTGAAGCCGACTATCGTAAAAATAAGAGCGACGATACACTCAAGCATAAACTTGATATCGCCCGGCGTGCCGTGGCCAACAGCAAATATTACGATGAGGCCCGCAAACTCGGCGGTCTGATTTCCAACAACACCGGCAAAGACAAGATGGTGGTGATTACCGGCGGTGGTCCGGGCATCATGGAAGCCGCCAACCGCGGCGCTCATGAGGCCGGTGTTCCCAGCATCGGCATGAACATTGTGCTGCCCTTCGAACAGGCCCCCAATCCGTATATCACGCCAGAATTATGCTTTCAGTTTCATTATTTTGCGATCCGAAAAATGCATCTTCTGATGCGGGCCCGTGCCCTGGCAGCTTTCCCAGGGGGATTTGGAACCCTGGATGAGCTTTTTGAGACCATGACGTTGATCCAAACCCAAAAAGTCACCCCTATACCGATTTTGCTGTTTGGACAGGAATTCTGGGAGCGCGTCATCAATTTTGATGCCCTGGTAGAGGAGGGCACCATTTCGCCCAAAGATTTAAAGCTTTTTCAATATGTTGAAACCGCTGAAGAGGCCTGGAATATCATTTCCAAGGTTAAACCTGTTTAACCCAATTGAGCTGGGACAATATTGGCCTATCTTTAGCTTTTAATTAGGCGGAGCGCATGCAGTGGATCCAGCCCTCTTTGGCCATTTGGGTCAATTCGCCACTGCCGGTGTAAATTGTGGTTTTTGCCGGTATGGTGGAACCCAGGCGCTTCAAGCTGAAATGCATCAATGACATGCTGCTGGGTCCCCAGATTTGTCCATAGCCTTTTTTTAGCAGTGTGCTGCCGCTAAACAAGGCATTGGCCTCCTTGACCCAATAGCAGACCGATCCCTTCGTATGGCCGGCTGTCAGCAAAATCTTAATCTTCGTTGTGCCCAGCATGAGGGTGTCGTTATCATTTAAAATCTGATCCGGCTCGATGTTGACATCCGTTTCTTTGAGATGCTGGTACTCATACTCATGCAGGCAGAAGGTAGCGCCGAATTTTTGTTTGAGCAATGGCAGTGCCTGAGCTTGTGTTTGATGGGCATGGGTCACGAGCATATATTTGAGGCCTAGTCCCCTTTCTTCTAATGCCCGGCCGACGTCATCAACCGCTTCGGAAACATCAATCGTAGCCGCATCGCCCTCATTGATCAGCAGATACTGGTTTTGACCCGATGGTGATATGAAGTGTTTGACTTCCAAATTGGTTTTGATTTTTGCCATCGACGGTTGACCCCTGTTACATTCACATTTTTCCGAAAAGGACGGCCCCGGGTCATTCCATCCCTAAGGTGCTGCGCTGGATGGCTCAAACTTTATTGAAAAAATCCTGTAATTCTTTGATAATCGCCACTTTCTCATTGAGCGAAACATCTTCGGCAAAGATGAATTCGAGTAAAAATATCATTTTATAGTCCACGGCGGTGGTCTCATATTGCTGAACAGCGCTGACTTTAACATCAGTCATTTTTTGCGCCTGGTTGCTATCGAATAAACCGCTGCGACCCAGAATCAGCTGAATCGCCTCTTTGGCGTCCACCGGATTTTCCAGCACGATTTCAATGCCGTCCAATTTCTTTACGGCCTTGATGATTTTTTCGCCTTCGACTTTTATTTTCATTTTGCCAGCCTAATGGGGTTTGAATTTTAGCCTAAACCTATGGTCGCCTCCGTCCATTTCAGACCTGCACTATCATTATAACATTTTAAACAATTTACAAGTATCTGACCTAAAATAACATTAGATAATTAGGATCGATACCCTAGGTGCCGGACGTTGGAAATCCGACCTGCGGCCGGAATTGACCGCCTACGTGTAATGCTTAATGTATACTATACGACCGATCAAGACTGCAATCAAATCATGGCCGTAAGGAAGCCGAACGCACGATCTTGTCTGGACATAAGGAGTCGCCAATGGATTATGAAAATTTCCTGATCAATACGTATTTTGGGCAACTGGACACCGAACCGTTTGATCGCTTCAGAGATTTTGAGGCCAATGAAACCACCCGCAGTATCATTCGCAAATTTCTTGAGGCTAGTTCAGAATTCCCGCCGTCATTATTAGAAGAACAGGGAACAGTGCCTACGGAATTGATGGAGAAATTGGGGCGCAATGATTTTTTCGGGCTGACCATTCCACGGGATTTCGGCGGAGTCGGACTGAGCTTAAACCAGTATCTGCACGTTGTCGAAACACTGGCCAGTCAAAATATGTCACTGGGGATCCTCGCTCTGGCACATCTGTCGATCGGCGTAAAGGGAATCGTGCTGTTTGGCACCGAGGAACAGAAGCGTAAGTATCTGATTCCCGCTGCCAGCGGAGATATGATTTTTTCATATGCCTTAACCGAACCCCAGACAGGATCGGATGCGCAAAATATCGAAACATTTGCCGCTGAATCTGAAGATGGCCGGCACTTTATCTTAAACGGCACCAAGACTTACATTACCAATGCCAATTATGCCGGTGGATTAACTGTATTTGCGCAAATGGACGCGGCCAAACCCGGGTACATGGGTGCTTTCATTGTTGAAACAACTTGGGAAGGTGTCAAAATCGGTAAAGATATGCCCAAGATGGGGCTTAAGGCCAGCTCCACCGCATCGATCCAGTTTAAAGATGTCAAGGTTCCCCGGGAAAATCTACTGGGCCGACCCGGTGATGGATTCAAAATCGCTATGGTCATCCTCAATTACGGAAGGATGGCACTGGGGGCGGCGTCAGCAGGCATGATGAAACAATCGTTGCAGGATATGGCCGAACGGGCCGGCAGCCGAACACAGTTTGGTGTTCCCATCAATCAATTCGAGCTTATTCAGGAAAAAATGGTTAATGCTAAAGTCCACGGGTATGTCGCCTCTGCGATGACAGCCTTCACCGCCAGTATGCTCGAAGCCAATCCCACCGCTTTGGTGGCAATGGAAAGCTCGCATTGCAAATTATTTGGCACAACCCGCGCCTGGGACACGCTATATGATGCCCTACAGGTTGCAGGCGGCTCCGGCTATCTAACCACCCAACCTTATGAAAAACGCATGCGTGATTTTAGGGTGGCCACCATTTTCGAAGGTACCACTGAAATTCATTCGATGTACCCGGCCATGTTCGTTTTGCGAACCTTAGGCAAACGAATGCAAGCAGAAGCTTCCGGAAGACTGGCGCAATTTGTTATGTTGCTTAAACAGATGTTTCGTCGCAGCAGTTGGCCCCTGGTATTCAATGATAAGCGCATGAATCGCGCCACCCGTTTTGCCAAGTCAAGTGCGCGCCGAATTCGGTTGATGATATTAGCGGGTTTAATGTTATTCGGGCGTTCGATGACGCAAAAGCAATTCCTACTGCGGCGTATCACCACATTGAGCCTCTATCTATACGGGGTCATCGCCGTTCTAGCCAAAATTGAAGCCACGCGATCCTCAGGACGCTCCGTTGCAGCTGACCTTGATATGTTGGCTTATTTCCTTGAAGAGGCCCGCCGGGTCGGCAAATTAAATCGGCGGCTGTTTCCTACTCGTCAAGAGCAGCTCCACCACAAAATTACAT